>ENA-ORRW01000082-ORRW01000082.1-human-gut-metagenome-genome-assembly--contig:-NODE-82-length-113751-cov-12.133866_pt1 | contig 113751 bp, 108 predicted proteins | sample MGYA00242183_ERZ509150 | MGnify/ENA primary metagenome ERZ509150 (study PRJEB26280, sample SAMEA2338639) | human gut metagenome | biome: human gut; feature: human-associated habitat; material... | reverse complement strand
CTGGATGAAAAGGTAACGGAACTGGATCAGAAGTTTACGGTACTGGATGAAAAGGTAACGGAACTGGATCAGAAGTTTACGGTACTGGATGAAAAGGTAACGGTATTGGATCAGAAGTTTACGGTACTGGATGAAAAGGTTACCGGTTTGGAACTGGTAATTGAAAATGAAACAAATGTAAATATCAGACGGATTGCAGAAGGGCATTGTGATTTAGTGCGTAATTTGAGGGAAGCACGCAAAGTAGATGATGAAAAAGAATTGCTTGCCATTCGCGTGACGGTGTTAGAATCTGATATGAGTAAAGTAAAACATCAGCTTGCAATTACATAATCTGGCGGATCGCGGTGCCTCGGCACCGCGACTTTTTAGGATGGGGAAAATATGATTACATTGAATGATTACTTATATTCGGGGGATACAGTTCTTCGCATTTTAAAAAAATACATAGCGGATTTACGTATTTCGGCGGTACAGAAACATAATGAAGTGGATTTAGTACATTGTAACTTTTTGATACAGATTATGAAACTTTTGGAACACAATGATTTCCTGACTTCGCAATCGCAGAAGATTCGTGAGTTTTATAAATATATGGCACAGGAATATCCATATTTATCTTTTACTTTCAAGGGACGAATTAAGTCGTTGATTCGCGCAGAGGGAAAGTTTAATGGATATATTGTGGAATACATATACGATTATTATGAAAAGAATGGATCATATCCGTCTGTGTCAGAAATCAAGGAGCGTTTGAACTGTTTTCGCGATTTGATCGCGTACCGTATTGTGATTTCCATGCCACGGCAGGGCTTTGGGTACAGTTACAAGCGGCGATGAAGTGCGATAAAGTGGGGTAAAATGTGGTGAATGAGAGATGCGGGTACTACGATTTTTATACGGATAAAGCTAGTAAAATAATGGATGAAATGTGCAGTCATCCTATGAATAAATGTGGAAGTAGCAGGTGCAAAATGACCTGCTATTTGCATGTTGTAACGTGGTGATTTGTATTGTAAATGTTGCACACAGATGATATAATTTTGCGCATAGGAGGACTTTAAAATGAATAAAACAATTTCTATGAGTATAAGAGTTAGTGAAGAAGAGTTGGATAAGTTGAAACAGGCTGCAAGAATTGAAGCATATGCTTCGTATAGTGAATTTGTAAGAAGAACGGCTTTAAAAGAATCAGATAGAGTTATAAAAAAGAATGAAAGAGAAAATACACTTAAGGAGGACTAGTATACATGGAGATAAAAGATATATTGGAACCAAGTGAATATGAATCATTGAATCAATTTACTCCGGATGACATAGAGTGGATTAATGGTAGAATTAATACTCGAAGAAATGGAGAACCAGGTATAGAATGCGTTGTAAGAGGAAAAAATAACGATGGAGATTATTTTAAGCTAACACCAGAAGAAATAGTGAGACAGTATTATGCGTATAAGTTGATTACTGAATATGGTTATGATAAAGAACAACTTTCTTTAGAAGAACCAGTTCTTATTGCGGGCAAAACAATAGATACTGATAAAAGAATTGATATTGCTGTTTTTGATTCTGAACATAAGAAAATTCAAATGATAATTGAGGTAAAACGTCCACGTATTACTAATTATCATAAAAATTGGGAGGGAGAGGGATCAACGCCGTATCAGCAGATGTATTCCTATTGTAGTCAGAAGAAATCACAGCTAGGGGTTTTGGTAAATGGTGTATCAACGCCGGAGTTTTATGATTTTCCATATTTTGAGAATCAGTTAATAATTGATCGTTTTCCACAAAATGGTGAAGATATTCAAGAATGGAAGGACAAAAGACGATTTACATTAAAACAATTAATGCAATCAGATAGACTCAAAACTGAAACATTAAAGGACATTATTCTTTCTGTTGAACAAAAATTTGGAGCAAATGATTCAAGCGAAAAAGCTTTTGAGGAAATATTTAAGCTTATTTTTTCAAAATTGTATGATGAAAAAATGTCTAGTAGGGATGCTGATGTTATAGCAATTGGTCAGAATGAATATAATAAGACATTAAACGAGATTGATGATTCAAAATTCAGGGTATTAGAGTTCCGAGTTAAAGAGCAGGATTCATTAGATGATGTTTATAATAAAATAAATGAACTATTTCAAAAAGCACAAAAGAAATGGAGGGGAGTTTTTCCGGATGATTCACGTATAGAGATGCAGAAGGGGGCATTGAAATCATGTGTGAAAGAATTGCAAAATGTAAAACTTTTTAATTCAAATTTAGAAGTGGTTGATGATGCTTTTGAACATTTGGTAAATAATAATCAAAAGAGTGATATGGGACAATATTTTACACCACGTTACGTTATTGATATGTGTGTTAAAATGTTGAATCCAAAAGAGAATGAGAAAATGATTGATACTGCGGCAGGAAGCTGTGGATTCCCAATGCATACTATTTTCCATGTTTGGAAACAGATGAACCCTGACGCAACCAATTTGTTTACTACAAATGAAAGAACAGCCGAAGAGACAGACTATGTTCAAGATAATGTTTTTGGAATTGATTTTGGAGAAAATTGTGTTCGTGTTGGTAGAATGCTTAATATTATAGCGGGTGATGGGCATACAAATGTTTTATATCTTAATTCGCTAGATTATAAAAGCTGGGACTCGGAGTTTGCAAATAATCCATTATGGGCAGCAAAATATAGTGAAGGATTTCATAAACTTGTAGATTTAAGCAAGAATAAAAGGGCTACAGAACCTAAAGAAAAATATCAAGGTTTTTTGTTTGATGTTTTAATGGCAAATCCACCATTTGCTGGTGATCTGGATAATGTTGAACAAATTGAGCCATATGATTTAGGGCATAAAGGCGGTGATCCTAAAGAAAAGCTGCAAAATACGGTTGGTAGGGATATTTTATTCATTGAGAGAAATTTGAATTTTCTTAAACCTGGTGGGAGAATGGCCATTGTATTACCGCAAGGAAGATTTAATAATACATCAGATAAATATATTAGAGAGTATATATTAAAGCAATGTAGATTATTGGCAGTAGTCGGATTGCATGGAAACACATTTAAAAATGGAAAATCGGGAACGGGTACAAAGACAAGTGTACTTTTTGTTCAAAAATGGACGGATGAGGATTGTGGATATCCTAATATATGTCCGAAACCTGATGCAGATGAAAATGGAAATATTGATTACCCTATTTTCTTTGCAACTATGCAGGAACCTAGTAAAGATAATTCAGGGGATAAAATATATGTTACAGAGACATATGTAAATTGGACATCATATAAATACACGACTGTAAAATTGATTATCAGAAAGTCTGATAAAATGATTATTTCAGAAGAAGAATATAATCAGATTGTCAATAAGGAAAACTACGATAAAGTCGAAAAAAATATTATATACATAAGAAAACTTGATGAAGAATCAGTTACGGAAGAAGAATATCTTGCAAACAAAAAGGCCCATAAGAAGAAAATAGTTTATGAATATAAGCGAAAAAATGACGACGCAATTCTAACAGAAGAAGAATATAAAGAGATTACAAAAAAATCTAATTATTTAATAAAAATTGAGACTATAACTATACCTGAAGAACATAAAACGGAGGATGGAAAAACAAAGTTCATTAAGGATTTGTTTGTAAAAAAAATAGGCGATTTAGAAAGTCATAAAAAATGGATTTTAAAAAATTCGATTTTTGTATTGAAAGATAATAATGATACAGAAAATAAAAAAGAAATTAGCATAGTTGAATGGTTGTCATTGGATACAGATGAAAGAGCATTGTATAAAGAAGATAATATATTAGGAGATAATAATAATGATATCATTTCAAATGAAGAATATTTAAATCTTTCGAATGATGCGCAGAAATTTTATTTAAAAGCGGAGGATGTGGTTGAGTATGAGGAGAGAGTAAAAGATACGCATGATCATATATTTGTTAAAGAATGAATCAGGAAACATTGCGTGAACTGATTATTCCATATATTAAATATGACACTCAAATAGAATTAAATGAGATTATTTTGTGTTCATTTGAATTAATGAATAAATCTAAACGTCTTTTAGAGTGTGCAAAGAAGGCGGTTGAAATGGCAATCGAAATAGATGAATTCACAGCTTTTCAGTGGCTTGAAGAATCAATGAGGAAATAGGGGCAATTCAAATCCCTACACTCTTTTTTAGGGAAGACCGATGCCCCTCTCACGCGTATTTTCGCGAAATTGCAAAGGGGGTATTGTTTTTTGTCGGGTATTTGCCGGAGAGACTTGATTTTAAAGGATATGGGGAGATATTTGTGCGCGAATAATATGGTGTTTTGTGTAAAAGTATTTCAGAATTGACTTGCTTTATTATTCATTTGGAGTGATATATGTACATACCAAAAAGAAAGGTGGTATGTGCAATGATTTCAGAGATTGATTTTAAAGTTAAAGGTGAGAAACGAAAGAAGCTGGCTTATAAAATCATAACATATCTTCCAACATAAATCCGACACTCAGCTGCAGACGCGTATTCAACTGGGACAGATCCATATCCAGAATCTCAGAGATACGCGTCAATTTGTAGTTGATGGTGTTCCGGTGCACATACAGTTCATCCGCAGTTTCTTTTACGCTTCCGTTGTGGTTGAGATAAGCCCGCAGTACGGCTGCAAGATCCGAATCGTTTTTTTCATCGTAGTCGAGAAGCGGACGTATACTCTTATCATAATATTCCTGAATAATTTCACGGTCCTCGATTCCCATGAGCAGTTTGTAAATTCCCATGTCAGAATAAAAGATAAGAGAGTGGTCAATTTTCCCGTTTTCCTGCAGTTTTTGAATGGATTTTGCCTGTCGGTAACTTTTCCACAGGCAGCGGATACTTTTCGTGAGCTTTCCACAACCCATGGAAACGGCTTCCCCGCTTGCAAGGAGCTGGGAAGCGCGGGAGCGGAGATCCTGAATAAAAGTATGCAGTGCATGCTCGGAATAGTTTCCTGCTACGATGAGAATTTCGCTGTCGTGAGAAAAAATTGCAAAATTATCGTATTTATGCCGGGCATAAGTATCCAGACTGTTGACGAGCTGTTCCAGACGGACTGGAAGATCCGTAACGGTGTGCGAGAGGTTCATCATGCATACGGCATATTTCCAGTTAACACGGAATCCCTGTTGGGACAGGGGAACGACATAAAGTTCTTCCTGTTTTGGAAAGAAAATTGCGTTTTTGAACCCAGCAGCAGTTTCCAGAATCCGTTGTTCATCTTTCGTAATTGCAAAACAGAAGATACGCATGACTTCTGCCAGATGGATTTTCCACGGAATGACAAACAGTGGAAAATCATGTTCGTTGCAGAAAGTGATGGCATCCTCTGGAACTTCCTCAATAAAAGGTCCGGTATTGACGATGACACCGGCGACATTCTTTTCGTACATTAACCGGATCAAATCCAGCAGATTGGTTCGGTTTCCAAGACCAAGTCCTGTAGTAAAAGCGATTTCACCGCCTTCGAGAAAATCGGAAGCTTCTGTGGTTTCTACCATATGTACCCAGGTAACAAGGTTGTGAATACCGCCTTTTCCAGCAATCAGGTTTACATCCATATGTGAGACTTTTTCCATCAGACGCTGTAATTCCACGGCCATATTTGCATCCCTCCTGAATAAAAAGAAAAAGGCAACGATCCCTCTTTGGGGCACCGTTGCCTTTTACATTTACTATAATGTTTAATATTATAGCACAGATCAGGAAAAAGAAAACCTTTTTTATTTTTCAGGAAAAATGATGAAAAATGATTTGTGCTGTGGCACAAGTTAATTTGTGTTGTGGCTCATTGTTTTGCATTTTGTCATGCTTATAATGGGGAGTATCAAAACGAACCAAAAAGGGAAAATACAGAAAGGCAGGTAGATGATATGACACCACAGGAAATAAAAGAAAATGCAAAGAAATATGTTCTTCAGTCATGGAGCAAACAGGCAACATTAAATCCGATTCCGGTAGAAAAGGCGGAAGGAATCTATTTTTACGATTATGACGGAAACCGGTATACGGATATGTCCTCCCAGCTGGTAAACTTAAATGTTGGATTTGGAAATAAAGATATCGGAGATGCCATCAAGGAACAGGTCGATAAGTATTGTTTTATCGGACCAGCATATGCAGCGGAATCAAGAGTAAAGCTTGCAAAGATGATCGTTGATCTGTTACCAGATACATTCGGAAAAGTATTTTTTACAAATGCCGGAGCAGATGCAAATGAGAATGCAATCAAGATTGCACGTATGTATACCGGAAGGAAAAAGGTATTCAGCCGTTACAGAAGTTATCATGGATCTTCTTTCGGAGCTGGAAATTTAACGGGTGAGCCGAGACGTTATCCGCTTGAGCCGGGAATTCCTGGATTTGTAAAGTTCTTTGATCCATATATCTATCGTGAGCCGATTAACTTTGCATCGGAGGAAGAGGCAACAAAGTATTATCTGGCAAAGCTGCGTGAGCAGATTATTTATGAAGGACCGGATCAGGTGGCAGCGATCGTGATGGAGACAATCACCGGATCGAACGGAATTATTATTCCACCGAAAGGTTATCTGCCTGGTGTGCGTAAGATTTGTGATGAATTTGGAATTGTTATGATCTGTGATGAAGTTATGGCAGGATGGGGACGTACTGGAAAGATGTTCGCATTTGAAAATTTTGACGTAAAACCAGACCTCGTTACATTTGCCAAAGGAGTTACCTGCGGTTATGTACAGCTTGGTGGGGTAGCCGTCAGCAGCAAGATCGCATCTTACTTTGATGATCATCTTCTTTCCTGTGGACTTACTTACAGTGGACACCCGCTGGCATGTGCAGCCGGTGTTGCATGCGTGAACTACTACCAGAAGGCAAATATTCTTGACAATGTAAACAAGGTTGGAAAGGTTCTGGCCGAGAAGCTGGATGCATACAAAGAGGCACATGCATGTGTCGGAGATGTACGTCATATTGGTCTTTTCTCCTGTGTAGAACTTGTAAAGGATAAGGAAACCAAAGAGCCAATGGTATCCTATGGATGCGATCCACAGGGAATTATGGGTAAGATTGTCGGAATGCTCAAGGAGCGTAAATTCATGACCTATTCCCATGAGAATATGATCTTTGTCTGTCCGCCACTTATTATTACGGAGGAGCAGTTACTCGAAGAACTGGAAAAACTGGATGAAGTATTAGGCATTGTTGATAAGGAATACATTTAATCGTTGGAGACAGAAGGGAAGTGACAATATGGCACACTTTGCAATTCCATCCCATATTTTGGTGGGAAAGGACGCACTGCCATCTGCAGTGCCGTATTTAAAGACCTATGGAAACCGGGTATTTATTGTAACCGGTAAGCATGTGGGGAAGTCTCCAATGATGGAGCAGTTGAAAAAAACACTCGAAAAGGCAGAGATTGCTTATTATGTGTTTGATGGAATTACGGGAGAACCGACTGACAAAATGATAGAGGAAGGTCTGGAGCAGTACAAAAAGACGGGATGTCAGTTTGTCATTGGTATCGGCGGAGGAAGTCCGCTGGATTCAGCAAAAGCAATTGCCGCGATGGCGGTCAATGAAGGCAGGATTGCGGATTACAACGGAAAAGAAATTACAGGAAGTGTGCCGGGAATTGTAGCGATTCCGACTACTTCGGGAACTGGATCTGAGGCAACTAAATTTACGGTCATTACGGATCAGGAAAAAGACATCAAGATGTTGTTGAAAGGAGACTGTCTCGTTCCGGATCTTGCAATTGTAGATTCTGATTTTACCATGGATATGCCAAAGAGCGTGACGGCAGCAACCGGACTGGATGCGCTGACACATGCCGTAGAGGCGTACACGTCCAAGAAAGCATTCTCTCTTACAGATGTGAGTGCGGTTTCGGCGGTAAAGAGGATCATGAAATACCTTCCGATTGCATATCAGAATGGGTACGATGCGAAAGCACGGGAGGAAATGTCGTTAGCGGCACTGGAAGCAGGATTTTGTATCAATAATTCCAGTGTGACGCTGGTACATGGCATGAGCCGTCCGATTGGTGCATTGTTCCACGTACCACATGGCATGAGCAATGCAATGCTGTTAAAAGATTGCCTGAGCTTTGCATTAGATGGCGCGTATGACCGGTTTGCGACACTTGGCAGAGCTATTGGGGCTGCGACGGAGGCAGACAGCGATCAGGTGGCCGCAGAAAAGCTTCTGGATGCAATTGAGAACGTGTGCAGAATTTGTGAGATTCCGACACTGCGGGAGTATGGAATCAAGGAAGAAGAGTTTTTTCCTGTGATTGAAAAAATGTCAGAAGATGCGATTGCATCCGGCAGTCCGGGAAATACCAGGAAGACAGTAACAAAAGAAGACTGCATGGCAATTTATAAGAAAGTATTTGCGTAATATTTAAAAAATTATATATGTGCCACAGCACAAAAGATTTTGTGCTGTGGTGTATTGAAAACAAACGTTGCAAAACATATACTTGCAACATGAACAAAAACAAGAATAAAGAACACGGCAAAGGCGCCAGACAATAAGCGCTTTTGCCGTGTTTTTTATTTTACTTTTACAAAAAGACGGGAGGAAACGAGATGAGTGAATTACAGGAAAGAGAAGTGGAAATACAGGTGAAGGACCTGGATGTAACCTTTAAAGACAATTCAGGAAACGACGTAAAAGCACTTACCGGAGTGAATCTTGATATTTACAAGGGAGAGTTCATTTCATTGCTCGGCCCTTCCGGTTGTGGAAAGACCACACTGCTTCGGAGCATCGCAGATCTGCAGGAGCCGACAGACGGCACCATAAGAATCAGCGGACAGACCCCGAAGGAACTGCGGCTGCAGCAGAAATTCGGATTTGTATTCCAGCAGCCGGTACTGTTTGACTGGCGGACGGTAAAGAAAAACGTGGAACTTCCATTGGAAATCATGTACCAGTCCAAGGCAGACCGCTCAAAGCGTGCAGATGAAATGCTTGAGATGGTAGGACTGAAAGATTTTGCTAACCACTTTCCAAAACAGTTATCCGGTGGTATGCAGCAGCGTGTCAATATCGCCAGGGCATTTGGTATCCGCCCGGAGATCCTGCTGATGGATGAGCCGTTTTCTGCACTGGATGAGTTTACAAAAGAAAAGTTATACGAAGATCTGCTCCGGATCTGGAGACAGACAAACAAGACCATCATTTTTGTCACCCATAACATTCAGGAAGCGGTATTCCTTTCCGACCGGATCTGTGTGTTATCCCCGCATCCGGGACGGTTATCCGCGATCGTGGATGTGGATCTGCCAAGACCACGGACGCTGGATATGAAAGAGAGTGCACACTTTAATGAACTGGTATTAAAAGTACGCAACAGTTTTGAAGGGGGCAGCGTTTAATGAAGAAAATAAGCAGACTTTTTGATAAAAAATGGGCATCCACGGTTCTGTGGATTCTGATCATTATAGCGGCATGGGAGATCGGAGCATCGATCGTGTCCGTGACAAAACGAACACCGGAGAACATTCTTCCGCATCTGTATCAGGTGATTGCGGCGGCATTCTCCACCCGACAGGTATCTGCCGGAATGAGCGCCACGATGGTGGTTCTGACAAGCGCAAGGGCCACAATATTACGTGCACTGCTTGGATTTTTATTAGGAACCGGTGCCGGATTCGTACTGGCACTTCTGATGAAGCTTTCCGGACTTGTGGAAAAGATGCTTTTCCCATATCTGATGTTAATCCAGCTGATCCCGGTACTCGGTCTTGCACCGATTATCCTCTCCATCACCGGGGACATCAACAAGAGCCGCATCATCATTGCCGCCATCTTAAGTTTCTATCCGGTGGCAACCAACACACTGGCAGGTTTCAAATCCGTGTCGCAGGAAAAATACGATCTGATGTATACCTACGCGGCAAAGAAGCCGACGATTTATGCGAAAGTACTGATTCCGACAGCAATCCCATATTTCTTCACGGGAACTAAGATCGCCGCTCCGATGGCGATCACCGCATCCATTCTGGTAGATACCTTACAGGGTGACGGAGGACTTGGATGCATGCTTTCCCAGTCGTTAAAACATGCGATGTCCATCTATGTATTCTGGCTCATTGTATTCTTCAGTGCATTTATCGGAATCTTCAGTGGATGTCTGATGGGTTGGATAGAAAATCTGGTTTCTCCGGAAAAGAGAGGTTTAAGAAAAGCAAAAAGGGATGCAAAGAAAGGAGTGAACTAATATGGCACAGAAGAGAAAGAGACCGAAAAGCCTGTACCGCCGGATGAAGGACAGCGCACAGGTGCAGGCAGCACTTACCGTAATTCTTCCGGTGCTTCTTGGAATCGTGATCATTGCACTGTGGCAGACACAGGTGCTGCATCACTGGTTTAAAACAGATACATTCACCCTTCCACTCATTACCCGGATTGGAAAGATCTTTTTAGAAAACTTCGGAAAGATTAAAGGAAATATCGCAGCGACCATGATTGTCGCAGTCGTCGGACTGGCACTGGGAAGTGTGCTTGGATATGCAGTGGCAATCCTTGCGGCAATGTTTCCAAGAGTCGGGAAAGGCGGACTGAGTGTGGTCGGGGCATTTGCATCCATTCCGGTTGTTGCGCTGGCACCGGTTATGAATAACTGGACGAAGGATGTTTCGACAGAGGCAAGCACCCGGAGCATGGTGGCAAAGATTCTGGTTGTCATGCTGATCGCAGCGGCAAATATGAGCTTAAATGCCTATCGTGGACTGACAGAGCTGAAACCGTATGCGAAAGACCTGATGGCAACCTATGCGGCAAAACGCCACACCACACTGATAAAGCTGCAACTGCCGAATTCGGTACCGTATATTTTCGTGGCACTGAAGGTGTCCGTACCGGCAAGTATCATGACAGCAATCGTAAGCGAATATTTCGCAGAATATATCACAGGAGTCGGAAGACAGATCCGGGAGAACATCGTGCTGGCACAGTATCCGACGGCATGGGCATACATCGCAACGGCCTGCATGCTTGGAATAGTATCCTATGTGATCCTGATGATCGTACAGAGTATACTTCTCCGGAAATACCATTAGAAAGAGGTAACGGAGTTGATATAAAACCCACAAAACCCCAAAAAAGGAGGAAAGAATTATGAAGAAAAGAATGGCAAAGATTATGAGCGCAGTACTTGTATCGGCAATGGCAGTATCCATGATGGCCGGATGCGGATCTGACAAAAAAGAAACCACAGGTTCCGGTTCCAGTACGCAAAGTACAGGCGCAGTAGATACCTCTGATGTAATGAGCAATGAAGAAATCATTAAGAAGGCGGCTGGCGAAGGAAAAGTCAGCAATTGGGGCATTGGTAATCAGTATGAGATTCAGGCATTACTTGCAAAGTACGGACTTCCAACGGATTATCTGAGTGAAGATTTTACGATGGATGCATTTGATGACGATGCCAGTACGCTGGCATCTGCGATGACTTATAACGAACTGGGACTTGTAAAGAATGATTATGATGGTGCCTATGGTTATGGTGACACGGTTGGATACATTGATATGAACGATGAAGGCGTGGCAATGCTGGAGGATATGATCTTTTGTACCAGGGATTTTGCAGAGAAGAATCCGGAGACTGTAAAAGCATTTTTGTATGCATCCATCAAAGGCTGGGAATATGCAGTAGAAAATCCGGAAGAGGCGGCACAGATTGTGTATGACGCAGGATCTTCGGTATCACAGGATCACCAGAAGTATATGGCAAGTGAAGTCGCAAAACTGGTAAAGGCAGATATGAATGGCAATGAAGTGTCGGATATCGGCAAGATTGATGACGATGCGATGCAGCAGACACTCGACATTGCAAAGAAATATGTGACATTAGATGATTCTTCGGCGCAGGATAAGTTTGCAAAACTGACATTAGATGATATCCGTGATACAAGCTACTATGAAGCCGCAGAATCTTCTGACGGAAAGTTCAGTCCGGAAAAATCAGAAGTATCTATTCAGTTGAAGTGGTTACCACAGGCACAGTTCATGGGCTACTATGTCGCAGACGCCAAGGGGTATTATGACGAGGTTGGTCTGAAGGTCAATATTGTGTCCGGTGGTGGTGATATTTCCGAGACTACAGCGGTAAACAACGGAACCGTAGATTTTGGTGTTACATGGCCGACCAATATGGCAGTAGCAAATGCAGGTGGTATGAATCTGGTAGAAGTAGCACAGATTTATCAGAGATCAGGTATGACTCTTGTTTACAAGTATGACAATTTTAAAAAATAAAAAATAGAAGGAGATGTGCGATATGGAATTACTGATTAAAGGTGGAACAGTCGTCACCGCAACGGAAAGTTTTCCGGCAGATGTAGCGGTCGATGGAGGAAAAATCGTAGCGATTGGCAGAGATCTTGCGGTAAACGTAGAGAAAGTCGTGGATGCACCAGGCAAGCTTGTGCTGCCTGGTGCACTCGATGCACATACCCATATGGCAATGCCGTTTGGAGGAACCGTTTCAGCGGACAGCTATCTGGCAGGTACCAGAGCTGCTGTCTGCGGAGGTGTTACTACAATTTTTGATTATCCGGTACAGCATAAGGGGGAAACGATTTTAGGACTGATCGGATCTAAGAAAGAGGTGCTGGAAAAAGAAGCGTGCTGTGATTATGCATTCCACTGTTGTATTACTGATCTGAATGGCGGAGAAATTTTAGATGAAATGGAACAGGCAGTTGAGGAAGGAATTACCAGTTTCAAATGTTTCCTTGTTTATAAGAAAGAAGGAATGATGGTAGATGATGGAATGCTTGCCAGACTGCTTCTTCGGGCAAAGGAGCTTGGCGCAATGATCAATGTTCATGCGGAAAAACCGGATCTGATTGATCTGCGTACTGAGCAGTACTTGAAGGAAGGTAAGACCTCTGCCTGGTATCATTACATGAGCCGTCCGGAATTTGTAGAGGCAGAAGCAGATAAACGAGTTGTTCACTGGGCTTCCCACTTAGATACCCCGGTCTATATCGTACATATGGCAGATAAAGAAGGACTCGAAGCCTGCATCAAGGCAAAATCCGAGGGACATGATATTTTAGTAGAAACCTGTCCACAGTATCTGGAATTTACCTGTGATGTATACAAGAGAGAAGACGGTCGTAACTTTGTATGTTCCCCGCCAATGAAAGGACAGGAAAGTCAGGATGCATTATGGACAGCAATTAAATCAGGAATGATTGATACGGTTGCAACCGATCATTGTCCATTCCAGAGCTATGAAAAGGATTGGGGCAAAGATGATTTTACAAAGATTCCAAACGGATGTGCCGGAGTAGAAAACCTTTATCCATATATGCTGGATGCGGCAAATTCCGGAAAGATCACGTTTGAGAGAGCCGTTGAACTTTGTTCTACCAATGTTGCAAAGATTTTCGGATGCGATAACAAGGGAGCCATTGCAGTCGGCAAAGATGCAGATATTGTTATTTATGACAAGGACAAAGATTTCACAATCAGTGTCAGCAATATGCATTCGGACTATGATCATACAATCTGGGAAGGAAAGAAACTTCACGGATATCCGGTTCAGACATATCTGAGAGGAAAACTGGTATATGACAACGGTGATTTTGTTGGAACACCGGGTATGGGTGATTATGTAAAGCGTTCTCACAGATAGGAGGAGATGGCACATGGCATATGAAGCAATAAAAAGAAAAAGCGAAGCGGGCAGATGTCTGTTGTGTCAGGATGCTCCCTGCAGCAGTGCCTGCCCGAAGGGGCTGGCAGTCGATGAAATTGTCCGCTCCGTCCGGTTTGAAAATGAAACCGGAGCCGCAAGGAAATTAGATCATATCACTTGTGAGGGATGCAGTGCACCGTGTGTTGGTGCCTGCACCCGGGCAAGAATTGACCGGGGTGTGGATATTCCAACGATTTTATCCAGTATTACAGCAGAAATTCCGAGAACCTCAAAGGCAGATTTATCCATTGATTTTTGTGGAGTGCATTGTGAAAACCCATTTTTTCTTTCCTCTTCGGTAGTAGGTAGTGATTACGAAATGGTCGCAAAGGCATTTGAGATGGGATGGGCAGGCGTTGCATTTAAAACCATCGGTCTGTTTACACCGGATGAAGTTTCTCCGAGATTTGCAGCATTGGAAAAAGAGGATAATCCGTTTGTGGGATTTAAAAATATTGAACAGATCAGCGATCACACGCTGGAAGAAAATATGGATTATCTTCGTCGGTTAAAAAAAGATTACCCGACAAAAGTAATCATAGCATCCATCATGGGACAGAATGAAGAGGAATGGACAAAACTTGCTTCTTTGATGGAAGAAGCAGGGGCAGATATTATAGAGTGTAATTTTTCCTGTCCGCAGATGGTAGGGGAAGGACTTGGCAGTGATGTAGGTACCGATCCACAGCTTGTTGCAAAGTATACAGCGGCAACAAAAAAAGGTACAACCCTTCCGGTACTGGCGAAAATGACACCAAATATCACAAAAATGGAAGTTCCGGCAGAAGCCGCCGTGAGAGCAGGTGCGGACGGGCTTGCAGCAATCAATACGATCAAAAGTGTGATGAACATCAATCTGCAGACGTTTTCTTCGGCTCCTGATGTGGATGGAAAATCACCGGAAGGCGGTTATTCCGGGAAAGCGGTAAAACCGATTGCACTGCGTTTTATCAATGACATGGCAAAAGATGAAAACTTAAAAGGAGTTCCGATCAGCGGAATGGGAGGCATCGAAACATGGAGGGATGCGGCTGAATTTCTGGCATTGGGCTGTGAGACGGTCCAGGTTACCACAAGTGTTATGCAGTATGGGTACCGGATTATCGAGGATATGATAGGGGGAATGCAGGATTATCTGGCACAGAATGGAATGACATCCGTGCGGCAGATGATCGGGAAAGCGCTTCCGAATATTGTTCCAGCAGAAAGTGTGAACCGTCGTACAATCGAGTATCCGAAATTTAATCGCAGGATCTGTGTTGGTTGTGGAAGATGTTATATTTCCTGTTTCGATGGTGGACATCAGGCACTTCGTATGGATGAAAAACGACAACCGCTTATGGATGCCAAAAAGTGTGTGGGATGTCAGTTATGTAAACTGGTTTGTCCGACAGGCTCGATCACAGCAGGAACCCGGGTAGAAAAGAGAAAGTAATAGAAATACATTCAGATAATAATTTTGAGAAAGGCAGGTACAGTAGTATGTATACATGTAGTTTGGAAAGAATGACAGATAAAATTAAAACTTTTTCACAGTTTGGAGATGCAGGACATGGTGGAATTACCCGTTATTCCCTTTCGCCGGAAGCAATTATGGCAAGAAATGAATTTCGTAAGCGTATGGAAGCCATCGGTGCAACCATTGAGATTGATGATGTGGCAAATATGTATGCAACACTTCCGGGAACAGATCCGGATGCAAAGCGAATCGTTATGGCTTCGCACTGTGATTCCGTAAAAAATGGTGGTAACTATGATGGTATTCTTGGAGTTATGTCCGCCATGGAAGTGCTTGAAACGGTTGCAGAGTTAAACATTCCACATAAACATCCTCTGACAGCCATGATCTGGACCAATGAGGAAGGATCTTTATATCCACCGGCAATGATGTGTTCTGGAATTGTCTGCTATGATTATCTTCCGGAAGATATCCGTAGCAAGTTCAAATATGAGGATATGATGAACTCCAAGAGTATTCTTGACAACAAGAGTACATTCGGCGAGACTTTAGAGAAGTCCGGATTTAAGGGAGATAAGAAATATCGTCTTTCTCCGGAAAAATATGAGTGTTATTTTGAAACTCATATCGAGCAGGGACCAATTCTTGAGGATAATGGAAATGATATCGGTGTTGTTGACTGTGTGCTTGGAATGTTCAACTATCGATTAAAATTCTATGGACAGACGACACATGCAGGAACATTCCCGATGCCAAAGAGAAGAGATGCTTTTCTGGCAGCAGCAGAGGCACTGACTTATCTGCATACAGAGATTGATAAGCTGGGGTATCCGGAACTTGTTTATACGACAGGTGAAGTCGTATGTCATCCATGTGTACATACCTGTGTACCGGATTTCTTCGATTTCTCATTCGATGCAAGACATGAAAAACCGGAAGTGCTCGACAAGGTACTGGCAATCGTAAAGAGCTGTGCAGACAAGACATGGGCGGGATGTAAATGTGAAGTCGTAAAAGCATGGAATCGCGATACCGTATACTGGGATAAGGAACTGGTTGGTTTCGTCAAAGAGGCTGCAGAGGAACTTGGTGTTTCTCATCAGTACATTCATTCCGGTGCAGGACACGATGCACAGTTTGCGGCATATATGCTTCCGGCAACGATGATCTTTGTACAGTCAAAGGATGGTCTTTCCCATTGCGAGCCGGAGTATTCTTCCCCGGAGCACTGTACAGAAGGCGCCTCTGTTATGTTAAATGCAGTATTAAAGGTTGATGCAAGATAACATAGAAAGACAGGATCGCAGAACTTGATCTGTAGATAGGAGAGGGGGTGAAGTCATGAAAAATTATGTCATTACGATTGCGCGTGGCTTTGGCAGCGGCGGAAAAGACATTGCGACACGTCTGGGAGAAGCACTCGGGATTCCGTGTTACGAAAGACAGATCCTTACCATGGCATCGGATCAGAGTGGAATTGATGAGAGCGTATTTGTGGAAACTGACGAGAAGCTTCGTGGAAAACATCTGGCGAATTTCCTTCGAAGAATGCCGGTCAGCGGTGTCGTAGAGCCAATGGAAAAGGATTTCATTTCCGATGTCAATGTTTTTAATATTCAGGCAGACATCATCCGGACGCTTGCAAATACAGAAAGCTGTATTATTGTGGGAAAATGTGCTGATGATATCCTGCGCAGCTACTCCAATGTCATCAGCGTGTATATTGAAGCACCGCGGGCAGCCTGTGTAAAATCCATCATGGATAAAATGCATGTATCGGAAAAAAGAGCAAATTATCTGATTCATACAACAGATAAATACCGTGCAAAATATTACAGCTATTATACCTCCGGAAAAGACTGGACCAATCCGACAAACTATGATCTGGTGTTAAACAGTGACCGGATCGGACGGGAAAAATGTGTACAGCTGATACAGGAGTATATAAAGATTCGTTTTTCAGGGGAACCTGTAAGTGAATAAAAGACAACATAAGCCTGCGGAGGATATGGCAATCCTTCCGCAGGCTTGTTTTATTTTATATATGGAACCGTTTAATGTCAGGTCAATGCTGAAATCAATCAGACCGGATTTAATACATTTTTCCGGTTCTTTTCTTTTTTTGATGTTTTCATTTTGGGAACCTTTTCCTTTTTGGAAAATAAGGTATGTTTTTTCTGCAATTTTCCACGAATTTCTGCACTTAACTGGCGGTATTGTTCCTCCGTCATATCGTTTTGTTCCCGGATGAGATAGTTCATTTCTTTCAGGACGGTTTCACGGATTTCTTTGCTGATATCGAGTGTGAGAGCTTCGTTATTCTGTGCGATTGCATGTCCTACAATATCACTCATAAGCTCCCTAAATTGTGCCATGCGTTCCTCTGCGGAAAGTGTATTTACAGGCAGATCCGCAGGTTGATTGTTTGGACGGGAAGGGGCTGCAGGCTGCGGTTTGTGATTACATGCCGGCAACGGCTCGGAGGTTTTGGCATCCGGAATGGGAACTTTGGTTTCTTCCGGGTTTTTATTATGTAATATCATGCGGATTGCTTTTAGCTGATATCCTTTTTCTTTTAGTTCTTTGATTTTTTGAAATTCCTGTATGTTTTCTCGTGTATAGTATCGATGTCCCATCTCGTTTCGCGGGATGGTCAGGTCGAGTTCTTCTTCCCAGTAACGTAACACATGGGTTTCCACACCGGCCAGTGCGGCGGCATCGGAAATCATGTAACGTACTTTTTCCACGATAACATGTCCTCCTTTTGAGTTATTTATTTTGGGCGATTTCACAATCGCCTTTTGCGTTTATTATAACTTTTTAAAAAGGTGAGTTCAAACATTTTCCATCGTATTTTTCTGACATTTCTCGCAGTTTATAAAAATAGACCTTGACATTTGAGGTTTATAAGAATAAACTGAAGATAGGTTGATAGCTATAAACCTATGGAGGAGAAAAAGATGGAATATATAAAATTATGTGACAGTGATTACCGGTTTATGTGTGTCGTATGGGAGCATGCCCCCGTCAACTCTGGGGAACTTGTAAAGTTATGTCAGGAACAGCTTGGCTGGAAAAAATCCACGACTTATACGGTTGTACGGAAAATGTGTGAAAAAGGATACATTGCCAATGAGGATGCAACGGTTTCTGTTTTAATTCCAAAGGAACAGGTGCAGGCAGAGGAATCCCGTTATTTTGTGGACCGTACATTTGACGGGTCATTGCCGGGCTTTATCACCGCATTTCTTGGGGGTAAGAAAATTTCCAAAAAAGAAGCAAAGCTGCTCAAGAAAATGATCGACGAGCATAAAGAAGGGTAGGGGCAGAGAATGGAGAAGGCAAGTGTAATTTTTCTGGCATTTCTGCAGCGGAATGGCATGGTGGCGGTTGTAATTCTCGCGGTGTTTGCAGTGCGCGCGCTTTTGCAGAAATGTCCCAAAAAATATTCCTATGCATTGTGGGCAATTGTTGGAATCCGTATGTTATTTGATTTGCCCATTGCATCAGGATGGAGTTTGTTTAATCTGTTTCGTCTGGTAAAAAGCAGATCACAAATGAGTGAGATTGCACACTACACAGGAGTATCTGGAGTGCATGCGCAAACGGCAGTACAGAATGTGACGCAGATATCTGCCGGTTCACGTGTGACAGGGGATGCAGCTTCTGAAGCTGGTTTGACAGCAGCTATGACGACCTCACAGAAAATTTGTGCGGTGTTGTTTTTTGTCTGGCTGATCGGGATATTTTTATTTTTAGGATATGGAATGTATTCCTATATCAAATGCCGCAGTATGGTACGGACAGCAGTACGTTTAACCGTAAATGAAACATCTGGAAACGTCCGGTGGACCATAAAGATCTGGGAATGTGACTGTATTCCATCACCGTTTGTACTGGGAATTTTCTGCCCGCAGATTTATATTCCGTTTCGGATGAAAGAGGAGGAACAGCAGTACATCCTTGCGCATGAGAGCTGGCACATTCGCAGACATGATCCTTTATGGAAGCTGATTGCATTCGTACTTTTGGCTGTATACTGGTGGAATCCATTGGCATGGATTGCCTTTTTCTATATGACAAGAGACATGGAGATGAGTTGTGATGAGGCCGTACTTGCGCAGTTTGGAAATCAGATTAAAAAAGGATACAGCGCATCCTTACTTGCTTTTGCGATGGAGCGGCATCCGTATTCATTTGCCCCGGTTGCGTTTGGAGAGGCAGATGCAGGAAGGAGAATTAAGAACGTGTTGAATTTTAAAAAACCACATACCTGGGTGGCTGCGATTGCAACCGTTTTGGTTGCACTTGTGGCAGTAAGTTGTCTGACAAACCAGAAACCGTCGGAGACAAAAACAGAGCATACAACCGAGAAAGTGGATAGTACACAGCAGCCAGTGCAGGAAAATGCGGGAGCTGCGATAATAGAGCAGAATATCAGGGAATGGGCACAGGCATTTTGTGACCGGGATACAGAAAAAATTGTGCAGATGACATCCAAAGAGGTACAGTCGAATTTAGAGAAAATACATATTTTGTGGATGGATGGAGATACACCGTCATTTGGCTGGTCGAGTCCATGGCCATGGGGAGCCTTTGGCAGTTTCTTTGGTGGAACCGGAGAAGAAATGGATGGCTACTGGCTGCATGAAATCAATACGGAAGAACAGACTGCAGAGATTTTGTATTATGTGGAGTCATCAGATCCGCATGTGAGCGTGTGGATAGAGAATATCCATTATGCACAGGAAAATGGTCAATTTCAGATTACACAGGAAAAAATCAATCAGTTTGCTGACGGTCCGGATGCTAAAACGGATGGAATTGCATCGGCAGATGAGTTTGATACAGCATATGCGCAGGGAATCAGCGATACGCAGATGGACTACTGTATAAACGGTATGGGTGAAGTGCTGAATAAGAATATGGTTCCAATTGGTGCATTGCTTGAGCCGACAGATGCAGCCCGGCAGCTTTTGAATTTATCGTCGGATAAAAAGCTTGTTTCCGTGGAAAAAGAATCTGAATCTGCAGATAAAACACAGGTCGGTATACAGATTACATTTTTAAAGGATGGACAGAAGCGGTATTTGTCTATGATCCAGCCATGGGGAAAAGATGGAATCTGGGTTCCGGCAGAAGCCAAAGAAGTCAAGCGTTAATGTGTGGATGTTATCATATTTTCCTTGTATTGCATCTTAAGTTCCGTTATAATTTGAACTGGTACAACAAAATAATTAATTATTTATTGTCCTGGATAAAGGAGTATAGTTATGAGGATGTTAATTGATAACAGAGATCTGGAATTACTTCTTGAAAAAAAGAAAAAGTTTATTGGAAATAAAGTTACTGTGGATACAATGATTGCAGGAATTTCTTTTTTGTTGTCCGTATTTACTGCAACATATAGTGATTGGTTTGGAATTCCAGGAATTGTGTTTAAAACAGTTTTTTGTTTTATTGGAATTTTATATTGTGCCAAGATCGTAAAGGATATTGTTGAAATGTACAGAGATAAATATAATCACGAAATGTTGATGAATGATATAAGAGAACTGAATTTAATTCAGCATAATCACTCATTAATTGCTATTCGTGATACATTTGAAAAAGAAAATAGATTTCTTGTTTATTATGATGAGAGATGGGATTGCAAGTTGTTTTTAAATTATAAAACCGTGGATCAGAACAATGAAGATGTAATAATAGATCGAATATCGGCTGATTTGGATGTGGACAAAAGAAAAGTATCATGTAATTATGTTACTTCAAGAGTTCAGGAAAAATATTCAGTTAGTCATCAGGAAAATAGAATATATAATCATAGACTTTATGAGGTTACATTATCAAAATATTCGGAAAAAATGAAAAAGGATAGTTTTGTAGTTAATGGGAAACGCTATTATTGGATGTCAGTAACCGAGATGGAAAAAGACGAAAACATCATGGAAAAAAATCGTGAGGTTGTTGATTTTGTAAAAGAAAAAATTGTTTGACAAACTGTGATTGTCTTTCTATAATAATATAATTATAGAATACAAGCGAAGATGGGAACAAGTACCAATGTGTGGAACGAACAGAAAGCAGCCGGTAGATGAGAGGCACACGGAAAGCACAGATGGATTTATGGAACAACCATAAACCGGGCGATAAGGAATCCCCCCAGCAAGCTGGGTCCCCCCTTACCGCAGGGAATACATCCCTGAGCTTTACACCGAACGCGCAGGCAAGTAGGCTGTAACGGAGTAGTGCCCGTTAGACGCACTGGAGTGTAGCTGCACTCGCGGAGGCAGGCTGTGTGAACAGCATGCGAATTAAGGTGGTAACACGAGAGATCCCCCTCGTCCTTATAATTAGGACGAGGGGATTTTTATTTGGATTTTTATAGATATGGAGCAAAGGGACATAAAGCCCCAGAAAAATCAAAAAAGTTAAATTACAGGAGGAAACCCAATGACACTTTACGACGAACTGGTTGCCCGCGGTCTGATCGCACAGGTAACCGACGAGGAAGAAATCAAGGAACTCATCAACAATGGAAAAGCAGTATTTTATATCGGTTTTGACCCGACAGCTGACAGTCTGCATGTGGGACATTTTATGGCACTGTGTCTGATGAAACGTCTGCAGATGGCAGGAAACAAGCCAATCGCGCTGATCGGCGGTGGTACAGCCATGATCGGTGATCCATCCGGACGTACCGATATGCGTCAGATGATGACACCGGAGACCATTCAGCACAACGTAGACTGTTTTAAAAAGCAGATGAGCCGTTTCATCGATTTCGGGGAAGGCAAGGCAATGCTGGTAAACAATGCCGACTGGCTGATGGATTTAAACTACATTGATGTACTGCGTGATGTTGGTGCACATTTTTCCGTAAACCGCATGCTGACAGCAGAATGTTACAAGCAGCGTATGGAAAAAGGATTAAGCTTTCTGGAGTTTAATTACATGATCATGCAGAGTTACGATTTCTACACACTGTACCAGAAATATGGATGTAACATGGAATTCGGTGGAGATGACCAGTGGAGCAACATGCTCGGTGGTACGGAACTGATCCGCCGGAAGCTTGGAAAAGATGCTTATGCCATGACGATCAATCTGCTTTTAAACTCTGAGGGAAAGAAGATGGGAAAAACACAGTCCGGTGCCGTATGGCTTGATCCGAACAAGACTTCTCCGTTTGACTTCTTCCAGTACTGGAGAAATGTGGCAGATTCCGATGTGTTAAAGTGCATCCGCATGCTGACCTTCCTGCCATTGGAGCAGATCGATGAGATGGACAAATGGGAAGGTGCCAAGCTGAATGAAGCAAAAGAGATTCTCGCTTATGAGCTGACCAAACTGGTACACGGTGAGGAAGAGGCAAAGAAAGCCAAAGAGGCATCCCATGCACTGTTTGCAGGCGGCGGGGTTTCTGCACATATGCCGACGGTTGAAGTGACTGCAGATGATCTGTACAATGACAAGCTCGATATCATGGCAGTTCTTGTAAAGGCTTCTCTGTGTGAGAGTCGTTCCGATGCACGTCGTGCCGTACAGCAGGGTGGAGTCTCTGTGGACGGTGAGAAAGTTACAGACATCAGTACCAGTTACATGCTCGACGAGTTTGCCGGAGAAGGAAAGGTCGTAAAGCGTGGTAAGAAGAAGTTTGCAAAAGTCATCAGTAAATAAGAAGTTCGTATTGACTAACTCAAAGGCCGTTTGTTATAGTTTACCTAATTCATAGACAAAAGTATGTGAGGGAGTAGTTCGCACATTGTGTGACTTGTCAACATACCGGTCATTTGGACCTGGCAAGCCTTAAAGAATGAGACTCATGTGCACCGGAAAAACGTGGTTGCAGTCGCGCTTTTCGTTGGTGTACATTGGGTCTCTTTTTGATATATAAGGACAGAAGCGCAAGGTATGAATCCCCTCACAAAAGGAGAACATAAGAATGGTAATCGAGTTATTTTTGATTGGTGTCGGACTCTCGATGGATGCATTTGCGGTATCCGTCTGCAAGGGTCTTGGCATGGAAAAAATCAACAAAAAACACGCATTTCTGATTGGATTGTATTTCGGAGGATTTCAGGCACTGATGCCGTTTCTCGGCTGGGCACTGGGAATCCGTTTTCAGAAATACATTACTTCGGTCGATCACTGGATCGCCTTTTTCCTGTTGCTGTTTATCGGTGGCAAGATGGTGATTGAAGCGGTTCGTGACAAAGACGTGCAGGAAATTGGAGCAAAAGATCTGCCACTGGATCACAAAGAAATGCTGCTTCTTGCAGTTGCAACCAGTATCGATGCACTTGCAGTCGGTATTACATTTGCCTTTTTAAATGTATCCATCATGGAAGCCTGTCTGATTATCGGATGCACGACATTTGTATTATCGGTCATCGGAGTGGTTGTCGGTAATTTTTTCGGCACCCGCTACAAAAGAAAAGCAGAGATTGCAGGTGGGGTAATCCTCATACTTATTGGCTTGAAAATACTATTGGAGCACTTGGGCATTATTGCCTTTTAACACATTATTTTACAGAAAGAGGGAAAAGATATGACAGAATTTATTTCAACATGTTCCATGCCGCTGGCAATTGTTTTTTTGATCGCAGGATTTTTCTTACTGGTCAAAGGGGCAGATGTTTTTGTGGAGGGAAGTTCCAGTATTGCAAAACGGTTTCATGTTCCGGCTATCATTATTGGACTGACCATTGTTGCCATGGGAACTTCACTTCCGGAGACTGCGGTTTCCGTTGTTGCAGCAATCCAGCATAAGAATACGCTGGCAATCAGTAATGTGGTCGGGTCTAATATTTTTAATATGATGGTGGTCATCGGTTTTTGTGCCATAATGACTCCGGTTGCCGTACAGAAAGCTACATTGAAACGTGATTTCCCATATTCCGTGTTTGCAGCGTTGCTGCTTATGATACTCGGTGGTGTGGGAATGAAACTGGGACGTTTTGACAGTGCTGTATTTCTGGTGTTTTTTGCCATATTTATCGGAACCATGATTCGTATGGCATTGAAAGCAGGAAAAGAAGGCGGGCAACTGCAAAGTGAAGAGATTGAAGCGGCAGAGGCACAGAAAGTAATGTCGATGCCAAAAAGCCTGTTGTTCCTTGTGGTTGGTGTAGCTGGTATTGTGATTGGCGGGGATGTCGTTGTAGACAGTGCCAGCAATATTGCATTAAAAATTGGAATGAGCCAGACGCTGGTAGGACTGACCATTGTTTCAATTGGAACCTCGCTTCCGGAACTTGTGACATCTGTTGTTGCAGCTCGCAAAAATGAAGTGGATATGGCACTTGGAAATGCCATAGGCTCTAATATTTTTAATATTCTGTTTGTACTTGGTCTGGCGGGAGTTATCAGTCCGATGCCGTTTTTGATGGAAAACATCATAGATATTATGATTCTGATTGTTTTGAGCCTGTTGATCTGGGGATTTGCATGGACAAAAGAAAAAATCAGCAGAAAAGAAGGTATTGTGATGCTGGTTTTATATGTGGTTTATGTGATTTATATCTGCATGAGATAGAAACTTCTGTGACAGGATGAATTTTGGAAAATAGTTTTTACAGGGGACAGGATATCAGGACTTTAATTTGCAGAAGGTTTTTTGACGGGAACATCAAGCACGCGTTTTACAGCACTTTGTAGTTCCGGATGCCGGCGATACATTTCGATGACATGCCGTTCATCTGCAGTGATCGGGAAGGATTTGTCTGCAGGGATGTGCAGGAGATTTCCGGTGAATGTGTCACTCTGATACAGTTCACAGAGCAGCAGCAGTGTTTCCGTGCGGGGATAGGCCTGATCGCTTTCCCATCCGTACACGGTTTTTTCGGCGACTGCGATATTGTACAGGTCATTCAGCTGTACAACTACGTCATGGATCGTCCAGCCACGATTTTTTCGCATCGTCTTTAAGGCTGCCCCGATTTGTATATTTTTCATGTTGGTGCTCCTTCTCAATTTATCTTTGGCAGTTTTGTACTGGAAAAAACTGGATAAAAGCATATTAGTCTACGGAAAAACAGGTCAGCAAGAAATTCTTGGCATATAAGAAAATATTCTTGAATAAACAGAAAAACGGACGAATAGGGGATACTTTACAAATGGCGTGGAATTCGGTAAAATGGGGAGAGCGAATGTGAGATAAGGAGGCCAAAAACATGGCAGAAAATAAAGGGAAGTTTTATATGACAACCGCGATTGCCTATACTTCAGGTAAGCCGCATATCGGAAACACGTACGAGATTATTCTTGCGGATGCAATTGCGCGTTATAAGAGAGCCGAAGGCTATGATGTCTATTTTCAGACCGGAACTGATGAACACGGACAAAAGATTCAGGAAAAAGCAGAGGCAGCAGATATTTCACCGAAAGAATTTGTAGATCAGGTTTCCGGTGAGGTAAAGCGGATCTGGGATCTTGTGAATTCTTCTTATGATAACTTTGTCCGTACCACGGATGAGGATCATGAGAAATGTGTAAAGAAGATTTTTAAAAAGCTTTATGATCAGGGTGATATTTATAAGGGATCTTATGAGGGAATGTATTGTACACCTTGTGAGTCTTTCTGGACAGAATCCCAGCTTGTAGACGGCAAATGTCCGGACTGTGGACGGGAAGTGCAGCCTGCCAAAGAAGAAGCTTATTTCTTTAAGATGAGTAAATATGCAGACCGGCTCATTGATTATATCAATACCCATCCGGACTTCATTCAGCCGGTTTCCCGTAAGAATGAGATGATGAATAACTTCCTGCTTCCGGGACTGCAGGATCTGTGCGTATCACGTACCAGTTTCAGCTGGGGAATTCCGGTAGATTTTGATCCGAAACATGTCGTATATGTCTGGCTGGATGCACTGACAAACTATATCACAAAGATTGGATATGATCCGGATGGTTCCACAGATCAGTTTAAGAAGCTGTGGCCGGCTGATCTGCATCTGATCGGAAAAGATATTGTCCGTTTCCATACCATTTACTGGCCAATCTTTCTGATGGCACTGGATCTGCCACTGCCAAAGCAGGTATTTGGTCATCCGTGGCTGCTTCAGGGCGGGGATAAGATGAGCAAGTCCAAGGGAAATGTAATCTATGCGGATGACATGGTAGATCTGTTTGGCGTAGATGCTACCCGTTATTTTGTATTGCATGAGATGCCGTTTGAGAATGATGGCGTGATTACCTGGGATCTGGTCATTGAGCGTTTCAACTCTGATCTGGCAAATATTCTTGGAAATCTGGTAAACCGTACCGTTTCCATGAGCAATAAATATTTTGGCGGTGTGGTAACATCCACAGGAGTCACCGGTGAAGTGGATGCAGATCTGAAAGCTGTTGTGACAGCAACCCGTGACCGTATTGTAGAGAAGATGGCAAAACTTCGTGTGGCAGATGCAATTTCTGAAGTATTTGCACTGTTCCGCCGCTGCAATAAATACATTGATGAGACAACTCCGTGGGTACTGGCAAAAGACGAGGCACAGAAAGACCGTCTGGCAGAGGTTCTTTACAATCTGACCGAGTCCATCACGATCGGCGCAAGTCTTCTGCACCCGTTCCTTCCGGAAACCGCAGAAAAAATCGTGGCGCAGTTATCGACATCATTGCGTGATTTTGATGAACTCAATCAGTTTGGACTGTATCCGGATGGAACAAAAGTAACCGATGCTCCGGAGATCCTTTTTGCAAGAATTGACGCAAAAGAGATCCAGCCAAAAGTGGATGCCATTCAGGCAAAGCAGAAGGAAGAGTACGAAAAAGAGCAGAAAGCATTAAATGGCGGAGAGACAGCAGATGAAGCAGTGATTGATATGGATCCGAAGGAAGAGATCACATTTGATGATTTTACGAAGATGCAGTTCCAGGTGGGAGAGATTCTCTCCTGTGAGGCAGTTGCAAAGTCAAAGAAGCTGCTTTGCTCTCAGGTAAAAATCGGAAACACTGTAAAGCAGATTGTATCCGGTATCCGTAAAGATTACACACCGGAAGAGATGGTTGGCAAGAAGGTTATGGTTCTTGTGAACTTAAAGCCGGCAAAACTTGCTGGAGTATTGTCCGAGGGCATGCTGCTGTGTGCAGAGGATGAAAACGGTACACTTTCTCTGATGACACCGGAGAAACCGATGCCAAGCGGTGCTGAGATCTGTTAGACGCATGTAAGTGGCTGGGGCGGATAAGTAGAAATAGGAGGCATAAATATGGAAATCCTTGATGTTGTAGATGAGACCGGCACACCAACCGGTGAAACCGTAGAACGCGCGGAGGCCCACCGGGAAGGGGTACGGCACCGCACATCCCATGTCTGGATTGCCCGCAACAGGAACGGACGGATTCAGCTTTTGCTGCAGAAGAGATGTATGCAGAAAGATTCATTTCCGGGATGCTATGATATTTCCAGTGCCGGACATATACCGGCAGGGGATGATTACATTCCTTCAGCAATTCGGGAGTTGAAAGAAGAATTAAATGTGACAGTGCAGGAGTCGGATCTGATTTATTGCGGACAGGTGCATAAGGATGTTGACAGCGAATTTCACAGACAGCCATTTCATGATCACCAGATTTCAAATGTCTATCTGCTCTGGCTGGATCGGGAAGCAGAGGAATTTGAACTGCAGACCGAAGAAATAGAGAGTGTGCGCTGGATGGATTATGCCCAGGTGCGGGGCATGGTGGCTTCGGATACACTTCCAAACTGTATCATCATGGAGGAACTTGATCTGATAGAAAGGCACTTCTTATGATTTTTGAGACACATGCACATTACGATGATGCAAAATTTGATACGGACCGGGAGATGCTGCTTGCGGAATTACCGCAGCGCGGCATTTCGCCGGTTATTAATGTAGGGTCTTCCATTGCGACGACAAAGACAACACTTTCGCTGGCGCAGGAATACCCTTTTCTTTATGCTGCGGTGGGCGTACATCCCAGTGACGTGGATGATTTAAATGAGGACACGTATGCATGGCTCAAACAGCAGACAACGCTGCAAAAGACAGTTGCGGTGGGAGAGATCGGACTGGATTATTACTGGGATAAGGAACCGGAGATACAGGCGAAGCAGAGGTATTGGTTTGTACGGCAGCTTGCACTGGCACAACAGGCAGATCTTCCGGTGATCATTCATTCCAGGGATGCAGCAGAAGATACCATGCAGATCATGGAAAAGGCATATGAGGATGGCATAAAGGGCGTGATCCACTGTTATTCCTATTCGCCGGAGATGGCACAGGAATATGTAAAGATGGGATATTTCATCGGTGTAGGCGGTGTTGTGACTTTTAAAAATGCCAAAAAGCTGGTAAAGACCGTGGAAACGATTCCTCTTTCGAGCATAGTGCTCGAAACCGACTGCCCGTATATGGCGCCGGAACCACACCGGGGAACGCGCAATGATTCACGGAATATTCCGTATGTGATTGCAAAAATTGCGGAGATCAAAGGCGTTTCTGTGGAGGAAGTCGAGCAGACCACACGGGAAAATGCCTTTGCACTGTTTACGAAAGTGCCACGATAAAGGAGAGATATTATGGAAGAGTATGAAGTAATCCGTATTCCGGTTTCGGATGGGACGGAAAAAGAGTTTGCCATCATGGATACCTTTACCGTTGAAGAGAAGCACTATATGGCAGTGTCTCTCATAGCGGAGGATGAGATTCAGGAAGGTGTGTATCTGTATCGATACCGTGATGCGGAAGACGGAGATATCGTTGTGGAACAGATTACGGAACCGGCAGAGTATAAGCGTGTATCCAGGGCATATGAAGCGCGGTAAGGCTGCAAAAGAAGGATGAGAAAGATGAAAAAGTGGAAGAAAAAGCGTGTGGTGGCGGTGCTTTTGACGCTGCTTGTGCTGTTACAGTTTCTGGCAGACTTTGGAAGTGTGGCACATGCTGCGCAGAAAAACGAAATCAGGGGAACGATTTCGGTAGCATCCAATATCTCCCAGCAGGATATGCAGCAGTACTTGGATGGGTTTAACAAGAAATATCCTGGTATTGAGGTGAAGTACCAGTCGTATTCGGATTATGACAATGAGGTGTCAAAACAGATTCAGGGTGGGTGCTGTGTATATGACGGAGAAAGTTCCTTATGAAAAACTGTTTGAGGAAGCAGACAGTGTATTATATGAGGTAAAAACCCGTGGAAAAAACAGTTTTGAGATTCGGAAAATTTGAAAAATGATATAAAATGAAATCCCGGAGCATGGGAAATGGCTCCGGGATTTTTTCGAAAATGATTAATTTTTATTTGGAATAAACGGGCTGATCGCTCCGGCGAGCTGTGCAACCGGCATGCTCTGCAGCCATACACGTCCCGGTCCGGTGATAACGGTATTAAAGATCCCTTCCCCACCAAAGAGCATATTCTTTACACCCGGTACAGTCTGGATATCGATGGAACATCCGGCTGTCATTGCTGCGAGGTATCCGGTATCGACGACAATCTGTTGTCCTGGTGCGAGTTCATATTCTTTGATGTGTCCGTCAAATTCGAGAAAGACGGTGCCGTTTCCAGACAGACGCTGCATGATAAATCCTTCTCCGCCGAAGAGGCCGCCGGCAATGCGTTTTTGGAAAAAAACAGACATTTCCACACCAGCGGTCGATGCGAGAAAGGCACTTTTCTGGGCGACAATCTCCTGCCCTGGTGCAATTTCAAATGCACGGATATCTCCGGGAAAGCTGGATGCAAATGCGATCAGTCCGGTGCCGCCCTGTGCGGTGTAACGGTTGATAAACATGCTTTCACCGGAAAAAGCACGACCGAACATTTTTCCGATTCCGCCGCCTGTTGTGGTTTCCATTTTCATATTTGGGGACATCCACGACATTGCGCCCTTCTCCGTGAGCATGGTTTCGCCACCCTCTAAGTTGCAGATTACGACAGGCAATGGTGCCCCTTCAATTGTATAGTTCATAACTACCTCCCTGATATATTGTTTTTCTTTACAATATCATCTTAACGGAACATGGGGATCTTTTCAAGAAAATGTTTTTTGAATGGAGAGTAAATCATGACAGTGTATTTCGGTGACCGTTTAATGAAAGGAAATTGTAATTACCCGGTCAATCAGTTATACTATATGTAAATATGGCAAAATGATCTGTTTGTTGGAGGCTCATATGGTAAATACTTTGAAATTACCGGTAGGAATTGACAGTTTTGAAAAAATACGCAGGAACGGATTTTATTACATTGACAAGACAAATCTCATAGAACAGATTCTGATGAATTGGGGGGAAGTAACACTGTTCACCCGTCCGCGACGTTTTGGCAAGACATTGAATATGAGCATGCTGAAAAGTTTTTTTGAAATCGGTGCAGATGTTTCACTGTTTGAAGGCTTATATATTGCAAAGAATAAAGAACTATGCGATGCGTACATGGGAAAGTATCCAGTGATATTTCTCACGCTCAAAGGGGTGGAGGGTCTGACATTTGCGGATGCGAAGAGGATGCTCGGCACGATTCTTGCCAATGAAATGGACCGGCATTATTATCTCAAAACAAGTGATGCACTTACGGACGAGGATAAGGCATATTTCGCTAAAATGCTTACAGGTACGGATGAGAATATAAAAGACAGCATCCGTAAACTGTCACAGCTTTTATATAAACATCATGGGAAAAAGGCAGTAATTATCATAGATGAGTATGATGTTCCTCTGGATAAAGCATATCAGAATGGATATTATCGTGAAATGGTTTCTCTGATCAGAGGTCTTTTTGGTCAGGCATTAAAGACGAATGATTATTTACAGTTTGCATTTCTGACGGGATGTCTGCGAGTATCGAAGGAAAGTATATTTACAGGATTGAATAATTTTAAGGTACTTTCTATTATGGATTCCAGATTTGATGAACAGTTTGGATTCACAGATGATGAGGTAAAAAACCTCCTTGCGTCGTATGGTCTGGCTTCACATTTTCCGGAAACAAAGGAATGGTATGATGGCTATCACTTTGGAAATGCGGATGTGTACTGTCCATGGGATGTCATAAATTATGTGGATGAACTTAACTATGATCAAACGGTTGAACCACAGGATTACTGGTCTAATTCGAGTGGAAATGCGATCGTCCGCAGATTGATCGATAAGGCGGATGTGCAGACCAAGGATGAAATTGAGCGTCTGATCGCGGGAGAGTGTATTGAAAAGGAACTTTCACAGGAACTTACGTATGATGAGCTTGATAAAAACATTGGAAATCTGTGGAGCGTACTTTTTACGACCGGATATCTGACAAAACAGGGGCGTACAGCGGATGGAAAGATACGTTTGGCAATTCCAAATAAAGAGATAAAAAATCTTTTTATCAAGAAAATCAGGGAATGGTTCCGGGATACGTCCGCGAATGACGGTAAGAGACTGGAAGAATTCTGCAATGCATTTTTAGAAAAAAATACAGAAAAAATAGAGCAGCTCTTTGGAGAATATCTTTGGAATACTATAAGTATACGTGATACAGCAGTTGCAAAGGAAAAGAAAGAAAATTTTTACCATGGCATTTTACTTGGGCTTTTGGGATATAAAGCAAACTGGCTTATAAAGTCAAATGCAGAGTCAGGAACCGGCTACAGCGATATTCTTGTTGAGGTGCCGAACAACAGAACAGGAATTGTGATAGAACTGAAATATGCCGGGAATGGAGATCTGGATGCTGCATGTGCCGAAGCTTTGAAACAGATGGAAGAAAAATCATATGTCGATAAGCTGAAGCAGGACGGAATGCGTAATTTTATCAAATATGGAATTGCATGTTTCAAGAAGGATTGCAGGGTTGTGATTGCTGGTTAGCAGGAAGGAAACAAACATGGCAAAAGTAATCATGGTGCAGGGCACGATGTCAAATGCCGGAAAAAGCCTGATCGTTGCAGGACTTTGCCGTATTTTTGCGCAGGATGGCTATCGCGTGGCACCGTTTAAATCACAGAATATGGCGCTCAACTCTTACATCACCGAAGACGGTCTGGAGATGGGGCGCGCGCAGGTCATGCAGGCGGAAGCGGCGGGTGTGAAGCCTTCCGTGCTTATGAATCCCATCCTGTTGAAACCGACCAATGATGTCGGATCACAGGTGATTGTAAAGGGTGAGGTGCTCGGAAATATGCGGGCGCGGGATTATTTTGCGTATAAGAAAAAGCTGATTCCGACGATCTGCGAGGCTTTTTCGGAGTTGGAAAAGCAGGCAGACATTATTGTGATGGAAGGGGCGGGAAGCCCGGCAGAGATCAATCTGAAATCGGATGATATTGTCAATATGGGGCTGGCAAAACTGGTCGATGCACCGGTGCTTCTGGTGGGGGATATCGACCGTGGCGGCGTGTTTGCGCAGCTTTTGGGAACTTTGATACTTTTAGAAGAGGATGAAAAAGCCCGTGTGAAGGGTCTGATTATTAATAAATTCCGCGGGGACAAGACGATCCTTGATCCGGGAGTGGAGATGCTGGAGGAACGCGGCGGTGTGAAGGTTGCCGGAGTAGTTCCATATATGCATCTTTCCATTGAGGATGAGGACAGTCTGAGCGGTCAGTTGGACAACCATGATGTAGGCGTGATAGATCTGGCAGTGATCCGTTTTCCACGGATCTCCAATTTTACGGATTTTAACGTGTTTGAACGGCTGGAGGGTGTGTCCGTGCGCTATGTTTCTTCGGTGCAGGAACTGGGACAGCCGGATATGATTTTTCTGCCGGGCAGCAAAAATACGATGGGGGATCTGCGCTGGATGCGGCAGAACGGTCTGGAAACCGCAGTCAAAAAGCTGGCAGTGCATATCCCGGTCTGGGGGATCTGCGGTGGCTATCAGATGCTGGGGCGTACCATTTCGGACCCACATGGGGTAGAGAATGAGAATTCGCTATGCGAACCGCTCTATCCGGCTCATTGCGAAGCAATTTCTCATGAGCCGGATACAATTGCCGTGGAGCGCATAAAGCGCGACGGGGCACTACCCCTGCGTGGTATGGAACTGCCCCCTCGTGAGACTCGGCGGCAATCGCACGCAGCGGATGAGAATTCGCTACGCGAACCGCTGCGTGGTATGGAACTGATCGACACCGACACGACCCTGATGCCGGAAAAAATGCGTACGCAGACACGTGGAAAATTTGAGAATGTAACCGGTATTTTTTCCACACTTTCCGGATTGGAATTTTCCGGCTATGAGATTCATATGGGAAAGACAACGGTTTCCACCGGGGAACATCAGATGCCACTGGTACAGCTGGCAGATGGCAGAACCGACGGGGTACAGCGCATGGAAAAAGGCAGCGAAGCACCCGGCGTATACGGCAGTTATGTGCACGGCATTTTTGACGATGGAGACATTGCCGTGCGCATAGTACAGGCATTGGCCGACAAAAAAAGGGTGTCATGGAAACCGGAGGCAGGCGGCGATTACCATGCATTTAAGGAACAGCAGTATGACAAGCTCGCACAGGGATTGCGGGAGCATCTGGATATGGAGTATGTATACTCTATTTTGCAGGAGAGCCGGATTTCCGTTTGATTGACAGGAGAATACATTTGATTACAGGAAAAGAAATGGAGAAACTTAAAATCATTCCACCGGACGCACAGATCTACGCGCAGATAAAAGCAAGCTGGGACAAAATTGCCAAACCGCTGGATGGTCTGGGGCAGTTTGAGACAATGTTTGCGCAGATCGGCGCAATCACAGGAAGCAAAGGATTGCAGAGGGGTATGGGAAAACTTGGACATGGAGTATGTGTATTCAACTTTGTAAGGAGGGTGTGTTAAATAAAAAGGTGATAGATTGTGTCTACCACCTTTTAGAAATAGGCTATCCATTCTTAAATTTTATAAATTGCTATTTAATTACATTATAGCTGAATCCCCAATCGTAAAAAAATTGATACATAGCAAGTTTTGGTTTCAGAAGTAGGAGATGAATGTCCATCAATTTGATAATAACGTCTTTGAACAATTTTATATTTTGTATATAATGGTCGGTATTTGATTTGATAAGTTTTTCCTTTGGGAACTGGCAAACTATAATTTACAGAATAAGATTGGCTTTTATTGATTGAGGCACCTATATAGGAAGATATAGCACTCACACTAGTGTAAGCTCCAGTTATTGTATTAGTTACGGTATCCTCTTTGTTTACGCTTATGGTTCCAGGTCCAGCCCCCTGAGGACCTAAACGCCAAGAACCATATGTTGTTCCTTGTTTAGATTTACTTTCAACATCCCAAAAATAATACCCATCTGTTCGAGGTTGTATAATAGAAGATGCTGGATTATTAGAGAAGTCAGATGCCATGATACTTGTTGGAAAGAGCGTCAAGGTACTAAATATAACAGTTACTAGAAGAGTGATTATTTTTTTCATTTTAAAGTCCTCCTTTTTTGAGTTTTATGATTTGGTATATACCAACACCAATAAATAATAAGGATAATATAAAAAGAATGGATAGTGGGTACTCAAAAATATAATAATAGGAATTCTCGTAAGCAGTTTTATAGAGTTTCATATGTTTTGTTTGTTCCCATTCTCCCAAAAATGGAAGGATAAATAATAAAATAATTCCTATTAAGATGAAAATAACAAAAAGATTTAATTTTTTTGAAGTTTTAGTTTGTCTATTATTTTTCGATGAATCCTCTTGTTTTTTTAACATTGTTTCTAATGGGATATCGAATTGTTCACTTATTAAGAGGAGAGTATTGATGCTTGGAATGGAGATTCCCATTTCCCATCTTGATACAGCCTGACGGGTAACACCAATTTTTTTTGCAAGTTGTTCTTGGGAAAGGTTATTTTTTTGTCTTAAATGTAAGAGAATGTTAGCAATATTTTGATTTTCCATTTTAGTTTTATTCATAATGGCACCTCCTTTTTTATTATCATACATTTGATTGGTAAGATAAGCAAGAAATAGAAGATTGCATTTGCGCAATTTATAATTGCGTACGGGATTTGTCGGTTTTTATGGCTCGATTTAAGTGAAAAAACATAACAGAATTTTTAATAATTAAATTTCTATATTGATTTACGGAAAATTTCTTTATATGATAACTCAAAAAGAGATAGAGTTACTAAAGGTGGGAATATAAATTTTCATTTTATCAAGTATAAAAACTTTTTCGGGACAGGAGAATACATTTGATTACGAAAAAAGAATTAGAGCAATTTCATATCATTCCACCGGACGCACAGATCTACGCGCAAGTAAAAGCAAGCTGGGACAAAATTGCCAAACCGCTGGATGGTCTGGGGCAGTTTGAGACAATGTTTGCGCAGATCGGCGCAATCACAGGAAGCAGCAGTCTTTCCATTGAAAAAAAAGTGATCCTCACCATGTGCGCAGATAATGGTGTTGTCGCGGAAGGAGTCAGCCAGTCCGGACAGGAAGTGACCGCGGTGGTTGCAGGATTTATGGGGCAGCAGGCAAGCTCGGTTGGCAAAATGGCGCGCCGCGCCGGTGTGGATGTGATCCCGGTCGATATTGGAATCAACACAAAAGAAACGCTACCGGGGGTGCGCGACTGCAAAGTGATGCAGGGCACGCGCGATTTTCTGCAGGAACCTGCAATGACAGAGGAAGAAGCGTTGCAGGCATTGTCTGTGGGAATTGATCTGGTCCGGGAGTGCAAAGACAAAGGCTATCAGCTGATCGGTACCGGAGAGATGGGAATCGGAAATACGACGACGAGCAGCATGCTTGTGGCGGCACTGACCGGACGCACAGCAGAAGAAGTGACCGGACGTGGTGCCGGATTAAACGACGCGGGGCTGTTGCGCAAGCAGCAGGTCATTGCGCAGGCACTGGAGAAATATGAAAAAGAGATCCGGTCAGAGCATGCACTTTCCATGCTGGCGGCATTCGGTGGTCTGGATATCGCGGGAATGGCAGGTGTATGCATCGGTGGAGCACTGTATCATGTGCCGGTCGTTCTGGATGGGCTGATCTCATCGGTCGCGGCACTGGTGGCGGAGCGGATCGTGCCGGGTGTGCGGGAATTTGTTCTGCCGAGCCATCTGAGCAAGGAACCCGCGGCAAAATGGATCGCGGAGGAATTGAACCTTCATCCGGTTATTGATGCAGGACTGGGGCTTGGGGAAGGCACAGGAGCCGTGATGCTGTTTTCCCTTCTGGATCTGGCACTGGCACTCTACGAGGATCAGACAACATTTGATACGATGGAAATTGCACAGTACGAGCGGTATGGGGAAACAGAATGATCACTTTGGTTTTGGGTGGAAGCGGTAGCGGAAAATCGGCTTACGCAGAGCATCTGCTGGATGGAAAAACGAATAAATATTATATCGCAACCATGCAGGTGTACGATGCGGAGGGCGAAAAAAAAGTTGCAAGACACCGGAGACTTCGCGCGGGAAAAGGATTTGTTACGATTGAACAGCCGCGGGATATCGGGGAAGTAGATTTTTCGAAAAGAGCACAGCAAGCCATGGAACCACCGGATCGCGCAGGGCAAAATGTTACGGAACGTCCTCGCTGTGCCCTGCTGGAATGTATGTCCAATCTGGTTGCAAATGAGATGTTTTCCGGTGCGGATATCGTTTCGGAAGATGTGGTTGTCGGACACATATTGCAGGGAATCAAAAACCTTTCCACAAAAGTGGACGAGTTGGTGATCGTCAGTAATAACGTGTTTGAGGATGGCATTTCCTATGATGCGACAACGCAGGCATATATCCGTGCACTCGGACGCATCAATACGGGAGTGGCGGCGTTGGCGGATACGGTGACCGAAGTCGTTGTAGGTATTCCGGTTCCGGTAAAAGAGAGAAAGGAAGCAGGTTATGCACATCATTAGAGGAATCGCGGTGGCGTTTTCCACCTATTCAAAAATTCCGATGCCACAATTTGTGTGGAAAGAAGAAGACATGCGTTACAGCATGTGCTTTTTTCCGTGGATCGGGGCAGTGATCGGTGCTATCCTCTGGGGATGGTTTCGGTTGTCTGCGTTATTGGGAATCAGTACGCTTGCATTTATTCTGATATCAGCTGCGCTCCCGCTTATTATCACCGGGGGCTTCCATGTGGATGGGTTTATGGATACCATGGATGCATTGCATTCGTATCAGCCCAGAGAGCGAAAACTGGAGATTTTAAAGGATTCCCACATTGGAGCTTTTTCCGTGATCAAGCTGGCGGAATTCGGGTTGATTTATGTGGCGGCTCTTTCCCAGATTGTGGATTACCGTGCGCTGGAAGTGTTTTGCTGTGGATTTTTCCTGTCCCGCTGCCTGAGCGGCCTGAGTGTGGTCTCCTTCCGTTCCGCAAAAACGGATGGGATGCTCTATCATTTTGCGAGTACCGCACATGAGCGCGGGGTAAAAGGGGCACTTTATGCACAGACGTTGTTGTGTGTACTGTTTATGCTCTGGCTTTCGCTTCTGGCGGGAATTCTGGCGGTGGCGGCGGCATTTGCAGTGTTCGGTTACTATCGCTGGCGCAGTTACAGGGAATTTGGCGGAATCACCGGAGATACGGCGGGATATTTTCTGACGCTGTGTGAGGGGGCAATGGCGGTGGCGGCAGCCGTGTCTGTGTTGATTTGAAAAAGTCGCGCTACTGGTGCAAGAAGGATGATGAATTGGGGGTATACTTGAAATTGGTGATTGTGTATGATATAATGCAATCAACAAAGAATGAGGCGATACTTTTACAAGTACACCAAAAACGAACCCCCAGTAGTTGCCGCTACTGGGGGTTCTTCTCATTTTGTATGGTCGAGCATCCATTCAGGTTAATTGCCGCTAATATAGCATAAATAGATAAATTTGTCGAAACGTGGTAATATAAAATATCAAGCAATAGGGAGTACATTAATGGAATTATACATTGGCGGCACTGCTCAGGGGAAAAAAGTATATGTAACACAGGTGCGGGGCATCGCGGAAGCACGGATCTGGGACAATTTTGAAGAATGGTTTCGAGAGAAATTGCAGGAAAGTGCCCCGAAGTCTCCATCCCCGGAAGCAGAAAGTATGGCTTATCTGGAAAAACATCCGGATACAGTAATTATCTGCGATGAAGTAGGCAGCGGAATTGTGCCGCTTGATTCGTTCGAGCGGGAATATCGTGAGCGGCTGGGACGGCTGCTTTGTGAAATTGCAGCAAAAGCAGAAAGGGTGGAACGGATTGTATGTGGAATTGGACAGAGAATCAAATAGAACTGTATCTGATCCGGCATGGAATGACGCTGGGAAATGTAGAACACCGGTATATTGGCAGACAGACGGATGAACCGCTTTCGGAGGACGGCAGACAGCAGCTGGAGAAAAGAAAAGACCAATGGGCACAGGTATGCAGGACAGGGGATATGCCATATGTATTTGTAAGTCCCATGCTTCGCTGCCGGCAGACCGCAGAAATTTTATTTCCGCAAATTCCACAGATCGAAATTGATCCATGGCGTGAAATGGATTTTGGAGAATTTGAAGGAAAGAATTATGCACAGCTGAATGGAGATCCGCGCTATCAGGCATGGATTGACAGTGGTGGAACGTTGGCATTTCCGGGAGGTGAGAGCCGGGAGGCTTTTATCGCAAGATGTGTGGATGGGATGGAGCTGGTTATGGAACAGATCCGGCAGCAGCTGGCATACAGAGCGTGTCCAAAGTGCCGGGAAACGGAAGACAACTGTATGATACAGGAGCCGCTTCCGGTGGCGGCTGTGGTTCACGGGGGTACGATCATGGCGCTGCTTTCGCACTACTGTGGCGGTGATTATTTTTCGTATCAGGTAAAAAATGCCGAGGGCTATCATCTGCGCCTGTCCTTACAAGAGAATAAAATGGAGTTAAAAGAAAAAGTATGAGTTATCATTTCTTTGCGATGTTTCTTGGGTTTGTGCTGGATCTGTTGTTTGGCGATCCGCACTGGCTGCCCCATCCGATCCGTCTGATTGGTAATCTGATCGCATCACTGGAAAAACTGAATAAAAAGGAACTGTCAGACACAAAAAAATTTCTGCGCGGGTTTGCGATGGTTGTGATTGTTATCGCATGGACAACCGGTGTAACCGCCGTTATCCTTGAGGGGGCATACGGGCTGCATCCGGCGATTGGCTGTGCCGTGGAAGCCATTATGACCTATCAGATTCTTGCTACAAAGTGTCTGAAAGTGGAAAGCATGAAGGTATATGAGCAGCTGCAAAAGCAGAATCTGCCGGCAGCGCGAAAGGCAGTGTCCATGATCGTTGGGCGTGATACGGAACAACTGGATGAAACAGGTGTGGCAAAGGCAGCAATTGAGACCGTTGCGGAAAATGCATCCGACGGTGTGATTGCGCCGATGATTTATCTGGCAGTCGGCGGACCGGTGCTTGGATTTGCCTATAAGGCGGTGAATACCATGGATTCCATGGTGGGATATAAGAATGAAAAGAACCTGTATTTTGGAAGATTTGCGGCAAAGCTGGATGATGTGGTAAATTTCATCCCATCCCGCGTGGCGGCACTGCTTATGATCGTGGCAAGCTTCCTTCCGGGGAAGCGTTTTAGCGGGACCGGGGCATGGAAGATCTGGAGAAGGGACAGCCGGAAACATGCCAGCCCGAATTCTGCGCAGACCGAGAGTGCCTGTGCGGGAAGCCTTGGCATCCAGCTGGCAGGGGATGCCAGTTATTTTGGAAAGACTGTAAAGAAACCGACGATAGGGGATGCCCTGCGTCCGGTGAAACCGGAAGATATCCGGTGTGCGAATGTGCTGTTGTACCGGATGGCATTCCTTGGCATGGCCGTTTGCCTGTCACTTTTGTATTTTCTGTAAACATTAAAAAGCCGGACGTTGTGTAAACGGCGTCCGGCTTTTTGTCAGACAGAGTTATCCGAGTTCTTTGTGCTCTACGGAATCTTTCATATCTTCTGCAAGCATGTAAATATTCTCCAGAACTTTTTTACAGCCCTTCATATTGTCCACCGTGGAATCTGCCATACGCAGCCCTTCGGTGGAAGAGGCAGCCACTTCCTCACCGGTGGCGGAGAGGTGGGTAATATTATCGGAAATAACATTGGTGGCATCAAGGATTTTCTGGATATTTTCTTCTGCCGTATGGATATCTTCCATCAGGCGTTCAACGGTTTCACCGACATTGCCGAATTTCTCCCGTGTATTCTCAATCAGTTCGTTCTGCTTTTCTACGGAAGCAACTGAGTTTTCGATACTTTCGTTGGCACGTTTTGTGTCATCGTTTAATTTGTCGATAATTTCTGTAATGTTGGCAGAGGCATTTTTTGTCTGTTCGGAAAGCTGGCGGATTTCATCGGCCACCACAGCAAACCCTTTTCCGGCTTCCCCGGCACGCGCAGCCTCAATGGAAGCATTTAAGGCAAGCAGATTTGTCTGGTTGGAAATTTCAATAATGGATCCGACAAAGCTCTGGACATCCTCGACTTTTGAAGTCAGGCTCTGGATGACCTGTACCGTGATATTGCTGGCTTCTTCCACGTTCTGTGCCTGTTCCTTTAATTCCAGGACGACCTGTGCACCGGATTTTACAGTAGCATCCGTTTCATGTGCGGCTTCAATCATCTGGTGGATGCCGGCTTCTGCCGCATCGGTGTTGCCCTGAATATTGGAACACATAACCGCCTGTTTCTGGATGGCTTCAGCGGTGCTTTCGGTGCTGTCTGCAATTTCCTGAATAGAACTGTGGCTGACCTCAATACTGTTTTCCAAACTGTCAAGCACAGTCATTGCTTCTTCAAAATGCCGGGAAATATTTTCGGCAACGAGAAGCATCTGATCGTGGTTTTTCTTCTGCTTATCCGCAGCTTCTGTAATTTCCGTCATGTTTTCATCAAAGAAAAGCACAAGCATCCGTGTAATACTGATAGAAGCGTATGCAACAAGAAGCAGGACAAACAGTGCCAGCACCTTGTTGGCCAGTGCAGCAGATGCGTGTGGGGCAAAACTGAGCATCAGACGAACGATATTTACCAGCAGAAATACGCTGTTTATTATTTTCATAAGCCGTTCATTCAGATAAACCATGGCGGCAATAATGAGGGGAAGCGCGTAAGCCCATGTCCCTTCCGTGGTATTTAGTAAAGCAACAGCTGCATAACCGACCATCATGGCGGTTGTCAGGATGATGGCACAGGTGTGCGTTTTCTTTCGGGTCAGATAGCCCAGTGCGGAAAGGATAATCACACCGACCGAAACCAGACACTGGATCATAATCCGGACAAAGTGGTCCCCGTGGCTGGCCGCCAGTGCAGCAAGCATGGTCAGCGTGATATAGGAAAAGATAATGGTGACAGCGAGAAATACCCGCTTGTTGGCTCGTAAATACTGTTTTTCGTTCATGTAATGTTCTCCTTCTGCCAAATATGCAAAATCGTTAAATTGTATAATAATCATACCTCTCATAAATACCGTTTGTCAAAGGAAAACAGACAAAAAACAGACTTTGTGGATTATTTGCCAAAAAACAGTTTTAAATCATCTTCTACGGTACCAATTCCGGCAATGCCAAACGTGTCCGTGAGGATCTTTGCCACATCCGGGGAAAGGAATGCCGGAAGGGTCGGTCCCAGGTGGATATTTTTTACACCCAGTGCCAACAGTGCCAGCAGCACAATCACTGCTTTTTGCTCATACCATGCAATGTTGTAGACAATCGGCAGATCGTTGATATCATCGAGACCGAATACTTCCTTCAGTTTCAGGGCAATCACAGCCAGAGAGTAGGAATCGTTACACTGTCCGGCATCAAGGACACGCGGTATTCCGTTGATATCGCCGAGATTCAGTTTATTATATTTGTATTTGGCACAGCCGGCAGTCAAAATAACCGCATCTTTTGGAAGTGCTCTGGCAAAATCTGTATAGTAATTGCGGGAGTTTGCCCGTCCATCGCATCCTGCCATGACGACAAATTTTTTGATCGCGCCGGAGTTGACGGCCTCAACAATCTGGCTGGCAAGTGTAAGTACCTGATTGTGGGCAAAGCCACCAATGATTTCACCGTGCTCGAGTTCTTCCGGAGCAGAACAGTGTTTCGCCTGTTCGATCAGTGCCGAGAAATCCTTCTGTGCACCGATTTCGCCATCAATGTGTGTGCATCCCGGATAGCCGGCAGCACCGGTGGTGTACAGCCGGTCTTTGTAGCTGTCCTTTGGTGGAACAATACAGTTGGTCGTCATCAGAATTGGTCCGTGGAAACGTTCAAATTCTTCTTTTTGTTTCCACCATGCATTTCCGTAATTTCCGACAAAGTTCGGATATTTTTTGAATGCCGGGTAGTAGTGGGCAGGAAGCATTTCTGAGTGTGTATACACATCTACACCGGTTCCCTGTGTCTGTTCCAGAAGCATTTCCAGATCTTTTAAATCATGACCGGAGACAAGAATTCCCGGATTTTTTCCAACACCGATATTCACTCTGGTAATTTCAGGATTGCCATAGGCACCGGTATTTGCAGTATCGAGCATCGCCATGCCTCTGACACCATAGTTTCCAGTTTCCAGTGTGAGTGCGATCAGGTCATCGGCTGTGAGGGAATCATCCAGTGTTGCAGCGAGTGCCCGCTGCAGGAAGGCATCGATTTCCGGATCATCCGAAAGCAGTACATTGGCGTGCTTGGAGTAAGCGGACAAACCTTTTAATCCGTAAGTGATCAGTTCACGCAGACTGCGGATGTCCTCGTCTTTTGTGGAGAGAACCCCTGCCTCTTTTGCCTTGGCAAAGAGCACATCATCCGATGCGTCAGAGCCATCTTTTGTTTTTATATCCCAGAAAGCAGCTTCCGGCAGACCTGAGGTATCTTTTACCTGTAAAATGAGTGTGCGGCGCACGGACAGAGTGTTATGAATCCGTGCGATGATCGCCTCATTGTCGAAGTTGGCATTTGTGATGGTGGTAAACAGATTCCAGGTGATTAAGTGGTTGGTTTCTTCTGAAACCTTTGTTCCTTCTTTGCGCAGCTGGGTTGTGACCGCGGATAATCCCTTGCTCACATAGACGAGCAGATCCTGCATAGCTGCTACTTCCGGCTTTTTGCCGCAGACACCCATCTGGGTGCAGCCGCTGCATCCTGCGGTTTCCTGACACTGATAGCAAAACATTTTATGTTCCATAATAAGATACTCCTTTGATTTTATTTTGTAAGCAAGAAGTAATTTATCAGAAAGCAAATGGAAAATATGTTGTTAAAACCACAATTGACGAGAAAATAAACTGGTGATAAATGGGAATATGCAGTAAAATAGGAAAAAGAAAAGCTACAGGAAAATCATATGGGGGATTACAGATGATGAAAGAATATATTATGGCACTGGATCAGGGAACGACAAGTTCCCGCTGTATCATGTTTGATCATGCAGGGAAAATCGTCACGATGGCACAGAAAGAATTTACACAGATTTACCCGCAACCGGGCTGGGTAGAGCAGAATCCGAGGGAAATCTGGTCCTCCCAGATGTCGGTTGCCATAGAGGCAATGGCGAATATCGGGGCATCATCCAAAAATATCCGTGCCATTGGCATCACAAACCAGCGCGAAACCACAATCGTCTGGGATAAAAAGACCGGGGAACCCGTATACAATGCGATCGTCTGGCAGTGCCGGCGCACGGCGGAACAGATTGACGAACTGAAAGAAAAAGGATATGGACCGATGCTGCAGAAGCGGACAGGCCTGGTGCCGGATGCTTATTTTTCCGCAAGCAAGATCGCATGGATTCTTGATCATGTGAAAGGCGCGCGCGAGGCGGCAGAAAAAGGGGACCTTTTGTTTGGCACGGTGGATACATGGCTGATCTGGAATCTGACCAAAGGAGCGGTGCATGTCACGGATTATACGAATGCGGCAAGAACCATGTTATTTGACATACACAGATGCTGCTGGGCGGAAGAGATATTAGAGCTGTTTCGCATTCCCAAAGAAATGCTGCCGGAAGTGCGGCCATCGAGTGGTCTCTTCGGAGAGACACAGGAGCAGATTTTTGGCGGTAAAATTCCTGTGATGGGTGTGGCAGGAGACCAGCAGGCGGCATTGTTCGGACAGTGCTGTTTTGAAAAAGGGGATGTAAAAAATACCTATGGAACCGGTTGTTTTCTTTTGATGCATACCGGAAAGGAACCAATCATTTCCAGCCACGGACTGCTTACGACCATTGCTGCGGGTACCTCCGGGGATGTGGAATATGCACTTGAGGGAAGTGTTTTTGTGGCAGGGGCGGCCATCCAGTGGCTGAGAGACGGGATGCGTATGATCCGTACCGCAGGACAGTCCGAGGAATATGCAAAGAGAGTCCCGGATTCCAATGGTGTTTATATTGTTCCTGCGTTTGCCGGCATGGGGGCACCGTATTGGAATCCGTATGCGCGCGGAACGATTGTCGGGCTGACACGGGGATGCAAAAAGGAACATTTTATCCGTGCGACATTAGAGTCTATTGCCTATCAGGCGAAAGATGTCATTCACGCCATGGAAGAGGATGCCGGCGTGACGCTGAATGGTCTGCGTGTGGACGGAGGAGCCAGTGCAAATAACATGCTTGTACAGTTTCAGGCAGATATCATTGATGCGGCAGTGCTTCGACCGGAATGTATCGAGACAACAGCACTCGGAGCGGCATATCTGGCAGGACTTGCAGCAGGTTACTGGAAAGACAGGGATGAAATCCGGGAAAACTGGCAGCTGGGACGAAGGTTTGAACCGGTAATGGACTCTGGGGAGCGCAAAAAGCTGCTCAGGGGATGGCAGAGAGCCGTGCGGTGCGCACGGCTCTGGGCAGAAGATGAAAGGTGATTTTCTTTTCGACAAAAAAGATTTTTTTCTTGCACTTGTTTCCTGTTTTGCGTATAATTTTTAATGTGCGCGTACAAAGCACATTTGTACGCAGGAGAAGCCTTTTGAAAAAGGAAAATAAGGAGAAAAATTATGTGGACAACAATCAATGCATTTTTAAAGACCGTGGACAACTTCGTCTGGGGAGTCCCGCTTATGGTATTGATCCTCTGCGGTGGTATCTTACTGACCGTGCGTCTGGGAGTCCTGCAGATGCGCAGGCTTCCGCTGGCACTCAAGTGGATGATCAAAAATGAAGAGGGCGGCAAGGGAGAAATATCCAGTTTTGCGGCGTTATGTACGGCACTGAGTGCAACGATCGGTACGGGAAACATTGTCGGCGTGGCAACTGCGGTATGTGCAGGCGGTCCGGGGGCATTGTTCTGGATGATTGTGGCGGCATTTTTCGGAATGGCAACAAAATTTTCCGAAGGATTACTTGCCATCAAATACCGTGTAGTTGACAAAGACGGACACAGTCTGGGTGGTCCGTTCTACTATATTGAACAGGGAATGGGATCGAAATGGAAATGGCTTGCAAAGATTTTTGCCTTTTTTGGAGTCTGTGTAGGTCTGTTCGGAATCGGAACATTCAGCCAGGTGAACGGTATAGCCAGTGCCATCCAGAACTTTTTTGACCCGAATAAGGTTCATACCGTGGCAATTCCGGGAATCGGAACTTATTCCTGGACGGTTGTAATCGCTTCCCTGATTCTTGCATTTTGTGTGGGTGCCGTGCTGATTGGCGGAATCAAGCGTATAGCAAGTGTCAGCCAGATTGTTGTTCCGTTTATGGCAGTTGCATATTTTGTATTTGCGTTGATTTTAATTATCTGTAATATTACAAAAGTTCCGGCAGCGGTTGTTACGGTTGTGCAGGGCGCATTTCATCCGCGTGCAGTCACCGGTGGTGTGGTAGGCAGTATGTTTGTTGCCATGCAAAACGGTGTTGCAAGGGGCATTTTTTCAAATGAGGCAGGACTTGGTAGTGCACCGATCGCAGCGGCAGCAGCACAGACACATGAGCCGGTGCGTCAGGGTCTTGTCAGCATGACAGGCACATTTATTGACACGATTGTGATCTGTACACTGACCGGACTTTCCATTGTACTGACCGGAGCATGGCAGGTGGATGGACTCGAGGGCGTTCAGGTTACTACATATGCGTTCCAGAACGGACTTCCGTTCCCTCATGTGGTATCTTCTTTTGTCCTGATGATGTGTCTGGTATTTTTTGCCTTTACAACGATTCTTGGATGGGATTATTACAGTGAGAGATGTCTGGAATATCTGACCGGTGGAAATATGAAAAAAGTAATGGTGTTCCGCTGGATTTATATTCTGGCAGTATTTATCGGACCGTATATGACGGTAAGTGCTGTCTGGACGATTGCCGATATTTTCAATGGTCTGATGGCACTGCCGAATATGATTGCGCTGTTTGCTTTAAATGGTGTGGTTGTATATGAGACAAAGAAATTTTTTGAGGCTGGTAAACATAAAAAATGAAAATATATTTAATCAGGCACGGAGAAACGGACTGGAATCATATCAACCGTTTTCAGGGAAGGGAAGATATAGAACTGAATGCGGCAGGAATTGCACAGGCAGTACGCTGTGGGCAGACGCTGCAGGGACTGGGGATAGAAGCTGTGTATACAAGCCCACTGAAACGTGCACACTGCACAGGAGAGGAGATTGCTGCACAGATCGGGTTAAGCAGAGACGGTGTAGAGCCGATGCAGGAGCTGATTGAGCGGGATCTTGGTCCGTTTTCCGGACAACTGGTAAAAGATAAAAAAGAGTATTTTGCACTTGCGGCAGGCGACCATGTCGAAGGAATGGAGCCGTTTGCCGATGTGCAGAAACGCATGGAGCATGCGATGGAGCTTCTTGCGGCAACGGGACATCAGGCAGTGGCTGCGGTATCCCATGGAGCGGCAATCAATGTGCTTCTGGCAGGGCTTACGAATCATGAGATCGGAACCGGAAAGACAAGACTCTACAATGGGGCAATCAATGTGATTGAAGGGTCACAGACCGGAGGATTTCATGTCCTGCACTGCAATCTGCCGCCGGATGATCCCAAGACACGGCAGATTCTGCTGCAGGATCGGTAAAGCAGATTTTATCATGCAACTATGGATACAGGAGGACAGGATGGGATACGAGCGGCTGGAAAAAAGTCTGACAGACACGATCAAAGAGGAACAGGCAAAACTGGGATTCCGAAAAGAAGCCATCCGGTTATATTATCCCCTGTCCTCTCTGAATCACTTTTTTGACGTGCAGGAGAGAGAAGAACAAATGCTTCATCGCCTGCAGCATCTGCCGGAAACCTGGCAGGAAAAACTCGGGGATGTAGGTGTGACGGCAAAAAAAGAGCGTTTCTGTTTTTATATTCCGGAACAGGGAAGTGTATATGTCCATGAGCATGAAAAGCCGGATGAATTTATCCGGGAACTGGTGGAACTAGTGGGCAGGCATGGCTGTACCATGCAGGAGATCCGGGAACTGTTCTGTAAACATTCGTCCCATGTGGAATGTCAGAAGATCGAAAATGGGGAATTCGACTGGATGTTCCGGTTTGCAGAGGATGAGGAAGATCCCTATTATTATTGTTTTAAGGATGAGGGAATCCATATCATTTACCATCGTTTTTTGCCGGAGGATTACAGGGAGTTTGGAGTCTGATGAAAACAGACACAGATAAGGCAGCGGATCAGCAGGGAGAAAATTATGGCACAGACAATATTACTTTTTCGTATAAACCGGGATAAATACGCAGTGATTCAGAATGTATGCAGGACATTAGGCATCCGTATCATAGATGTTGCCCGCAAGGATTATTCCCAGAAACTGGGCACTCTGGCGCAGATACAGGGATTTACCAGAGAAGCAAAAAAATATGACGGTCCGGAATTTCCGGCAGAAATGCTGATTTTTTCGGAAATGAATTCGGATCAGGTGGATGCATTTCTGGCAGAATATAAAAAGGCGGGTGTGGAACCAATTGCACTAAAAGCTGTAATCACGGGCAATAATATTTTGTGGACGGCAGAGAGGACACAGAAAGAATTGTTGCGGGAACATTTATTTATGAGCAATATTTACAAAAGCAATATGTGATTTGCACAAAAAATTTACGTTATTTTTGTTGAAAACTACCAAAGATGGTGCTATAATGTATACAAGAAATGAGAAAATCATTTCGAACATATCAGCCCATATGACATAAGATAATTGAGAAGGGCGCACACCAAAATAAAAAAGGAGGTGTATCGATGATGTATGCAATCGATCCAACCATGTCCTTTGCTCAGGTAGTTCAGTATTACAAGGATTACGTGAAACGGACGAAGAGCTGTGGACGCAAACCGGTATCCTTCCTGCGATTTGTAACAGGCAGATACTAAAATCGGATGATCCGGTGGCAAAGAAGCCGCCAGCTCACCCGATTTTTCTTTTACTACGGAAATAAAACAAGATAAAAACGGCATAGCTGTGATCCAGTACATATTGCAGGGATCATAGGCTATGCCGTTTGCTGTTTAAACCGTTCCGGTATCCGGAATTACGGCTGGGCCGGATTCTTTTTCATACAACACATTCCGGTTCCGGATGATTCCTAGCAGAATCCCCACCAGAATGGAATTGGCAACTGTGCCGGTAAGTCCGTAAGATAAGAACGGAACAGAGGCGGTATAAAACAGATTGATGCCAAAGTTCGTCAGTACATAGTTGAACAGCTCAAGGAGAAGGACTCCGCTGGCAGCAGTACCAAGCAGCATTGCCAGACGGTTGCTCTGCCGCAGCGCACAGTGCATGCTGTACAGCGCAAAAAAGGCAAGTGCAGCGATGATTAAAATGCCGGCCGCAATGCCGAACCACAGAAAAATACTGTGCAGCAGATAGGTAGAGTAAAGTTCTTCCCGTGGAAGACGGTCACTGACAGAACTTCCACCGAACAGGGAAAAACGTGTCTGTTCATACTGCAGGGCAAGTCTCGTAAAGCCAGGTCCGTCGTCAGTATGCTGCAGTCCGAGTGCAGTCAACAGGCGGTCATACAGATAGGTTTGCGGACGTAAAAACAGGCTGCCTGCCAAAGCTGCGATTCCGATATAAGGAAGAAGTGTCCAGCACCAGAGAACCTTTTTGGAACCGGGCAGAATCCTTTTTTGGATACAGATTCCGGACAGCAGGACGGACAGAAAAACAAATGCCAGAACCGGCGGCCATACAAAACCACTGGTGTGGCTTAGGATCGCTCCGAAAAACAGGAGTGACAGCACATGCAGCCAGACAATGGTTTTCCATCCTTTTTCCCGGTTGGAGTATAGCAGCAGTGCATAGGACAGTGGATACAGCAGACACAGATAATAGCTAAAGGTACGGGTCTGCCAGAAAGAGAACGTGCCCGGAAAGAAGCAGGCGAGCAGCGCAAATCCCAAAAACAGACCGTATAAAAACCAGCTGTATTTTGACAAACACATGTAATTGCTGAACATCCCAAACAGAATAATGCCGAAGCCAATCATCTGATAGAAAACGGCATGCTGCATAAACGCGGTGTTGGAATAGGTGGTGTTAAGTGGTTCAGAACCATACAGGATATATTGCATGAAAATTCCGGATAATGTAAGAACCACCGCAATGCCGAACAAAACACCCGGAAACCGGGGACGATGGATCCGGTTTAATTCCGTGCCGGCTGCAACCGGGTCTCCCATCTGCCGGACAGCTTCTTTTTCTGCTGCGTCCGGAGACATTCCTGTATCTATATAATCCTGCATCTGTTCGTCAATGTGTTCCTGAATTTCTTCCAGCACATGGGTACGTGCATGTGGGTTTAAAATCTGTTCGCCCAGGGTCTGCAGATATTCTTTTTCCTCCATATCAGATTCCTCCTTCAAAACTTAACACATTGCTTACAGCAGCCTGATAGGCCATCCATTCCTGCTTTTTTTCGGAAGAATGATGCCGGCCGGCCTCTGTCAGCTGGTAATATCTGCGTTTTTTCCCGGAAGAGGCATCCTCATAGGACCGCACATAGCCCTTGCTCTCCAGGGAGTGGAGCAGTGGGTACAGGGTGCCGGCTTTCAGTTCAAAGACGTTGTTGGATTTGCTGCGAAGAGCTTCAATCATTTCGTAGCCATACATATCTTTCGTTTCCAAAAGGCGCAGAAGCAGCAATGCCATGCTTCCCTGTACGAGATTTTTGTCAATACCCATGGTATATGACCTCCTTTCAGTGATAAGTACTATAGACTGCCTATACATGAAAGTATATATCGACAGTCTATACATGTCAAGCAAAGGGAAAAGCGTTGTGCAATATGCATGAAAAATAGAAAGGAAAACTTACTTATTTCACAAAAATGAGAATAACACTTGCGAAACTGTGCAAAAAAGGTGTATACTCTGCTTACTGAAAACGTTACCGGAAACATTGCCGTGAACGTTTTCGACCAGGGGCTGCCGTATGGACGGTAACTCTACGAACGTATTTATTTTAGGAGGGTGAAAATATGAAAAAGAAAATTGTATCAGCATTAATGGTTGCCGCAATGGTTGTCACAGCATTCGCAGGATGCGGAAGCGATAAGGGTGGCACATCCACACAGGGTGGAGACAAGACCAGCAAGAGTTCTGGAAAGGTTTACATGTTAAACTTTAAACCAGAGACAGACGAAGCTTGGCAGGATCTGGCAGAGACCTATACCGATCAGACCGGTGTAGAGGTAAATGTGCTTACTGCAGCAGACGGACAGTACAACACAACATTACAGTCCGAGATGGCAAAGTCAGATGCACCTACCATCTTCAATGTGGGAAATTCTTCCGCAGCACAGACATGGAACGATTATACATATGATCTGAAGGACTCTGAGCTTTACAAGCATCTGACAGATAAGTCTCTTGTAATCAACTCTGATGATAAGGTAGCTGCCATTGCAAACTGCTATGAGTGCTACGGCCTGATCTACAACAAGACAATTCTGGAAGGATACTGTGGCATGGATGGTGCTGTAGTTTCTTCGGTAGATGAGATTAACAACTTTGATACTTTAAAGAAAGTTGCAGATGACATCAATTCCCGTATTGATGACATCAATAAAGAACTTGGAACTGACCTGACAGAGGCATTTGCTTCCGCAGGACTGGATGACGGATCTTCCTGGAGATTTGCCGGACATCTTGCCAATATGCCACTGTACTATGAGTTCAAGGATGATGGATGTGACCTTACAGCCGGGGAAGAGTCCATTAAGGGAACTTATCTTGATAACTTCAAAAACGTATGGGATATGTATGTATCTGATTCCGCAGCAGATCCTAAGACATTAAATTCCGGTGCATTAAATGCAGAGTCTGAGTTTGGTATGGGAGAGGCAGTCTTCTACCAGAATGGTGACTGGGAGTTCTCTCCGTTAACAAACGAGGAGAACGGATATGTCGTTACAGCAGATGACTTATCCATGATGCCAATTTACTTTGGTGTAGATGATGAGAATGAAGGACTTTGTGTTGGTACTGAGAACTACTGGGCAGTGAACGCAAAGGCATCTCAGGAAGATATTGATGCAACACTTGAGTTCTTAAACTGGGTAATCACTTCTGACGAGGGACGTGATGCCATTACAAATCAGATGGGACTTACTGCTCCATATGATACATTTACAGGTGATTACGAGACAAAGAATGCATTTGCACAGGCTGCAAACAAGTTAATGACTGACGGAAAAACATCTGTAGCATGGAGCTTCAATGCTACTCCAAACGTAGATGACTGGAGAGCGGATGTTGTTTCTGCCCTGACTGCCTATACCGCAGGTGAAGGTGAGTGGGATGCTGTAAAGACCGCATTTGTTGATGGATGGGCAAATCAGTGGAAGATCGCCCATGAAGATGATGCACAGTAATCAAAGATGATGGGAAAAGGGGTAAGTGGCATGCCGCTTACTCCTTTTTTAAAAGAAGCACCTGCAGTGCAGGCTGGTACTGGCAGGGGCTGCAGTTAGTGAAAGGAATGTATTATGGAAAAAGCAATTAAAAAATATTTCCCGATTTTTCTGCTTCCGACAATGATTGCGTTTGCAATTGGATTTATTGTACCGTTTGTATATGGAATTTTCTTATCTTTTTGTAAGTTCACAACCGTTACAGACTGGAAATGGAAAGGGTTACAGAATTATTCGAGAATCTTTTTTGTAAACGGAAAGTTAGACACAACATTTATTCATTCATTATGGTATACAGCGTTATTTACGGTTGTATCGGTGCTGATCATCAATGTGATTTCATTTCTCATTGCGATGGCACTTACCAAAGGCATCAGGGGTACCAATCTTTTCCGTACCGTATTTTTCCTGCCCAACCTGATTGGTGGTATCGTACTCAGTTATATCTGGTTAATGATTTTTAACAGCGTATTATCCAATTTCTCCAAGACAATCGTATCCACACAGTGGTATGCGTTCTGGGGTATGATTATTGTAGTATGCTGGCAGCAGATCGGATATATGATGATTATCTATATTGCAGGAATCCAGAATATTCCGGGAGAATTAATCGAGGCGGCAAAGATTGATGGTGCAAATTCCTGGCAGCTGCTTCGGTATGTAACACTTCCGATGCTGATGCCGACGATCACCATTTGTACATTCCTGACGCTGACCAATGGATTTAAGTTATTTGATCAGAACTTCGCTCTGACCGGTGGTAATCCGGCTAAGATGTCACAGCTTCTGGCATTAAATATTTATGACACAATGTACGGCACGACCGGATGGCAGGGCGTTGGTCAGGCCAAAGCGGTTATCTTCTTTATTCTGGTTGCAGTTATTGCGCTGATTCAGAATAAACTGACCACAAGCAAGGAGGTGCAGGACTAATGGCTAAAAAGAATAACAATCAGGTAAGTGCTGTCCGTCAGGCAAAACATGGCTGGATCTGGACACTGGCATTTACGGTTATCAGCATTTTATGGATTGCACCCATTCTGGTAGTCCTTTTAAATTCCTTTAAAAGAAAAGCCTTTATTTTCAGACATCCGTTTACACTTGGAACAGAGCCGCTTTCCGCTGGCTGGGATAAATTTATTCATGGTGTTGAACGTGCATTCTGTGGCTGGTTGAACTATTCCAACGGTATCCGTAAGACAAATTTCTGGAACAGTTTTGGGATTTCCCTGTTTATTACAGTAGGGTCGGTTGCATTGATTATTATCTGCTGCTCCATGTGTGCATGGTATATTACCAGAGTCCATACAAAAGTGACGAAAACAATTTATGTACTGTGTCTGTTTTCCATGATTGTTCCATTCCAGATGGTAATGTTTACGTTATCAAAATTTGCAAACCTTTTACATCTGTCCAATCCTCTTGGAATTATTGTTGTATATCTGGGATTTGGAGCGGGGCTGGCCGTTTTCATGTTTACCGGCTTTGTAAAGGGAATTTCCCTGGAAATTGAAGAAGCTGCAATGATTGATGGATGTACACCATTACAGACCTTTTTTAAGGTGGTTTTTCCAATTTTAAAGCCAACGACGGTAACGGTAGCAATCCTTGAGGCAATGTGGGTATGGAATGATTACCTTCTGCCGAGTCTGGTGTTGAATATTAATAAGTATAAAACCATTCCGATCGCAATCCAGTTTCTGAAACAGAGTCATGGACAGATCGACTGGGGTGCCATGATGGCAGTACTTGTTCTTGCAATTCTGCCAATTATTATCTTTTATATTGTGTGCCAGAAATATATAATAGAAGGAGTTCTTGCAGGTGCTGTCAAGGGCTAGAAAATAGACCTTTCGTCTGTATATACGAGGTGAAGGAATGACAATTGTAGATATTGCGAAAGAGGCAGGATATTCTGTCAGTACGGTTTCCCGTGTCCTGAATGGAAGAAGAGATGTCAGCGAAGAAGCCCGTGACCGCATTATGCGAATTGTGGAAGCTTACCAGTTTGTACCAAATAACAATGCCAAGCATTTAAAACAGACCGTGAGCCAGAGTATTCTGATTCTCGTAAAAGGTACTTCGAATATGCTGTTTACAAATATCATAGAGGTAATTCAGGATACTATCGAGGGATCGGATTATTCCCTGCGGGTGCATTATCTGGATGAAGATGCAGATGAAGTGAAAGAGGCTGTGCGGATGTGCAGGGAACATAAGCCAATGGGGATTTTGTTCCTTGGAGGTAATATACAGTACTTTCATGAAGAATTTGAACTGGTCAATGTTCCGTGTGTGCTGGTGACAGATCGGGCGGATAAACTGGGATTTCGGAATCTTGCATCAGTTTCAACAGATGATATGGCAGCTGCGGAGATGGCGGTTGATTATCTGTTTGATCACGGACATCGCGATATTGCTGTTATCGGGGGAGATATGGCATTATCTTCCCCAAGTAAATATCGTAAAGCAGGAGCGAAGCGCAGCTTTATAAAACATGGCTGTGAATTTGAGGAAGAAAGTTATGCGGTAGCGCGGTTCTCATATGAGAGTGCATACAATGCCATGAACCGGATGCTGGCTTCCCAAAGATCCATTACAGCGGTTTTTGCCATGAGTGATGTGATGGCAGTTGGTGCCATGCGCGCAATTTTTGATGCGGGTCTGCGGGTACCGGAGGATATCTCGGTGATCGGATTTGACGGAACACTTCTTGCAGATTATTATAATCCAAAGATTGTGACGGTTTGTCAGGGGTATGAAAAGATTGCCAGAAAAAGTATTGATCTGTTGTTTGGCATGATTGATCTCAACAAACCGGCCACACATGAACTGGTTCCATTTAGTTTAAAAAACACAGAGAGCGTAAGCTCTATTTGATTTCTGCTTATTTTTAAGAAGCCGTGCAGCTTGCTGCACGGCTTTAATTGATTGAGGGACGGAGCAGCCGGTAGATGGCTGCTGCAAGTGGCACGGCAAACAGGATTCCCCAGATACCGAATGCCCCACCGCCGACAATGACTGCGGCAAGTACCCAGATGCCGGGCAGCCCGATGGAATGTCCGACCACACGGGGATAGATAAAATTGCCTTCGATCTGCTGGAGAATCGTTAAAAAGATAAGAAATACCAGTGCTTTTACCGGGGAAACCGTAAGAAGCATACACGCACCGGCTGCGGCACCGATATAAGCTCCGATGACCGGTAGCAACGCGGTTACACCTACCAGACAACCGATCATGGCAGCATAGGGGAGACGCAGAATCCACATGCCGATGGTACAAAGCATACCGAGGATTACGGCCTCTATGGTTTGCCCTGCCAGAAAATGATGGAAGGACTGATTGAGAACCGTCAGTACGTAACGTATTTTTTTCCCTTGGAAAACACCGAAACACCGGTCGATCAGGGAACTGCCCATCCGTAAGAGGGATTCTTTGGCAGCAAGCAGATAAAAAGAAAACATCAGTCCCGGCAGAAAAATTAAAAGCCAGCTGCCAAGTTTCTCCAGGGAAGTTTTCATGCCTTTTGCCAGACGGGGGATTTTTACAATCAGTGTATCCCAGCAAAAGGGTTCATTCATCCATGCCCGGATTTCGTTTCCCATGCCAAGATCCATTTGCAGATGTTCGTTTGCCCACTCACACAGTAATTCTAAAACCTGGGGGAAATCGGTTGCGATGATCCGGATGCAGGATAACAGCTGAGGGACGATCATCCACCATAAGATCAGGATCACAAGCACAAGCGAAAGGTAGGAGAGTGTCATACATAGGGGACGCTGTAAGGGCGCAATGGCTGCCATACGGCATATTCTTGCATATCCTTTTTCGTAAAAACACATAAGGATATTAACTACATAGGCAATCATACAGCCGATCAGCAAGGGAAGGACTGCGCGGAAAACAGTTTTTGCAATTACTGCCAGAATGGGCAATACATAAAATAGTGAACCATACATAGGGCATACTCCTTTTCCTCTACAAATATTTATTAGTTTGGGCAGAAGAAAGCGGGATTATGTAAAAATAAGGAAATGTTAAGGTAGAATCATGGTTTCGCCCCTTGAAATCATGGAGAAAGAAAGCTAGAATACAAAACAGATGATAGAATCAAAAAGTATTGCTTATTTAAAGAAGGGATTCGATGATGAAAAAAGGACTGGTCATGGAAGGCGGAGCCATGCGTGGAATGTTCACCGCCGGAGTCATCGACGTGATGATGGAGCATCAGATAACATTTGACGGAGCGATGGGCGTGTCAGCAGGGGCAGTGTTTGGCTGTAATTATAAGTCTAGTCAGCCGGGACGCGTCATTCGTTACAATGCAGCGTACTGTAATAAACCGCAGTATGCGGGACTGCGCACATTTTTGAAAACAGGGGATATGTTCGGGGAACAGTTCTGTTATCATGATATCCCAGAGCATCTTGACCCATTTGATTATGAGGCTTACCGCAAGAATCCGATGGATTTTTACGTGGTGGTGACAGATGCCAAAACCGGGAAAGCTCTTTACAAAAAAGTGGATCGGTGTGATAAGACAGAAATGGAATGGATGAGAGCATCGGCATCCATGCCGATTGTGTCAAAGCCGGTCTGTGTAGACGGATATGAATTGCTTGATGGAGGCGTAGCAGATTCTATTCCGGTGCAGAAAATGCAGGAACTTGGGTTTGATAAAACGGTAGTGGTTCTGACGCAGCCGCGGGATTATGTGAAAAAAAAGAATCAGCTGATGCCGCTGGCGAAAGTATCGCTTCGCAGGTATCCGGCGATGATTGATGCCATGGAACACCGGCATGAGCATTACAACGAAGAACTGGAATATATCAGGGAAAAAGAAGAACGTGGGGAATTGTTTGTCATTCGTCCGCCCAAAAAGATAGAAGTCAGCAAAGTAGAAAGAGACCGGCAGAGACTCCTTGCCGCCTACCGCATGGGACGGGAGACGATGAAGGAGCATATGCGCAGTCTCGAGCGGTTCCTGAAATAAGCACCTGTTACAGGAATCGGTAAATCAGGATCGCCAGCACAATTCCGATGATGCCGGCGATCGTTATTTTTATGGTTAATCCAAATGTGAGCACCAAAATTCCCAGATCAAGTACCAGTGGGTTGGAAAGACCAAAGGTCTGTCCGTAATTCAGCCAGCGGAGAGCCGGAACACCGGCACTAAGCTGACCGATAAAGCCACCCAGTACAACACCTGCGAGAATCATCAAAAGAAGTGCCCAATAGTTTTTTCCAGCAGTTCCTTTTGCCATAAAATATCCTCTTTTCTAAAGTCTAGAATTCTATCATAACATAAAAAGTTAAAAATCACAAAGGATACATGTTTTTTGTATAGAACAGCATTGAAGCCTTTGGTTTTTTGTGATAAATTAAACATATCGGCATGAATTGGTATATGGGGGAGGACAATTGAAAAAAATAGCATTGATATCAGACGGCTGGCGCCGGATGATCACGTATGCCTGGGTAGATGGAATCATTCGGAGAATTCGGGAACTGGATGAGGATATTGCTTTGTATCAGTACAATTGTTATGGCAATTGGAGCAAAGATGCATTGCATAATACGGGCGAATATAATATTTATAATCTGCCGGATCTGTCAGCGTTTGATGGAATTATACTGGATGGAAGCAATATTGTGGATGTCCGGCAAAAAGAAAAGATTGTAGAACGCCTGCAGAATTGCGGGGTTCCGGTTCTTTCCCTGGATTGGTATATCAGCGGATTTTATTATGTAGGCGCAGATAACCGGCGTCCGATCCGTGAACTTATGACACATTTATACGAAGTGCATGGATGCCGCAGATTTGTTTTTGCCGGAGGCCCGGAAGATGCTTTCGGGAATTTTGAACGTGTTGCTGCGTACTGCGAATGCCTGAAAAAATATGGAATGACATTGGATGACAATCCGATTTTATGTGGGGATTACGACTATGAGACCGGCGTGAACTATATGCGGGAGTATGTCCATAGCGGCTCGAAACTTCCAGATGTGTTTGTCTGTGCAAATGACAATATTGCGGCAGGAATCTGTGCAGAGGCAGAACAGTGGGGGTGCCGCGTACCGGACGATTTTCTGGTGACGGGCTTTGATAATCTGGATAAGGCAGCCTATTTCCGTCCGCAGATTACGACTGTATTTCAGGACCGGGAGGAGATCGGAAAGCTTTGTGTGGATGTACTGCTCCGTATCTGGGAAGGAAAACCGGTGGAAGAACGCAACTATATTCCGGTTACCTGTATTTACGGAGAAAGCTGTGGCTGTCCGAATAACGGCATGGTAAATTACCGTGAATATATAAAGGAAAAGATTGTCGCAACGGTCAAAAAAGATGAGGATGATTCCCTTCTCGTGGAATTGGAAGCGCAGATGGCAAGGTGCAATGGTTTCCGGGAAATTTTTGAATATATTGTTGACTATTTCCAGAAACTGAGATGTGACGGGGTATATTTTGTGGTGGATCGCAAGCTGTTTGCGGCCGATGAGGATACGGATTTTCCGGTGGAAGGCTATGATGAAAAGAATCTTGTGGTGGCAGATGGATTTGAGAACCATAAGAGAATGGCATTTGCCAGTGTCGGGGAACTGAACCGCCATCTGGAAGAAACAGGAAGCCAGAATGCCTATCTGTTTACCCCGATTCATTTCCGGGAACAGTCGGTTGGCTATCTGGTAATGAAAAACGGACGATTTCTGTATGATAATCCATATTATTATGACATTCACAGCACGATTGTAAAGACACTGGAAACGCAGTTTAAGCAAAAACAGCTGGAGAATGCCGTAAATAAACTTCAGATGTTGTACAACCGGGACCCGCTGACCGGTATCTGTAACCGGATTGCGTATACGGACATTATCCGTCCGGCATTTGCAAAGTATCAGGAAAAGGGAATAGCATGTGCGTTTGTCTTTGTGGATGCGGATGATTTTAAATCTGTGAATGACACATATGGACATGAATTTGGAGATCAGGTACTGATAAGAATTGCACAGGTTCTTGAGGAAGAATGCCCACAGCAGGGATATGTATGCAGATACGGAGGCGATGAGTTCATCGGATTTTTCCCATATGCGACTTCCAAAAAGGCACAACAGTACACGGATCGTGTGCAGAGCCGGCTGACCAAGGAAAACATTATGATCAGTATCGGTGTAGAGCTGACGTTTGCGGGGGGAGAAGAGACTATAGATGAGTATCTGTCACTTGCCGATCAGAATATGTACCGCCAGAAACAAATGCGCAAAGAAAGCAGGAAAAATATAGAGTGATAATAGATTGACAAATTTATCTTACCAATGTATAGTAACTTAGTAGGAATACTAAGTTTTAAATGCTGTACATTTTTTTAAGAAAGAAGAGATATATTATCATGAAGATTTCAACAAAAGGCAGATATGCCATGAGACTGATGCTGGATCTGGCATTGAACAACACAGGAGCACCTATCAGTTTAAAAGATGTTGCGAGACGTCAGGAGATTTCTGACAAGTATCTGGAGCAGATCATATCCGTATTAAACCGCGCCGGTTATGTGCGCAGTGTGCGTGGAGCACAGGGGGGATATCTGCTGCGTAAAGCACCGGAGGAGTATACGGTTGGAATGATTCTCCGCCTGACCGAGGGATCGCTGGCACCGGTTGCATGCCTCGACGAGGGAGACGATGTTGACTGTGAGAAACGGGAAGAATGTGTTACCCTGATTCTCTGGAAAAAGATCAATGATGCCATCTGCAGTGTTGTGGATCATATCACATTGCAGGATCTGGTTGACTGGCAGAGAGAAAAAAATGGGGATTATGTGATATGAGGTATCTCGAAGAGATATCTCATGCGATGTGCTCCTTATTAAAAAAGAAAAGAAAGTAGGAAGAGTATGAGTAAATTAATCTATCTGGACAATGCGGCTACCACACAGGTATACCCGGAAGTTCTTGATGCGATGCTCCCGTATTTTACGGAGCATTACGGTAATCCGGCAGCTATTTACAGCTTTGCAGGAGAGTCGGAGCGTGCGGTTGCAAAAGCAAGAAAGCAGATCGCAGATGTGATCGGGGCAAAGACCGAGGAAATTTATTTCACCGGAGGCGGAAGCGAGTCCGATAACTGGGCACTCAAAGCAACCGCAGAGGCATACAGCAGCAAGGGAAAGCACATTATCACATCCGCGATCGAGCACCATGCGATCCTGCACACAGCACAGTGGCTGGAACTGCACGGATTTGAAGTGACTTATGTCGGTGTGGATGAAAATGGTAAGATTAAGCTGGACGAGCTTGAGGCAGCCATCCGTCCGGATACAATTCTCATCTCTGTCATGGCAGCAAACAACGAGATCGGAACCATCGAGCCACTGAAGGAAATCGGTGCGATTGCAAAGAAACACGGGGTACTGTTCCATACCGACGCGGTACAGGCATTTGCACATGTGCCGATCAACGTGGATGAGATGAATATCGACATGCTCAGTGCCAGCGGTCACAAGATCAACGGACCAAAGGGAATCGGAGTCATGTATATCCGCAAAGGCGTAAAGATCCGTTCTTTCATTCACGGCGGAGCACAGGAACGTCAGCGCCGTGCCGGCACACACAATGTTCCGGGTATCGTTGGAATTGGAAAAGCAGCGGAACTTGCAGTTGCCAATATGGAAAAGAACACGGAGTATGAAGTAAAACTGCGTGATCATCTGATCGAGCGTGTGCTTGCAGAGATCCCGTACACCCGCTTAAACGGAGACCGTACCGACCGTCTTCCAAATAATGCCAACTTCTGTTTCCGGTTTATCGAGGGAGAATCCATGCTGATCCTTCTCGATCAGGCGGGCATTTGTGGCAGCAGCGGAAGCGCCTGCACATCCGGATCATTAGATCCGTCACACGTGCTTTTAGCAATCGGACTGCCACACGAGATTGCACATGGAAGTCTTCGTCTGACACTTTCCGAGAAGACAACCATGGAAGATATTGATTATACGGTAGATAAATTGAAGGCAATTATCGAACGTCTGCGCAGCATGTCTCCTCTGTATGAGGATTTTGTGCGGAAAAACGGATAGAATATTTTGCAGAAGGAGAGAAACAAAATGTACAGCGAAAAGGTAATGGACCATTTTAATAACCCAAGAAACGTAGGAGAGATTGAGAACCCAAGTGGTGTTGGCACTGTTGGAAATGCAAAGTGCGGAGACATCATGCGTATGTACCTGGATATTGATGACAATGGCATCATCCAGGAGGCAAAATTTAAAACTTTCGGCTGCGGTGCAGCAGTGGCAACCAGCAGTATGGCAACCGAGCTTGTAAAGGGCAAGACGATCCAGGAAGCACTGCAGGTAACCAACAAGGCCGTTATGGAAGCACTCGACGGACTTCCACCAGTGAAGGTGCATTGCTCCCTGCTGGCAGAGGAAGCAATTCATGCTGCTTTATGGGATTATGCAGAGAAACACAATATCAAGATCGAGGGATTAGAGCGTCCGGTCAACGATATCAGTGAGAAGGAAGAGGCTCCGGAAGAGGAGTATTAAATGAAAGAAAAAGTAGTTGTAGGCATGTCCGGAGGTGTGGATTCCTCCGTGGCAGCCTATCTTTTAAAGGAACAGGGATACGATGTGATCGGTGTCACCATGCAGATCTGGCAGGATGAAGATGTCTTTGTGCAGTCACAGGAGGGCGGCTGCTGCGGACTTTCCGCGGTAGATGATGCCCGCCGTGTGGCAGAGCGTCTGGAAATTCCGTATTATGTGATGAACTTCAAGGAAGATTTCCATAAATATGTCATTGATTATTTTGTATCCGAATACGAAAAGGCACGCACGCCCAATCCGTGCATTGCCTGCAACCGCTACGTCAAGTGGGAATCCCTGCTGCACCGTTCGTTAGAGATCGGTGCAGATTACATTGCCACCGGGCACTATGCGCGTATCATGCAGCTTCCAAACGGGCGTTACACGATCCGTAATTCCGTCACAGCGGCAAAGGATCAGACCTATGCACTTTACAATCTGACGCAGGAGCAGCTTTCCCATACACTTATGCCGGTGGGCGATTACGATAAGCCACATATCCGCCAGATTGCAGAGGAGATCGGACTTCCGGTTGCCACAAAGCATGATAGTCAGGATATCTGTTTTGTACCGGATCATGATTATGCCTCTTTTATTACACAGGAGACCGGAAAAGAAAGCAAACCGGGTAATTTTGTCGATGAAGAAGGAAACATTATGGGACAGCACCGCGGGCTGATTCATTACACGATCGGGCAGCGCAAGGGTCTTGGCATTTCTTCATCCACGCCTATTTTTGTCAAGGAACTTCGCCCACAGACAAACGAAGTCGTGCTTTGCAAGTCCGAAAGCCTGTTTTCTCGTGACTGTCATGTGGATAATATCAATTATATGGCAGAAGAAAAGTTGACCGGGCCGGTCAAGGCTATCGGTAAAATCCGCTACTCGCATGCAGGTGCACCGTGTACGCTGTATCCGCAGCCGGACGGAACACTGCTGGCACAGTTTGATGAACCGCAGCGTGCCATGACGCCTGGCCAGGCTGCTGTCTTTTATCAGGACGATCATGTGCTGTGCGGTGGAACAATTGAAACCAAATAAAAATTCTTGGAGAGATCATGATTTTGTATCTCTCCTTTTTTACATGATATCCATTTTTGTTTTGCCTTCTTGACATAACATAGGGAAAAGACTATCATAGAATAAACAGACTAACAGCAGTTACAATAGACTAACTGCGGAACTTTGAAAGGAGAAGAATTATGAAAAAGATGCGCAAAGCATTACTCGCACTGTTATTGTCCATTACGGTAGCAGGAACATCTGCAGCACCGGTTATGGCGGCAGGCACCAACACAAGTGTACCAACGATCCCGGCAGAGGAGTCCGACAGCTCCAAGGCGGATAAATTATTTACCGCAGTAAAAGGCGATTACATCCAGTTGTTCAAGGATGCATTATTTGATGTAAAATACAATAAGTATTGGAACGATGACGCAGCAGTCGTTGTCGGAGGAAGTGCTGCAGCAGAAGCCGTAAAGACGCTGAAGGCTTCCGTGGGTTCTACGACCTACGGTGACAAAGCAGATCCAAATGCATTTTACTGTGGATTTATCAATGATGTAAAGGAAGTTTCTTTCCAGGACGGTGGCAAAGTAGAATTTACCACAAGCGACAGCAAAAAAGTTTCCCATACGTATAAGTTTTTGAAAAAAGATGCACTCAGCGGTGTGATGGAAGGTTATGTATTCCAGAGCACAGACAAAAACGAGGATGAGTTTAAGTATGTATTCCTCTGCCCGGATACTCCGGCAACAACCTATCACATTGAATTCCGTTACGGCAGCGATCTGACAGAACTGTTAAAACTCAACACCGGAAAATATGCAAACTTGGTAGGCTCCGGTATCTTAAAGAGTGCACTGACAGAGAAAAACGAGCAGATGATCCAAAACTGCATTGCTTTATTCTGTACCGAAAATCTTGCAGAAATGAAGAATGCAGATACCGCAGCACAGCAGAGCGTTTTAGCAGGTGTCTGGGATGCAGATATGTCCGCATATGCCAGCAATCCGCAGTATAAAAACGCAAAAATGTATTGTGAACTGAAAGCGGACGGAACCGGAGTGACGTATTTCGATCCGAATGGAACCGGAACATATACCGAGAGTCCATTTACATTTTATGCATATGACAATGATGGAAAAGAAGATGTAAGCAGTGGTGTATACATCTCAACCGACAGTGAGAAACTTACAAAGGCCAGCAAGTATGCCATCACAAAGAAAGGTGAGGCAACCATCCTTACCTTTGAGACTCCGGACGGTTCTTCCATCAGCTATATCAAGCGTGACACAAAAGTTGCAGTTGTCAGCGAAAATACCACACTGTATGTAAAGGGTAAGACTAATATCCTTGCAAATGTCGTATCCGGAAGCGGAATTACAACCTACACCAGCAGCAACCCGAAGGTAGCCAAAGTAGATGCCAACGGTAAAGTTACCGCTGTAAAGAAAGGCTCTGTTATCATCACCGCAACTAACAACGGTGTAAGTGGACAGGTAAAAATTACCGTTAAAAATCCAACCTTAAACAAAAAGACAGTAACCCTGAAAAAAGGTAAGACTGCGAAGTTAAGCGTAAAGGGAAGCATTGGAAAAGTAACTTACAAATCTTCGAATACTAAGATCGCAGCCGTATCTTCCAAGGGTGTGATCAAGGCAAAGAAAGCAGGAAAAGTTACCATTACTGTAAAATCTAACGGTATCACAAATAAGTGCAAAGTCACTGTAAAAAATAAATAAATTTTGCAAAAAAACTAAAATGGAGAAAGACTCATGAGAGATTCGTGGGTCTTTTTTCATTTTATAGAAAATACCGTTTTTTGTGCACCAGAAATTATAGATGGAAATTTCATTGATGGTATTTTGTGAAACAATAGTTCTATTGAAGTATTTATATGAATGGGTATTATCAAATTATAAATAAAGGAAGATTTCTATATAATCAAAATTCATAGGAAAGATCATCGTGATACCTATATCAATAAAATTCAGTAAAAGATGCCATCGTGGTATCTATACCAATAAAATTCATGTAAAAGATACCATTGCGGTACCTATATATTGAAAATTTAACATTCAGATACCGGAAAGTCTCTATAGATCAAAAATTGCTTCTCCAGGTACCGCTTTTTCTAAAAAACTGGTATCTGGAGAAACAATTTTTACTATATAGGTGACATTTCCTGATTTCAAGCCTTAAAATTTCGGAAAACCGTCACCTAAACCTTTAATTTTTCATCTATAGATACCCGGCCTTATCATCAAGTGATTTAACAGGGTATTTTTATGCTTATTCCAGTTCATGGCATTCGTAGCTGCTTTTGAGGCGTCCCTTTAACTGCAGGTTCTGGTGCCTTTATATTTGTTCCGCAGACAGGATTTGCGGGCATCATTCTTTTACTTATAGTTTCTCCAATTCCCAGGAAGAAGGGGGACATTTCTTTCGGAAGAACAAATTTGCAACTGCGCCGTAGTTCCATCACATAACGCTAATAGCATAAAAGTAAAATATTTGTCAAATTTACCTGAAATCAATATCGGCGCTAATTTGCAAATTTTTCTGGAGAAAGAGAATGTCCCCCTTCTTCCGTCGCATCGAAAAAACTTATATTTAGAACAATCCACCGCAAATCCGTCCCTCTGAAAAACAAAAGATCCCAGACCACGCAGTTAAACAGCAATTTGTACTGGAAGAAAAACATGATTTTCCACATTCCCCTATTTACATAGTAGGGGAGTAGGCTTATAATCACACCGTAGAACTCACGGAATACGCTGCGGTCGTATTTCATGAAACGAGGTGGTAAAACGATATGATGATATCCGCAAAAAGCAGATATGCACTGCGTGTGATGGTCGATCTTGCGCAGCACAATTCCGGGGAATTCATTCCGGTCAAAGAAATTGCCACAAGGCAGGGCATTTCCCTGAAATATCTTGAAAGTATTATGACCATACTGACAAAAGGGAAGATGCTTGAGAGTGCCAGCGGAAAGGGTGGCGGTTACCGTCTGATCAAACAACCGTCGGAATATAAAGTAATTGAGATCCTTCAACTGATCGAAGGAAATTTGGCTCCGGTCGCGTGCCTGTGTGAAGGTGGGAAAAAGTGTGAGAGCACCGCAGAGTGTACCACACTTCCGTTCTGGCAGGGACTGGAAGCTGTGATCAATGATTACCTTGAGAAGCATACCCTTGAGGATATGATTTCACAGAAGACGCATTCCTGTGAAAGTTAAACAACATGTTTTATATGGAGGAAATACAAATGTCTGAAAAAAATTTATTAGAGATCAAAGATCTGCACGTAAACGTTGAAGATAAAGAAATATTACACGGAGTAAATTTAGAAGTTGGAAAAGACGAAGTGCATGTTCTGATGGGACCGAACGGAACCGGAAAATCCACCCTGGGCTATGCCATCACCGGGCATCCGAAATATGCCATCACATCCGGACAGATTTTCTTTGACGGAGACGACATCACAGAGATGCCGGTGAATGAGCGTGCCAAAAAGGGAATCTTCCTCTCCTTCCAGAATCCGCTGGAAGTTCCGGGGGTGACATTGAGCGCATTTATCCGTAATGCACTCGAGCAGAAGACAGGAAAGCGTGTCCGTCTGTGGGATTTCAAGAAAAAACTGACCGAGACCATGAAACTTCTTTCCATGGACGAGTCCTATGCAGAGCGTGATTTAAATGTCGGCTTTTCCGGTGGTGAGAAGAAAAAAGCAGAGATTTTGCAGATGCTTATGTTAGAGCCAAAGCTTGCAATTCTTGACGAGACCGACTCCGGACTGGATGTGGATGCTGTCCGTACCGTATCCAAAGGAATCCAGCTTTACAAAGAAAAATGCAAGGGAAGCCTTCTGATTATCACCCATAGCACACGAATCTTAGAGTCATTGCATGTGGATGTCACCCATGTTATGGATGAAGGAAAAGTTGTGAAAAACGGAGATGCTTCCTTAGTAGATGAGATCAACGAAAACGGTTTTGAGGAATTTGAACAGTAAGAAAGGTGCGTGCGAAATGAGAGAAAAGAGTCAGGTAGAAGATATCGACCGCAGCATCTATGATATCCGCGATGAGGAAAAAGATGCATACAGAATGAAAGAAGGTCTGACCCCACAGATCGTGGAGCAGCTTTCCAAAGAAAAGGGCGATCCGGCATGGATGCAGCAGTTCCGCCTGGAGTCCTTACAGATTTACAATGAGATGCCGGTTCCGGACTGGGGACCGTCAATTGAGGGACTGGACATGGATCACATTGCCACCTATGTCCGTCCACATTCCAAAATGCAGGCATCCTGGAAGGATGTGCCGGAAGACATCAAAGAGACATTTGAGCGTCTGGGAATCCCGCAGGCCGAGCGGAAATCCTTAGCCGGTGTCGGTGCCCAGTACGATTCCGAGCTGGTATATCACAATGTCAAAGACGAGGTTGCCGCACAGGGCGTTGTCTACACCGATATGGAAAGTGCCTTAAAAGGAGAATATGCGGACATGGTACACAAGTATTTCATGAAACTTGTCACCCCGCATGACCATAAGTTTGCAGCACTGCACGGAGCCGTATGGTCCGGTGGTTCGTTCGTCTATGTGCCAAAGGGCGTGCACGTGTCCATTCCGCTGCAGTCTTATTTCCGGTTGAATGCCAAAGGAGCCGGTCAGTTTGAGCATACACTGATCATCGTGGACGAGGGCGCAAGCCTTCATTTCATCGAGGGATGTTCCGCTCCGAAATATAACGTAGCAAACCTGCATGCAGGCTGCGTGGAGCTGTTCGTCAAAAAAAATGCAAAGCTTCGTTATTCCACCATCGAGAACTGGTCCAAGAATATGTACAACCTGAATACCAAGCGTGCCTCCGTTGAGGAAGGCGGAACGATCGAGTGGGTTTCCGGATCGTTTGGCTCCCATGTGGGCTGCCTGTATCCGATGAGCGTTTTAAAGGGGGAGGGTGCCAAAATGGAATTCACCGGTGTCACATTCGCCGGACACGGACAGAATCTGGATACCGGTGCCAAAGTGGTACACGCAGCACCAAACACCAGCTCCTATATGAATACCCGTTCCATCAGCAAGGACGGCGGAATCAGTACCTTCCGAAGCAGCGTGGTTGTGGCAAAGGATGCCAAAGGATCAAAATCAGCAGTATCCTGTCAGTCCCTGATGCTTGATTCCGAGTCGCGTTCGGATACGATTCCGGCCATGGACATCCGTACCAAAGACGCAGCCGTGGGACATGAGGCAAAGATCGGAAGCATCAGCGACGATGCCGTCTTTTACCTGATGTCACGAGGCATGACGGAAGAAGATGCCCGGGCACTTTTGGTCAGCGGATTTGCAGACAACGTATCCAAGGAACTTCCGGTCGAGTACGCGGTTGAGATGAACAACCTGATCCGGCTGGAGATGAAGGGAAGCATAGGTTAGGAGGAGAACAATGACAGAAATGACAATCAATAAACTTCCATCGAAGACCTGGTATTGGTTACATGTCAACGAGACCAAGCTTCCGTGGGACAAAGAACATACAACAGAACTTCCGGAGGAAACCGTGACAGCGGGAAGCACCGAAGAGGTACGCTTTTCCATTACCGGAGAGGGAAGATACAGCAGCAAAAAGATCCATATCATAGCACCGGCCGGTAAGCAGGTGACCGTGTTTATGGATTATCAGACAGAGGAAAAACTTGCCGTAAGGACAAGCCTTTCGGTGGAAGAACATGCACGGGTGCGTCTGGTGCAGCTGCAGCACACAGCAGAAAATTCCCTTGTGTACAATCAGATTGAGGGAGAATGTGAAAAAAACGCCCGTATCGAGCTGGTACAGATTTATCTCGGGAAAGGAGATATCTATTCCGATACGACCATCAACTTAAACGGCGATGCAAGCAGCTTTAGGAGCGATATCGGCTATATCGGGCAGCACACACATATCATCGACATGAATGAAGTGGTCAACCACTTTGGAAAGCATACAGAGAGTGAAATCAACGTGGGCGGTGCCCTGCGCGACGGTGCAAAGAAGATCTTCCGTGGAACGATTGATTTTAAGACCGGCTCTTCCGATTCCGTCGGAAACGAGCTGGAAAATGTACTGATGCTTGGCGATGATGTGGAGAATAAAACCGTTCCGGTGATCTTATGCTCCGAGGAAAATGTCGTTGGTAATCACGGTGCAACGATTGGGGAACTTGATGAGGATACCATGTTTTATTTTGCCAGCCGCGGAATCGACAAAGAGCACGCGGAAAATATTATGGCAAGAGCAAACATTGACCGCCTGAAAGGAATCATCAAAGACGACAGCTTTGCCAGAATGATTGACGAAGAACTTGGGGAGGTGTAGCATGACCGATTATCGCAAGGACTTTCCACTGCTGTCGGAAATCGGGGAAAATACAGTCGATGGCAGGGAATGGATCTATATCGACAATGCGGCAACTTCCCAGCGTCCACAGTGTGTCATTGACGCAGAACGCGATTTTTACCTGAAACACAATGCAAATCCGCTGCGTGGAAATTATCCGCTGAGTGTGGAAGCAACCGAACTGTATGAAAATGCCAGAAAAGGCGTGCGTGATTTTATTGGAGCCAAATCCGCGCGTGAAATCATCTTTACCAGAAATACCACAGAGAGCATGAATCTTGTGGCATACAGCTATGGTTTAAACAATGTAAATGCCGGGGATGAAATCCTCGTTTCGATCATGGAACATCACAGCAATCTTCTGCCATGGCAAATGGTTGCGCGGCAGACAGGAGCGGTACTCCGGTTTATCGAATGCCGTCCGGACGGATCGGTGGATCTTGATCAGGTAAAAGAACAGATTACGGAAAAGACAAAAATCGTAGCAATCACACAGATTTCTAACGTGCTCGGACGTGTGAATCCGGTCAAAGAGATCGCAGCCATGGCACATGAAAAAAATGCCATTATCGTGGTGGACGGGGCACAGAGCACCCCGCATATGTCAGTCAATGTGCAGGATCTGGATGCAGACTTCTTTGCATTTTCCGGACATAAAATTTTCGGACCGATGGGAATTGGTGTGTTATATGGAAAGAAAAAGCTGTTAAAGAAAATGCCGCCGTTTCTTTCCGGTGGCGAGATGATCGAATCCGTGACCCGCGAGAGCGCAAAATACGCAGAACTTCCGCATAAGTTCGAGGCGGGAACCGTAAATGCTGCCGGTGCCATAGCACTGCATGCTGCCATAAAATATGCACAGTCTGTTGGCTTTGATGTGATGCAGGAGCGGGAACTTGCCGTGACAAAGCGTGCGTTTGACGGATTGAAAGAACTTCCACATGTGCATGTACTTGGATCCGACCGGGCCGAAGAACACACCGGAATTCTTACATTTACAATTGATGACGTGCATCCACACGATGTGAGCGAGATTTTAATCGCCGATGGCATCTGTGTGCGCGCCGGACATCACTGTGCGCAGCCGCTGCTTAATTATCTGGGCATCAGCTCCGCCACCAGGGCAAGCTTTATGTTTTACAATACCGAAGAAGAAGCCGACAAATTTGTAGCAGGCATCGCAAATATAAGGGAGCGAATGGGATATGGAAAATAGAAGTTTTTATAATGAAATCTTAACCGAGCACAACGTGCGCCCGGAGTTTAAACATGATCTGCCGGATGCGGATATTGTGCTTGAGGGTGTCAACCCGAGCTGCGGGGATGATATTTTCCTGAAATTAAAGACGGATGGCGACACGATTACCGATGGTGCATTTGTCGGGGACGGATGCGCGATTTCCCAGGCTTCCGCAGATATCATGCTTGGCATGATTGTTGGAAAGAAAAAAGAAGAGGCCCTGCAGATGGGGAAAATCTTTATGAAAATGATCAAAGGCGATGCCAGCGAGGAGGAGATTGATTCTCTTGAGGAGGCATCGGCACTCCGCGATATCGCCCATATGCCGGCGCGTGTGAAGTGTGCAGTCCTTGGCTGGAGAACTTTAAAAGAGGCTTTGCTCGGTGAGGATGCGGACGATGATGACGATGAAGATGACGAGTAATAAAGTCGGAGGGGTTTTCATACACATATAGATAAAAATACACGATGCTTCTTATAGAATACTTTACGAATTTTGTGCAGTTTCTGGCTCTGTTAAAATTTTGGAGTCTTAATTGTGGCAAAGCGGAGTAAAATATAAGGAGTGTCGTGTATTTTTTTAGGGGTATAAAATAATATCGTAAAAAGTAGTTGACAGCGTTTGGGAAAGGGTGTATATTCATAACAACAGATAATTCCTACTAAAGAAGTATGAAAATAAGGGATTGAATCAGAGAGAGTAAAATGGAGGATAATAAAATGGCAAATATTTATGAAGGAACATTGGAACTGATCGGACACACACCACTGGTAGAGTTCAAACACATCGAGAAGAAGTTTGGCCTTGAGGCAAGACTTCTTGCAAAGCTGGAGTACTTTAACCCGGCAGGATCTGTTAAGGACCGTATTGCAAAAGAGATGATTGAGCAGGCAGAGAAGGACGGAAAATTAAAGCCGGGCTCCACCATTATCGAGCCGACATCCGGAAATACAGGTATCGGACTTGCGGCAATCGCAGCAGCAAAGGGATACCGCTTGATCATCGTTCTTCCGGAGACCATGAGTATTGAGCGTCGTAACATCATCAAGGCATATGGCGCAGAACTTGTTCTTTCTGATGGAAGCAAGGGTATGAAGGGCGCCATCGCAAAGGCAGAGGAACTTCACAAAGAGATCGCAGACAGCTTCATTCCGGAGCAGTTTGAGAACCCTGCAAACCCTGCAGCACACAAGAAGACAACCGGACCGGAGATCTGGGAAGATACCGACGGAAAAGTGGATGCATTCGTAGCTGGTGTCGGTACAGGCGGAACCATCACAGGTGTTGGTGAGTATTTAAAATCCCAGAACCCGGATGTAAAGATCGTTGCCGTAGAGCCTGAGACATCTGCAGTATTGTCTACCGGAAAGGCAGGTCCGCATAAGATTCAGGGTATCGGAGCCGGATTTATTCCAAACACACTCGATACCAAGGTTTATGATGAAGTAATCCCGGTTTCCAATGAAGACTCTTTCGAGTATTCCAAATATATTGCAAAAGAGGAAGGTGTGCTGGTAGGTATTTCTTCCGGAGCGGCATTAAAGGCAGCCATCGAAGTGGCAAAAAGACCGGAGTTTAAGGGAAAGACTGTAGTTGCCCTTCTTCCGGATAGCGGAGACCGTTATTATTCTACGGATCTGTTCAAAGATTAAGATAAAATTCGTAAAAAGTTCAGACTTTATTTATTCCGTTTTGCGGATGAATCCATTATAATAAAGGCATGTGGAAACCAGACAGGAAAGTCCATGTGCGGAGAGCTTCATGGAAATTTATTTCCGTGAAGCTCTTTTTATTTAAAACAATTGGGAAAGTTTGTGCTCCGCTTAGGCAGACTAGAAATTCTGAGCGCATCCTTGGCAGACGGACACAAGCCGCGCCGCTGTCGAAACGTTGCCCGGACACAAAATTAGAGCCACGCAATCACTTTCGCAAATTCTAAGATTCTGTCTAATTCGCGCGTATCGGAGAGGCCGCAGCCGGAGCCACCACACGGGAGTCCGCCGGAACTAAGGATTTCACAATTATTTATATAGAAAATTACAGGAGAAAAAGAGGAAATAGATATGAACGAATTAAGTAAAGTAGTAAATGCGCAGCTGCAGCAGGCAGCGGAAAACCTTGTCCGTAACCGTCTGATGTCTGATGAATTTTTGGATTTTGTGCAGGAAAATACAAAACCGCTGGATACGCTGATGGCATATTACAAGTGCGCAATCATGGAAGTAGAAACGAAGTTTAAAGTGTTAAACGAACAATTTTCGCTGGAATATGACCGTAATCCGATCGAGTCCATCAAGACACGTGTGAAATCGCTGGACGGAATCGTGCGCAAAGTGCGCCGGAAAAATATTCCGTTGACGCTTTCGGCGATTGAACAGAACATCAATGATATAGCAGGAATCCGGGTTGTGTGCTCTTTCCCGGAAGATATCTATTTACTGGCGGACTGCCTGCTTCAGCAGGATGATATCCGTCTGATCGAACAGAAAGATTACATCAAGCATCCGAAGGAAAACGGATACCGCAGCCTGCATCTGATCGTTGCAGTACCGATTTTTCTGCAGAATGAGAAACGGGAAATGAAAGTTGAAGTACAGCTTCGCACCATTGCCATGGATTTCTGGGCGAGTCTGGAGCACAAAGTGCGGTACAAAAAGAATGTTCCGGCAGATGAAACCGAGCGTCTGGCACAGGAACTGAGCGAATGTGCACAGATCAGTGCAGATCTGGACCAGCGGATGCAGAATATCCGTACCCGCCTGGCAGATGCGGAATTACAGCATCCACAGAAACAAAAGAAAGATGAACAGATCCTTCTGGATGTACTGGGACTGTAATGCCGCTGGTGCTCACAGGTAAGCATGAGAACGGTAACTTCTTTATGCACTGTGCTCCCATGGACGTACTTTCAGATGGACACCGCGGCTGTCGGCGATGCGCTGACACGCCTTAATGTCTTCTTCCGGAAGAATATCCACGATCGACAGCTGCGTGTGTGGGATAAGTTTTCCACATTCCTCTGCAAAATCAAGCATTGCCTCATAAGCATGAGGGAAGGATGGGCGGGTTACTTTTTCATACTTTTCTGCAGTTGCCTCATTTAAGCTGATGGAGATACTGTCTACCACTTCTGCCAGCTGTGGTACAATGTCACGTTTATAATACAGGTTTCCCAGACCATTGGAATTGACACGGATCGGGAGACCTGTTTTTTCTTTGACATATCTGGCACTGGCGATCAGATTCTCCAGTGCACAGGTCGGTTCCCCATAGCCACAGAAAACAAATTCTTTGTAGCCGGTGAAATCAAAGGCATCAATTGCGGCAATAATCTCACTTAAAGAAGGCTCTGCTTTGTGCCAGAGGGTATCCGCATCACCCACACCATCAAACTGTTTACGGATACAGAACGTACAGTTGCAGTCACATTTATTTGTGATATTTGCATATACCTGATCATTGTACACATATAAAATTTTTGCCATAACAATTCCTTCTTTCTATCGTATGGATTCATCAATTGCGAAATTCTTTTCCGGGTTTTTCGTTTTTACACGTTTGAATCTGCAATCAGGTCAATAAGAAATTTCTCGAAATTAACGCCATCGCGTCCCGGCGTATTTTCTTTCATGGTATCCCCGATACTGTGGGATAAAAATTTCCCGGCAAGCAGAATCGCATCTTCCGTGCATATGCCCTTTGTGCAGCAGCCACACAATACAGAGGCAAACAGATCCCCGGTTCCGGAAAAACTCCGGTCAAAAAACGGCGATTCGTGCCGGTAAATTCCATTTGCAGTGGCAGCAATATTATAAATGACGGGATGTTTCTCATCACGGCATTTGACACCGGTGATCACGACATCCTGTGGGTGTGAGGCTTTTTTTTGCAGCCGCAGTGCCACATCTTCTGCCAGCTTCAGCAGATCCGTGTTCGTCCGGCAGTGAAGTAAGGCATCTTCCGGGATGTCTGCCAGCAGACAGGCTTCCGTCAGATTCGGCGTGATCACGTCTGCTTTAAGCGTCAGTTCTTTCATCCCGTTTAACAGCCCCGGAGTAAAAAACGGATAAGCATTTCCGTCATCCCCCATAACAGGGTCAACCAGAAGAAGCGTATGTTCTTCCCGGAATTGGCGGATGAAATCAAGCACCTGCGAAATCTGTTCCGCTCCGGTCAGAAATCCGCTGTAGATGGCATCAAAATGTGCGTTATTTTTCCCCCAGGCATCAATATAGTCCGGTAACATGGCGGTCAGATCGGTACAGTGATAACAGGGATAACCGGTCTGCCCGGTCAGTACGGCTGTTGCAACCGGACAACACTGCACGCCCAGCGCGGATAATACCGGAATCGCTGCCGTGAGCGAACACTTTCCGAAACCGGACAGATCATGGATAACAGCTGCTTTTTTCATGGAAAACCTCCGAATTGGTGAAAATAGTTCTTTGTATCCTAGTATAGTGCGATCTATCGGTGTGTATATATCCAAAATGGGAAAAAAATATAAATCCAGTCTGCAAAAAATCATAGACAACCATTTGTGTTTTGATAAAAATAACGGAAAAAGCAAGGTTTTGCTGGACAAATATAGTAAAAAGTAATAAAATTATAAGCATATAGGGGTAGTGTTTATACGAAAATCATAATAAGGAGTGCGTTTATGGAACTGATTTACACAAATGATTTATGCACCGGATGCAACAAATGCGTGCGGGGCTGTCCTGTACTTACGGCAAATATTGCAACGCAGGAAGGTTATGTAACGGTAGACCCGGACAAATGTATTGCATGTGGGCAATGTTTTGATGTCTGCCCACATGAAGCGAGAGACTATTATGATGATACGGACCGCTTCTTTGAAGACCTTGCATCGGGAAAGAAAATTTCCGTGATACTGGCACCGGCATTTCTGGCAAATTATCCCAAAGAATACCAGCGTGTGCTGGGATATTTAAAGAGTAAGGGAGTCAACCATATCTGCAGTGTATCGTTCGGTGCGGATATCACAACCTGGGGATATCTGAAATACATTACGGAACACAAATTTTTCGGGGGCATTTCCCAGCCGTGTCCGGCAGTAGTCACCTATGTGGAAAAATATATACCGGAGCTGATTCCGCGTCTGATGCCGGTACACAGTCCGATGATGTGTACTGCTATTTATATGAAAAAATACATGCAGGTCACAGATGAAATCGCTTTTATCAGCCCGTGTATTGCCAAAAAATTAGAGATTACCGATCCAAATTGCGGCGGATATGTTTCTTATAATGTAACTTTTGAAAAGATGATGAAGTATATCGGAAACGATTATGAAGGGTGTGAACCATATACCGATGAACTGGAATATGGACTGGGGTCTTTGTATCCGATGCCTGGTGGACTGCGGGAGAATGTAGAACATTTTCTTGGGAAAGAGCAGGTAGTGCGTCAGGTAGAGGGCGAGCATGAGGCGTATGAATATCTGCGTTCCTATGCAAAACGTATTCAGCAGAATAAAGAACTTCCGTTTATGGTAGATATCTTAAACTGTGCGAAGGGCTGTCTCTACGGAACTGCCACAGATCCCAAACGGGGAACGGATGATGTCATGCTGACAATCGCAAAACTGCGGAACAGCAAAACCAGTGCAAAACAGGAGAAGGCACACTTTGGCAGGAAGAGCAAAAGCAGGAGTCCGTGGGCAGATACACTGACACCGGAGGAACGTCTGAAAAACTTCATGGACGCTTTCGGGAAGCTGGACATCAACGATTTTATGCGCAGCTACACCAACCGTGCAGTACATATTGAGGAACCGTCCGAACAGGAGAAGAACCGCCTGTTTGCAGAAATGAAAAAAGATACCTATGAGGAACAGCACAGGGACTGCGAATCCTGTGGATATTCAAGCTGCACCAACATGGTACGTGCCATCCACAATGGAGTCAACGTAAAAGAAAACTGTGTGCACTATGTGCGGGGCATGGCAGAGGAAGAGGCAAAAAAGATTGCAGAACTTCGCGATCAGGAGCGGACGGAACAGGAAATCCGCCAGCAGAAGATTACAGATATCACAGACCGGTTTGTTACCCTGAGTGATAACATTGCAGAACTGAATACGGCAAACGAGGAATCTGCAAATGAAGCAACCAACCTGGCACAGTATATTCAGGATATTTCCCGTCTGTGCGATGAACTGAATGAGTCCATCCGTATCATGTCGGATTTCATCAGTGTATATAAAAAGAGCAATGAAGATATTTCTGCCATTGCAGGACAGACAAATCTGCTTTCGCTCAATGCCTCCATTGAGGCGGCGCGTGCCGGTGAGAACGGAAGAGGCTTTGCAGTGGTAGCGGAGGAAATCCGTACACTGTCTGATTCCACGAAGGAGCTTTTGACACAGAACGACCAGAAAGCCGAGGCAATTCTTCCAAAGATTACACAGAGCATGGATTCGATCAAAGATCTGGTAGAAAGCATGAATACCATGACGCAGAAAGTGTCAACGATTGCCGCAAATACGGAAGAAATTTCTTCCCAGACGACCTATGTACAGAATATGACAGAAGAAATGCGGGATGAGGTGAAAGAACTGTAGATGAAAAATGGCTAAATCTCTGATATAATAATTTTGTCGCAGCGTATAAAAGTTATTATAGTATTGTGATTGAATTATAGAGGTATACAATGAATAAACTTGTGTATTTATATGAATTGGATTCAACAAGAATATCTCCTTGGGAGATTGATAGGGGAAGGAAAGCTCTATATGAAGAAATAGTAATGAGGGGAAATCGTGTAGTCCTTACGTTTCAACAATTAACAGATTCTAAAATATTCTTAGAATTGTTAAAAGATAAAAAAGATTTTGAAATTATTACATCTTTATTTGAAAATGGAGCGTTACGATTGTCAGAATATTGTGATCCACACACGGGAAAGAGAATATGTTCTGCTTCACAATATCTTCAGAATGCTTTGAAAGGAGGGCGGACGAGATTTATTTTTTCAAATGCTCCAGTGAATAATGAAGATTTAAAGGTAATTCAGTGTGCACAGGAGGCGTTGCAATATTGTAATTTAGACAGCCTGAGAAATTTGAAACAAGATGTGGGGCAATTAGAGAATTATATTGAGCTCATGTTTCATATTAGTATACAACAGCATGCGATGAATCCGTTTAAAGAAGGTTCTGTTTATACATTACCATATATGATTAACTGGGTTCGTAGGGCAAAATTTGATAATGAAAATTTCCAAAAATTATTTCTTTCTGGAATCAAATGTTTACAGGACGTGAAATCAAAAATAATTGCTTCCAGAGAAAATTTACAGAGTAGATCAGTATGGTTGAAGAACCTAAAAGAAGAAAAAACAGTAGAAATAAAAAGCGTGGCCGAGGCAATTGTTGATCTGTGTTACAATTATGTTGTAGAGGATAGCATTTATAATGTAAGCAAAAGATATGCTGATGAAGAATTCTTAAGTGACTTTCAGAAAAGGTTATATGAATTTTGGAAGGAATACAGAGAGGGAAAGCATGCATTAATGAATGGAGAATATCCTTTAAAGCAAAAAATAATACGAAAATTAAATTGGAGTGTTGCTAAAAGGGAATGGGAAAATGTAAAATTAAAGAAGCCAACGGAACCAGCTATTTTGTATAAAAGTGTATTTTGGGAAAACAGGTTATGGGAATGGAAAGTCTTTCTTGGAAATTTAAAGAAATGGTTTTGTGCTTTTATTTATATTGCATTTTTTGTTACGGTAATGAAAAATGAGGCAGAATTTGAGAAAATTTTTAATGGTAATGAAATTGTTTTGAACCTATACACGATAATAGGAAAACAATGTGGAAATTGGATTGTTGGAATAATTACTGTAGTTATCGCAGGAATTATATCGTCTTTGCTCCTTAAAATTTTAAAAATACCGGATATACTTGAAAGTATACAGACAATTGCACAGGTGATTATGGATTTCTTTAGTAAATTACGATTCCGAATAATAAAGAGATTTTTATGATATGCGTATTGCATTTGCAGAACGAAAAATAAGAAAGGTAGGGTGAATATTTGCAAAAAAAAGAATAGATTGTGGGACAGATAACAGTTGAAAAAAATGTCGGTGGCATCGAAGGGCTGTGTGTGATTACACCGGCCGTACACGGGGATGCCCGCGGATATTTCATGGAGACATACAATGAGAGGGAAATGAAAGAAGCCGGATTCGATATCCAGTTTGTACAGGATAACCAGTCCATGTCCGTCAAAGGTGTACTGCGCGGACTGCATTTCCAGATCAACTATCCGCAGTGCAAACTCGTGCGCGCCGTGCGCGGCAGCGTGTTTGATGTGGCGGTGGATCTGCGGGAAGGTTCCGCAACCTATGGAAAATGGTACGGAGTGGAACTTTCCGAGGAAAACAAAAAGCAGTTTCTGATTCCGGAAGGCTTTGCGCATGGCTTCCTGGTCCTGTCCGACGAGGCAGAGTTCTGCTATAAAGTCAATGACTTCTGGCACCCGAACGACGAGGGCGGTCTGGCATGGAATGACCCAAAGATCGGTATCCGGTGGCCGGATGTGACAGGCGGGTATCACGGAACGCCGTCGGCGGAAGGATATTGCATGACAGATGGAACGCCGCTGACACTTTCAGAGAAAGACCAGGAGTGGCCGGGGCTGGAGAAAAAATAGAATACGAATAGAATATGGATGGAAAAAGGTGTCTTGAAATAGGGCACCTTTTTTCGTATACTAAAATTTAGATATCTATCACAAAAGAAAATAAAAAGATGTGATAGGAGAGCAGGAAATGTATTTGGGTGCATGGAGGATTCAAAAGATGAAAAAAGCAGAACGGTTAGAGGAAATGATATCAGTTTTTAATTCTTTTCCATTAAATAAGGAAAATTTTGAAGACTTTTATGTGGATACAAGTTCTATCCGGAGCGTGATCAATGCCAGAAGTGAGATTATTAACACTTTGAAATATGGGATTAATCCATATACAAAAATATTGTTAATGGGGCATAAAGGCAGTGGAAAATCCACGGAAATGGTAAAGATTTCAGAAGAATTGAAAGATCAGTATGAAATCATCAATTTTTCGATTGCGCAGGAAGTGGAACTGATTGGAATACAGTATATTGATGTGATTTTTGCAGTTATGAGCCAGATTATAGAATACCTTTCAACCTCTCAGGCTGTTAAAGTAAAGCCAGAAATTTTAGATAAAATGACACAGTATTGGAAAAATGAAATATCCATTGAATTTACAAAAAATGAATTTGCAGAGGCAGAAGCCGGAGGAGAGGCCGGACTTGGATTTTTGAAAAAAATATCGGTGTATGGAAAGGGCATTTTTAAAACAGGAACCGAAACAAAAAAGACGATTCGTAAATCGATAGAACCGAAAATCAGTTACCTGATCAGTTTGATGAATGAAACACTGGAGGATATGAATGATCAGCTTAAGGAGAAGCAGCAAAAGGAACTTCTTATCGTTGTGGAAGATCTGGATAAACTTGATATTGCGGATGCAAGACATTTGTTTGTAGAACACAGAAAGACTTTGCTGGCGCTACATTTGAAAATGATCTTCTCTTTTCCTATTTATATGGCCTATACTGCAGAGTTTGGAATGATCAATGATGATTTTGACAAAGATGTATTGTATAGCATGATCAAAGTGAATAATAGTGACCGGTCGGAAAATGAAGAAGGAATTGCAGTTTTAAAAGAAATTGTATACAAGCGGATGAAAGAGAAACTTGTTGCGGAAGATGCACTCAAATATATGATATTAAAATCAGGAGGAGCAATCAGGGATCTTTTTTCCATGCTTACAAATTGTGCAATACTGGAACTTTCAAAAACCGAACCACAGCAGATTTCCATGGAAGATGCAACAGTTGCAGCTATGCGGCTGAAAAGCACGTATGAAAGATTTATTACGTCACCGGAACAATTTGAGCGATTGATTGAAATTTATAATGATCCACATCCGGAAAATACAGATGAGGTTTTAAGCGAATTATTAAAAACACTTGCAGTAATCGAATACAACGGAGAACGTTGGTGTGGAGTGCATCCGGTATTGGTAGATTTTTTGAGGGAAAAAGGTAGAATAAATGCCTGATCTGAAAGAACAGTTTAAAAAACAGAATAAAATTTTTGACATTTATATGAAAAATGCAAGTATAGGAATCGTTGTTATTGAATGTAACTATAAGGAAATTGGCATGCAGATATGTGAGTATATGCATACCAGTTATTGTTTACAATGTGTAGATTATATGGATTTAAAAGAGGGGATCGTTGAGTATCTCAGAAAAATAGGAAATTCTGAAAATGAGCAGGAGAAATGTATCTGCATTTATAATTTTCCAACGTATTCTGATTCTGTAAATGTGGTGAAAAGTTTAAATATTTCCCGGGAACTGTTAAAAAATGTGATTCGTCTGGTTTTTATCATGCCAACGTTTATGGTAAACCAAATTCAAAGGTATGAACCCAATCTGAGAGATTATATCGGTCTGTTTTTGGAGTATAACCCTAAAAAACAAATTCCATTCCAGCCGGAATATGATGCTCCGTTTGAAAAGCATTTTAGAAAAAAAGAAAAGTTTGATATTGCTTTTACTCTATATAAAAAGCAGAAACAACAGGGAGATCAGGTGAGGCGGCTACGTTTATATGCGGCTGCGTTGATAAATGCATGTGTAGCGACAAAAGAAAATATGGATAAGATTGTCTGGCCAGCATATAGGGAGGCTATACAAGAAATTAAACAATATGCATCGGGGGAAGAAAAGACAAAATTAGAGGCAGATATAAATTTTCTAATGGCGTTAGCATTGTCAAATCAGCAATTTTATGAAGAAGCGGAAAAAATATTTCATAAAATTCTGATTTATGCATCTGAAAAAGAACGCAAAAAAGATTTTAGTTTCTTGCAAGGACTGGAAGGGATTGCTTTTTGTGAATATGGATTGAAAAATTATGAAAAGGCAGAAAAAATTATTAGCGAGATAATTCAACTTCAGCACAAACAAGAAGAAAATATTGTCCAGATGTGTAAAACTCAAAATAATCTGGCGGCTTGTTATATACAGATGGAAAAATATGAACAAGCGATAACAATTCTGGAGAAGTGTGAAAAAATCATATTAAAAAGTAATTCACATCGATTGGAACATGAATTGTATATAAAAAAAAATCTTATGATTTGCTATATGAAAACAGCAGGAAGAGACATAGATCTGCACATGGATATGTGGGTACAGATCACGGAAAGAGTGAAAGAGATATATGGAAAAAAGAGTGTCTGGTATGCAGAATGCCTGCTGATTGATGCCTGGTGCCAGGGAATATTGCTGGGAAAATATGAGGATGCAATAAAAGAGGCTGAACTGGCAGTAAAAATTGAAAAAGGAATTTTAGGACAAGGGGCGGAGGAAGTTGAAAAAGCGCAGGAAGTGCTTAATATGATCAGTAAAAATTATTTGAAATGAATGTCAGAGAAAAATTGCGATGTTGCGGAATCGTGATTCACACAAACAGGAGGAAGCAATTTGAAAATGCACCAGATAAGCTCCAGTGGCATCCGGCATTCTGTGCCGCTGCGGGGCTGGAATTCCATGAAGACATTGAATGGCTGGAGTTAAAGCCGGAATACAATCTGAGCAAGGAACCAATCCGCATTGATCTTCTTATTATAAAAGAAGAAGGTGATAGGCGAATTAAGAATGAAATTGGCCACACCATGAGAACCTATAATGTGATCGAGTATAAGAGCCCGGAAGATGCACTGACTATTGATGATTTTTATAAGACAGTTGGATATGCGTGCCTGTACAAAGGCTATGGAGAATATGTAGATGCAGTTCCAATCAATGAACTGACAGTATCTATTTTCAGAGCAACCCGACCGGAGAAAATGTTTTTGACATTGCAGAAGTATGGACATAAAATAGAAGAAAGGTATCCGGGCATTTATTATGTGACAGAACATTTACCGTTTCCAGCGCAGATTATTGTGACACAGGAATTAGAGCCGGGAGAGCATCGGAGTTTGAGGATTTTGTCAAATCATGCAAAGAAAGAAGACGTGGAGGAATTTCTGAGAAAAGCAGAAGGAATGAATACACCGCGTGACCGGCAGAATGTTGAGGCTGTGTTACAGGTAAGTGTTAGGGCAAATGATGAGTTGTATCGTGAAATAAGGAGGGATGCGAATATGTGTGATGCGTTGAGAGAACTGATGAAGGATGACCTGGAAGATGCCAGAAAGCTGGGAGAATCGGAAGGGGAAGTACGTGGAGAAGCAAGAGGTAAAGCCATGGGAGAAGTTGTAGGAGAAGCAAAAATTATTCTTAAAATGAACCGTAGTGGAATGTCCCCAGAAAACATTGCATCCATCACAGGTAAGGAACTGGATGAAATCAATGCAATACTGGAAGGAAAAGTTCCAGTGCTATTATAAGTAGCATCTAAAAATAACATAAGGAAGCAAAAAGAAGTGATGAGGTATGAGAAAAAACAATACATCATCACTTTTTTGATAAAATTTTGCATTTACTCTGAAAAATCGAAATGTGGCAAAAAACAACTCATATTATTAACATAGAGTAAACGAATGGAGAAACGATATGAAGAGGATTTTCTTGTGAGAACGTTCGTTCTGATTTACAATAAGTATGTATTAGTTTGAATCGTGAAAAGCAGAGTCTATAGATTCTTCTACATTCTTGGAATCTAAATGATAGTGAATGTATATTGCAGATTTCACGGCATATGTTATAATATAAGCGTAAAGTAAAAGTATTATAGTACAAGGGATGTAGTTTCGGGAAATATTTCGTGGCTGCATATATAACAAAGTCTGATACAGACTAAAATAAGGGATATTCCCTGATAAAAGCAATCAGGGATGCCAAACTTTCCCTGTTTATATAGATATTTAGTCAAAAATAAGTAGGGAAAGGAAGGAAAAGCAATGGAACAAGAAAAGGTTACTATTAGTCTCGAAGAAAAAGTAGAAAAAGTTAAAGATCTTCGCCCAATTGATGACGTATTCTTTGAAGTTCTGGCAGATGATATACCATTTTGTCAGGAAATGTTGCGTATTCTTCTTGAGGACGAAAATCTGGTTGTCAAAGATGTAATTGTGCAAAGCAGTCAGAGAAATCTGTATGGTCGTTCAGTGCGATTGGATGCTTTATGTATCTTAGGAAATGGGAAAAAGTGCAATGTTGAGGTTCAGCGATCTGATAATGATGATCATGTCCGTCGCGTAAGATTCAATGCTTCAAGTATTGCTGTGAAAGATTCACAGAAAAATGAGAAGTTTGAACAAATCGAAGACATCATTGTAGTATATATTTCTCAGTTTGATATTTTTAAAGCAAACCATGTGCTCTACCATGTAGATAGCACGATTAGAGAAACGGGACACCGTATTGATGACGGACTCTATCGAGTCTTTGTGAATACGGAAGTGAAGGACGGAACTACAATTTCGGAATATATGGATTGCTTTCTTAAAAAGGAAGTCAATAATTCCAAATTTCCGGAGTTCACTGACAGAATGAATGTTTTAAAGCATGAAGAAAGGGGGCTGGATGCCGTGTGCGAAGTAATGGAAAGATATGAACAGAAAGCTGCTGAGAAAGCAATTGCGAGATCGAATGTTGATTCTATTAAGTATATGATCACAACATTTGGCGCTACGGAAAAACAAATTTTGGGAAATAAAAACTATTCCAAAAAGGAGTATAACACTGCCCTTAAGGAGCTTGCGGACGAAGGCAAGACCTTGTAAGTTGTGGAGATTTATTCACAGATAAGTTAATTTAAGGACCATCTCAGTAAAGAGGTGGTCCTTTTCTTATACCCTCGAAGCAGGATCATCTTCTAAAAGATCCTCAATTGCGCAATCCAAAGCATTTGCCAGTCGGTTCAAGATATCTCCCTGCGCATGATTGATGTTGCGAGTGCGCTGTTCATATGCCTTTATCGTTTGAAGGTTCACACCGGATCTGATTGACAATTGTCCCTGTGAAAGTTTTTTCTTCTCTCGTAATTTCCTAAGATTGCCCATTTTAAGCTAAAGTACCACTGTAGTAACCCGGAATACATGTTTGAATTCAACATTATAAATCATTTACGTTGATTTTACGTGAAATGGTGGGTACTATTCATAGTAGAACATGAAAATTAATAATTGCCGTCTAAAAAGAACTTTGCAGAGTTAATTTTAGACATAAAAATGCACCAGATGGTTTGCAGACCATCTGGCGCCATGTACTATTCGTACACAAACTTAATTCCTATAAGCATCATATGATGACTATCGGTGAAAGTCAATATCCAATTCGAACAAAATTATTATATCATATATATACAAATTTATTAAACATGTCTTGTGCGCGAATCGTATCTAACTATTTCCGTGTTACTAAAACAAAGGAGAAATTGTACTATTGAGCAAAAAGAAAAAGCAAACCAAGGGGGAAGTGCGCCCTAAAAAGCATTTGTCTCAGGATGAAAGGATCACCATCCAGACCATGCTTGATAACAGCGCAAAGCCTTATGAGATCGCACAGACGTTGAATAAATCTCCTTCCACCATCATTCGAGAGATTCGAAACCACACGAAAATCAACGACTGCAGGAAGTGGTCCACTTGCGGAAAACGAAGGATCTGTATTCGTACATACTGTAATTCGGTCTGCAAGAAATGTGACAAACGAAACTGTTGGGAGATCTGTCGTGATTATGAAAAGGATGAATGTCCCATACAAGATGCGTCGCCTCATGTATGTAATGGATGTGATCGGAAGTTCAACTGTGGAATGGAGAAGCGCTTATACAAAGGTGTAGACGCTCATACCGAGTATAAGGCAGAATTGCAGACGAAAAGGATTGGATTCGATCTGACGGAGGACATGTTGGATAAGATTGATCAAAAGGTATCCCCACTCTTAAAAGCGGGACATTCGCCATACTCTGTAATTCAGACCTTGGGAGATGAACTTCCTTGCAGCGAGGCGACATTATATCGTCTGATTGATGCATGCGCTTTGTCTGCAAGAAATGTTGACTTACAGGAACGTGTAAAAAGGAAGCCCAGAAAAAGGCGCATTTTAAGTAAGGACGCATATGCAATCATCACTGCTGAGAAAAAAGGCCATTTATGGACGGATTATCTGAAATATATCAGAAACCATGGATGCCATGTCTTGCAGCTTGACTGTGTAGAAGGAAAGAAGGAGGATAAGGCGGTCCTTCTCACGCTCCATTGGGTATCTGAGCATATGCAACTTTATTTTATTATGGATAATCAGACTTCTGAATGTGTTGTGGAGATGCTTGACAGAATTGAAACGGCTGTAGGTACGGAGGTATTTCGAGAAGCTATCCCAATTCTGCTGACCGATAATGGTCATGAGTTCATGGATGTAAAAGGTATGGAGAGGTCATGCATTTATCCTGATCAGAAAAGAACAAACGTGTTCTTTTGTGAACCGAATCGCCCGGATGAAAAGGGACACTGTGAGAGAAATCACCGGTTATTAAGAAAAGTGATTCCTAAAGGGACCTCATTGGAACCATACGATCAGAGAGACATTACGGTAATTACAAATCATGTGAACAGTTATGTCCGGAAAAGTCTTGGTGGGATGTGTCCTTATGATCTGGCGATGGAGCGTTTGCCGGAGGATTTCTTTGATCTGTTGGGCTTAGAGCTTATCACAAGAGAAAATGTAAATTTAACACCGATGCATCACGGACATCTTTCTGCTGGATGATAAGAATACCCTATCTGAGCTAATGCTTGGATAGGGTATTTCCTTGAAATTTCTCAGACTAAATGCAAAATATTTTATTTTCAGACTAAATGCAAACACTTTTTGCATTTAATTTGAAAAATAACCAGATACAAAAAATTTTAATTTAGTACTAAAGTATTCCCCCTTTCGTCCGATATATATGATAAGTAAACAAGGAAACCCCATTGTTTACCCCATAAGACAGACCTCTGACCGGAGCGTACGGCCGCAAAGAGGAAAAGCTTATAATTAAATATTCATATCAATTACAGCATGGAAGCTGTAACTTAATTCAAGGAGGAAATTATTATGGCAATGGTAGTACAACACAACATGACCGCAGCTAATGCAAACAGAATGCTTGGAACAACATCTAGTGCTCAGGCAAAATCAGCAGAAAAATTATCTTCAGGTTATAAGATTAACCGTGCAGGAGACGATGCTGCTGGACTAAAGATTTCTGAGAAGATGAGAAGCCAGATCCGTGGTCTCAACAAGGCTTCTGATAATGCACAGGATGGTATTTCTCTTATCCAGACAGCAGAAGGTGCTTTAAATGAGTCTCACTCTATCTTACAGCGTATGAACGAGTTAGCTGTTCAGGGTGCTAACGATACAAACCAGTCAATTGACCGTGATGCTATCAATCAGGAGTTAGAGGCGTTAACAGATGAGTTAGACAGAATCTCACAGACAACCCAGTTCAACAAACAGAATCTGTTAGACGGTAACTTCAAGGATAAAAAGCTTCAGGTTGGAGCAAATGCAAATCAGAATATTGAAATCAGCATTGATGCTATGAATGCGGATTCACTTGGTCTTGGCAAGGAGATGGTTACACAGGGCGGAACAACTCCAATAGCTGTTAAATATGATGGAATAAGCTATAAATATGCTGCTAATACAACAGCAGCGAAGAATAAAGAAGAGGCTATTAAATCATTCAAAGCGCAAATCAGTAAAAAAGTCGTATCTGCTGCTTTTACAGCTCAGTACGATAATACAACAGGTTCTATTTACTACAAAGCAACAATCGACGGAAAAGAGAAACGTTTTGCAGATGCTTCTAAAGCTAAAAAAGCATATTTAGATGATCAGAAGGCTAAAGCATCAGCAGCTATTACAAATGATTTCCAGAAATATGTTCAGACTAGCACAACGGCAGGAACAACAGGAACACAAGGAGAAGTTCGTTATGGCGCTCGTGTTGATGATTATGAGTCTGCTAACAAAACAATTACAAAAGTTCAGGATGCCATCAATACAGTATCTACACAGCGTTCTGCACTTGGTGCATTACAAAACCGTTTAGAGCATACAGTTGCTAACCTTGATAATGTATCTGAGAATACTCAGTCCGCAGAATCTCGTATCCGTGATACAGATATGGCATCTGAGATGGTTGACTACAGCAAGAATAATATTCTTGCACAGGCTGGACAGTCTATGCTTGCACAGGCTAATCAGTCTACTCAGGGAGTATTATCTCTGCTTCAGTAATTAATACGAAATATAATAAACGTATGACAAATGAAAAGGAGGTGGCAGTAATGTCAGCTCCTTTTCTTAATAAAATATAAGGATGCATATGAAGTTAACAGAATTATATAAAGAAGTTTTTAACAGCTGTGTAGAATTTGCTGTATATGGAAAAACAACGATTGTCAGTGATATGAGAAAATTACTGCCTGAGCTAAAGGCATTTACAGAAGAATTTGTTCGCGAGAATAAATTTCAAATAAATAATGAAGAGTATGAACAGTTAGTCAGAGTCCTTTTGGATATTATGAAGGATATTGTTCAAGGAATAGATAATGAAGATCATGTATTATTAGAAGACACCTGTGAATTTGGGGTAAAGCCATTTCTGGAAATGTTTTTTTCAGAAGAAGAGTTAATGTGTTTGAGAAAAGAGGCATCGGATGGACAATAATATATATACGAATAATGTAAATGCATTACAGAATCGCTTTCCAGGATTAGCAGAAGTTGTTTCAAAAAAAATATATAATAGAGATCAGGACTTAAAAGTTCAAGTAGAAACGGCGTTTGACGGTAATCAAATACTTATAGTTAATAAGGATAATCGGACATTATATATAGAGGGAAAGAGAGAACCACAGAAGAAGGCACAGCGTGTGATTGAGCGGTGGAAAAAATTAAATAACGCAACGACGATTGTTGTTATAGGAATGGGGAATGTTACTTTTATAAAGGAGTTATTGAGACGGACTCCAAAGCAAATAAATATTATGGTGTATGAGCCATCAGTAGAAATATTTTTGACATTATTAGAAAAAGTAGATATTACAGAATATTTTAATAATAGAGCATTAGGATTAATTATAAATGGAATTAATGAAAACGAAGCAGAACCGGTTATAAAAGCATTTATTAATATTTCAAATTTAGAGTTTATAAAAAATTATAGAAGTCATAATTATCAGGAATTTTTTGGAACACAAATTTTAGATTTTTTAAAGAGATTGGATCGTATAATAACAGAAATTATAGTTAATGTTAATACGGGAATTGCTTTTTCGAAAGTTGAATCAAATAATATATTTCATAATATAGAGCATGTATGCAATGGATATGTCACAACACAATTATGTGATGTTATTCCGATAGATATTCCTGCAATCATCGTATCAGCAGGTCCATCTTTAAACAAGAATATAAATGAGTTAAAGAAAGCAAAGAATCGGGCGTTTATTGTTGCAGTAGATACTGCTTTGAAGCCATTAGTAAAGGCAGGAATTATTCCAGACTTATATGTTATTGTGGATGGGAAAAAACCGGAAATCTTATTTGACTTTGAAGAAGCAAAAACAATTCCATTAATGACAAGTATATCAGCACCATATAAAATTTTAAAAGACCATAAAGGGAAAAAGATTTTTTTCAATGAGGGCAATACTATTGTTAATCATTTATTTGCAATGAATGGAAAATTATTATATAGCGTAGCCTGTGGTGGATCTGTGGCATGCAGTGCATTTTCGCTTGTGTATAAAATGGGGTTTTCAAAAATAATTTTAGTAGGACAGGATTTGGCACTAACGGGCAATAAAACACATGCAGATGGCACTTTTCAGGAGAAAATGGATATTGTAGATACGTCGCATTCCGTTATGGTAGAAGGAAACTATGAAAAATTAGTGCCCACAAGAGCTGATTATAAAGTATATTTAGATTGGTTTAATTATTATATTGCAGGGTGTAGAGATGTTCATGTAATCAATGCAACAGAGGGAGGGGCAAAGATTCAGAATACGGAAGTTATGACGTTGCAGGCTGCTATTGAACGAGAATGTTCAAAGACGGTAGATATGGATGCATGTTTTTCCAAATTGAAACCTGCACTAAATGAAACAGAACGTTTAAAGGCAGTAGAATACTTAAACACGATTCCATCTATGTTTTCTCATCTGAGGAAGTATGTGGATAAAGGAATTAGTTATTATGAACAGTTACAAAAGATATGCAGCAACAAAAAAATTGATCAAAGAGCGTATTTGTCCAATTTAAATAAAATAAAAAAAATAACTAAAAAAATTGAAGAACATGAATTGTTTGGTATGATTTCTGACACGTTGGCAATTGCGGATTATATGGTCATGAGTGAACAATATTATGAAGAAGACAGTTTGCAGGCAGAGGGATTGGAAATTGCGAATAAAGGAATTCAATATATGAAGCTTGTGGATAAATGTATTGATTTATTTATACCGTTAGCAGAGGAAACGGTTGGGGAAATTAAATAGTTGATATATAATACATTTGGATAGATTTATTGCAGGAGGGAAAAATGTTAAACGGAAAAACAATTCTGGTAACTGGTGGAACCGGATCTTTTGGTAATGCGTTCACACAGTATGTGTTGGAGCATTATGAACCGAAAAAAATCATTATTTATTCCAGAGATGAATTTAAACAATTTAATATGGCGAATAAATTTAAAAAATATAAGGACAAATTGCGTTTCTTTATTGGAGATGTTCGTGACAAAGATCGATTATACCGTGCCTTTGATGGAGTAGATTATGTGGTGCATGCAGCCGCTTTAAAGCAGGTGCCAGCATGTGAATATAATCCAATGGAGGCGGTAAAAACAAATATCAATGGTGCAATGAATATTATTGAGGCGGCATTGGACTGTGGAGTAAAACGTGTCGTAGCGTTATCGACAGATAAGGCGGTAAACCCAATCAATCTTTATGGTGGAACCAAGCTGGTGTCAGACAAACTGTTTATTGCAGCAAATGCATATTCTGGGCAGAAGGATGTATGCTTTTCCATTGTAAGATATGGAAATGTAGCAGGAAGTCGTGGCTCGGTTATTCCATTTTTTCGAGACATTGTAGCAAATGGAGGAAAAGAACTTCCAATTACTGATTATCGCATGACAAGATTCTGGATCAGTCTGGATGAGGGTGTTCAGCTTGTAATCAAAGCTTTATCAGAAGCAAAAGGCGGAGAGACATTTATATCTAAGATTCCATCATTCAAGATTACGGATCTGGCGCAGGCGATTCTTCCAGGCTGTAAGATGCCGGAGGTTGGAATCCGCGAAGGTGAAAAGCTTCATGAGGTTATGGTGACGAAAGAGGATTCGATGCTTACATATGAATATGAAAAGCATTTTATCGTATATCCGCATTTTGACTGGTGGAATACTTCGAAAATTCAGGCAGGTGGAAAAAAGGTAGAACCTGGATTTGAGTACAGCTCAGGAAATAATACAGAATGGTTATCTGTAGATGATCTTGCCAGATTGCTTAAGGATGTGGAGGAGCATTAACCGGAAATGAATATTGCGATTATAACAGCCAGAGGTGGGAGCAAAAGGATTCCACATAAGAATAGAAAAGAGTTCTGCGGAAAACCCATCATAGAATATTCGATTCAGGCAGCTCTGGGAGCAGGTGTTTTCGATACTGTCATGGTTTCCACAGATGATGAAAAGATTGCGCAGATTGCGCGGGCTGCTGGAGCGGAAGTTCCATTTATGAGAAGTAAAAAAACGTCAAATGATTACGCGACAACTGCTGATGTTTTGTTAGAGGTTCTGGAACAATATGATAAAATGGGGCAACACTTTATCCATGCATGCTGTATTTATCCGACAGCGCCATTTGTGACATCCGAAAAGCTAAAGCAGGCAATGGAGATATTACAGAAAGAGGAACGATATAGTGTTATGCCAGTTACGGCATTTTCATTTCCACCATTAAGAGGAATGGTACAGCACGAGGGGAAAATTACGTATAAATGGCCCGAATATGCAATGAAACGTTCTCAGGATCTTGAGGAAATTTATCATGATTGTGGCCAGTTTTATGCATTTCAGGTAGATCAATTCCAAAAAGAGAGAAGACTCGTGGCAGATAACACAGCAGGGATTATCGTTTCGGATCTTGAGGTTCAGGATATTGATAATGAGACGGACTGGGAACTGGCTGAAATGAAATATCGTTTATTGAAAGAGAAAGGCAGATTGTAAAATGAAAATAGGAATACGGGAGATTGGAGGGGGACAACCTGCATATATCATAGCTGAAATGTCAGCGAATCATGCAGGCGATATCAGCAGAGCGAAAGAGATCATTCATGCGGCAAAAGAGGCTGGTGCGGACTGTATTAAAATTCAGACGTATACACCGGATACTTTGACAATTGACTGCGATAATTCCTATTTTCACATTTCAGATGGAACCTGGAATGGCGAAAATCTGTATCAGCTTTATCAGAAAGCCTATACACCGTGGGAATGGCAGAAAGAATTGTTTGAGGAAGCAAAAAAAGCAGAAATTGATTTTTTTTCTACTCCATTTGACAATACATCCGTTGACTTTCTGGAAGAAATCGGCATTGGATTTTACAAAATTGCATCTTTTGAATTGGTGGATATTCCACTGATTGAGTATGTTGCCTCAACGGGAAAACCAATGATTTTATCGACCGGTATGGCAACTCTTGCAGAAATTGATGAAGCCGTGGAGGCCGTGAAAAAGCAGGGAAATCATAATTTTGCCCTGCTTCGTTGTGCAAGTGCATATCCGGCAATTACAGACGAGATGAATCTCAGAACCATGCAGAATATGGGGGATACATTTGGTGTGCCATATGGGCTGTCTGATCATTCCATGGGTTCTGTGGGGGCAGTGACAGCAGTTGCTCTGGGCGCTTCTATTATAGAGAAACATTTTTGCTTGGATCGTTCCATTGAAAATCCGGATTCTACATTTTCTATGAATCCCATGGAGTTTAAACAGATGGTGCATGATATTCGACAGGCAGAAAGGGCGATCGGTTCAGTAAAATATGGACCATCGGAGCAGGAAAAAAATAACCTGCAATTCAGACGGTCAATTTTCTGCGTGAAAGATATCCAGGAAGGCGAAAAACTGACCGAAGAGAATATCCGAATTATCCGACCAGGGTATGGACTCGCACCCAAATTTTATAAAGATGTTTTAGGACAGACAGCATTGGAGGATATCCAGAAAGGAACACCTCTTGCTTTTGAAATGATCGGAAAATAAAATACTGGAGAATGGAATGGGGCAATATTTAAGAAAAGCGACAATTGAAGACAGAGATTTGCTTTTTCAATGGGCAAATGATCCATTGGTTAGAAAAAATTCTTTTTCTACTGCGGAAATAGCTTATGAAGAACATGTGGACTGGTACAACAGAGTCTTGGATAGAGAAGACTGTATACAGTATATTTACATGGATGGTGAGTACCCGGTTGGCCAGGCCAGAATTACCTTAAACGGTGATTCGGCAGAGATTGGATATAGTATTTGTGAGGAAATGAGATCGCGCGGATATGGACAGAAATTACTGGCTTTGATCAGTGAAAAAGTATTGAAAGAATTTCCGGATATCAGTACAATATTTGGAGAGGTAAAACCGGAAAATTATGCTTCGCAAAATGCATTCCTGCATGCTGGATATACAGAAACTTATCGTGTTTTTCAAATGGTAAGAGATGGGGAACATGGGAAATGATATATATCAGAGCAGATATGAACATGCAGATTGCAACAGGTCATATGATGAGATGCCTGTCAATTGCAGATGCATTAAGCAGTATGGAAAAAAGTGTGACATTTATCCTTGCAGATGATAAGGCGCTCAGCTTATTAAAGCAACGCGGTTATTATGCCATTGTCTTGCACACAGATTGGAACAATATGGAAGGAGAGCTTCCAGCTTTAAGGAAGGTTATTACAGAAAATCAGATTGATAAAATGCTGATCGACAGTTATCAGGTCACAGAAAAGTATCTGAAAGAATTAAGTAGATTTGTGAAGATCGTCTATATGGATGATCTGAATGAATTTGATTATCCGGTTGATGCTATTATTTGTTATGCAAACTACTGGAAAAAGTTTAACTATCCAATAGAACAGGTAGAAAAGCATTATTTTGTGGGAACAAAATATGTTCCCTTGAAGTCAGTTTTCTGGAACTGCGGGAAAAAAGTAATAGCGGAACAACCAGAAAAGCTTCTGGTGTTAACAGGTGGAAGTGATCCTTATCATGTTTCTGAACTTATTTTGAATTGTATTGATCTGTATAAATTTCGAAATATTGATGTCATTTGTGGAATGTATAATACAGATTACAGAAGACTGGTAAAGCATTATAAAAAATATGTAAATATCAGATTTCATCAGGCAGTAAACAACATAGAAGCTTATATGCAGAATGCAGATATTGCAATTTCAGCAGGTGGAACAACATTATATGAGTTATGTGCTTGTGGAACGCCAACGATTTCTTATTCATTTGCTGATAATCAATGGTACAATGTCAGACAGTTCGAGGAAGATGGAGTAATTGATTATGCAGGTGATGCCAGAGTAGATGATATAGTTGGAAATATAATGTTTTATTTAGAAAAATATAGAGCAGATTTTCAATTGCGTAAGAGCAGATCTGAGAGAATGCAAAAAATGGTAGATGGAAAAGGCGCGACACGAATTGCTAAGATATTGATATATGAAGAATAGAGTATACTAGGGAGAAATGAACATGTATAAAACAGAACAGGAAAATTTTTGGAAGGGTACATTTGGAGATGATTATGTAAGCAGGAATACGGAGGAGACATGCTTAAGTGGAAAAATTGCTTTTTGGAGTAATATTTTATCTAAGACCAGTGGTGTTCAAACATGTATAGAATATGGTTCTAATATTGGATTAAATCTTAAGGCAATTAAAATGTTACATCCACAGATGAAGTTAAATGCTGTTGAAATAAATGATACAGCAGTGGAGGTTATGAAGAACGATCCGAATTTGCCAGTGAAAATATTTCATGATTCAATATTAGATGTTGAGATAAATGATATATATGATTTGGCGTTTACGATGGGAGTATTAATTCATATCAATCCGAATGAATTAAAAACTGTTTATGAAAAATTGTATACATCGTCGAAAAAATATATGTTGATTGCAGAGTACTATAATCCAAGTCCAGTGGAAATTCCCTATAGAGGAAATAAAGAGCGTTTATTTAAAAGGGATTTTGCGGGAGAATTTTTGGATATGTTTCCAGATTGTAAATTAGAAGATTATGGATTTGTTTATCATAGGGATAATAATTTCCCATTGGATGATATAACATGGTTTTTAATGAAAAAAGAACAATAGAAATCGAGGCAGATGGAAAATGATACCATACGGAAGACAGACAATAGAAGAGGATGATATACAGGCAGTTGTAGATGTATTAAGATCAGACTATCTGACAACAGGTCCGAAGATTGCAGAATTTGAAAAAATGGTTGCAGATTATGTTGGAGCAAAATATGCTGTTGCAATCTCCAATGGAACATCGGCACTTCATGCGGCGTGTTATGCAGCAGGAATAAAATCAGGAGATGAAGTAATTACAACTCCATTAACCTTTGCTGCATCAGCAAATTGTGTGTTATATTGTGGTGGAACTCCGGTATTTGCAGATGTTGATCCGAAAACTTATAATATTGATCCGGAAGATATCAGAAGAAAGATTACTGATAAGACGAAAGCGATTATTGCTGTTCACCTTGCAGGACAGCCTTGCGATATGGATGAGATCCATAAGATTGCAGATGAACATCATTTGATTGTCATTGAAGATGGTGCGCATGCACTTGGTTCGGTATATAAAGGAAAGAAAGTTGGCAGTTTATCTGATATGACAACGTTTAGTTTTCATCCGGTAAAGCCAATCACAACCGGCGAGGGTGGAATGATTGTTACCGATAATGAAGAATTTTATCAGAAAATGATATTATTCCGTAGCCATGGGATTACAAGAGATGAAAAGCTGATGACACGAAATGATGGTCCGTGGTTTTATCAGCAACTGGATTTGGGATTTAATTATCGGATTACCGATATTCAATGCGCATTGGGATGTAGCCAAATGAAAAAGCTGGATCGTTTTTTGGCACGGCGCAAGGAAATTGTAGCGCGGTATAATGAGGCATTTTCTGATTGTGAAAATATTATTACCCCGTATCAACTGCCGAAAACAGAAAGTGGATGGCACCTGTATATCATTCAGGTTAAGAACTGCGATAGAAGAAAGGTGTTTGAACAGCTTCGGAATGAGGGGATCGCGGTAAATGTTCATTACATTCCAGTTTATATGCATCCGTATTACCAGGAGCATGGATATGCTGATGTGCATTGTAACAATGCAGAAGAAGTTTATTCCCATATAATCAGTCTTCCACTCTATCCGACACTTACAAAGGAAGAACAGGAGTATGTGATTAAAATGGTAATAGATATTGCACATTAAAAAAATTAACTCAACTTTCCCACCAGTAAATCTGGTGTAAATACTTGATTTTCAAGCAAAACAATTAAACAAATTCGTGTATTGACATAAAAAAGCACCTAATCTTTGGTATAATAAAGTCACCACAACAATAAAAACCAAGAAAGGTGCCAACTTTATGATAAACCAAATGAACACAAATGACCATACCGAAAATCAATTTTTTCATGCATTAAAGGAACTTCAGATTGCAAAACTGCTTCGCAGGGCCAATATCACGAAAACCTGTGGTGTTTCTGCTTATGAAGTATTCCAGTTTTTGTTGCTGCTGGTATTTCAGGGCAAAAACCTGTTCCGGTTTCTGAATTCCAAACACAAAGAACAAGCAGTTTCAAAAAACACATACTACCGGTTCCTGAATGAAGTATCCTACAACTGGAGCCGGTTTCTGATGCTCCTTGCGGTAAAAGTGACTTCTGCTTTTGACCGACTCACGCGTCCGGAACGGGTAAACGTCCTTATCCTGGACGATTCCGTAATTAAGCGTAACCGCAGTAAAAAAATGGAACTGCTGGCACGCGTCTATGACCATGTGGAACATAAATTCCAGAAAGGTTTTACCCTGCTTACGCTTGGCTGGTCAGATGGATACAGCTTTGTCCCGACAGGTTTTAATCTGCTGTCTTCAGCCTCTGAAAGCAACCGTTATAATGCAGTTTCGGATAGCATTGACCACCGAACAAACGGTTATAAAGTTCGGAAGGCAAGTATGATGCACAAAACAGATGTTGCGGTCCAGCTTATCCGGAATGTGCTCACTGCTGGAATAAAGGCTGATTACGTGCTTATGGATACCTGGTTTACCACAGAGCCAATGCTCAAAGAGATTCTGGATACAGGAATCCATGCAATCGGCATGGTAAAGCAGCTGCAACAGCGTTATACCTATAATGGCAGACAATATACGCTTCCGGGATTGAAAAAATTCGTTGATTTTTCCGGTGCCAGAAATATCTTTGGTTCCCTTGTTGTCACAACCAAAACCGGGATTCCGGTTAAGATTGTATTTGTACGCAACCGTAATAAAAAAAGTGAATGTCTCTATCTCCTGGGCACGGATACTTCATTGAATGATGCAGAAATTGTACGTATTTATGGGAACCGTTGGAGCGTTATGCCGATATCTGCATAATTGACCAGCGGAGATTGTAACAGTATTTTATATCGTCCGGTGTAAAGTCTTCTTCGGAAAGTGTAGTGATAATATTTTCAAAAACACCATCGGATACTTCAACGCGGACGATTCTTAGTTTCAGCAGATATTCATCGGAAATATCAGCTGGATTAAGATAGTCGAAAGCTATGTTTTTACAAATATAGCGGTATTGTGATTCTTTTTCGGGATGTTTATGTTTCTTTTTAGATTGTATTCTGGTCAGAATCAGCTCTATGGTTGTATCCAGTTTGTCAGGAAGAGTCCCGACGCCAAGAAAACGCTGTACATTCAAATCCTTAGCACGAATTAAAAAATCAACATTATTTTCGATTGCATGGGCAAAAACGTTGTAACTGGAAAATCCCCTGTCAGCAATGAAAATGGGGAACCCCCCATAGGCATACCGATCCATAAGATTGCAGATAGCTTGAAACTCATTTTTAAGACGCTCAGGCTGGACTTCTAAATCAAGGTACCGCTTAGAACATACCTCATATAAAGAAATGGTATGAACCATATTAAAACCGGATACCGATTTACCATTTGGTTCGTGGAAAGTATCTGCATCTTTAAGATTTCTGGCAATGTTAAATTCAGAACCATCACACGCAATAAGATAGTATTTTCCGCGAAATTTTTCTAAGGGGAATTTAAGGTTAAATTCCTTGAGAAGGTGACGGAATGCAGAAACGGAAAGTTTGGAACGTTGTTGATAAAAAGCAGAGCCAGTAGGAACTGAGGAATCATACTCAAAAAATTTGAGAAGTTCATGATTTAGGCTTCCGCTTTCCATAGAAATGATCAGATGCATCATTTTCTTAAAATCAAGTTTGCGTTTGCGGATAAAATCCTTATCTGGATTTTTTACAAAAGAAGAAAGTGAGCGGGACATCTCATCAATAATGTCCAAAAGTGTAGTTTTGACAATTTCAGGAAATGTCATAGGTAAACCTCCTTGAATCAGAATGAAATATAGTTCTAATTCAAGGGCCGCTCTCGTTACCTTAAAAATATATCAGCAACGAGAGCGGCCGCACATTTTGATTGATGTGTCAACTATAATTTATAAATTTTTGTTAGAGGTTTGCCTCATAGTGAACCAATAAGCTTAACTAAGTGACATTGACCATCCCCTGTCTGCCCGCATTACCCAGGAAATGGTAGACGAGTGGCTCATTTATTATCCTTATACTGTCAACAGTAAATCCGTCTTCCTCTCTCTCCTGCGGGAGTACACGAAATACCTGAACTTCCTTGGATATGATGATTATATACCGGATGACGTCTATGTAGTAAAGCGCATAGCTTTCAATCCGTACCTGTTTACGGATGATGAACTCTCCGGGTTATTTAAAATGATTGACTCATATGTTGGCAAAACCTGTGGGAAAAGATATCTGCCAGAGATTGTGCTTCCTGTGTATAGCCGGTTACTTTACTGCTGTGGTCTTCGCCCACAGGAACCACCTGCGATACGAACAGAGGATGTAAACCTGATTACAGGAGACGTTTATATACGGCAGTCCAAGAGGCACAAGGATCGGCACATCATTATGTCAGAGGATATGCGCACGCTCTGTCAGAAATACGATTCCGTAGCAGGAAAGAGGCAATGGTTCTTTTAAAAATGGGACGGCACACCATACGAAGCATCGTGGTACAACCAGATAAGGAGGAACCTGATCTCAAAGAGTGGCATTTCATGGAAGGGGACTCCAAGACCTTATGATCTGCGGCACGCTTTTGCTTCGCGTAATATAATCCGCTGGATAAACAATGGGAAGGACGTGATGGAATTATTGCCGTACCTTTCGGCATATATGGGGCATTCAGAACTCACATCAACGCTTTATTATATCCACCTTCTTCCAGAGAATCTGCGCAAGTCCAAAGCTGTAAACTGGGCTCTCCTTTCCCAGGTTTATGGAAAGGGGGTTCCGGAAGATGAGGATTAAAGCTAAAGATCCACGCCTTGTATCGCTTATGGGTGAATTTATGAGAATCTACCTTCCGGGTGTCAGGAATCGCGATAAAGACACAATTGACTCGTACAGATATAGCATAAATCTGTTTGTGACATACCTTGAATCAAAACAAAAGGTGACTGTCCTAACGATGCAGTCATCTGACTTCAGCCAGAAAAACATAGTAGAATTCATGGCTTGGCCGAAATCTGAACGCAATAACGTGGCATCGACCATAAACCATCGCCTATCAGATCTACGGGGATTCTGCAAGTACCTTTATAAAAAGAACGCTATCTCCCTTGATGCGTATGAGACAATCCGCGAGATAAGCGATGTTGATGATGAAAGGATTCTCGATTTTACATGGCTTTCAGTTAATGATGTGTACCTGGTTCTTAAAAGTACAGATAGCAATCGTGAAGCTGTAAGAGATCGTTTTCTCCTGTCGCTTCTGTATGAAAGCGGTGCACGGATAAATGAGGTATTGTCACTAAAACTCCTTGATATTAAAGCGACATCCAACGGGGAGGCTGATGTCCATTTCTACGGAAAAGGAAAGAAACATAGGATTACACCCTTATCCAAGGAAATATGGAGCCGGTTTGAAGATTACTGCGAAAAATATCATCCAGACAAGACTTCGGAGAATCTGATGTTTTATTCTTTCCGAAATGGCCGGAGAAACAAAATGTCCAGTGATAATGTCAGCCGTATACTTGCAGGATGTGAAACAGAGGTTCGCAAAAGCAATCCGGATCTAGTCCATCTGCATTCGCATCTTTTCAGAAGGACGAGGGCAATGCACCTGTATCAGGCGGGGGTGCCTCTCCCTACTATATCTGAATGGCTTGGTCATTCGAATATAGAAACGACTCGTTTCTACGCTAAGGTTACTGAAGAAATGAAGAGGGAAGCACTGCATAAGCTTAGCGATAGCGACAGATCCGTCTTTAAGGATGATGTGGTGTTCAAGTATGCCAATGACGAAGATGCTATCAAGCGGCTTTGTGGATTAAAATAAATGCCGATAGTTTATTAACCATGCCTGATATTGGGTCAGGCATGGAATCTTACAGAAATTTTATCGGCATTTCTAAAATATCGGCATATGGTCAATTGAATGCTTTTTCAAGGCATCAAAATCTTTTTTGAAATTAGGTTCGGGATTCCAGAGCCGTAATTATGGTGCAATGGTAAGCCATACAACCATTGTATTTACACGATATATCATTCTGGAATGGCTCCGTCGGAACCAGAATGACGAAAAAACATATGGTGAACTGTTTTTCATGTACTGTGAAGATATCCAGGACATGGATTTAACCAATGCACTGCGGAGCCTTATGGCTCTGTTTGTGGAACATATATCAACGTTTTCTGCAGATATCACATTTGTACTGAAAAGTAAAGTAACCGAATGGATTGCTTCCCAAACCGCATTTATTCAGGCTTTATTCGGGAATATCTGCTGGGAAAGTTTAGTCAAATATAATTCGTTAACCCAACATTTATTTTAGAGCCTAATTTTTTATGAAATTTTCATGCAGTGAGCGTTTCCTAAAAGAAACTATATTTGTAATGACCCCAAAGCCTGCTTTTCAATCATTTAAGGATAGGGTATAATATATGAAAAAAGGCAAAGACAGGGGGTGACTGCAAATGTCTGCAAATATAGCAATCGGAATACAGGACTTCTCCACATTAATTGAAAATCATTATTTTTATGTTGATAAAACGGATTTTATAAAGGAATGGTGGGATTGTGGGGACAGTGTTACTCTGATCACAAGACCAAGACGTTTTGGTAAAACTTTGACCATGAGTATGGTAGAACAGTTCTTTTCCGTGGAATATTCCGGACGTTCGGATCTGTTTGAGGATTTAAAAATCTGGGAGGATAAGAAGTACCGTAATATACAGGGAACGTATCCGGTCATTAGCCTGTCTTTTGCAAATGTGAAGGAACCCACGTATCAGCTGGCAGAAAAAAAGATCTGTGAATTAATTGCGCAGCTTTATGTCAAATACGATTTTATAACGGAAAGTGGAAAGCTACGGGATACGGAAGTAAAGTTGTATAAAAAAATCATGACTGATATGGAGTATGTAGATGCAACACTTTCTTTATATTATCTGTCAGGATTTTTGTATAAATATTACGGTAAAAAAGTAATTATTCTGTTAGATGAATATGACACGCCAATGCAGGAAACTTTTGTAGATGGATACTGGGAGCAGCTTGTGACATTCACAAGAAGTCTGTTTAACGCGACATTTAAGACCAATCCGGCATTAGAGCGTGGAATTATGACAGGAATTACGAGGGTCAGTAAGGAATCCATTTTTTCAGACCTGAATAATTTAAAAGTGGTTACTACAACATCCAATGAATATGCTGCATCCTTTGGTTTTACGGAGCAGGAAGTGTTTTCTGCGCTAGAAGGTTTCGGACTGGAAAACGAAAAAAATGAGGTAAAAAGATGGTATGACGGATTTATTTTTGGAACCCACAAAGATATCTATAATCCGTGGTCGATTTTAAATTATCTGGATGCAAAGCAGTATACAACCTATTGGGCAAACACAAGCGCAAATAGTCTTGTCGGAAAATTGGTTCGTGAAGGAAACCGCCTGATCAAAGAAAAATTTGAAAAACTATTATGTGGGGAATGTATCTGGTCGGAAATAGATGAACAGATTGTATACAATCAACTGGATGGCAATGAAAAGGCGGTATGGAGCCTTTTACTCGCAGGCGGATATTTAAAGGTTTTGTCTTATGAAAAATATCAGGATATTCCAGAAGGAACGGAACCGAAATATCAGCTTGCACTTACCAATCTTGAAGTAAAGCTTATGTTTCAGAGAATGATTCACGATTGGTTTGCCCCGGTACAGCCGGATTACAACGATTTTGTTAAGGCAATGGTTGCTGGGGATGTGGATGCGATGAATGAATATATGAACCGTATAGCATTACAGACATTCAGCTATTTTGATACCGGAGACCGGGCTTCCGGGGCTGAACCGGAACGTTTTTATCACGGGTTTGTTTTAGGTCTGCTGGTTGATTTGCGGGACAGGTATTATCTGAGGTCGAATCGGGAAAGCGGCTTTGGCAGATATGATATTATGTTGGAGCCAAAACATCCGGGAAAGGATAATGCTGTGATTCTGGAATTTAAAGTACGAAGCGCAAGAAAGGGAAAAAGTCTCGAAGAGACCGCGCAGTCTGCAATTGCACAGATCAGGGAACGAAAATACAGTGAAGAACTGAAAATGAAAGGGATTACAGATAGTCAGATCAAAGAATATGGAGTTGCGTTTGAAGGTAAGACCGTGTTGATTGTGGATTGAGCTGGTAAATATTGTCTGGTTGGTGCGCCTGAAGGGCATAGCAAGGGATACTACACCAGCATCCCAAGCGTTCCCGCCACAATCAGTACCAGCCCCCCGGCTTCTTTTTTTCCAAGTTTCTCATGAAATACAAGATAAGAAAACAGAATGGTAACCAGAATACTCAGCTTATCGATCGGCACAACGACACTTGCCAGACCATCCTGCAGCGCACGGTAATAGCACAGCCAGGAAGCACCGGTGGCAAATCCGGACAGGCAGATAAAGCCAAGTTCCCTGTGATCAATCGTGCGCACACTGTCCTGCTTTTTCGTGACAAACACGACAATCCATGCCATGATCAGCACAACGATGGTACGGATGGCTGTTCCCAGATTGGAATCAATGTTTTCAATGCCGACTTTTCCCAGAATAGAAGTCAGGCTGGCAAAGACGGCAGAGCCAAGCGCGTAGAAGAACCAGCTCCAGCCTTTTTTCCTGGAATTCTCAGAAGAGGTTTCCTTTTTCGTGATCATCAGGTAGGTTCCCGCGCCGATCAGCACCACGCACAGAAGTTTCAGTGGGCTGATGCTCTCATGCAGGAAGAGAAAAGCGAGAAGAATGGAGAGGATGGCACTCGATTTATCGACCGGTACCACCTTATCCACATCTCCGATCTGCAGTGCACGGAAGTAGCACAGCCAGGAAGCACCGGTGGCAAGTCCGGATAGGATCAGAAATGTCCAGGTTTTGGCAGAAACACTTCCGATGCCGTGTTGTGCCCCGACCAGAAATACCATGATCCATGAAAAAATAAGTACAATAATGGTACGGATCGCCGTAGCTACATTGGAATCGGTATTTTTGATACCGCATTTCGCCAGTATGGAAGTCAGTCCGGTGAACAGAGCTGACCCAAATGCAAACAGAATCCACATATACAATTTCCTCCCTGGGACAAGCGTAAAATGTTTTGGGGCATTTGTCAAAACTTTTTTCTTGTGATATGATAATTTTATCTTTTTCAGAGGTGACAGAATGTTTGAAAAAAAACAGATCATATACAGTGAAACACAGGGAGTCTGTCAGGTAGAAAATATTGTTTCGCTCTCCGCATCACGCAGGGAGCGAAAAATTCCGTACTATGTGCTGCGCCCGGTATTCGACAAATCCAGAGTATCTTATATTCCGGTAGAAAACCATCAGGTAAAACTGCGGGAGTTGTTTACCAGGGAAGAGGCAGAGGCACTTCAGGGAACGGAAGAAATGAAAAAAGATGAAAAACTGAGACAGGCCGTGGAGTATGTATTAGGAAAAAAGGAGGGATAGGATGGCACAGCAGCAGCCACAGCAGGCAATACATAAATTTGTACTTGGAAATAAAGAACTTGAAGGAAAGACAGCGGAATTCCAGTATGACAAAGGCTGGTACAGCATTACGGATATTGTAGGGGAGGAACGCAACGTAATCTACAAATCCCGCAATGCGCAGGAAGCCTATATGAAATGGAACGTATATATCGGCCGCAAAAAAGAGAGACCGTTATCCGGAAAAAACAGCGATGCGGATCATGGAAGCCGTGCGGATGGAAACAGAGCAAACGATTCCCGTGAGCATCGGAGCCGTGATTTCCGCGAAAAGCGTGACATGACAGATCGGCGTGGAAATAACCGGGGACGTCATTGACATATAAAACAGCACCGGGCAGGTGAAGACCGCGGTGCTGTTTTTGTTTAAAAAGTGAGCGGAGAGCATGGGATTCGAACCCACGTTGCGTCTATTCGACGCAAACCGCATTTCGAGTGCGGCACCTTCGACCTCTCGGACAACTCTCCCTTGAAATTCATCTCCGATGAATTTCCTACGTACATCGCTTCCGCGGAGCGGAACTTTCATGCGATGTGCTCCTTGAGGTATAGCGTAAGCTATATCTCCTACGTACATCGCTTCCGCGGAGCGGAACTCTCATGCGATGTGCTCCTTACATAGTATACAGAATTTACATACATTTTTCAAGTCGCTTATCTTGTGAATGAACAAAAATTATACTATAATACAAATGTGTATGTGAAAACATTTGGTACACAATAAGAGAATATGCAGGAGGAAACGTGCATGATGAAGATCGGAATGCTTACCAGCGGCGGAGACTGCCAGGCTTTAAATGCAGCCATGCGTGGTGTTGTAAAAGGACTTACTACGAATGTAGACGAACTGGAGATTTATGGATTTGAAAATGGGTACAAAGGGCTGATCTATGAACAGTACAGAATTCTTACAGCCTCGGATTTTTCCGGAATTCTTACCAGAGGTGGAACGATTCTCGGATCTTCCCGCCAGCCGTTCAAACAGATGCGTGTGCCGGATGAAAACGGTCTGGACAAGGTAGAGGCCATGAAGTCCACATACCGTAAGCTCGGACTCGACTGTCTGGTTATCTTAGGTGGTAACGGTACACAGAAGACAGCCAATCTGCTTCGTGAGGAAGGACTCAATATTATTCATCTTCCAAAGACCATTGACAATGATATTTACGGAACAGATGTGACATTCGGTTTTCAGAGTGCAATTAATATAGCGACAGAGACTATCGATTGCATCCATACAACGGCTGCTTCCCACAACCGTGTATTTATTGTAGAGGTGATGGGACACAAAGTAGGATGGCTTACCTTGTATGCAGGAGTGGCAGGCGGTGCCGACATTATTCTACTCCCGGAGATTCCGTATGATATTGATAAGGTCGTGGATGCGATTCATAAGCGTACAAAAGACGGAAAAGGATTTACGATTCTTGCAGTTGCAGAAGGTGCAATCTCCAAAGACGATGCACAGCTTACCAAGAAGCAGTACAAGGCAAAAGTTGCATCCCGCAGGTATCCATCGGTTTCTTATGAGATTGCAGATCAGATTCAGGAGAAATGCGGTGTAGAAGTCCGCGTTGCGGTTCCGGGCCACACACAGCGTGGCGGCAGTCCGTGTCCATACGACAGAGTATTATGTACCCGTCTTGGATCTGCCGCTGCCCAAGCAATTATGGATGGAAAATTTGGCTGCATGATCGCCATGATCAACAACAAGACCAAATGTGTGCCGCTTGGAGAGGTGGCAGGCAAGTTAAAGACGGTTGATCCGGACAGTCAGATGATTCAGGAGGCAAAACGGATCGGTATCAGTTTTGGAGATTAAATTTCCTGATATCCGGCAAAAAGGAGAAGAAAAATGTCTTACACGGCTTTATACCGTAAGTTCCGTCCGCAGGAATTCGAAGATGTCAAAGGACAGGAACACATTGTTACAACATTAAAGAACCAGATCAAAGCCGATCGCATAGGACATGCTTATTTGTTTTGCGGTACCCGGGGTACCGGAAAGACGACAGTTGCAAAGATTTTTGCAAAAGCAGTAAATTGTGAACACCCGGTAGACGGAAGTCCCTGTGGAAAATGCCCTGTATGTCAGGGCATTGCCGCCGGGACTTCTATGAATGTCATAGAGATTGATGCGGCATCGAACAACGGCGTGGACAATATCCGGCAGATCCGGGAAGAAGTATCTTACCGCCCGACAGAGGGAAAATACAAGGTTTACATTATTGATGAGGTGCATATGCTGTCGGCAGGCGCATTCAACGCGCTGCTCAAGACGCTGGAGGAGCCGCCGGCATATGTGATTTTTATTCTTGCGACAACGGAAGCACACAAGATCCCGATTACGATTCTGTCCCGTTGCCAGAGATATGATTTTCACCGGATTTCCATTGATACCATTACCGATCGTCTGGCGGAACTGATGCGCACCGAACAGGTGGATGTCGAGGAGCGCGCACTGCGTTATGTGGCAAAAGCCGGGGACGGTTCGATGCGTGATGCGCTGAGTCTGCTCGACCAGTGTATTGCCTTTCATCTGGGGGAAAAACTCACCTATGAAAATGTGCTGGAAGTGCTCGGTGCAGTGGATACGGAAGTGTTTTCCGCACTGTTGCGCCAGGTGCTGGCAAAAGATGTGACCGGTGCCATCCGGACGGTGGATCATTTGGTGGATCAGGGACGGGAACTGGGACAGATGGTGAACGATTTTACCTGGTACATGAGAAATCTTTTGCTCATCCAGAGTGCGGATGACATGGAGGAAGTGCTGGATATGTCGGCAGATCATCTGGCAGCCCTGAAAGAAGAGGCACAGATGGTGGAGGCGGAAACACTGATCCGGTATATCCGGATTTTCTCGGAACTGTCCAGCCAGATCCGGTATGCGGCACAGAAGCGCATCCTGCTGGAGATTGCAATTATCAAGCTTTGCCGTCCGCAGATGGAAAAAGATCTGTCGGCACTCAATGAGCGTATGGATGATATGGAGCAGAAATTAGAAAGCGGGGCATTTGTTTCGGCAGCACCACAGAGTGCAGCAGTTCCGGCAGCAGGTGGCACGCAGGCTCCGGCGGCACAGGCACCGGAGAAAACACAGCTTCCCAAAGCCATTCCGGAGGACATTAAACAGGTGATGAACAACTGGCGGTCGGTCATTTCGGAGATGGGAGGCATCACCAGACAGTATTTAAATCAGGCGGTGCCGACGCTTGGACCGGCGGGAGAACTGCTCCTGGTGTTTGACGATGCCAACGCGTTTTCCTATCTAAGCGACAATAAGGCAGGGTGTATTGATCATTTGAAAGAAATGATTGCGCAGCGGTGTGCAAAGCAGGTAGAAGTGCAGCTCCGCTTAAATGAAGGAGGACGCAGCGCAGCCAATACGGTACCGGATTTGCGGCAATTAATCAATTTTGATATTGAGGAAGAGAACTTCTAATGGTATGATAATACAAGATTCGTAAATAACTGAAATTAGAAAGCAGGAGGACCCCACATGGCAAAAAGAGGTGGATTCCCTGGCGGTATGCCGGGAAATATGGCGAATATTATGAAACAGGCGCAGAAGATGCAAAAGCAGATGGAAGAGGCGCAGAAGAATTTAGAGGAACAGGAAGTTACGGCAGCAGCAGGAGGCGGAGCCGTGGAAGTGACGGTTTCCGGCAAGCATGAGGTGACAAAGGTAAAACTGGCAGAAGAAGTAGTGGATCCGGATGATATTGAGATGCTCGAGGATCTGATCATGGCAGCGACAAATGAGGCGATGCGTAAAATTGACGAAGCTTCCCAGCAGTCCATGTCACAGATTACAGGGGCATTAGGTGGAGGACTTCCGTTCTGATATGGATTATTACAGTCATGAGATTGCAAAATTGATTGAAGAACTGTCTGCACTTCCGGGAATCGGAGCCAAATCCGCGCAGCGGCTGGCATTTCATATTCTGAATATGCCACAGGATCATGTGGATGCACTGGCATCGGCAATTGTTTCTGCAAAGAAAAATGTCAAATACTGCAAGTGCTGTTATAACCTGACAGATCAGGAAATTTGTCCGATCTGCAGTGACACATCCAGAGATCACAAGACGATTATGGTGGTAGAAAATACCCGCGATCTGGTTGCCTATGAAAAAACCGGAAAATACAGCGGGGTCTACCATGTGTTGCATGGTGCAATTTCCCCCATGCTTGGAATCGGTCCGAACGATATCCGGCTGAAGGAACTGATGGTGCGTCTGGAAAAAGATGTGGATGAGGTGATTATTGCAACGAATTCCAGTCTGGAAGGTGAGACAACGGCGATGTATATCAGCAAACTCATCAAACCGACAGGGATTAAAGTGACACGGATTGCCAGCGGAGTGCCGGTTGGCGGAGATCTGGAATATATCGATGAAGTAACTCTTCTGCGTGCATTGCAGGGGAGAACAGAATTATAAATATATAGCTATTCTTGTGTTTAAAGGAGGAAAGGACAAATAATGAATCATTTAGAATTGGAAAAGCTTGCGAATGAAATCCGTAAGAGCATTGTAACGGCAGTGCACAGCGCAAAATCCGGTCATCCGGGCGGATCGCTGTCTTCGGCAGATATTTTTACATATCTGTATTTCGAAGAGATGAATATTGATCCAAAGAACCCGAAGATGGAGGATCGTGACCGTTTTGTATTGTCCAAAGGACATGTAGCACCGGCTTATTATTCCACACTTGCAGAGCGCGGATTTTTCCCGAAGGAAGATCTTGTGACACTGCGCCATACAGGTTCGTATCTGCAGGGACATCCGGATATGAAGCATATTCCTGGCGTTGATATGTCCAGTGGATCTTTGGGGCAGGGAGTTTCTGCTGCAGTAGGTATGGCAGCAGCCGGAAAATTTGATCACAAGGACTATCGTGTATACACCCTGACCGGAGATGGTGAGATTCAGGAGGGACAGATCTGGGAGGCTGCTATGTGGGCAGGACACAGGAAGCTGGACAATCTGGTAGTGATTGTAGACAATAATAATCTGCAGATTGATGGGGAGATTGACAAAGTATGTTCTCCGTATCCGATTGATAAGAAGTTTGAGGCATTTAATTTCCACACGATCGTGATTGACGGAAATGATTTCGACCAGATCCGTGCAGCATTTGAGGAAGCGAAGAAGACCAAAGGTCAGCCGACTGCCATTATTGCAAAGACCATCAAAGGAAAGGGAGTTTCCTTTATGGAGAATGAAGCCGGATGGCATGGAAAAGCTCCGAATGACGAGCAGTACGAAATCGCTATGAAAGATCTTGAGAAAGCAGGTGAAGCATTATGTCAGAAGTAAAGAAAATTGCAACCAGAGACAGCTATGGAAACGCATTGGTAGAACTTGGAAAAGAGCATGAGAATCTCATCGTGCTCGACGCAGATCTGGCAGGTGCTACCAAAACCTGTATTTTCCAGAAAGAATTTCCGGAGCGCCATTGGGACTGCGGTATCGCAGAGTGCAACATGACAGGTATTGCTGCAGGATTATCTACCTGTGGGAAAGTTCCGTTTATCAGTTCTTTTGCAATGTTTGCAGCTGGACGTAACTATGAGCAGGTTCGCAACTCCATCGGATATCCGCATCTGAATGTAAAGATCGGAGCTACCCATGCAGGAATTTCGGTCGGAGAAGACGGAGCTACCCATCAGTGTCTGGAGGATCTGGCTCTGATGCGTGAGATCCCTGGTATGGTAGTGATCAACCCGTCGGATGATGTGGAAGCACGCGCAGCAGTACATGCAGCATATGATTATGTTGGACCGGTTTATCTTCGGTTTGGACGTCTGGCAGTGCCGGTGATCAATGACAGAGAGGATTACAAGTTTGAGATCGGAAAAGGAATCGTATTAAAAGAAGGTACGGATGTAACCATTTTTGCGACAGGACTGGAAGTGTCAGAGTCCTTAGAAGCTGCAAAGATGCTGGAGAAAGATGGAATTTCTGCAGAAGTAATCAATATCCATACCATCAAGCCGATTGACGAGGAACTGGTTGTTGCATCTGCAACAAAGACGAAGAAAGTCGTAACCGTTGAGGAACATTCCGTAATCGGTGGACTTGGAAGCGCGGTAGCGGAAGTATTGTGTGAAAAGGCACCGACAAAGATGATGCGTATCGGCGTGAATGACCGGTTTGGAGAATCCGGACCGGCGGTTGAGCTGATTCATAAATACGAACTGGACGCAGAAGGAATTTACAAAAAAGTAAAAGCTTTTGCAAAATAATACAGCAAGTACAAAGGAGGCTGTCGTATCGAAGGATATGGCAGTCTTTTTTTGCCTGAAGTCTGGAAATATGTCCGGTAGTGTCGTACGATTTTTTTCATGCCTGTCAGGTTTTTCCAAAATTCTACCGGATGGTGGTGATACTATATTCTGGAAAAACGGATAAGGAGGCAGGATATGATAGATATTGCAGAAGGACCGGGACGTGACCTGAAAAATATCAGACAGATCGGAACACCGGCAGAGGGGGATCGAATTTACATAGAAAATGCGGCGTATGCCAGGGTGCATGAAGAAACTTATGAGGAGCGGAGAGTGTTTATCTTTATGGGGCATACAGAGTGCGAGCAGGGTGTATATATGACCTTTGTAGAGGCTGCCATTCCGGTAAGGGATATGGAATTTTCACAGAATCTGCCGAGATGGGGAACACATGCGTGGTCGGATGTATTCCGTGAGATTAAGAGATCTTATGAGAATTCCATTATTGTCGGATGGGCGTTGGATTGTAAAGGATATCCACCACGCCTGACAGCAGAACTGGAAGCTATCCACAGAGAACAGTTCGGAGGTGCACATCAGGTTCTTTTCCTTATGGACAGTATGGAGGGGGAAGAATACTTTTATCTGCATAAAGGCAACCGGCTGCAACCGAAAAACGGGTTTTATATCTATTATGCAAGGGAACTGCATGAGATACGGATCCCGGATGTGACGATTGAACTGCCGAGACGTGGAACCCGGCAGATGCTTCCGGAGATTCTGACGGAGAGCAAAAAAGAGAACGAAAAAGAAGAATGCAGCAGTTCAAAGAGCGAACGCAAACCAACGTCGTATGCGATGGCTGCCGCAATCGCGTTGCTTTTGGTTCTGGCCGGGGTCGGAATCTGGCAGCAGCGAATTCATATTCCGGGTCTGGAGCAGACCGTGGAGACGATAGGGGAAAAAATCCGCCATGTGTCACAACCGGCAGAAGTCCTGGTGGGAACTGAAAAAAATATAGTGGAAGAACAGACGGAGAGCGCAAAGAGTACGGAAACCATCAGTGAACCCATGCAGCTGATACCGATTGAGGAGGTTCCGGCGGGAGCGGTGAAAAAGGCAGAGGAAGCGGCACCTTCCACACAGCCGGCAGAGGAGAAAGAAAAACCTGTGGCGGTAGAAAATACACAAAATTATTATGTGGTACAACAGGGGGATACGTTGAGCGGAATCTGTAAACAGGCATACGGATCAATGAAAAAATTAAAAGAGCTTGAAAAGGCGAATGATCTGGAAGATTCGGATGATATCAGGGTTGGGCAGAAATTATTACTTCCGTAACGGGGACTGCAATGCTATAATGATAGAAACGTAAGCGAAAAGGAGAAAAATCGGTGGCTGAAAAAACGGAATTTAAAACCGTAGAGACAAGTCAGGAAGACCTGGAGGAACTGGAAGAAAAAATCAGGAGACACAGGCATAAAATAGCCCGCAGAACGGCACTTGTGATCATTACTGTTGTAGCAGCAGTGATTTTTGTAGAACTTTGGTCTGCACTTCGCACATATTCAGGATTTGAGGTGCAGGCATCGGCGGAGAGAAAGGACAGTGCGGCAACGGGATATAAGATGTTCCAGGGAAAAATACTGGAATATGATAATGACGGAATCGTGTGTCACGATACAGATGACCGGCTGATCTGGAACCAGTCTTATGAAATGACTGCGCCGGAACTTTCCGTGTGTGAACAGTATCTTGCAGTTTATGATCGTGGAGGGACATTTATTTATATCATGTCGGAACGCGGACTGGTAAAGAAAATCGAAACGGCAACACCGATTGAACGTGTATGTGTTGCCCGTCAGGGAACGGTGGCTGTGCTGATGAAGGAGGATGATGTCTCGTATGTACGGCTTTATGACAAAAAGGGACAGGAACTTGCCAGTGGTGAATTTTATCAGGAAAAAGGAAGTTTTCCTGTAGATATTGCGCTGGCTCCGGATGCGCAGAAACTGGCAGTAGATATGCTCGACGTGACAAAGGGCAAAACCTGTTCCACGGTTACTTTCTATAACTTTGGTTCGGTTGGGCAGAATGAAATCGACAACAATGTGGGAACGTACAGTTACAAAAATACGATGATATCGGAACTGGTTTATACCGAATCCGGAAAACTTCTCGCGATCAGCGATGCCGGACTGATCTGGTTTGACGGAGCACAAAAACCTGCGCCGAAAAAACAGATAAAGTTTAAACGGGAGATACAGAGTGTCTTCTATAATAATAAATATGTCGGTATTTCATACAGCGGTACCAAAAAAGAAAACAGCTGGCACATAAAAGTCTATGACATGAATGGTAAAACGGTCATGGAGAATGATACAGAGATCGCATACAACAGAATCGAGCTCCTCGATAATAATGAAATATGTGTCCGGGATGATTATAACTGTGAATTGTTTACCATACACAGCATCCGTAAATTCCGTTATACGTTTGACCGGCAGCTTTATAACGTATTGTCGGGATCGGATGGTCAGAATTATACATTGGTATTAAACGGAGAAATAGAAGAGGTACGATTACAATGAACTGGTTATTGATACTGGTTGTATTACTTGTTGCCGGAAATATTGTCTGGGGATTCTTCCGTGGTTTCCTGCGTGTGGTTTATTCAATGGCTGCCTGGATACTGATTCTGTTTTTTGTTACGTTTGCAACGCCGTATGTTGCAGACTGGATGACAGAACACACAGGCCTGGATACCAGAATTGAAAAGAATTGCAAAGAGAAATTGCAAAATGCCGTGGCAGGGGAAGAAAAAAGTACAGAAGAACAAAACACGCAGGAGCAGAAAGATCTCAGCGGTCTGGGAATGAAACTGCCGGCAAACGTATGGAACCAGATAGGGGATACACATAAACTTGCGGATGGCTGGATGGAGCAAAGCGGACTGTATAATACAATTGCGTCAAAAGCATCATCCCTTGCCATGAAAGCGATTGCATTTGTTATTGTTATGCTGATTACGGTGATCGCCTTTCATTTGATTGCCACTGCGATTGATCTGGTGGCAAAACTGCCCGTAATAGGAGAAGTAAATCATATGCTTGGGGGAATTGCCGGATTGATCAAAGGACTGTTGCTGGTATGGCTGGTATTTGCGTTTGCAGCAATGGGGGCAGCGACAGAAGCTGGGAGTGTTATGATTGATGCGGTATATCAGTCGGAAATTCTGCAATGGCTATATGAAAATAATTTAATACTGACGATTCTGCTTTCGTTTTTATGATTGAATTGTGGTTTGTAAGCACCCAGGGAACAATATCTTGTGGTGCTTATATTTTTGCAAATAAAATGTAAAGTTTTTGTTGACTTTAGGTTGTCTGCGTGATATTATATCTAAGCTGACTCGTGACGAGGACACTGATACAGGCACTGGCAGGAAGCTGAGTGATGGTTGGTGGTCATGATGATGATGAAAAAAGTTGTTGACAAACAATGACAAACATGATAAGATATCAGAGTTGTCGCGCTTGAGAGACAACAAAGAAAATAAAAAAGTTGTTGACAACGACTTGAAGATATGATAAAATATACAAGCTGTTGGAAATAACAACAACGAACATTGATAACTGAACAGTGAAAAACCTTGAAAGATTTTGAGAATAATTCAAGAACGCTTCTATAAAGAAGCAACCTTAAAACAGTAAATCAGGACATTGTTTCTGATTAAAAGCCAGATTTAATTCTGGCAGGACAAAACTTTTTAACATGAGAGTTTGATCCTGGCTCAGGATGAACGCTGGCGGCGTGCTTAACACATGCA
>ENA-ORRW01000069-ORRW01000069.1-human-gut-metagenome-genome-assembly--contig:-NODE-69-length-119781-cov-5.964502_pt1 | contig 119781 bp, 104 predicted proteins | sample MGYA00242183_ERZ509150 | MGnify/ENA primary metagenome ERZ509150 (study PRJEB26280, sample SAMEA2338639) | human gut metagenome | biome: human gut; feature: human-associated habitat; material: faeces... | reverse complement strand
CAAAAGTGTCCGAGGGCAGAAAGCGGCTGTCCGATGAAGTCCAGCTTGCCAATGACGCAAAACAATGGGTGGAAGCCATTCAGGAATACGCCAACATCACAGAGCTGGACGCAGCCACCCTCAACCGCTTAATCAAAGAAATCGTCGTGCATGAGCGCATTGACGAAGATAAAACAAGACACATTTCTATCGAAATTCATTTTAATCTCAAACCCATCCCGGAGGTGGAACAGGTCACTGCCTGACCTGTCCCGCCGGGACGGTTCTCTTAACAACACCATATAGATTTTTTGTACGCCGCCGCCCGCCATCGAGCAGAGTTTTTACACCTAATTGGGGATGAAACAGCTTATGTCCGGCGGCGGTGTCATCCTCATCGGCACCCAGCTGATCCCGCTGCTCTCCGGTCTGTTCGGCTAATCAACAAGCGATAGGAGGAAAACCCGCCATTGTTCGATAATATTTTCGCAGCAATCGAAAAATGGATGAGGGAACTTCTTTCCGGCATGGTGGAGTCCAACCTGAGTACGATGTTCACAGCGGTCAACCAACAGACCAGTGAAATCGCTGCTCAGGTCGGGCAGACACCGCAAGGGTGGAACAGCAGCATTTTCAGCATGATCCGTAACATTTCGGATTCGGTGGTGATTCCCATTGCAGGAATCATCATTACGCTGATCCTCTGCTATGAGCTGATTTCGATGCTGACGGAGCGGAACAATCTGCACGATGTGGATACCTGGATGTTCTTCAAGTATTTCGTGAAGATGTGGATTGCGGTTTATCTCGTCAGTCATACGTTTGATATTGCAATGGCGGTATTTGACATCGGACAGTCGGTGGTGGATTCTTCCTCCGGCATTATCCGTGGCAATACCGCCATTGATATTAGTTCGTTGACTATGCAGATGCAGGCGGCGATGGCAACGATGGAAATTGGCGAACTGGTCACACTGACTTTGGAAACCCTTGTTGTAAGCTGGTGCTTGAAAATTCTGTCAATAGTTATCACAGTGATCATGTACGGCAGAATGATTGAGATTTACCTCTATACTTCGCTTGCTCCGATCCCATTTGCAACCATGAGTAACCGTGAATGGGGCCATGTGGGTACGAACTACTTCCGGGGCCTGTTCGCCTTGGCATTTCAGGCTTTCCTGATGATGGTCTGCGTGGCGATTTATGCAGCCCTCATCGGCAGTATCCGGGTATCTTCGGATATTCACTCGGCGTTGTTCGGCACGATGGCCTACACGGTAATTCTTTGTTTTTCGCTTTTGAAAACCGCAAGTCTGTCCAAACAGATCTTCGGCAGTCACTAAATCCGGGAAAATCAAACGAAAGGAAAAGACAGCAGACAGAGCCGTTTCCCGGCGGCGGTCGTGCTGTTCTAGTGATAAATGGCTTATGTAACAATTCCCAAAGACCTTTCTAAAGTGAAGAATAAGGTCTTTCTGAACCTGACGAAACGCCAGCTTGTATGTATGGGGTTCGCGGCGGGCATTGGCGTTCCGTTTTATTTCCTCACGCGCGATACGCTGGGAACCAGCAATGCGGCGGCAGGCATGGTGCTCCTGATGCTGCCGGAGTTTTTCTTTGCGTTGTATGAGAAAAACGGGATGCACCTTGAAACCATCCTGACGAATTTCATCAGCGTCCGATTCAAACGTCCTGCGGTACGTCGTTACGAGATTGAAAATCTGTATGACCGGGAACTGGAAACCGCAGTACCGATCCAGAAGAAAGGAGGCATCCTTGGTAAAAAGTGAACCGAAGAAGAAACCGCAGCCGGGCGGCTTCTTCCAGAAGTTCTTTCGTAAATCCGAAAGGAACGAAAAGGAACAGCGGCTCACCGTGCAGCGTTCCATTCCGTATCTGGAAATGGGGCGTGATGGTATCTGCCGGGTGGAGGAACATCTGTATTCCAAAACAATCCGATTCTACGATATCAACTATCAGTTGGCACAGAATGAGGACAAGAACACCATCTTTGAAAGCTGGTGCGACTTCCTCAATTACTTCGATGCCAGTATCCGCTTTCAGTTGTCGTTCATCAACCACAAGAGCGATATGAGCGAGTACAACAAGGTAATCCAGATCGAGCCGCAGCACGACGCGTTTGACGATGTGCGTATGGAATATGCACAGATGCTGAAACAGCAGCTTGCAAAAGGCAATAACGGTCTGGTTCGGACGAAGTATATCACGTTCAGCATCGAAGCAAAGAGCGTCCGGGAAGCAAAGCCCCGGCTGGAGCGTATCGAAACCGATATTCTCAATAATTTCAAGGTGCTGGGCGTGAAAGCCTACCCGCTGAACGGTGTGGAACGGCTTCAGATCATGTACGAAACCTTTCATCAGGAAGAACAGCAGAAGTTCGATTTCAGCTATGACCGCATCCTGCAGAGCGGCATGACGACCAAGGACTTCATTGCCCCGACCAGTTTCCTGTTCAAGAGCGGCAAGGACTTTATGATGGGTGACACCTATGGTGCCGCATCCTATCTGAATATCCTTGCCCCGGAACTGACGGATAAGGTGCTGGCCGAATTTCTGGACATGGACAAAAATCTGGTGGTCAGCATTCATGTGCAGTCGGTAGATCAGCTGAAAGCTATCAAACTTATCAAAGGCAAAATTACCGACCTGGACCGTATGAAAATCGAGGAACAGAAGAAAGCTGTGAGGTCTGGTTATGATATGGAAATTATTCCGAGCGACCTTGCAACTTATGGCGGCGAGGCCAAAAAGATTCTGGATGATCTGCAGAGCCGTAATGAGCGTATGTTCCTTGTTACGGTGCTGTTCCTCAATACGGCCAAGACCAAACAGGAGTTGGATAGTGCTGTGTTTCAGACTGCTGGTATCGCGCAGAAGTTCAACTGCACGCTGAACCGTCTGGATTATCTGCAGGAGCAGGGCCTTATGAGCAGCCTGCCGCTGGCAAATAATCTCGTTCCCATCAAGCGCGCACTGACCACCACTTCCACAGCCATCTTCGTTCCCTTCACCACGCAGGAGCTTTTTATGGAGGGCGATTCCCTCTATTACGGTCTGAACGCAGTATCCAACAACATGATTATGGCAGACCGCAAACAGCTCAAAAACCCGAACGGCCTGATCCTCGGCACACCCGGCAGCGGTAAGTCGTTCAGTGCAAAACGTGAAATTACCAACGTGTTCTTTACCACAACGGACGATATTATCGTTGCAGACCCGGAAGGCGAGTATTATCCGCTGGTGGAAGCGTTGGGCGGTCAGGTCATTCACATCTCGTCCACCAGTAAGGACTACATCAACCCGATGGACATCAACCTGAACTATGCGGATGATGATAACCCGCTGGGCATGAAATCGGACTTTATTCTTTCCCTGTGTGAACTGATCATGGGCGCACGGGATGGTATGGAGCCGGAAGAAAAATCGGTCATTGACCGTTGCCTGCCGCTGGTCTATCAGAAGTACCTGAATGATCCGAAACCCGAAAACATGCCGACGCTCGGTGATCTGTATGACTGCCTGCGGGAGCAGAAAGAACGGCAGGCACAGCGTATCGCTACGGCACTGGAAATCTATGTCAATGGTTCTCTGCGGGTGTTCAACCATCAGACCAATGTGGAACTGGATAATCGCATTATCTGTTTCGACATCAAGGAACTGGGTAAGCAGCTGAAAAAGCTGGGTATGCTCATCGTCCAGGATCAGGTCTGGAACCGTGTCACCATCAACCGCAACGCAAAGAAAAATACACGATACTATGTCGATGAGTTTCATTTGCTTTTGAAAGAGGAACAGACCGCAGCATACAGCGTGGAGATTTGGAAGCGGTTCCGAAAATGGGGTGGTGTACCCACGGGCATCACCCAGAACATCAAGGATCTGCTGGCCAGCCGGGAAATCGAGAATATCTTCGAGAACAGCGATTTTATTTATATGCTCAATCAGGCATCCGGCGACCGACAGATCCTTGCCAAGCAGCTGAATATTTCGCCGTTCCAGCTGTCGTATGTGACGAACAGCAACGAGGGCGAGGGGCTGCTGTTCTACGGCAATACGATAATCCCGTTCAAGGATAAGTTTGATACTTCGCTGAAACTGTACAGCCTGATGACAACGAAGCCCAATGAGATGGGAAAATATAAGGAGAAAAAAGAAGCATGAACACATCGAATATTTTTGACCGACTGAGCCGCAAGATTCATCATCACTCTGACATGGAGCCGCACGAAAGCGATTCCGGCCCGCCCTTTGGTGAGGTGGAGCCGCTCAACTTCCACGATGAAGAATCAGTGGTGCATACGGTGCTGGAGGACTTTTACGCCGTTGGTACACTGGCCGATGAACTGACTGACGGCTTTCACATGGAAGCCCACGGTTATCTTGACCGTGAGGAAGTGAATGCCCGTCTGATCGCCTTTGCCCGGAAGCTAGAGCAGGTGCTTGATAGGTGGGAAACCCACGCAGCCCTGCTCGCATGACGGCTCCAGCCGGAAGGAGGTGATTTCCATAGCAGACAAAAAGTTTCGGGGCAGAGATAAAATCGTCCAGAAAATGACCAAGGATGGTCTGGTGGATGAAAACCTCCGCACCGGGGAACAGAAGTCCGCAACCGCAGCAGAAAAGCCGGAGCAGGAAGATTCGGCAAAAGAAACTGCGGAAAAGGAAACAGACAAAGAACCTGTCATGGACGAAGAAATCTGTATGGATGCCGAGGATGGGAAGGAGGAACCACCCCGGCATCACAGTACCGCCAAGCAGAGCGCAGACTATTATAAAGCCCATCAGGAGGATGGTAAGCCGAAAGATGCGTCTGCGGAATCGGATGCAGAGCCACCCACAAAGAAAGGCCGACTTTCTTTTGAGGATGAAAAGGGCGGCATTGTCCGTGGCATGGGGATGGGCGTTAAGAAGGTGGCAAAGAAGGGAGTGGATACCGCCACCGGGTTCGCCCATCAGAAAGTACATCAGGTAGAAAAGGACAATTCCGGCGTGGAAGCTGCTCACAAGTCGGAAGAAGCCGCCGAACGCCTGCACCACTTTGTCAAAGGCAGAAAAAAGCCCAAAGATAAATCTGCCAGAGCGGAGAAAAGAGGTGGGGAGGATCAGAAGTCCAGACGCCTGAAATTCTCCGAGAGCGAGGGCGGTACTGCAGAAAATGCAGCAGAACCGCCGCTGAAAAAGAAACAGCCCCAGCCGCCACCGACTGCCGCAGGAGGTGAAGCAAAAACAGGCGGTGCGAAGTTTTACCAGAAAAAGCAGTATAAGGATGCCTATGCAGCCGCCAAGCGCGGCCAGAAAGCCGGAACTGCCGCCAGCAAGCAGGCAGCAGCGGCAACAAACACCATTACGGAGAAAGCGAAAGCGGCGGTGCAGGAGATCGTCGTGCAACATAAAACTTTGTGGGTCGGTATTGGTGTGGGTATCCTGCTGGTGATGGTCATGTTGGGAGCCTTTTCAAGCTGTGGTGCAGCGATTCAGGGAACAGGCAGTACCTTTGTGGGAACGACATATCCCAGTAAGGATGCCGACATGAAAGGCGCGGAAGAGGATTATCTGGAACTGGAAAAGGAACTGGATAAACAGATTCGGCAGATGGAATCCACACATCCGGGCTATGATGAATACCGCTATCAGCTGGACGAGATCGGCCATGACCCGTATCAGCTGATTTCTCATTTGACGGCAGTTTATGAGCAGTTCACCAGAGGACAGGTCAAGCCTGTTATCAAGGAACTGTTCAAGCAGCAGTATCTCCTGAAAGTGTGGGAAACTATTGAGATTCGCACTCGCATGGAAATCAGAGTAGGGGTTCGGCCAACGATAGACGCTTTTGGAAACGTCAGCATGGAAACCTATACCTATCAGGAAGAAGTGGAGTATGAGTACAAAATCCTCAATGTCCTGCTGAAAAATAAGGGCTTCGATACCATCGCGCGGAAGAACATGAATCGGAAGCAGACCGGGCGGTACGATGCCTACAACCTGACCTACGGCAATCGCCCCGAACTGTTCGGCGCAGGATCACCGACTTACAGCGGCGGCACAACGGGCAGTATCGGCACAGGCGGTGCTGGTGGCTCCGGTGGTGGTTTCAAGTATGATATTCCATCGGAAGCTCTTTCGGATGAAAAGTTCGCAAGGATGATTGAGGAAGCCGAAAAGTATCTCGGTATGCCGTATGTGTGGGGCGGCAGTTCCCCAAGCACCAGTTTTGACTGCTCCGGCTTCGTCTGCTGGGTCATCAATAACTGCGGCAATGGGTGGAGCGTCGGGCGTACAACAGCCAACGGTCTGCGCGGAAAGTGCAGCTATGTTTCTCCTGCGGATGCACAGCCTGGTGACTTGATCTTCTTTGAAAAAACCTATAACACCGTTGGCGCGTCGCACGTTGGAATCTATGTCGGCAATGGCATGATGATCCACTGCGGCGACCCTATTTCCTACACCAGTATCAATTCCACCTATTGGCAGAGCCACTTCTTAGGCTTTGGCCGCATCAACTGAAAGGAGGGCCGATGGGCAAAAAATTACAGAAATATCTGGATGAAGCCGAAAAGACGGAACAGCAGATCGCGGAACTGGAAGAACGGCTGAGAACCATCCGGGCAGCACAGAAAAAGGAAGAGGACAGCGAGATCATTCGTGCCATCCGCAGCACCAAGATGGGAGGGCGCGAACTGCTGGCTCTGCTGGACAACATTCAAGCGGGCAACGTGACGTTCCTGACCGCTGTAAACAACGCTTCGGAGGAAGCAGAAACGGAGGAAGCGATTGAAAAAGATGCTTAAACGGCTGGGAGTTGTTATCCCCAGCACAATTCTGACTCTGCTGATGGCGGTGGGCTTTTCGACCCCGGCCTTTGCCTTTGTGGACACCACTGAGGTGACGGAGGAACCGACACAGGTGATTGAGGAGGCAGAGCCGACGGAGGAAGAAAAGATTCCGCTCACCATCGCAGGCAACGGCGAGGTGGAGGACAACATTGTAGATGACCCCAGCAAAGAGTTCTTCACAGTAAAGACCAAGGGCGGCAACACGTTCTTTCTGGTGATTGACCGGGCGCGGAACAGTGAGAACGTCTATATGCTCTCGATGATCGACGAGTACGATTTGCAGGAGTTTCTGGACGATGAAGAGCGGAACGGCAAGCAGGAAGAAGAAACGCCTGCGGTAGTTCTGCCCGAAACCAAACCCGAACCTACCCCGGATGTGGAAATCGAAGAACTGAAAGAGGAATCGAGCGGCGGCATGAATAAGATTCTGCTGCTGGTATTCGTGGCTGCGCTGGGCGGTGCAGGTGCTTTCTTCTACTTCTACATTTACAAACCGAAGCCGAAAGAAGAAGCGCCGCAGAGTGAAAATCTGGAAACCGACCAGAGCCTTGCGACTGTGAACGAGGATAATCAGTCGGGCAACGAAAATGGCACATAAGAAAACCGTAACATAAGGATGCAGGGGTAGTCGAAAGGCTATCCCTGTTTTTTGCAAGGAGGGCAAAATTTGAAATATCTGGTGATTGCAGAAAAACCGAGTGTATCGAAATCCATTGCAAAAGTGATCGGTGCATATCGGCAGGAGGACGGGTATCTGGAGGGTGGGGATTGCGTGGTCAGCTGGTGTCTGGGGCATCTGGCAGAATATGCAGCCCCGGAACACTATGATGAACGCTATGAAACCTGGCGCTTTGAGGATTTGCCGATTCTCCCTGCCGAGTGGAAACTGCTGGTACACAATACCAAGAAGCCACAGTTCAATGTCCTGCGTAAACTGCTCCGCAGCAAGAAATTCGATTATGTGGTGAACGCCTGCGACGCAGGGCGCGAGGGAGAAGCGATTTTCCGCCGTGTGTATGCTCTTGCCGGAAGCAAACTCCCCATCAAGCGGCTGTGGATCAGCAGCATGGAGGATGCCGCCATCCAGCAGGGCTTTGAAAACCTGAAAGATGGTGCGGCCTACGACAACCTGTTTGCAGCGTCCGAGTGCAGGGCAAAAGCAGATTGGCTGATTGGTATGAATGGAACCCGTGCTTTTACGAAAAAGTACGGCAGAAAACAGACCATTGGCCGTGTGCAGACCCCGACGCTGGCGATGCTGACCGAACGGCAGACCAAAATCCAGAACTTTGTAAAGGAACCCTATTATAAAGTGGAACTGTCCGGTGGGGGCATGGTCGCAGTATCGGAACAGATGGCGCAGGAGCAGGACGCAGATGCTATGCAGGCTGCTTGCGATGGGCAGTGCGCGGTGGTCGGCAGCATCGAACGCAAGAGGGTAGAAAAGAAGCCCCCGAAGCTGTATGACCTGACGACCTTACAACGAGAAGCAAACCGCTATTATGGCCTGACCGCCAGCCAGACCTTGCAGGTGTTGCAGGAACTGTATGAAGAAAAGCTGGTGACATATCCCAGAACGGACAGCCAGTTTGTGACCGAGGATATGAGAACGACAGTGGAATCTCTGGTGCTGGCCTTGGATGGCACGGCGGCAGACGTAAGCTGTGTTATCAACAACAGCAAGGTCACAGACCATCATGCGATCCTGCCGACCATGCAGAGCGCAAAGTGTAATAAGGAAAAGTTGTCCGAAACCAAACAGAAGATTCTTTCGCTTATCATCTGGAAACTGGTGCAGGCTGTGCAGCCGCCGTTCATCTATGAGGATGTGCTGGTAACAGTGTGCTGCCAGGGCAGGAACTTCACGGCAAAATATAAGGATGTTCTGCAGCCCGGTTATACTGCAAAACCTGTTCCGTTTGCAGAGCTGGAAAAGGACAAAGATGTACCGCTTCCGAAAAAGATGGAGCAGGGAATGGTTCTTCCTGTGGTACGAGCGGAGAAAAAGCAGGGCCTTACTTCGCCGCCGAACGTCTACACCGAGGATACCCTGCTGTCGGCCATGGAAACAGCAGGCAACAAGGAATTTGAAAAGGACACTGAGAAGAAAGGTCTGGGAACCCCTGCAACGCGCGCTGCGATTCTGGAAAAGCTGGTATCCTCCGGCTATGTGCAGCGTAAAGGCAAGCAGATGATTCCCACGGAGGACGGTGTGGCCGCGATCCGCAATATCCCGGACTACCTGAAATCCGCCAGCATGACAGCTGAGTGGGAAAATGACCTGCTGCGGATGGAGCGCGGCGAGATCAAGCCCCACGATTTTATGCAGGGCATCCATGGACTGATCGATAAGATGCTGGCCGACTTGCGGCAGATTCCTACCGTCGCGGCGGCTCCCCATCATAATAAGATAAGCGTAGGAAGCTGCCCGGTCTGCGGAAATCCTGTGCATGAAAGTAAACTCAGCTTTTGCTGTGCAGACCGCAGCTGTAAATTTGCTCTCTGGAAAGAAAGCAGATACTTGTCCAACATGAGAAAAACGCTGGACAAGAAGATGGCGGTAGACCTTTTGAAGAAAGGCCGCACCCATGTAAAAGACTTTTATTCCGCGAAAAAAGATAAGACATTCACCGCTGACCTTGTGATGCGCGTCGAAGATGGCCGCGCACAGTACAGCCTGGAATTTCCTAAAACACCGATGAAAAAGAAAACATAAAGGAGGTTTGACCCTTGCCACAGATTAACGATATTCGAGAATTGGCGCAGCAGAACGCCCGGTATGTCAGTAACTCGCCACAGGACTGGATGAGTTATCTGGATGTGGCGGCGCGGCTGTATCGCTATTCGTTCACCGATACACTCCTGATCCACGCACAGCGGCCCGATGCAACCGCCTGCGCAGAACTGGAACTCTGGAATCAGAAAATGAGCCGATGGGTCAACCGTGGCGCAAAAGGCATCGCGCTTCTGGATGATACCGGACCGCGTACCAAGCTGCGGTATGTGTTCGATATTGCTGACACCCATCTGGTGCGCGGCGGAAAAACACCGCTCTTATGGAATCTGGACAGCCACGAGCATGAGCAGGCTATCTTAGACCATCTGGAAGATACCTATGGCTTATCCCAGACGGACAGCATGAATACTGCCCTGATGGAGCTGGCACGGCAGTTGACCGCCGACAATCTGGATGAAGTGATGGATGGTTTGGCCTATGAGGTGGCAGATACTTTTCTGGAAGAACTGGACGAAGATAACATCCGTGTCCGCTTCCGGGAACTGATGACCAACAGTATCTTCTATACGCTTTCCCGCCGTTGTGGGCAGGAGCCTATGGATGTACTGGACGATGATGACTTTATCCGCATCGTGGATTTCAACAAGCTGCCGGTGCTGTCGTTTCTCGGCAATGCCGTTTCCGAACAGTGCGAAGCGGTTCTTTTTGACATTGGACGTGAGATGCGGAAAATTTACAAAAAAGAAATTACGCAGCAGCTTGAAAAATCCGTTGACAGCTTGTATAATACCAATACAGACTTTAACGCATTAAAGCGTGAAACCAAAGAAAACACGACCAAAGGAGGACAAGAAAATGGAGTTGACGTATCATCGCAAGGGAGATTACCTGTTCCCGAATCTGGCCGTGAAGGACGAGCCGCAGATCATCGGGAAGTACGGGATGCTGCGCAGGACGTATCTGAAAGAGAACCGCAAGAACTGGTATCAGAGTATGCTGATGAGCGGCAGGCTGAACCAGCATCTGGCGCAGATCGAGGAAGCAGCGGAGAGCCGGGTGGAAACCCTGCTGGACATCCTGAACGAGAAGTTCCCGGCACCGAGCAAGGAGAAAGACCCGCTGGCATGGGCGGCGCACCAGAACAACCTGACGACGATGGCCGAGGAGATCGTCTTGAAGGAATTGGTGTACAATTAACTGAACCGACAACGGAACAGGATTTGAGCGAAGCAGAGGAAGAAATTGCCTCTGCTTTTTCTTTGCCTGATTTGCCGATCGTGGAACAGCAGATCCGTGCCATCGAAGAACCGATTCGGGCGCAGTACGCAGAGAAAATTGCACTTGATTCCGAGGTTGTTGATGAAGTTCTGTGCACGGGCAGCAACCGCAGCAAAGGTCAGCTTCGTCTGATCTACAATTTCATGGTTGAGAAAACCCCGGAAGAATATACAGAGTTCGTGAAAAACGAATATGGTACGGGCGGCAAAGGCTTTGAAATTGGCGGTGCAAAGTATGCGGTCTGGTTTGATGATTTAGGGCTGCGCATTGCGGCAGGCAGCACGGCAAAGGGCGGTACGATTGCCAATGCGTCTTTATCTTGGGAGGATGTAAGTAATCGTATCCATGAACTGCTCCGGCAGGGCGAGTATGCGCCGCAGGCGGTTCTGGATGCTGCACGGCAGAACGCCTTACAGGAACACGCGCAGACGTTGGCTTATATGGAACGTGATTTGGCCGATGGTGTTGCCGAAGCAGTGTTTCAGGATACAGAAATCTTCAGGGGCGGTTTCCCGGAAATGGCGGACAGGCTGGCTGGATTGCTGGATGATACGGATTTTCTGATTGACCTAAACGACAGATTATCTGCGCTGGGGGAAGCCTACGCCGAAGATAAAGACCTGATGCGGATGCACTTTTATAAGCCGGATAAAGTGGCAGCTCTGTTCCACCAGTTTGCGAAACCCTATCAGAACTACTCGGCGCGGGATGGCTTTCACTGGAATGAGTATAAGAAGTTCATCACGGAAGATGAAATAAGCGCTTTTTTCACACGAGGCAGCAATTATTCGGACAGTCGGCTGGCAATCTATTCGTTCTTCCTGAATCATGAGGACAAAAAAGAACGGGCTGACTTCCTGAAAGAGCATTACGGGATCGGCGGCAGCAGCCATGCACTCTGCGGGGCAGATGATTCTCACGAAGATCACGATGGCAGGGGCATTTCTTTGGAGCGTGGCCCATACGGGAACCCGGATGCAAGCGTTCATCTGAATTGGAATCAGGCTGTAGGTCGAATTGACCGACTTATTCGTGACAGTGAGTATTTGAAGCCGGCAGACTACTCCCGGATGCCTGCTTATGAGCGCGAGCAGATGGCAATGTGGGTGATGACCTTCTACCATCATCTGCCGAACGAAGTGGAACGGCCTTATCCGCAAGACCTTTACCATGAAGAAGGTCGAAAGGCTCTTGTTGAAAAGCTGGCAGATTCCGAACAGGCGGTGGAACTGCTGGAGCAGATGGACAATGCGTTGCGGTTCGTGCCGCTGGATTCCGAAGAATATGAGCGCAAGGCAGAATCCCTCTCTATCCTGCACCAGTATGTTGAGGGGACGTACACGATTTTCCCGGAAAAGAAGCAGGCTGTTGAGATTGCGGTTCCTGAACAGGGGCAGATGTCCATGTTTGACTTCATGGAGCAGGAGCCGCAATCGAAAGAGCAGTCAACCGCCGCAGCGGTTGAGGAACCCCGAAAAGATGTGCCCATTGCAGATGAAAAGCCTTCGAAGCAGACGCTGCAGCCCCTGCCGCTGGATGCCGCCAACGAGTATAACGCGCTGAAAGAGCGTTACCCGGATGCGCTGGTCGGCTACGAGCAGCACGGTAACTTTGAGTTCTACGGCGAGGATGCAAAGCGCGTTTCAGAACTTCTTGGCAGCAAGCTGTTGGAAAAGGAAACCGCACTCGGCAAGGTTGAGGTATCTGGTTTTCCGCGTGAACAGTGGGCTTCACAGGCAATGAAGCTCTGGAAGCAGGGGGAGAACGTCTATCTGTCCGGCCAGCAGGAAGATGGAACCCATGCCCAAACGAAATACTTCCGCAGAGAGGAATATCTGCCTGTTAATACCATCATCGAACTGGACGATAGAGAGTTCCGTGTGGATTCGGTGGACTTTGGAAATGGAACGGTCAGTTTGCAGGACATGACCCTTGCAAAAGAAGCCCGGTATCCGATTTTCCGAACGGAACCGCTGGAGCACATTCGGCATCTGTATGAGCAGAATGATATTCCGATGGAAGAAGCGGTAGAAACCACGGTCTTTACTGCTCTGCACAATGCAGGTGTGGCCTACGAGGATTTCTCCCCGGAACAGATGGATGTGATCTATTCGGTGGCAGAATCGGGTGGCGAGTTGGAAGAACTGCTGAATCCCGACTTTCCGCCGGAACAAATGCAGTTGATCGCAGATGTGCAGAACCGAACGGATGCCATTAGCCGCGCAGCGGCAGAGGAAGCCCTTGAACCGCTGACGCAGCAGCCTATGACCCCGGCAGAGGTCAACCATGCAAGGCGGCAGCACAATCTTCCGCTGGACAGTGAAGCAGAAACAGAACAGCCTGTACAGCCCAAACAGGAGCCTATGAACTTCCGCATTACGGACGATGATCTCGGCGCAGGAGGGCCGAAAACAAAGTATAAAGCCAATGTGGAAGCGATTCGACTGCTGAAAACGCTGGATGCAGAGCAGCGGCAGGCCACAGCGGAGGAACAGGAAATCCTTTCTCGGTATGTTGGCTGGGGCGGCATTCCGCAGGCGTTCGATGAAAACAACGCAGAATGGTCGAAAGAGTATGCCGAACTGCAGTCCCTGCTCACGGCAGATGAGTATAAGGAAGCCCGCGCCAGTACCCTGAATGCGTTTTACACTTCTCCTACGGTCATCAAGGCAATGTATGAAGCCCTGGGCAATATGGGATTGTCCAAAGGCAATGTGCTGGAACCGTCCTGTGGTGTCGGCAATTTCATGGGTCTGGTGCCGGACAGCATGGAGAAGATTCGGATGTACGGTGTGGAGCTGGACAGCATTTCAGGCCGCATTGCACAGCAGTTGTACCAGAAAAACAAGATTGCGGTGCAGGGCTTTGAAACCATGCAGTTCCCGGACAGTTTCTTTGACTGTGTTGTGGGCAACGTACCCTTCGGCAATTACAAGGTGCCGGATAAGCGGTATGACCGCCACAATTTCCTCATCCACGATTATTTTATCGCCAAGAGCCTTGACCTTGTGCGTCCGGGCGGTGTGGTAGCGGTGGTAACGTCCAGCGGTACGATGGATAAGAAGGATTCCTCTGTCCGTGAGTACCTTGCCAACCGTACCGATCTGGTCGGCGCAATTCGTCTGCCGAACAATGCGTTTCAGCGCAATGCCAACACGAGCGTGGTTGCTGACATCCTGTTTTTGCAGAAGCGTGACCGTGCAGCGGTAGAGCGGGCAGACTGGGTAGATCTTGGCGAAACACCGAAAGGCTACTCCATTAACCAGTATTTTGCGCAGCATCCTGAAATGGTGCTGGGCGAGATCACCACGGAAAGCACCCAGTACGGCAAGCAGGAAACTACGGTCAAGCCCATCGATGGCGCAGACCTTGCCCAGCAGTTAAAAGAAGCAGTCGGCAACATCCATGCCACCATCACAGAGCCGGAAATCTCCGACGATGAACTGGATGTGCAGGAAGAACCCATTCCAGCAGACCCAAGTGTGAAGAATTTCAGCTTCACGAACGTGGACGGGCAGATTTACTACCGTGAAAATTCCTTTATGAACAAGGTGGAACTGCCTGCCGTAACTGCAGAGCGGGTGCTGGGCATGATCGCTCTGCGGGAGACTACCAGGAAGCTGTTGGATTGTCAGCTGTATGATGGTTCGGATGCGGAAGTACAGCTTTTGCAGAATGAACTGAAACAGCAATACACCGCATTTAAGGCGCAGTATGGTCTGATCAACAGCACTGCCAACAAGCGGGCGTTCCGACAGGACAGCAGCTATTGTCTGCTGGCATCACTGGAAATTCTGGATGAGGAGAAGAATCTCAAACGGCTTGCCGATATTTTTACCAAACGTACCATCCGTAAGCCGGAGCCTGTTACCTCGGTGGACACGCCAAGCGAAGCCCTGGCACTTTCCATTGGAGAAAAAGCAAAGGTGGATGTGCCGTTTATGGTGCAGCTCTGCGGTAAACCGGAACAGGAGATCACGGATGAGCTGGCAGGTGCGATTTTCCGAAATCCTGTGACACAGCAGTGGGAAACCTCGGATGAATACCTGTCCGGCAATGTTCGTGAAAAACTGGCCACAGCAGAAACCTTTGCAGCGAACCATGCAGAGTATCAGATCAATGTGGATTACCTGAAACGGGTACAGCCCAAAGACCTGGATGCTTCGGAAATCGAAGTGCGGCTGGGTGCAAACTGGGTAAAACCGGAATACATCACGCGATTTATGCGGGAAGTGTTCAAGACACCTGGCTACTATGCAGGCGACGAAATCAAGGCAACCTATTCCGAAATCTCCGGTGCATGGAATATTTCTGGCAAGTCGATGGATCGCGGCAATCCGCTTGTTACCAATACCTACGGAACGATGAGGGTCAACGCCTATAAGCTGCTGGAAGATGCGCTGAATCTCCGGGATACCAAAATCTACGATACGATTCACGATGCGGATGGCGACCACCGTGTGCTGAATAAGCAGGAAACCATGCTTGCACAGCAGGCACAGGAATCCATTCGGGAAGCGTTTAAGCAGTGGATTTTCAAAGATTTAGATCGCCGCGAGGATTTGTGTGCGACCTATAATCGGATTTTCAATGCGATTCGGCCCCGTGAGTACGATGGCAGTCACATTCGTTTTGAGGGCATGACCCCGGAAATCTCTCTGATGCCGCACCAGAAAAATGCCGTGGCGCACATTCTGTACGGCAACAATACGCTGCTGGCGCATTGCGTGGGCGCAGGCAAGACCTTCCAGATGATTGCTGCCGGCATGGAGAGCCGCAGGCTGGGCCTGTCGCAGAAGAATCTCTATGTGGTACCGAATCACCTCACGGAGCAGTGGGGCGCAGACTTCCTGCGGCTCTATCCCAATGCGAATGTGTTGATGGCAACGAAGAAGGATTTTGAACCCAGCAATCGAAAGCAGTTTTGCTCCCGCATTGCAACCGGTGATTACGATGCCATCGTGATCGGGCATTCGCAGTTTGAGCGTGTGCCGCTCTCCCCGGAACGACAGAAAGCTATTGTAGAACGTCAGATTGACGATATTACGCTGGCTCTGGCAGATGCCCGGAGTGAGGACAGCCGCAGTTTTACGGTCAAGCAGATGGAAAAAACAAAGAAAACGCTGGAAGCAAAGCTGCAAAAGCTGAACGACCAGACAAGAAAGGATGATGTGGTTACATTTGAGGAACTGGGTGTTGACCGTCTGTTTGTGGACGAGTCACATTTCTATAAAAATATGTTCCTCTACACAAAAATGCGAAATATCGCAGGTATCGCCCAGACCGATGCACAGAAGTCCAGCGATATGTTTGCGAAGTGTCAGTACTTGGACGAACTGACAGGTGGCAAGGGCGTGACCTTTGCAACCGGAACCCCGGTCAGCAACTCGATGGTGGAACTGTACACCATTATGCGGTATCTCCAGTATGACACTCTGCAGAAGATGGGATTGAGCCATTTCGATGATTGGGCGGCATCCTTTGGTGAAACCGTCACGGCAATCGAGCTTTCCCCGGAGGGAACGGGCTATCGCGCGAAAACACGCTTTGCCCGGTTCTTTAATCTGCCGGAACTGATTTCCTTGTTCAAGGAATCGGCAGACGTGCAGACGGCGGATATGCTGAACCTGCCTGTGCCGAAAGCGGAGTACATCAACGAAGTGCTGAAACCGAGCGAGACACAGGAAGAAATGGTGAGTTCCTTTGCAGACCGTGCCGAGGCTGTACGCAACGGTAATGTGAATCCCAGATTCGATAATATGCTCAAGATCACCAACGATGGCCGAAAACTGGCACTCGACCAGAGGCTTATGAACGAGATGTTGCCGGACGAGCCGGAGAGCAAGGTCAATCGCTGTGTGGACAATGCGTTCAAGGTTTGGGAAGAATCTGCGTCGGACAAGGGGACACAGTTGATTTTTTGCGATTTATCGACACCAAAAGCCGATGGCACATTCAATGTTTATGATGATGTGCGGGAAAAGCTGGTGGCGAGAGGTGTTCCCCGTGAGGAAGTGGCGTTCATTCACGAGTACAACACCGAAACGAAAAAAGCAGACCTGTTTGCAAAGGTGCGCGCCGGACAAGTGCGTATCCTGATGGGGTCTACGCCGAAACTTGGCGCGGGAACCAATATTCAAGATCGGCTGATTGCCCTGCATCATCTGGATTGCCCGTGGAAGCCGTCTGATCTGGAACAGCAGGAAGGGCGTATTCTCCGGCAGGGAAACCGAAATAAGCAGGTAAAAATTTATCGTTACGTCACCGAAAATACGTTCGATTCGTATATGTGGCAGATTCTGGAAAATAAGCAGAAGTTCATTTCTCAGATCATGACTTCCAAATCTCCTGTCCGCGCCTGTGATGATGTGGACGATACCGCACTGTCCTATGCCGAAATCAAGGCACTGGCAACGGGCAATCCCTACATCAAGGAAAAGATGGACTTGGATATTCAGGTCAGCAAACTGAAACTGCTGAAAGCCAATCACACCAGTCAGATTTATAGCTTGGAATCGGATATTGCGCGCCGCTATCCGCGAGAAATCGCTGTGGCACAGGGTCAGATTGAAGCACTGAAAACCGATATGGAAGCGGCAAAACCGCTTCTGGCGCAGGACAAAGACCACTTCTCTATGGAAATCAGCGGTAAGGTGTACAGCGAACGCAAGGAAGCAGGTGCAGCCATTATCGAGGCTTGCAAGGCTTTGAAAGCAGCAGGCACCGAGGGCAGAATCGGCAGCTACGGTGCGTTTGAACTGCATTCCCGGTTTGATAACTTTGATAAGGTGTTCCGCTTATCCATCAAGGGCGCATGGAACTATTCGATGGAAGTCGGCAAAGACCCGCAGGGCAATATCCTGCGCGTTACCAATGCGCTGGCAGGCATCGAAAGAGCATTGCCGCAGGTGGAACGCAGACTGGAAACCTTGGAACAGCAGTTGGCGCAGGCAAAAGAAGAAGCCAAACGTCCTTTTGCGCAGGAAGCGGAACTGGCCGAAAAATCTGCGCGTCTTGCGGAGCTGAACTCTCTGCTCAACATGGATGAAAAGGGCAGTGAGGATGCGCTGGGAGTGGACGAGGATGCAGCCGAAACCGAGGTTGCAGATAAGCCACGTCAGCCTGTGAACTACGCAGGCCGCGTTGCAGAACGCACGGCGGACAATGTGCGGAATCCCTCTGTACTGGCACACCTTCATGCAAAGCAGGCAGAGCGCAGCGCAGAACCGCAGAAATCCCAGAAGCGAAAAAGTTACGAAATGGAACTGTAAATAGGATAACCCCGTTAGATCTCTGCAAGGAATCTAACGGGGTATTTTTGAAAAAGGAGGGCATTTGCTGACATTAACACCGATCAATCTGAAAACGGCAAACGCATTTGTACAGCAGTATCACCGCCACCATAAGCCGACACGAGGGCATAAATTCTCCATCGGCGTATCGGACAATGGTGCGCTGGTGGGCGTTGCTATCTGCGGCAGACCTGTGGCGCGGCGGCTGGATGATGGCTATACGCTAGAAGTCAATCGCCTGTGTACGGATGGAACTCCAAACGCCTGCAGCATCCTGTATGCGGCGGCGTACCGTGCAGCACGGGCAATGGGTTACAACAGAGTTGTTACCTACATTCTGGACACGGAGAATGGCAGCTCCCTGAAAGCTGCCGGCTACACCTGTGAGGGCAGAGCCGGAGGCTTGGAATGGAACGGCGCGAAGGCACCGAAACAGGCTGACCAATATCCGCGCCAGATGAAAACACGATGGGTCAAGAAAAAGGAGGGTTTGCATGGCAGTTGACCGCAAACAGCAGATGAAAGAAATCACGGAACGGCTGGAGCAGGGTGTAAAGGACATTTTTACATCGGAAATGTACACGACGTATCTGCGCACGATGGCAAAATTCCACAATTACAGCTTCAATAATACGCTGCTGATCGCTATGCAGCGGCCTGATGCCACACTGGTGGCAGGGTTTAACGCATGGAAGAATAAGTTTAACCGTTACGTTAAAAAAGGCGAAAAGGGCATCCAGATCATCGCTCCGGCTCCCATTAAGGAAGTCGAGGAGCGAGAGAAAATCGACAAGGATACGGGCTTGGCTGTGCTGAACGAAAACGGTGAACCGGAAATGGAACGTGTGGAGTATGTGGTTCCGCGCTTCCGAGTGACGACGGTTTTTGATGTTTCACAGACCGATGGGGAACCGATTCCATCGCTGGAAGTGAACGAACTGACGGCCAGCGTCAAAGACTATGCGCTGCTTACGGCGGCAATCGAGCAGGTATCGCCTGTGCCGATGCGGTTTGATGAAATCGAAGGGGATGCCAAAGGCTATTACAGTGATGCAGACAAAGAAATCTGCATTCAGGTCGGTATGGGCGAGAGCCAGACCATAAAGACGATGATCCACGAGGTTGCTCATGCGATGCTGCACAACAGCGATTTGATGGAGCAGAGCGGCGAAGAAAAAGACAGGCTCACGAAAGAAACCGAAGCCGAAAGCATCGCTTTTACGGTATGCTCGGCTCTGGGCATTGATACATCCGATTACTCTTTTCCGTATGTGGCAAGCTGGGCCAGCGGCAAGGAGATGAAGGAGCTGAAAGACTCGATGGATACGATTCGATTGACAGCTGCCGACTTTCTGGAAAAGCTGGAAGCAGCGGTGGCAGAAAGGAGCGCAGAGCGCATGACCGCAATGCAGTATGCGGAAAAGCTGATTGGCGACAAGGAGCAGGAAAAGACGATTTTTGATGATGAGCAGCGAAATCTCATCGTGAATTTTGCCTTTAAGCTGGATGATCGGGCAGCAACGGAAGAACTGGTGAATGGTCTGGCGGTTGCACTGGCCGAGGATGACAAAGAAGAAGCCAACCGCCTGATGTACGATGCGCAGGAAAAAATTGAAAATCTCCCGGATGGGATGATTGGTCTTTCCGAAATGCATGACTACGGCTACCGGAAAGATGATGTGCTGCCGCTGACGAAAGAGGGCGCACGAGAATGGCATCGGCTGGGTGAAAGAATCTATCCGCTGTTCCGTGATGGCACGGCAGGTGATTATGTAAGCCAAGAGGGAATCGAGCAGCACGATGGTATTTTTGGCATTAGGGCAGACGCATGGGATGCGATTCTATTGGAACAACGGGAAGATTATGCAGAGGACGAGTATGCGCGCCCGGATTTTAAGCTGACAGTAATAAACCGTGAACAGGCTCTGCGGCTGTATGACGAGGGTAAGCAGATTTATCTTGTCCGCATCAGCCCGTGGCCGATTCTTGTCACGGCGCGAGAGGAAATCGAGCGCGGAAGTGATACCTTCCAGATTGCAATAGCAGATTTGGAACAGGAGAGGAACATGACAGAACAGGAAAATGTGCTGCTGTATGGCAGCGAAAAGCAGTTCGGCATTTATCAGATCACAGAGCGTGACCCGGAACACGACTACCGCTTCATGGGATTGGACTATGTGCAGAAGAAAGGCATAACGGTTGCTCGTGCAGATTATGACCTGATCTATACCGCGCTGCTTACGGAAAAGGATACGCTGGATGGCATTTATGAACGGTTCAATATCCAGCGTCCGGCAGACTTTACAGGACATTCGCTGTCGGTCAGCGATGTGGTGGTACTCAATGATGGCAGTACGGTCAAAGCCTACTATGTGGACAGTATTGGATTTGCTGAACTGCCGGAATTTTTCAAGGAAAGGAATATAGATTTGCAGAAAGAAAACCTTCTGAACGAGGAATTGCAGGAAATCGAAATCTTTGATAAGCCCGGTCTTTTCAGCAATGGCCGTCTGCGGGATGAAGAAGTGCCGGAGGGCTTATATCGCTATGATCTGCGCGGTTCGGACTACGACCCCGGCCAGCCTGTCACAGTAGAGAAAACTGTGGTGGTGAACCATGCGGCATCTGTTCTGATGGCTGAAGAACTTGACCTTGGCGCAGACGGGCGGCTGGAACTGGGTGAGGAAGGGCTGAACTTCACGGGCGCAGAGTTGACCGTGCGAGAGTTTATGGAGGAACAGCAGCAGAAAAGAAGTGGTCTGATCCACGGCGATTCCGACCACATCGCAGTCGAGGGGCATATCGGCACATGGTATGCTGTTGATGAAACGGAAATCGGCGGCGAGAAGTTCTTCCTGCTGGAACATGAGGAACACGGTGACATGGCGGCCTGCGTTGCAGTCAATGAGCAGGGCAAACTGGTAGCAGAAAATCTGTGGAACGGGTTCGGGGATGATTTTCTGGATGCAGTAAAGGATTACCTTTCTGAAAAATGGAATATGCCGAATAAGGACGATGTGGTGTCGGAGATCATTGAAAAGGCTGTGCCTGTGCCGGACAACAGCACACAGGACTATTCGGATGTTCCTGTTTACTACGAGCCGTTCTCCTATGCGCAGGAACATGGTGAAGTGGATTTGTACCGCACTTCCTATCGGATGAATGGCGAGTGCAAGCAGGCAATCTATGAAGCAATTGCAGATAACTATGACGGGATGCACCTTGGCGATGATGCGGTGAATCAGGTGGTACGGCAGTACGGCATGGAACGTGTAGGCTACATTCTTGCGAATACCTTGCGCTACAAAAACTATGATGACCGCTTTTCTCACAGCAATAAGGAATGGGCGGAGCGGGTCGGCACTCCGGAGAATAACGCGAAAATCATTAAATTTCGAGCAGATTGGGTGGTTACCAGCCATTCGGCTGTACTGGATGGCTTTGTGACGATGTACCGAGAGAAACTTGAGAAGCAGAAGGAATTGGAACAGCCATTCGTAAAGCGATTCTATGTGGTTGAGAACCGGCAGGCTGTTCCGCTTGAAATTAAGCGGTTTGGCAATCTGGATGATGCAATGTCGCAGTATCAGGCACTTCCAAACCATTACATGAAAGCCTTGGGTGTGGAGAAAAATCCTGATCCGCTGCCTTGTTCACTGGATGTTTTGCAGTGCAGAAACGGCCTTGACACCATTGTGGAGGACTACAAAACGGTTCCGGGCTGGGATAACCCGTATATCCAGAATCATGTTGTCCAGCCGTTGCAGGGGGCCTTAGCCGTGCAGGATGTGGAACTGGCCTACGAATTGCCGGATGCCTATTTTCACATCCAGACCTGTGAGGACGGTTTCGACTATACCTTATATAATAAGGACTTCACGGAACGGGATGGCGGTGTCCTTGAAACAGATGGAGATAAGTCTGTGCAGGAGGCTATGACGGAGCTGCTGGCAGAGTTCGGCTGCGATGCGGCAGAGGGTAAAGTTATGGACGCGGCAGAACTACGGGAACAAGCCGATACGGTGGCGGAACAGCAGGCAGAGGCTTTGAAAGAAAAATTCGCTACAGAAAGACCCGCGCCGGAGGAAACGCTCAGCTTTTACGTTGCGGAGTGCTTGGAGTTCACGTTTGCGGGAGAGTTCCACGATCATCTGACAATGGAAGAAGCCTTGGAAGCCTACGACAAGATTCCGTCCGAACGGATGAACGCTGACAAGTGCATTGGATTTTGCATCGAGGAAGATGGCGGCTTTGTTGGAATGTATGAGTTGGTCGTGAACGATAAAGTGCAGCGCGAGAACATCAACTCCATCAACTATTTCAGGGATGATAAGCTGGTGCAGCAGGCTATTGCCGATATGGAAAAACTGATGGAGGCACGGCAGAAGAGCAAGGAGCAGGAACGCAGCAGTACGAAAAAGTCTGTTCTGGATGCCCTGCGCAGTCTGAAAACCAAGAAACAGGAGCAGCCTGCACAGGAACAGGATAAGCCGAAGAAAGCGAAAAAGAAAGGGATGGAGTTATGAGCAATGTGCGTTTTGATGAACTGGAATTGATGCTGATGGCGATGTTTGAGCAGCCGACACTCAAAGATACGATTCAGGTATTGATGGAGGTTCAGCCGCTTGTGGCAGAGGATGCAGAGATGTCTGCGCTTGTCCAGCAGACCATCCCGAAGATGCAGCGGTTGACTGAGCCACAGTTCAAGGGGCTGGAGCTGGAATGGTATAAGCCGGAAGAACCAAACAAGAAAACAGGGGTGGCAGAGAAATAATGGCAACAGATATGTTTATGATCTACCAGATCAATGATGCTGAGAAAAATCGGGAATACCGCTGCCGCAGTTATGCGTATCAGATTGAGCATGGCTTTATGATAACTGCGGATAATTATGAAATCAGTTATTGCGCTAAAGCATCGCAAGGGCTAGTTCCAGCGAAAATTCGTGAAAACATGGAAAGCCTGAATCCCGACAAATTCAAAATCAGAAAATTTGGTGTCAGTGACGTTATTGCAATCACAGCGGCAGGAAAGACCGCATTTTACTATGTGGACAAAGAATCACTGGTAAAGTTCAATGGCTTTCAGGCACCAAAAGCTGAGGGTAGCTACCTGATTTTGAATGAGGCTGGCTATCAGATAGAAGGACAAACAGATACATGGAAAGTCATTGACGAAAAGAATGTTCAGGAGCAAAGATTTGTGCAGCTTGTCTGTGAACAGACAAAAAAGCAAAGGCCGGATATTATTCTTCATGACAGCGGAGTTTTGGTGGCGCAGACGATTTACGGATTTGATAGTTCAGTTATGAAGAAAATCGAGAAGTTTCTTCGAGAACAAAAGCCGGAACTGCTGCATCACCAGAAATTTTTGGAGAATGGCACCGCAGAACGTGCCAAGGAATCCGGCACAGAGCAGAATTACAACATGATTGATGGCTGTGTCAACAATAATCCGAAGAAACCGCGTATCATCGGAAATCGGATTTCAGTCCTTGACCGCCTGCACATCAAACTAGAAGAGCGAAAACAGAAAAGTCAGCCCCAACAGCAACAGCAGCAGGAGAGAAGTTGGAAGAATTAAAAATCCGATACAGTGCAGAGTGGTGGTTCCATAAAAAGAGCCACTACTCTTATTTTGTAACCGGAATGGAGACAAAATATTATGAATATCAAAATTAGTTTCCAAATGATTGATATTCTTTCTGAAAGAGCGTATAATGTAAGTACAAGAATAGGAGGCGATTATATGCTGGATGTAAATATGATAATTGCAAACAACATTCAGGCTGAACTGAAAAAAGAAAACAAAAAGCAAGTTGATCTGGCAGAAGGAATTGGAGTCTCCAAGCAGACAATGAGCAAAATCATGAATGGTGCAAGAGCAATCAACGCGATTGAACTTCATAAAATTTCTGAATACCTTCATGTGTCGATGGATTCTCTGATGAAGATGCCGGAAAAGCCGATGGACACAAATGTAATCCATGCGTTTATGGGGCGTGTTAAAACTGAGGAAGCAAGAAAGGGAATCCAGCTTGCGGATGAACTGTCCGATATGATTCTGTTCCATACTAGGGTGTGCGAGAATGGCAAAAGGATGGAGCAGCCATGGGAGGATAAGTGATGAGCAATGTTCTGGAAGATAGCCTCTTTGTAAGCCAAAACAAGAAATTTGATGAAATCCAATCCATCGTCAGACAGTTCTCGGCAGAGTATGTCGGCAATTCCATTATCAAGGACAATATCTTTGCTGTCATACAGAACTATGCCAGGAAGAAAGAAATCGCGCTGGAACTGCTTCGTTACCCGATCCATGATGATGAATTATGGGCGTTGACTTTTTTGAAGCAGGATACGATTTTTGTGTGCGTAAATACAGCACTTCCGCTTTGTAAGCAATTTTTTGCGGCGGCGCATGAACTGTATCATATCTACTGCTATGTGGAAAATGCAGACCAGAGCTATATAAAAAATGGTTCTATGCTGGATTCGGCAACAGGTGATGAAACAGGAAGAACGCAGGAGGACTTGGAAGCGAACGCCTTTGCAGGGCTTCTTCTGATGCCGGATCAACTGCTCCATGAGCAGATTCTGCTGTATGGGCTTGATAAAGATTTGGTTACAGTAGATTCTGTCCTGATGCTTATGGATATGTTTGCTATGCCCTATAAGGCAGTTGTACTGCGTTTGTTTGAAAGCGGGAACATATCTCATCAGCAGGCTGAAAAGCTGCTGGAGGTAGGCTCTGCGGACGTAATGGAAAGAGTATCGCTGACAGGTAAAGCAAAACGCTGGCAGCTCGATGGAAAAGGTACAGAATCTTTTGGCACACTCCTTGAGAAAGTTGAGTACAACAGACAGCATGAGTATCTGACGGAATCCAGAGAAAAAGAAGATGTGGCCTACCTTACTCAACTGAAAAAAGAGTACGGCTTGGATTGAGGAAGGTCAGATCGAAGTGAAAAGATACGCACTGCTGGATACTGACTTCATTTCCAAAACGTACTCTGTTCAAGATGATGGCGGTAATCATTTGATTGATCGGGTCATGGAATTGCCGGAGTATGAGTTCTTTTGTCATGCGCAAATTGTAACGGAACTCAATTGGTATAATGCTGATACGCCAATCTGGTTGAGCGAGAAGATTGGAGCGCAAAAGATAAAAAGCTACACGGATCAGGAAATCCTTGAAAGCCTGTCACTTGTGCGAGGGCCGCTGGCGTGTGCGACTTATACGCAGATGTTAAAATTGGCTTGCGATGCCTTTTCTAAGGATTACTTTTCGGAACATTATCAGGCATTGGAAGAAGCTGATTACGCGGCAATATCGAGAGAGGACTATTTGAAAGAACTCCAGTTGCTTGATATTGAAGTGGGAAAGAAAAATAATCTTGGGGAAATCAAGTCGTTTGTGCTATTACAGGTCTTGTCGGTGATGCTTGGTGAGCAGATCTATGTGTTCTGCTCCGATGATAAAAATGCTCGGAATGGAGCCACAAATTTTGAAGATGTTCGGTGCATCAGTCTGGTATCAGTATTCTCACGTTTAAAAGAAGAATCAAACTGGACACTTGCCGATGCCGAACCGTACATTGAATCACTCATTGCGTTTTATCAGGATCATCACCAAACCACTTTCCGCGTAATGGAAGCGTCTGAGGTCAGAAGATTGCAACGGATACCATGCAGGCAGGTGTTGCGGGAAATCTTTGATGGAAAATTTATTGAACTAAAAAATGGTATGCTGCGGTATAAGCAGTAAGTGAAACGAATAGCCAGCGTATTGTGTGGAATGAACCACATGATACGCTGGCTATTTTTGTTTCTAGGTGACTTTGAAAAAATGTGTTAGAGGGATGGCTCGTATTTTCGCGTGTGCTGCTGTTCGTGCTGCTGCACTTTTTGTTCTGCACCGAGGATGCTGTCTACATTGGCACACACGGTCTGGAGTTCTTTGTGATAATCCTTGAAATAACGGTAAGTATCGTATTGGGCATCCTTCTGAATCGTAAGCTGCTCTTTTTCTGCCCGGAGGTCTTTCATGGTAGGAAACTTCCCATCAGGCGAGTGCTGCTTCAGAATTTGAAGTGCTTCCTCATATTGGGCAAGTTCGTCCGAGTGAGCTTGACGGAAAATCTTCTTATTCGGGGCTTTTAGAAATTCTCCGTAAATGGATTTTGTGGAGAGATACTGACCAAGGTAATGAATCTGCTCGTTTGTTTTTCGTAGCTTGCTTTCAGTGAGCTTTGCATCGCCGCGCGCTTTTGCCATTTTGGTATAGATGGCCTCTGCAGTTTCTGAAAGTTTTTCATAAGAGTCATAGCCGTGTTCCTGCACATAGGCAACCGTCCGGGCCATCTGCTGCAGATTGGAAATTTTTACTTTCTGCGCATAAGCGCGGCTCTGCTGGGCTTTTACACAGGTCTGCAAGTCAACCACAAGGCGCAGATCGGACTTGATGAACAGAATAACCATAGGATCATTTGCGCCCCAATGAGGATTGTTCTGCTCTGCGGTCCTTGCATTTTCTGCAAAAATGTGTAGTAGCCTATCACGGTCATAATTAGAGCCGAGGGCGCGGGCAGAGATATACTTTTGTCGGTCGGCAGGCAGATAGCTGAATCGTCCGCGGTGGTCTTTTACTGAAATTCCGTATTCCGCTTTCAGCTGTCTTTGAAATTCTTCAAAAGACGTAGCACGTTCCGCAATGTCCGAAATGGCATTGCGGATTTTTTCTTTGCCCGTTTCAAAAGTGGTGTGCATGGGAGTGATGCCCTCGATCATAAGCTCCATGTTGGCAATGTCCAGATTTTGCTGACCGCGCTGTTTGGCGTAATACTCCTGCGGCGAAATTCTGTCAGGGGCAGGGGAGAGCAGATCGACCTGATGCAGTCCCTCACGTTGGCAAATATCCATCAAAGATTTCTGCAGGTGCTTCAAATAGTCTTTGGTAAGGTGGTGTTTGTAGCCAGCCTTGCAGTCGTTAGGCCGTTCGGTGAATGGCTGCGGGTCAACATCAAATTTGCGCAGGCTGTTGATTATGATATGGGTGTGAATGTTGCCTGTGCCGTTTTTACCATCGGTGTGAGTACAGACCAAAGCCTGATGCCCCGGAAAATTGGCCTTTGCATATTCCATGCCGATGGCCTGTGCCCACTCACCAGTCAGGTTGTGGTCAGTGTTGTCTTTCGGATCGTGGCTGATGATGTAATGGTGGCTTTTGATTTCATCGTAAGTGTTGTTCTTGTTATACTCCTGGTTCAACAGCTCGCATTCAAGGTCGAATGTTTCAGGATCACAGTTCAACCCCTCAAGATAAAACCCATCCCTGAGCATCATATTCCCGTTTTCATCAAGGACAGGAACCAGATGAAATTCATCATGCTGGTATTTCAGATAGTCGATGGCACTCCCGTAATTGGCATTTTTACTTGCGATGTGTTTTAGAATTGCCACGATATGCACCTCCAAGCTGAACGATTTCCTGCCGCAGTTCACGGATTTCCGCAATGCACTTTTTCAGTTCTTCCAACATTCCGCGCGAAGCCAAACCGCCGCCGTGGAAATAGCGGGCAATCTGGTTAAGATTATTTCCGATGCCTGCGGCCTGAGCAGTCAAATTCTGAATTTCGCCAATGTCGGCAACGATGTTGTAGTTGACAGTCACTTTTTCAGATAGAGCCTGCTTGCGCACAAAAGTGGAGATGGGATAACCAGCATCTTTTGCATATCCGGCCACCAGTTCATATTCAATGCTGCTGAAACGAACCATTACATTGCTGGTGCGTCTGATACTTTCTTCCTTTTTGGGTCGTGCCATAGTGTGATCCTCCTGCGTTTTTATAGTTGCGAAACAACTCCCGATAAGCCGTAGGCGTTCGGCTGCGAACACATTTATGTGGAGCCAGACAGCAAAAATCTGAGATTTTGTGCGTACCGTGGGAATGGGGAACGGAATCCCCATCAAGATTGCCGGGAACGAAAAATCACGAAAGTGAGTTTTGAGTTACTATGGGCGAATCTTGCGCTAAGAGAGAAAAGCCCCAGACTTCTGCCGTAATCCGAAGGCTTACCCTAAAAAGATGCTTCTATAAATAGGAATCCGCAGCCTTTATTTGGAATACACTTTCCAGATTTTTTTTTGAATTTCTTTCAAAAACTGTATTCCAAAATGCCCTTCTGGATTCCTATTAGTAAAGGAGGATTGATCCGATGAAGCAGAAAGAGCGAATGGACAAAAAAGTGAAGCAGGAGCGAACGGAGCCTGACCATCACAGAAAAATCATCATTAAGGGCATCACCGTGTATGAATCGTTCCGGCCAGAGGGCAGTGACCTGTGGGACTGCCTCTTGCAGAGCATGGGGAAACACTGAAAAAAAGATTTTTTGAAAATGTACGCTACAGCTTGATTTTTGTGCAACAGCTTGGTAGAATACAGACGGGTTAAGTAAATATGTGCAATCAAAAGCCATTAACTTTCTGGATTTTACCATGCGAATTGCGTGGAGACGGGAGGTTTAATGGCTTTGTTTTATTATAAGGAAAAAAAGAATAAGGGCATACGAGCAGCGGCCTATCTGAGATTGTCTATCGAGGACGGAGATAAGGCTGAAAGCAACAGCATCGGAAACCAGAGAGAATTGATTCAGAATTTCGTTGCAGAACGACCAGAACTGCATTTGGTAGGAGAATATGCAGATGATGGTTACACGGGAACCAATTTTGAGCGACCGGGCTTTACGCAGATGATGGAGGACATCCAATCCGACAAAATCAACTGCATCATAGTCAAGGACTTGTCTCGACTGGGCCGTAACTACATTGAGATGGGAAAGTATCTGGAACGGATTTTCCCGATGATGGGGATTCGGTTCATCGCCATCAATGATAACTACGATAACGCAAACACTGAGAGCAGTGATTCAGATAGCATCGTGGTTCCCTTCAAGAACCTGCTGAATGATTCCTACTGCAGGGATATTTCCATTAAGGTTCGGAGCCAGTTGGACATTAAGCGGCGCAAGGGGGAGTTCATCGGCGGGTACGCAGTGTACGGCTACAGTAAAGATGAACAGAACAAAAATCGATTGGTGGTAGATGAGTACGCAGCAGATATTGTTCGCTCTATCTATCGCAGAAAATTGGAAGGCATGAGTGCAAACTCTATTGCAGACCAACTGAACAGCGAAGGGGTCCTGGCTCCCAGTGAATACAAACGGCTGTGCGGATTAAATTATCACAGTGGTTTCAAGACTGGAACTCATGCAAAGTGGCAGGCGATTCAGGTACTTCGGATTCTGAAAAATGAAGTTTACACCGGAACGATGGTGCAGGGTAAACGGCAAAAAATCAATTACAAGATCAAGAAAATCCGGGACGTAGATGAATCTTGCTGGATCAAAGTTCCCAATACACACGAGGCCATCATTTCACAAAGAATGTTTGACATCGTGCAGGAAGTTTTAAAGCTGGACACCTGTGCATCGAAAGGACAGAAGATAGTCCATCTCTTTTCAGGTATTGTTCGGTGCGGTGACTGCGGACAGAATATGGTGCGGTGCACCGTATCAAAAAAAGGTAAAAAGTATATATATCTGAACTGCGTCACAAATCATAAGGGCCTGGGCTGTTCTTCACACCACATTAGGGAAAGTAAATTGGAAGAAGTGGTGCTGGCTGCATTGCAGGAAAAGATTCAGCAGATCAGCGGACTAGAAGAACGTCTGGATGAAATCAACGAGATTCCCAAAAACCAACGAAGGTTAAAATCTGTAGAAGAGCACATGAAAGTGCTGGAACAGGAAGAACAGAAATACCAGACCCTGTGCCGTCAGCTTTACGAAGATATGAGCAACGGCATTGTCAGTAAGGATGAGTACAAAGAGTTCAGCTGTTCCTTTAACGAAAAAATCGAAAATATCCGTAAGGCAAAAATGGAAATGGACTGTCAACTGGATAGTTTGAACAATCTGGATGTGGAACATTTGCCGTGGATCGAAGATTTTAAATCCTATCAAAACTTAACGAGTCTGAATCGCCGTGTTCTGGTAGAACTGGTGGAAAGCATTACAGTCTATGATAAGGAGCACATTCACATCCAATATCGCTTCGACCAGGAAATCCGCAATGTACTGGAATATTGCAACAGTGTTCTGACAACAGAAACGGAGGAGGGTGCAGTATGAAATGCGTAAGTTATACCCGGACGATACCTTGGAAAAACCATAAAGGTGAACTGACGATTGCCGACCAGAATCAGCGCATTGCAGAATACCTGGCTGAACATAAAGAGTTAAATTTACAGAAAAGGTATTCTGATCGCAAGAATGCTGAAAACGCAGGTGTAGCATTTGACAAAATGATTGATGATGGAGTGGAGCAAAAATTTGACTGCATCATTGTAGCATCTATGTACTACTGTGGGCCTGACTTCCCGGCGGCGCGTCAGGCAATCAAGGAAACTCTTTATGAGACAGGTGTTAACCTGATCGTACTGGAAGAAGGACTGGACACCAGAACTGCCAGTCGAAAAGAGGTTGAGGACTATTTTGAGGAAAAACGCTGTGAGATGCACGCGGAAATCATGTTTGCATGGAGGAAAAAGCAGGGCGCAGGATTCCGACTGACCAATTCTGTTCCGTTTGGTTATATCCGCAGGAATGGTGAAAGCAACATGGTAAAGGATGAAGAGGTTGCGCCGTATCTGAGCGAAGCTTTTTCCAGATATGCATCGGGACAGAAGATGGGCGATATTGCAAAATGGTTGAACGAACAGAATGTCGAACCACCGATGAGGCACAAAAAAAGAATCCAGGGAAAACAATATGAAGGAGAACCTGATTTGTGGACATCGGATAATCTGAGGGGATTGTTCAGAAATCCAACATACACGGGTGCAACGGCAAACGGAAGCCATCAGATTATTGCAGAGAACTGCCATGAGCCGTACATGACAAAAGAACAGTTTTATGCGCTTCCGTGCAATATGCGGCAGGGTGAGAACAAAAAATCGACTCGGAAAAAATACAAAAAACCGAATCCACTGGCAAAGCGTACCATTTGTACCTGTGGACGTCCACTTTATTGGCATAAGGATAAGAAAACGGGAGAAGAACTATTCTATTGCAGCTACTGCCGTGCTCACAAGGAGAATGGAAAGGAATTGAAAGCTCCGGCTGCATCTGTATATAAAAAGGTGATAGATGCTATGGAGAGAGAACGTCGAGAAGAAGAAAAGATGTACTCCGCAATTCAGCAGGGAGCTGGCAGAAAAGCAATTGAAGCAGTAAGAGCTGATAGTTCGATGCAGATGAAGACCATTCTGGCTGAACTTAATATGGAACAGTTTCGCCGTGTACCGTTATATGAATGCTATATGGCCGATGAAATCACGGAAGAACAGTATCATGCTGAAGTTCTGGACTATGAAGAAGCCCATCGAAAGCTGAATGAACAGCTTACGGCAATCATGGAAAATACGACGGTATGGGAACGGGCATTGAGTTTGCGAAATCCGTGGATTCAGCAGATGGAACAATATAAGACCCCAGAGGCACTGGATCGTAATTTTGTAAAAAAATACATTGAACAGGTCGTGGTTACATTTTTGGGCGATAGGCAGGCAGAAATCAGTTTAACGATGAAAACACAGGAATGGAAGCAGATGCTTGAACGGATAGAATTGGAGGGTACAGACGATGGCACGAAAGAGTAGAAAGAATTTGCCCCAACCGGAACAAGCAGTGATTTCAGTGCAGTTCCCGGAATTGGATGAAGGAAAAATACCAACCGCAATCTATGGACGGCTTTCGGTGGAAGATAACGAAGATAACGAAAGCATGGAAACGCAGATTGCACTGGTGCAGGATTTTATTAACCGCAGCAGTGAACTGAATTATGTGGATACTTATTTTGACAATGGCTTTACAGGAACAAATTTTAAGCGCCCGGCCTTTACCCGTTTGATGAACGATGTGCGGCAGAAGAAGATCAAGTGTATCGTTGTAAAAGACCTCTCGCGCTTTGGTCGCAACTATCTGGAAGCGGGGTACTATATTGAAACTGTATTTCCGTTTCTTGGTGTTCGATTGATTGCTGTCAACGATAATTTTGATAGTACGCGCAAAGAGGATATGGAAAGCATGGCTCTTCCGATTCGGAATATGATCAACACCATGTATGCGAAAGACATTTCCAAAAAGGTGTGGAGTTCCCTGCAGCGTAAAAAAGAAGCCGGCTATGCAGTCGGAAGTGATGCTCCGTTTGGATATATTCGGAATCCTGTGACAAAACGAAATGAGATTGACCCGGAAACGGCTTTTTATGTACAGTTGATTTTTCAGTGGGCACTGATGGGCGTAGCGATTTATGAAATCGCCAGACGGATGACCTTGCTGCAGGTTCCTACCCCACGAGAGTGGCATCGGAAAATTGTTGAGGGAAAGGATGTCGTTACTTATAAAAAATGGGGCGAAACTTCGATACGGCATATGCTGGCCAACCAAACCTATGTGGGAGATACCATCAACAATAAAAGCACACAGAAGTTTTTTGCGGGGCAGGACAAACGTGACTTATCGAAAGAACAGTGGTACGTGGCAAAAAATACACATCCAGCCATCATTGCAAGGGATGATTTTGAAAAGGTGCAGGATATTCTGGCGAAGAATCAGAAAGTATTCAAAACAGTAAGAGCAGAAACAGAACAGATTCGCACGGAGTATCAGAATGACCTTGCCGGAATGGTATTCTGTGCAGACTGTGGCAGACCGATGGATTTTGATAGGCTTCCGCATGGAGCAGAAGAAAGTAAAAAGGTTTGCTACTATATTTGCAGAGCAAGGCAGGCGGATGATAAGTGCATCGGACATCAGATTACGGAAAAACTTCTGAAAGCTCTGGTAATGGATCAGCTGCATCTTTTCATCGTTCGGCTCAGTGATAAGCGCAAAATTCTGGAAGAACTGCGAAAAATCGAAGATATGCAGAATCCTGTCTACCGTGCAAAGAGTGAGGTAATGAGCCTGACGGATAAGGTTGGGCAGATGGCGAAGAAAAGAGAACAGCTTTATGCGGATTATGTGGCAGGCGCGGTGGATTCCGAAGAATATCAACAGATTCGGGAAGAGTATTCCAGACAGTATGATAGCCTGCGGACAGCACTGCAGAGAGCAGAAGCAAAAAAGATGGAAGTAGAACAACAGATCAGAGAATATCTGAATATGACTTCTAACCTGGAAGCGCATCTGGATGACTTTGGATTTGATGCTCAGCTGGTAAAATCCCTCGTGCAGAGAATCGAAGTGAGTGCAGATAAGCGGATTCGCATTGTATTTGGATTTCAAGATGTGTTAGCAGACTTTGGAAAGGAGAGTGCGGGAAAATGATTGCAACGTATCAGCGCATTTCAAGGGCGGACGGTGATTTGGGTAAGGATGGAAAAGACAAGAGCAACAGCATCGAAAACCAGAAAGAACTGATCCAGCGGTATATTTCCCACAAAGAAAGTCTGCAAAATCTGCCGGTGATGGATTTTGTGGATGATGGTTACACAGGCAGCAATTTCGACAGACCGGGCTTTCAAAAGATGATGGATGGTGTGCGCAGTGGCGAGATTGATACCATTATCGTAAAGGACCTTTCTCGTTTTGGACGTGATTACATTGGTGTGGGCGAATACATGGAGCAGATTTTTCCACTGCTGGGTGTCCGGCTCATCTCCGTCAATGACAACTATGACAGCAACAATTATAATGGTGCGACACTGGGGATGGATTTGGTTGTAAGCAATCTGGTAAACACCATGTACTGCCGGGATGCAGGAAAGAAACTTCGGACAGCCAATCGAGTGAAGTGGCGTAAGGGGATTTCTACAGCATCTTCTGCACCGTTTGGTTATCAGTTTGACCCGAATAAAAAAGGATCATATATCATTGACCCACCAGCGGCTAAAATTGTCCGTCGTATTTTTGACCTTGCGATTCTGGGACTGAGGACGCGAGAAATAGCGATGACGCTGAATGATGAAAATGCTCCGGTGCCGAGTGTTTATAACCGGGAGCATAAGGCGTATGGAAAAGAGACAACTTACACGATTGCGCCTGTGATACTTTGGGATAGCACTCGTGTCTGGAAAATTCTCACAGCGTATGTGTATACCGGTGCGATGGTTCTGGGAAAAAGCCAAAGGTTGATTTCCGGTAAGTCTATCTCTCGTACTGTTCCGAAAGGGCAGCAGTACATTACGGAAGGAACCCATGAAGCCATCGTCAGCCGGGAAGAATTTGAAAAAGCGCAGCTTGTCATAAACAACCGCAATAAAGTAGTAATGGGCAGCGTGGATTTTCCACTTAAGGGAAAAGTTCGATGCGGTAATTGCAGACGAGCTATGGGATATGACTACAAACAGACTTCTCCCATATTCTGGTGCAGAGAGGGACAGGAACTTATCGGGCAGACCAAATGTTCATCGGAGATATTTCAGGCCAATGATATTGAAAATGCAGTATTTCAGGCATTGAAAAAAGAACTTTCTTTATTAGGCTCTCTCTATGGTGATATTAAAAAGGAAGAACAGAGTTTGAAAGAAGCCAGTAGAAAGGCAAGCCGTCGAAAAACATCGATGGAGCAGGAACTGAAAAATCTGAAAGGCGAGAAGATGCGGATGTATGAGGAATACGCAGCCGGAACGCTCTCTCTGGATAACTATAAGAACAAAAAACAAGAATATGATAGGAAGATTGCGGAGGTGCAGGATAAAATTGAACAATCCAAGGCGGAAGAAGCTGCCCAGAGCGTTGTTCCAGGAACGGTACGCGCAGCGGCAGAACAGGCAGAAAATTTCCTGCACGGCACGAGACTTACGGCAAGTATGGTATCGGCCTTCATCGAAAATGTTTATGTGCATGAGGGTGGGCGAATCGTTGTACAGTTCAAATATGAGCAGAGTATACAGGATGCCGTAAGAGCATTACACACAGATTAAATATCAAAAAAGGCGAAGTTGCCCATGCTATTACATTGGTGAGTGTGATATAATATGGGCAACAGACCAACTGGAAGGAGGACGAAATGAGTATAACCCGAAAGCTGGCAAAACTGATATTGACCTTGTTGACCCTGCCGCTACTCGTAGTAGTATGGCTGCTGAAATGGTTCGTGATGTTCCTTTATTGTTGTTCAGCATGGATATTCTATCTGCTGGGCAGTGTGCTGTTCGCAACGGCAGTGCTTTCATTCCTGATGAAGCAGTCGCAGGGAATGGAAGCACTTCAAATGCTGATCGGAGGATTTGTGATTTTTATGATTCCGCAGGTGGTTGGCAGCGTGGCTGTGTTTTTGGAACTGGTGGCAGCAACGATTCGGCAAGTATGGTACATATAAGGAGGTGAAACCTAGAATATGAAATTAGCAGCGATTCATCATGTGGCAATCATCGTTTCAGATTATGAGAAATCGAAAGACTTCTATGTGAATAAGCTGGGATTTGCGATTGTACGAGAAAACTTCCGTAAAGAACGGAATGACTGGAAACTGGATTTGCGTGTTGGTGAGGGTGCTGATGCGATTGAACTGGAGATCTTCGCAGAGCCGAACCCGCCTAAGCGCGTGAATCGACCGGAAGCCTGCGGACTGCGGCATCTAGCATTCCGGGTGGAGGATGTGGAAGCCACTGTAGCAGAACTGGAACAGATGGGGATAGGATGCGAACCGATTCGATTGGACAGCTACACCCAAAAGAAGATGACATTTTTCTTTGATCCAGATGGTTTGCCATTGGAACTGCATGAATAAAAAACAACGCCCTCATAGTTGAGAGGATTCGTAAATCTTCTCTGCTATGAGGGTGTTTCATTCCATAGGAATGGGAAGGTTATAGATTGAGCGTTTCTACTCATGCGAATAGATCTGCTTTGGTGGAGTTGGAGTTAAACACTTTTCCATGCCTCGTATCTGACAATTTCCATAATTAGAAAATATTGAGTCTGATAAAACAAAAGTTTCCGAAACGGGAAAATAATTTGATATTCTGCGTATAATATGCTATACTGAGAAAAAAGGAGGAATGCAGATATGGTTGAACGAAAAGAATATCTTGACCAGCTTTGGGCATGGAAAGATGAGCGGCAGATCAAGGTCGTGACCGGAATCCGTCGCTGTGGAAAATCTGTACTTCTGGAACAGTATCAGCAGAGACTCTTGGCGAATGGAGTCGCACCAGAACAGATTATTTCTATCAACTTTGAAAATCTGGATTACGAACCCTTAAAAGATTATATGAGGCTGTACAACTATCTCAAAGAACGTTTGTGCGTTGATAAGATGACATACATCTTTTTGGACGAGGTTCAGGAAGTTCCTTCATTCGAGAAAGTGGTTGACAGCCTTTATATCAGGGATTATGTGGATGTTTATATCACGGGCTCCAATGCATATATGCTTTCAAGTGAGCTTGCAACGCTTTTATCAGGAAGGTACACAGAGATCAAGATGCTGCCGCTTTCTTTCCGCGAGTATATGGCGGTGACAGGTATGGCAAAAGAGGAAGCTTTTGCAGAGTTTATGAAAACTGGCGGAATTCCGTATGTGGCAGTAATGAACCGTACGGATGAAAAAATAGATCAGTATTTGGAAGGAATCTACAACACCGTCATTGTAAAGGATATTGAGCAGCGACAGACAAGAAGAGAAAAAGAGAGTGGAAAACGAAAAATCACAGACATTGCGTTACTGAAGACAATTGCCAGATATCTGGCAAGCGTTATCGGCAGCCCGGTGTCTATGAAAAGTATAACCGATTATCTGATCTCAGCTGGCAGAAAAGTATCCCAAAACACAGTCAGCGATTATGTTGAAGCTCTGACAGAGTCTTTTATTTTTTATCCTGTGGAGCGATTTGACATTGTAGGAAAGCAGCTCTTAAAGGTCAACAATAAGTTTTACATGGTAGATATGGGAATCAGAAACCACATTCTTCCAAGAAAACGATACGATCTTGGATTTACCATTGAGAACATTGTGTATCTTGAACTTTCACGAAGGGGCGGCAAAGTCAATATCGGAAAATATGGTTCTACTGAAGTTGACTTTGTGACACAGAAGGAAGGCGTGCTTACCTATTATCAGGTGACCGCTGATATGACGGCGGAAGAAACCTTTGAGAGAGAGATGAGACCGCTGCGGAGCATTCAGGATAATTATGAAAAGATTGTCCTGACACTGGATCGTTTTTCGCTCGGAAATTACGACGGCATAAAAGTTGTGAATGTCATCGACTGGCTTTTGGGATGAGGAATCTGCATTTGGGTTTGTACACACCCAACCAAGGAGCTCAAAAACACTTTGATTCGTTATTCCATTCGACCAGAGCAGTCACAGAGAAAAATCTTGAATAAGAATTTGGCGTTGCAATGAACGAAGAACTGGAAAGAGAGGTGCTTATTATGTGCAACCTTAGTCAGGGCGTAAAGGCCGAAGGCAGAGAAGAAGGCATTAACATTGGCGAGATGCGGATGCTGGTGCAGCTTGTCCGAGATGGTGATTTAAAAATAGAGCGCGCTGCTGAAAAGGCAAAAATGACAGTGGAGCAGTTTAAGAAAATGATGGAAAACACTCCGCTGGGGCGAAGCCTCTGACAAGACTCCTGTGTATGCTGCAGATGTGATCGTGACCTATCAGGTGCTTCCTGAGAAGAGTGCATAAGTTTCGTGACAAGCTCACCAGACACCTCAATAGGAGGATTCGGTGGAAGCAGAGTCGGTCGAAAAGATTCATAAGCCATTTCGCCTGACAGATTACTCACGAGTGTACCAGCTCGGTTTGTCATGATTGTTTCCTTTCCTCCGAAAAACGGAAATTGAAATTTCTGAGGCTATTTTAGCATAGAAATTTCAGAAAATCAGCTTATCGTGAAAATACGAAGCGAAAGAAATTTCAGAAAAACAACTTTTTGTGAAATTGCTCAAGCAAAATCACCATAGAAATTTCAAGTTAAGAATTTTATAGTTTAATTTTGCCCTACTTATGTCAAAGAAAGTAGGGCTTTTCTTATGCCCAAAAGGAGGTGGTTACGCAAATGGCATCCAGAATGCGACTCTTGCCAAGATCGATGAAGCTGGAGAAAAGCTCCAGAACATCGGATCTTCTGTGGAGAATGTCGGCAAGAAGTTCCTGCCGGTGACTGCCGCTGCTTCTTCCAATGCGAACACCAATTCTCCATGATGGGCAAGACGTTCAAGTACTGTGCGCCTATCGCCGGTGCGCTGGGGTTCTCGGCAGAGGATTCGTAAGATCGTATCTGCCGTGCAGCAGTTCGTGAATAAACTGAACAGCATGGATTGAATTTCAAAAAGGCGAAGTTGCCCATGATATTACATTGGCATTGATTGGCAGCGCGAGAAATGGCAATCAGGACTTGGTTCTAAGTTTATCCACCAAGGCGAAAAGAACGCTGTGAAATATGCGGACGAGGTCCTTGTTCTAAGCAAAGGAGTGCAGGACTATTTTAAGGAAACTTATGGAAGAGAAACGCACTTTATCCCTAATGGCGTGAATAGGCCGCAGATTCGGGAAGCAAGTCTGATTACAGATAAGTTCGGGCTGAAAAAAGACTCATACATATTGTTCCTCGGTCGTCTGGTGCCGGAGAAGGGCATTCGATATCTGGTTGAGGCTTTCAAGAATGTCAAGACGGATAAAAAACTGGTCATCGCAGGCGGCTCCAGCGATACGGATTCCTTTATGGAGGAATTGAAAGAACTGGCGAAGGGTGACGATCGGATTCTCTTTACTGGGTTTGTGCAGGGAGCAATGCTGGATGAACTATACAGCAACGCTTACATCTACACGCTGCCGTCTGATTTGGAAGGAATGCCGCTAAGTCTACTGGAAGCAATGAGCTACGGCAACTGCTGTTTGGTTTCGGATATTCCGGAGTGCGCAGAGGTTGTGGAAGATAAGGCATTGATTTTCAAAAAGTCAGATGTAGAGGACTTGCGAGAAAAACTGCAAGAGGTCTGTGACCATCCAGAAATGGTTATGAAAATGAAGAATCAGGCAGCTGACTTTATCTGCGAGAAATACAACTGGGATGAAGTTGTAAAGGAAACGATGAAACTGTACAGGAGAAAATAATAGATGAGAGTATTGATAATAAATAATCTCCTCTAACCGAACGCAGGTGGTGAGATGTACATAGTGAAAACGCCGGAAAAATAGCGTATTTACGGCACTTTTAAAGAGATGGGTATGGTTGCGGGAGCAGTTTTTATCTCGCTACCCAGGTTCGGCAACAGCAGATGATTTTATCATAAGGACTTTCAGTATCACTACCTGCGTTTGTATGGAGCACTCTGGTTTATGAACAACACATTGGAAGTGCTTCATCTGAACAGAGGTAGTGAAATAAAGTAGAGCACATAAGGAAAAATAACATGAGTAAACAAATTGGAGCAAGAACAAGAGAAAAATGGGTGGATGATGTAAAAGTAATCGCCTGTATATTGGTTGTGGTGGGGCATTTCTTCCAAAGTATGGTGAAGGCAAGTATCCTGCCAGATAGTGGTTTATATGAGTGGTTTATTACTACAGTTTATTATTTCCATGTGCCGCTGTTCTTTATCTGTAGCGGATACCTTTATCAGAAGTACAGCAAGGTAAACAGTGTGGGAAGTTGGCGCAGAAATGTGGCGAAAAAGGTGTTGGCACTCGGCATACCCTATGTGACCTTTTCTACAGCTACTTGGGTATTGAAAAAGGCATTTTCGAGCAGTGTTAACAATCAAATTGGTGGATTGGGAGACACCCTGCTATTTCATCCTGCTTCGCCATACTGGTATCTGTACGCATTGTTCTTTATTTTCCTTCTTACACCAACTTTTAAGAGTGTAAAGATGGCTATAGGAGGCTTAATTGTAGCAATAGCTCTGAAAACCATTGCATTGAGTGGGGGGGTACGACGTTTACGCAGTATCAACAGTTCTATCAAACGAAATCTGGTTTGTGCTCGGTATGAGTATTTGCACGTTTAATGTGCAGCTGAAGGGCAGAAAAGTACAAAGAACGATATGCGGATTGCTATTTATGATTTTGAGTGTGGTGGTGTATAAGGCAGAAATTAGTGGTGGTGTGATTCCTTTCGCAATGGGATTGCTGGCTTGTGTGGCCGTTATCCTGATGGTAGCGGGGGGGAAAAGAAGGTTTGGCAGAGGCATGGATTTTCTTGCAAAATACACAATGCCGATTTTTCTGATGCATACGTTGTTTGCGGCACCACTGAGATCAGTTTTACTGAAGTTGGGTATCGGAAGTTCTGTGATTCATGTGGTGTTGGGACTAGGAATTAGCTTTATAGGTCCAATCATTGCAGCTTGGATTATGAAGAAGACGAAGTGGTTAGAGTTCTTCCTGTATCCGAATAAATTTGTGAAGATAAGAAATTGAGGAGTAAAAATATGAGCACAGTAACTTTAGATAAAAAAACAATTTTAGTCACAGGCGCGGCGGGCTTTATAGGATCCAACCTTGTGAAGAGAATTTACCAGGAGGCTCCTTCTGCTACGGTTATTGGCATCGACAATATGAATGCCTACTATGATGTGGCACTGAAAGAATTCCGACTGAATGAGCTGGCCAAGTATCCCACATTCACTTTTGTAAAAGGCAACATCGCTGATAAGGCACTGATCACCGAGCTGTTCGAGAAGTACAAGCCGTCTGTGGTCGTCAACCTTGCAGCACAGGCTGGTGTGCGCTACTCCATCACCAACCCGGATGCTTATGTGGAATCCAACTTGGTCGGCTTCTTTAATATCCTCGAAGCCTGCCGTCATTGTGAGAGTCTGGAGCATTTGGTTTATGCTTCTTCCTCCTCCGTCTACGGTTCTAATAAAAAGGTTCCGTACAGTACAGATGATAAGGTGGATAATCCTGTTTCCCTTTATGCAGCCACCAAGAAATCTAATGAGTTGATGGCACACGCATACTCCAAGCTCTACAACATTCCTTCCACTGGTCTGCGCTTCTTCACCGTGTATGGTCCTGCAGGTCGCCCGGACATGGCCTACTTCGGCTTTACCAATAAGCTGGTGAAGGGCGAAACCATCAAGATCTTCAACTACGGCAACTGCAAGCGTGACTTTACTTATGTGGATGACATCGTTGAGGGCGTTGTCCGTGTGATGAAGAAGGCACCGGACAAGAAGAACGGTGAAGATGGTCTGCCGATTCCGCCGTATGCAGTTTACAACATCGGTAATCAGAACCCGGAGAACCTGCTGGACTTCGTGCAGATTCTGAGAGAGGAACTGGTTAGAGCAAAGGTCTTGCCGGAAGATTACGACTTTGAGGCACACAAGGAACTGGTTCCGATGCAGCCGGGTGATGTGCCTGTGACCTATGCAGATACTAGCGCACTGGAGCGTGACTTCGGTTACAAGCCGAGTACAAGCTTGCGTGAAGGCTTAAGGAACTTCGCTGAGTGGTACGCTGAGTTTTATAAATAAGAAAATTAGAGGGACAGAGAAATGAGAGACTTTAAAGATTTAAAGATTGCTGTTGCCGGAACGGGATATGTTGGCCTTTCCATTGCTACGCTGTTATCTCAGCATCACAAGGTGACTGCTGTGGATATCATCCCTGAGAAAGTGGAACTTATCAATAATAGAAAATCACCGATTCAGGACGAATATATCGAAAAGTATCTGGCAGAAAAAGAGCTGGATCTGACTGCAACATTGGATGCCAAGGAAGCATACAGTGATGCTGATTTTGTAGTTATCGCTGCACCGACAAATTACGATAGCAAGAAAAATTTCTTTGATACCAGTGCAGTTGAAGCTGTAATCAAATTGGTCATCGAATACAATCCGGAAGCCATTATGGTTATCAAGAGCACCATCCCAGTTGGTTATACAGCAAGCGTTCGAGAGAAGTTCCACTGTGACAACATCATTTTTAGCCCGGAATTTCTGCGTGAGAGTAAGGCTCTGTACGACAACCTTTATCCTTCCCGTATCATTGTTGGTACCGACGTGGATAATGCTCGACTGGTGAAGGCAGCACACACTTTTGCTGAACTTCTGCAGGAAGGTGCTATCAAGGAGAATATCGATACCTTGTTTATGGGATTCACAGAGGCTGAAGCTGTTAAGCTGTTCGCCAACACCTATCTGGCTCTGCGTGTTAGCTATTTCAATGAGCTGGATACCTACGCTGAGATGAAGGGGCTGAATACTCAGCAGATTATTAACGGCGTTTGTCTCGATCCTCGTATCGGCACTCACTATAACAATCCTAGCTTTGGTTACGGCGGATACTGCCTGCCAAAGGATACCAAACAGCTGCTGGCTAACTACGCAGATGTACCGGAAAATCTGATTGAAGCAATTGTCGAGAGCAATAGAACTCGTAAAGATTTCATTGCTGATCGTGTGCTTGAAATTGCTGGTGCCTATGAAGCAAATGATAGCTGGGATGAAAACAAGGAGAAGGAAGTAGTGGTTGGCGTATATCGTCTGACCATGAAGAGTAACAGCGACAACTTCCGCCAGAGTTCTATTCAGGGTGTCATGAAGCGTATTAAGGCCAAGGGAGCAACAGTTATCATTTACGAGCCTACGCTGAAAAATGGGGATACGTTCTTTGGCAGCCGTGTTGTTAATGATTTAGAGGAGTTCAAAAAACAGAGCCAGGCAATCATCGCAAACCGCTATGACAAGTGCTTGGATGATGTGAAGGAAAAAGTTTATACAAGAGATATTTTCCAGAGGGATTAAAGATAATGAGAATTTTACTGGTTAATTATAGATATTTTATTTCGGGTGGACCGGAAAAATATATGTTCAACATTAAGAAAATGTTGGAAGATAATGGTCATGAAGTGATTCCGTTTTCCATCCATTCTCACAAAAATGTTGAAACAGAGTATTCCAAATATTTTGTAGAGCCGATTGGAAGCCGTGACGCAACTTATTTTGAAGAATGTAAAAAGACCCCAAAGGTCATATGGCAAATGCTGACTCGCAGTATCTATTCCACTGAGGTTGAGAAAGCTATTAAGAAAGAAATCAAAGATGTAAAGCCGGATTTAGTATATATCATCCACTTTGTAAACAAGCTTTCACCGAGCGTGATTTGTGGTGCAAAGAAGATGGGTGTTCCGGTAGTGCTGCGACTGTCAGACTATTTTTTACTGTGCCCGAGATTTGATTTCATGTACAACAAGAAACCATGCGAAGAGTGCCTTACGAAGGGATATAGGACCTGCATAAAGAAAAGATGTGTAAAGGGGTCGCTGTTTGCATCGGTCGTTCGAGTTTTTTCTATGAAAGTACATAAGGCGATGAATGTATATAAAGGTGTGGATGCATTTATTACGCCGTCTGAGTTTTTAAAGAAGAAGCTGATTGAGAATGGTTTCGATGAAAATAAAATCACCTGTATTCCGACATTTACTGCAAGCAAATCAGAAGTCGGCAAACCACAGGTTGGAACATATGGTTTGTATTTTGGACGTGTGACAGAGGAAAAAGGTGTTGATACTGTCGTCAAAGCATATGAGATGATGCCGGATCGCTATGTGAAAATAATGGGCGATGATACAACAGACGAGGCAAAAAGGTTAAAGGCATATATCAAAGAGAAGAACATGAAGAATGTTGAGTTCTTGGGATTCAAAGCCGGGGAGGAATTGGAAGAGATCATCAAGGGCGCACGATTTACACTGATCCCGTCTATTTGGTATGATAACCTTCCAAATACTGCATTGGAGTCTTTTCAGTATTCAAAGCCGGTTATTGCAAGCAATATCGGAAGCCTACCAGAGCTTGTTTTGGATGGAGTTAATGGTTATCTGTTTAAGCCTGCCGATGCTCAGGAACTATGCGAAAAAGTTGCCTTGCTGGACGACGATGCTGTGGTAAAGAAAATGGGAGCTGCAAGCCGGGATAGACTAGAAGATCGGTTTGCACCGCAGACTCATTATAACACTTTGATGAAAGTGTTTGATAGGGTAAGAAAATGAAACTTAAGAAGCTGAAGATATTAATGAATCTTTGGATTCTCACATTGCTGGGGAAACATACAAAAAAGGCGGATGTCATAAAAAAGGCCAATTTGTTTAAAAGTTATGGGGGGGGTACTGGCATCCGTGCTGGATACCAACTCAGCCTGAACTAATTAGTATTGGAAGCAATGTTACTATCGCAGCAGATGTACGATTCTATGAACATGATATGGTTAGACTCATGTTTGACGATGATCCTAATTATATAGGTCCATATATAAAGTACTACACGGGGCCAATAACCATAGAAGACAATGTTGTAATTGGCGCAAGAGCAATCATTCTTTACAATGTTACAATTGGAAAAAATGCATTGGTTGCTGCTGGAAGTGTTGTGACAAAAGATGTTCCACCCTACGCAATTGTTGGAGGAAATCCGGCAAGAGTGATAGGAAATACCAAAGATTTATTAAAGAAAAGAATGGAATACAGTGGAGTTAACACTGATCATTTTTGCTTTGAAGATAACTATAGAGAATAAAGAAAAAAGCAGATTTTATTGCTAGAAAACCTTATGTGGTTATAGGAGAGTTAATCATGTCTGAAGAAAAGAAGTTAAATGGTACGGTCATCGTTACGTATCGTTGCAATGCTCGTTGCTCTATGTGCAACCGTTATAAAGCACCTTCCAAGCCGGAAGAAGAAATCAGTATCGAAACCATCAAGAAGCTGCCAAAGATGTACTTTACCAATATTACCGGCGGTGAGCCGTTCATCCGTACCGACCTGAAGGATATCGTGCGCGAATTGTACAAGAAGTCTGACCGTATCGTTATTTCTACCAACGGTTTCTTCACAGACCGTATCGTTGACCTGTGCAAAGAGTTCCCGCAGATCGGTATTCGTATCTCTATCGAGGGTCTGGAGCAGACCAACAATGAGATTCGTGGCCTGCAGAACGGCTACCAGCGTGGTTATAGCACGCTGAAGAAGCTGCGTGAGATGGGTATGAAGGATGTCGGCTTCGGCATGACTGTTCAGGACAAGAACGCTCCTGATCTGGTTCCGCTGTACAAGATCTCCAACGAGATGGGCATGGAGTTCGCAACAGCATCTCTACATAACAGCTTCTACTTCGTTGAGGCAAAGAACATCATCCATGACCGTCCTATGGTCGCAAAGAACTTCGAGAATTTGGTCAACGAGCTGCTCCGTAGCAACAGTCCGAAGAAGTGGTTCCGTGCATATTTTAACCACGGTCTGATCAACTACATCTACGGCCAGAAGCGCCTGCTGCCTTGTGACATGAGCTTCGATACCTTCTTCATCGATCCGTATGGCGATGTTATGCCTTGCAATGGTACCAAGGATAAGGAAGTCATGGGCAACCTGAACAATCAGACCTGGGATGAGCTGTGGAACAGCCCGGAAGCCGAGAAGGTTCGTGCAAAGGTTCGCTGCTGCGACCGTGACTGCTGGATGATTGGTAGTGTGTCTCCGGCGATGCATAAGTATATTTGGAAGCCTGCTACTTGGGTTCTGCTTCATAAGTTCAAGGCTCTGTTCACCAAGCATCCGTACAGCATGTATGAGTTGAAGATTTGCCGTGACTACCGTGATGGTAAGGTCACTAAGGAAGAACTGGATAAGTGCAGCACCTGCGATATGAACTGTGTGATCAACAACGGTCTGAGCGAAGCATCCAAAGAACAGCTGAAGCATAAGACTGGCGAGGAAATTGTGGATGCCGATATCGCACAGCAGATGAAAGAATAAACATATGAAAAAGAAAATATTATTTGTCAATATTTCATTAGTAAATGGTGGGGCAGAGAAAAGCCTGGTGAACTTGCTGAATGAAATGCCGGAAGACCAGTATGAAATAGATCTTTTATTGTTTCGTAAGGAAGGAATGTTCTTACCTCAGGTACCACACTATGTGAACATTATTGAGGCACCGGACGCACTTAAAAATCTGTACCGTCCAGTAAAGGATTTCAATAAAAACACTATTACAAAAGTAATTGGAACTGCAATTTCAAAGACACTTACAAGTAATCCATATTTAATGCGTGAGTTCAGATGGAAAAATTTCTATAGAAGAAAAATTACTCGTTTGTCAAAGCATTATGATGTGGCAGTGGGATGCGTAGTGGGTGAATGTACTTATTTTGTCAATGACCTGGTGAGTGCAGATAAAAAATTATGTTGGGTACATACGGACTATGTGGGCGCTAAATGTGATCGAAGAGCTGACGAAAAGTATTACCAAAATATGGACTCTATTGTTACAGTATCGGATAAGTGCGCGGAGGTTCTGAAAACGGTATTTCCTGAATTTCAAAACAAAATTTTGTGGCTTCCAAACATCACATCCTCTGAGGTTTTGAGAAAACGAAGCAAAGAGGAAATCCCGGAACGTATTGATGAAGGAAAAAAATTGCTTGTTTCAGTTGGCAGATTGATTCCGTTGAAGGGATTTGACATGGCAATAGATGCTGCGAAAATCATGAAGCAGGATGGTTGCCAATTTCAGTGGTTCATCCTTGGTAATGGTGAACTGTTTGATAAATTAAATGCACAAATTGAAGACCTCGAATTAAAAGATTGGGTAAAGCTGCTTGGGCCTAAGGAAAACCCGTATGCTTATATAGCAAAAAGTGATGTCGTTGTTCAGTCTTCTAAGTACGAAGGAAAATCTGTAGTTTTGGATGAAGCGAAGATATTGGGCATTCCGATCGTTTCGACTAATTATGACACTGTTGTTGATCAGATCATTCCTGAAAAAGAAGGATTGATCGTTAATATGGATGCAGAAGATATCGCACACGGAATTGAAGAAATGTTCAACAATCAGATGTTGTACAAAACCATTAAAAACTATTTGAATGCACACGAATATGGTAATCAGGCAGATGTAGAAAAGTATATCAAACTTATTGGATAACAGGGAGGAAATAGTGTGAAAAAGCTGATTATTACAATTGATACTGAAGGAGACGACCTCTGGAGTTGGAAACAAGGGGATGCAATTACTACTAATAATACGCTTTTTCTTGATAGATTTCAAAGGCTGTGCAATAAGTACAACTTTTTCCCGGTGTGGCTGACTAACTATGAGATGATACAGGACGACAGGTATGTTGAGTTTGTAAAAAAGTACGCTCTGGAAGGAAAAGCTGAAATCGGAATGCATCTTCATGCATGGAATAATCCTCCTATGTATCAGCTCGAGGTTGCGCAAGAAGGAGCACCATATTTGATTGAGTATCCAGATGATGTAATGGAGGCAAAAATTAAATTTCTCACAAATTTGATTTTTGAAAGAACAGGAATCAAGCCTGTTTCACATCGAGCTGGAAGATGGGCAACGAACGAGAAATACTTTGAGCTCTTATCAAAATATGGGTATGTGGTGGATTGCTCGGTCACACCGCATGTGGATTGGAAAACTTCATTGGGCCAAACCGAAGGAAGTTGTGGAAGTGACTATTCGTCAGCGAAGGATAAACCATATTCGATTGATACATCCAACGGTTCTAGCGTTTTGGAGGTTCCGGTTACCATTCTTCGTTCACACAAGCTCTTTCTTAAGACATCCAGTGCAAAGAACTTAGCTAGAAGCATTTGGCATGCTATGAAGGGGACGGAACTTTGGATTAGACCAAATGGTGATAATCTGGAAGAAATGAAGTATGTGTTAGATCAGACTTATGTGTCAGACAGGGATTATGCAATGTTTATGATTCATTCCTCCGAGCTTATGCCAGGTGGAAGCCCTACTTTTAAAGATGAGCGAAGCATTGAAAAACTCTACAAAGATCTTGAAGCGTTGTTTGCTTATGCAAGCGTGAAATATGAGGGGATTAGACTTCGGGATCTGTCAAATGGAAAGGAATCTTCAGCGAATAAGCGGACTTTATAGTAAATATGAAATATTGAAAAAACACAATGAACGACAGAAGGGGAATGTGTCGCAAATCATACTAATGTGAAAATATGGCTTTTATAGGAAAAAAGGTACCTGATTTGGAGTGTATTTCAATATTAAATTGTGCTATATCGCAAAAAATTCCATTAATAGTTATTGTGCATTTGTGTGCCTAAATAGCGATTCGTTGGTTAGAATTACAGCCGCTACATAAATAAATGGATTCATAAAGAAATACGGAGGTGGCATAAAGGAAATGAAAGTTGTCATTATTGGTGGCATTCACCACAATACATTGGGCGTTATTAGGTCGATAGGATCAGAAGGAATTTCTTCTGAAGATATTGCACTTTTTATTGTGGATGAGCATGGAGGAAAAAAAGATTTTGTTTCAAAAAGTAAATATTTGAAGAAAAGCACTATTCGATATTTAAAAACTTACGATGAAATACTGGAAGCCTTGTACAGAATTGCGGATAAAAATGAAAAGAAAGCTATTGTTTGCTGCGCAGATGGTGCATCTGAAGTAGTAATGAGCAACGCTGATAACCTGAAAGAGTTCTTCTTCTGTTCATCCATTGGAGTTAAGCCGGATTTCTTCTTTAATAAGAATGATCAATCCTTGTTGGCTAAGGAGAGCGGTTTTGCAATTCCAAGAGGCGAGATTATAGATACAAAGAAAGGAAAAGTAGATTGGGATATTTTTCCGTGCATTATTAAGCCGATTAAAAGTATTAAAGGTGCTGGAAAAAATGATATTAAGATAGCAAAAAATCGGGAAGAGTTATCGACACTGTTAGAAGAGGTTGTTTCCGAAACTGTGCAGATTCAAGAGTATATTGAAAAAAAAATGGAGTTTCAGTTGATAGGATGCTCGTTGGAGAAAGGAGAAAAAATTATTATCCCTGGGTTTACACAGATTATACGTCAGCCTGATAATACCAATACGGGGTATTTGCGATACTCTCCAATTTCTCAATTGGACATTGATATAAATCGGATAAATCTATTTTTTCAAAAGATAAAATACGATGGACTTTTTAGTATTGAATTTATCAGGGGTGAAAATAATGTTGATTATTATTTGGAAACAAATCTGAGAAATGATGGAAATGCGTATTGTGTTAAATCCGCTGGCATTAATCTTCCTTATATTTGGTGCTATTACCAAGTGAATAAAACTTTGCCTAAGAATGTAGCGCTTACATTTGAAAAGCCTGTTTTTTTTATGCCGGAATTTGCGGATATTAAAATGGGAATTAAATCAGTTGGTGTGCTGAAGTGGATTATGCAGATGGTGGGGGCAAAATCTCATGCAATTTTCAATTTAAAAGATATGAAACCTTTTTTTGCAAGGGCAAAATATTCTCTCGTGACACACCTACATTGAGAAGGATAAAGCTAATGGTATCCAGTTATAAATCTATGGAGGTTCCACGTTATTGCAAAACATGGATACTATCATTTATTTTGCTGTGCTTATAGTTGTATGGTGATTATATTGTTTTGTGACTACTAATGTTGGGGACCAATATTAGAATATTTGGAGATATGTTCATTATATTGAATGAGGGAGCAGATGAAAAAAATAGTATTGGTTACAGGAAATACAAAAGGTGGAATAATTCAGTTTCTTGAAACACTTGAATCAGTATTGAGTGAAATTGGTTTTGAAATAACTGTAGTAGCACCGGCTGAAATAGAAAAAAAGCTACAGAGTAAAAAAAATTATATTTATTATCAAACAATTGTAGAAAGTTCTGGATTTACAAGAAAGATAAATTCTTTTTTATCCAAGAAAAAGGCGTTTGTTGAAATCACAAAAAGAGTTAATACGCTAAAACCGGATTTGATCTGGTTGATAGATAATCCAATTAACACTGTTGTAATTGGGCTGAAATTAGTTTCGACAAAGATACCGATGTTATTGACATTACATGATGCGGGCGGAAATCATCCTACAAATCAAACAATCTATCAACAGTTACGAAATCATTATACAGATTTTTTGAGTGATAAGCTTGAACATAAGGTAAATTATATATTATTGTTATCAAAAATTTCCTATGAAAAATACGGGTTATTAAAACCGAAAAATACAGAAAAAAGAGTCTACTTCTGCTTGGGTGCGCATGTGCCAAATGTTAATGAACTAAAACCAGATGAGATTACGGAGAATCAATTTCATTTGTTTTTTGGAAGAATCGATAAATATAAGGGATTAGAAACTTTGTTTCGAGCGTTTTCAGAAGCTGATAATCCGAAGTACAAATTAGTTGTTGCCGGAAGTGGAGAATTAACAAAAAAGGAAGCTGAAGTATACAAGCTGATAAAAAAAGACGTGACATTAATTAATCGCTATATTCGGGATGAAGAAATGTTGTGGCTTTTTCACCATGCAAGATCAGTAGTACTCCCTTATATTGAGGCAACGCAAAGTGGAGTGATTCCGATTGCATATAAGTTTGGTGTGCCGGTAATTGTGTCGAACGTAGATGGGTTGACGCAATTCGTCGAGGATGAAAAGACAGGTTTTGTCTGTGAAAGTGAAATAGATTATATAACTGCATTAAAAAAGCTTGAAAATGATAATACTAGAAGCGCAATGTCAGAAGCGGCAATAGAATATCACTTGAGTAACATGGACTGGAAAAAGAATATTCTATCGGTTTTGGATGCTATATTGAATTAAAAATATCAAGCAGCTTATGAAGAGGAAAAAATATGATTATTACAAAAACGCCATTCCGCATGTCATTTTTTGGCGGCGGAACGGATATGGAAAGTTTTTTTAGAGAAAATGGTGGAGCAGTATTATCGACTACATTTGATAAATACTGTTATGTAAATGTTCGTCATCTGCCGCGTTTTTTTGATTATTCAACGGAGCTGTCTTATTCTAAGACGGAGCGTGTAACAAATATTGACGATATTCAGCACCCTGCGATCCGAAATGCAATGAAAATGTTAGACATGCACGAGATTCGTCTTACATATGAAGCAGACCTTCCAGCACGTTCTGGCCTAGGAACATCAAGTTCTTTCGCAGTTGGAATGCTGAATGCTTTCTATGCATTAAAGGGTAAGTATGCTGACAAGAAAAAACTAGCAGATGAAGCTATTTATCTGGAGCGTAATCTTTGTCAGGAAGCTGGTGGATGGCAGGATCAAATTGCTGCTTCTTTTGGTGGGTTCAACCGTATCAACTTTAATGCGGATGGATATGAAGTCCTGCCGGTTATTATTTCGCCGGAGCGAAAGAAGCAACTCAATCAGAATTTAATGATGTTCTTTACCGGGTTTACCCGTTTTTCTTCTGATGTGCAGAAAGCGAATGCAGCAGGCAAACAAGATAAGACAGTACAGCTGAAAGAGATGCTTGCTCTGGTTGATGATGCTGAACGTGTCCTGACAGATAAGAACGCGGATCTTGATGATTTTGGCAGAATGCTGGATCACACTTGGAAACTTAAGCGTCAAACTGGATCGGCTGTTTCTACGAATAGTATTGACGAACTTTATGCAAAAGGCGTGGCGGCTGGTGCATTGGGCGGAAAATTGCTGGGTGCCGGTGGCGGTGGATTCCTTGTATTTTATGTTCAGCCTGAGCGACAGGATGCAGTGCGATTGGCGATGCGTGATCTGATGCATATCCCATTTGCGTTTGAAGATGGTGGAACAAGAGTAATCCACTATACACCGGAAACTTATGAACCGAGGAATGGTGTATGAGTAAGAAGATGAGGATGTTGCAGATATTAAATCTGTGGAGGCTAATACCTGCATATTTGATTGTTTATGTATCCAATAATAAAGCAATTATTTTTGATGAAATACAGCATTGGAAAAAATGTACAGGACATACTGAAAAGGATGGATTTGATATTTTTAGCAGTTTAATGCTGGAGTTAAAAGAGTATCGTACATTATTGCAATATCGCCTGGGGGGGGTATAGCAAATTATTGCTAAAAATGTTGTTTCCAGGGATGGATACCCTATATATTAATACTCCTGAAATTGGTCCGAGGTTATTCATACAACATGGATTCGCGACAAATATAAGCGCAAAGCGAATCGGAAGTGATTGCTGGATTAACCAGCAAGTTACGATTGGATATACATTTGATTCGGAACCACCCGTGATAGGCAATGGAGTGAGAATATCAGCAGGAGCGAAAGTGCTTGGCCAAATTGAAATTGGAGATAATGCTATTATTGCTGCAAATGCAGCAGTTGTAAAGAGTGTAGAAGAAAATATGGTTGTTGGCGGTGTGCCGGCGAAAATAATTGGTGAGAATTCGAAGCATAAGCTGTTTGTCGGTGAGAACAAAGGTTCTCTTCAATAATAACCAAGAGGTAAGAAAATGAAAGATTTGACGAGACATATAGAACTGCTAATTAGTAGATATCCAGTTTTGGAAGAGTCAAAACAGGATATAGAGAAAGCGTATTCAGTATTAGAAAAGTGTTATGAAACAAAGCACAAGGTTTTGATAGCCGGAAATGGCGGGTCGGCAGCGGATGCGGAGCATATTGTCGGGGAATTGATGAAGGGATTTAAACTTTCCAGAAAACCTGATATGGGGTTTGCCAGTAAGTTAATTGAAAAAGATGAAGAGCTGGGACGTGTTTTGGCGGAAAATCTTCAAGGGGCACTTCCAGCTATTGCATTAGATGGCCATGTGGCATTATCTACGGCATACATGAATGATTGTGAACCCCTGCTCTGTTTTGCACAGCAGGTGAATGGCTATGGCGAAGAGGGAGATGTATTCTTTGGCATTTCTACAAGCGGAAACAGTAAAAATGTTTTGTATGCAGCTGTTACGGCACATGCAAAAGGAATGAAAGTTATTGGTTTGACAGGAGCTAAAAATAGCAAGCTTGAACAGATGAGCGATATTTGCATTAAAGTGCCACAAACAGAAACATATATGATTCAGGAACTGCACCTTCCAGTATACCATTGCCTATGCTTGATGCTGGAAGATAGATTTTTTAATTAAGTAAAAAAAAGGACGAGGAAAAAGCATGAAGATAAAATATAGCTCAATAACAAAGTTTTTAATATGTATACTGGTGTTGATGCACTTGTGCTTTTTCTTGATTCCATTAAGTGGCACTGCTATGTTTTCAACGTCCTACATACCCAAAATAAGAATGTTCTTATTTTTGGCGATGGTTATAATGGCGATGATATTTAGTATAGTGTATACTTGCCCAAGTGCAAATGGAGTTATCAAGTTTGAAGTAGCTCTTTTAGGAATATGCTGGGTGAGAGCGATTGTGGGTGCTTTGCAGTTGGGTACAGCATGGGATGATACATTAGCGATGATATGGCCATATTTATATTTGATTATTGCTATTCCATTAATTAACCTATTTAGTGCAGGCAAATGGAAACCACAAAAAGCAGCAAAATTTCTGGTGATAGTAACGAGTATCGATACTCTGGCAAAAGCTTTTATGTCGTTTTACGAATCAAAAACAGGAATTATGTTATGGCCAAACCTGGTGAATGGAGAAATGGGATATCGAAATGGGTTATACAGAATAAACCCATCGGCGCTTTCAATACTTGTGATTCCATTATCTTTTTGGCTTATTTCAAAGGCCAAAAGTAAAAGAGAAAAGTTAACATATGTTATTACAATAGTAATAGACATCTTTTATGCATATATCATCTGGCAAGCAAGATCTGCGTTGCTATATAAAACGATTATTATTATTATGTTGATTTTCCTACATCAGACAAATGATAAAAAGAAAGTTGTCATAGCATTTATAATGATGATAGGAGCAGTAATTTTGATAAATTCCTCTGTTTTTAATTCATTCGTTGATTCGTTTAGTGAAACAAATAAGATGTATGGAAATTCGACAGTAGCGAGAGTAAATGCATATGCCTACTATGGAGCAATGTATTTAAAGGAACCCTTTTGGGGAGTTGGATGCCTTACGACAAGTGAGAGATATGCGTTAGGCGGGGGAATGCTGGAAGATACAGGATTCTTCTATGGATTAGTTCAATTCGGAATTCCGATGATTTTATTTTACATCTATATCTTTCTTAGAGGAATATATGTTTCTATTAAAGTAAAACGAAGGAATATTGCGGATTCCCTATTATGTTTATCTATGACATTATTATTTATCATGTTTGGAGTTAATATGGATCCGTTTTATGCATTTGCACTTGCACTTCCGTTTTATGTGTCATTTGTTGAATATGTTAGATGGGATATTGTAAAAGAGGACGAATATAATGAAGAAACATGTCTATAAATATGATGTAATTAGAATTGTTTTAACGATGTTGGTAGTAATTGGTCATGCAAATTATTATAATGCTGGAAACGCATATGGCGGAATATATATCGCAGATCAAATGTCGGCTGCAGGCATAGCGGATACAGCATTTCATGGATTCGCAGAACAAATCAAACAACTGATTTATACATTCCATATGCCAGCATTTTTTGCTTTATCAGGAACATTGTTTTATAGTCAGCTGAAAAATGGAAGATTTAATTCTGTTACTGAAGTGGTGAAGAACAAAATTTCAAGATTAGTTGTTCCATTTGTATTTGTATATTTATTCTGGAATACTCCGATAAAAATTTTTTCTGGATATTACAGTCAGTCAGAAAATATATGGAAAGACATTTTGATGCAGATGTTTATTCCAACCAATATGTATTTATGGTATTTAGAGGCATTGTTTTTTGATTTTGTATTTGCTTACTTATTATGCAAGTATGCGAAGAAAACGTGGATGATTAACACGACTTCATTTGCAGTTTATATGGCAGTACTTTTTCTGGAAAGGGCAACGGCAGTTACGACACTGTTTGGAAATCCCCTGAGATATTTGCTCTGGTTTGTTTTTGGAATGAACTTGAATAAATACGACAAAGTGGCTAAGAACTATCTTAATAGATTTAAATGGGGGGGGGGACTGCTCCTTGCGGCGCTTTGGATCATTGGCTATTATGGACTAGAATACCTTCCACATTTGGTTTGGCTTGCAAAAGATTTATATTTGGCAAGTGTGGGAATTCTAATTGTGTGGGTGATTTGTGAATTAGTATCAGAACGATTGACAGATAAAGAAAAGCAACTGATCTCAAGACTTTCAGGGTATTCATTTGGTGTTTATTTATATGCTGAACCATTGAATTATTTATTTGTTGTGTTGTTTGTAAAATACTTTGGATTGAACTTCCTTGGTAATGAATGTGGAGCATGTTTTCTATGGGTATTAAGAATCATTGGAACTTCTTTGATTGCGGTTTTCATTGTTAAGTTATTAAAAAAGACTAATATGAAACTGACATTATATTGATGTGTTATCACATATTGACGTAGAGAAGAAATTTTATAAGATAAATAAGATGTGAATAATATTTGTCAGAAGTGGAGGAAAATAGTGAATCATAAAATTTTAAAGGCACTGGAATTTCATGCAAAAATGCCATACAGTGTCATAAATATTTTCAAAAGACAATCTCCTAACTTTGTTAATAGAGAAATGAAGGCGGCTTGTGTTGCAGCGGAGAGTAATACAGGTTGTTATGTTACATACCGTCTTCGCTCCAAAGCTATGACAGATATCCCGATTTTACCGCACTTGAGCTGTGATTTAGATAACAAAATAGCGATTGTGATGCAGGGACCATTGATGGTTGAGAATGACTTTACGCTTGAAACAGCAAAATTTTATAAAAGGTGTTATCCACAAGCATTAATTATTGTATCAACATGGAAAGACAGTGACTCAGAGACAATTGAAAAAATTAAGCAACAGAATGTTGTTGTTGTCCTGAGCGATTTGCCGGATAATTGTGGAAATCTGAATATTAACTATCAGACCGTGAATACTTTAGCTGGTGTAAAAAAGGCAAAAGAAATGGGTGCAGAATTTGTTTGTAAAACACGCACTGACCAGCGAATTTATCATACGGATACAATGAACTACTTAGCAAATCTGGTTAGGACATTTCCTGTAAATAATGAGGATTTTGTTGAGAAGCAAAAGGGACGTATCGTTACTATGTGTATGCCATATGGAGATTTGTTTTATCCATATTGCTTAGCAGACTTTCTATATTTTGGGTATATCGAAGATATAGAAGAACTTTTTTCTTTACCGCTAGACAAGCGGCAAAAAGGAGAATATGGAAACGGAAAAACTAGACGAAAAGTTGCAGAAGAAATGATTGCACCAGAAATTCAATTTTTTCGTGAGTACATCCGCCGCATGGGAGGAAATAATGAATGCACGGTGAAATCATACTGGCAGTTTACAAAAAATCATTTAGTGACGATTAATAAAGATGAAATAGGCCTGTTTTGGCCAAAGTATGAGGGGAGATACTCGGAGAATACTCAGAATGGCTCGTATTATTTAAATGAGGAGGAAAATGCCTTTCGTTGCTACAATTTTGACTTTATTCGATGGCTAAATCTTTATCAAGGTACCTTAAAATACGATCAAAAGTATGAAGAGTACGCTGAATTTATTTTATAAGGAGGAATTGGGATGACAGATAAAAAGGTCATTATTCCGGCTGCTAAAATTGTTCCTGAAGAACTTCAGAAACTGGGAAAGCTTCCCGGTATCATTTATCCAGTCAATCAGAAGATAACATTTGATTATTTATATGAGGAATATAAAGAGTATTGCTCTTCAATGGATATCATTTGCTTTGAAAAGGCAGATAAGGTACAAAGAAGGTTAAAAAACTATCTTGGAGAGAAAGTGAATATTAAGCTTCTCCCAGAACTAAGAGACTTAGGTCATACTATTTATTTTGCCTTAAAAGATGTTGTTGATACGGTCGTTATAAACTTTGCTGATACAATTGTGCTAGATAATGTTGCAGAAATCGAAGGAGATGCTTTTTTCTGCCAAGAGGACTATATGTCTGACACGTGGACATATTTTGATGAAAAAGATGGCAGGATTGTGCGGATTTATGATAAAGAACCTGTAAAGGAGGAAATAAGAAAAAAGCTATTTGTCGGAGTATTTCAATTTACTGATACTGCCTGCTTTAGAAAATGTTTGGAGAATGCTTTTAAACAAGATTCATTGCAGATTAGCACCTTCTATTATGCATTGCAAGAATATAGTAAAATGCATCCTATGCGATCAATTTTGACGAACAACTGGTTTGACATAGGACATGAGGATAAATACTATAATTCAAAACTTGAGGTACGTGCTAGAGAATTCAATCATATTACAATTGATAAAAACCGTGGCATACTAAAAAAGACTAGCGATGATAAAGATAAATTTATTGGCGAAATTAAATGGTATTTAAAGTTGCCGGCGGATGTTGAGTATGTCAGACCTAGAATTTTTGATTATTCGACATCGTATGTTAATCCATATGTTTCTATGGAATATTATGCATATCATACTGTCCATGAATTATTCCTCTATGGTGATTTGACATTACAGCAATGGATTGACATTTTTAATCGAATTCGTTTTGTATGTGATGATTTCAAACGCTACACAGTCCAAGATGCTAATATTCGCCAGGCACTGGAAGAAATGTACCTGACAAAAACTCTGCAGCGTTTTGAAAAGATGAAGAAAGATGAACGATTTTTAGCTTTCTTCGAGTCACCGATAACAGTGAATGGAAAGAAATATCAGCCTTTGGAGAAAATCATTGTAGCATTAGAAACGGCAATACCAGAGATGCTATATGATGTGGATACTTTTAATATTATTCACGGGGATTTGTGCTTCGCCAATATTATGGTGGACTCGAATTTCTCTTTTATTAAAGTGATTGATCCGCGCGGTAAATTCGGTACATATGATATTTACGGTGATTTCCGCTATGAACTCGCAAAATTGTTCCATAGTGTAGATGGAAAATATGATTTTATTATAAAAGATTTATTCGATCTTGATTATAATATCGAGACATCTTGCATTAATTATCGCATTCAAGATCGTAAGAGAGAATTTAATTTGTATAAAGTGTTCCTGGATACGTTTGCGGCAGAAATCGGCAATGATCTGAGAAAAGTCGAACTAATAGAAGCGTTGCTTTTCCTAAGCATGATTCCGCTTCATGGTGAGAGCATTAGACACCAAATGGTTATGCTTGGAACTGGGTTGGAAATTCTAAATAGAGTGGTTAATATACAGGTTGAAGGAGAAGAATGATGTTTGAAGAATATTCATTTGTTTTTGATATAGACGGAACATTGTGTCCAATAAAGAAAAAGGATGAAAAATATGAGGACCTAGTACCATACAAGGAAATGGTGGAGAAATTGAGATTTTACCATGATAATGGTGCTAGAATTGTTTTATTTACTTCTCGAAATATGAATTCCTACAATGGAAATATGGGTCTAATCAATAAAAATACTGCGAAAGTGCTGTCAGCGTGGTTAGACAAGTGGAACATTCCGTACGATGAAATTTTATATGGAAAACCGTGGCCAGGACATAAAGGATTCTATGTTGATGATCGGACTGTTCGTCCAGATGAGTTCCTAAATTGTTCAGTTGATGAGTTGAATGAAATTTGCAGTAAATCTAAATGCAAAGATTGAGAGGAAGAAGCTATATGGATATTATAATTACAATGGCTGGCTTGGGGAGTCGTTTTCGGAAAGTGGGATATAATTGCCCCAAATATATGATTGAAGCTAAAGGTAAGACGCTGTTTGATTGGTCAATGGATAGCTTGGTTGACTATAATAAGCATGTTGACAGATACGTGTTTGTTGTCAGAGCAGAAGATCACGCAGAGGAATTTATTAAGAAGCATTGTGCTGCATATGGAATTCATGATGTGAAAATTGTTGAATTGGATCATATGACAGATGGACAGGCAACGACTTGTATGCTGGCAATTCCTTATTGCGACCAGAATTCGTCTATTATGGTATATAATATTGATACTTATGTGGAACCCAATGAAATGAAATATGAGGATATTTCTGGAGATGGGCACATTCCGTGCTTCCATGCGGATGGAGACCATTGGAGTTTTGTGAAACTGAATTCGGAAGGAAAAGCTATAGAAGTACGAGAAAAGAAACGTATCTCTGATAATTGTACATTGGGTGCTTATTATTTCTCATCCGCTAAATTGTATAAGGAACTCTATGAGGAGTATTACGCAGATGAGAGTCGTTTAGAGAAAAATGAGAAGTATATTGCTCCTCTTTACAATTTTATGATTGAAAAAGGCATGCCTGTAACAATTAGCATTGTTGATGCAAAGAAGGTTCATGTCTTGGGAACCCCGGAAGAATTGCAAGTTTTTTTACAGGAGAACTAAGATGTTTGAAAAAGTAATGAAAGGAATTCAGCGACGATTAAAGGAAGCTAGAAGAGGATCGCAGCTTATTTGTTCAGATCTTCTTCAAAATTGGCTTGCAGCAGGAGTGGTATGTCCTATTAAACTCAGATCCATTTTGTATCGGCTGGCCGGAAATAAAATTGGAAAAATTGTTATCTTTCTCCAAGAATCTTTCTCGGTCCTGAATCGGGAAAATTGTCCGTTTGGGGGGAACATTCATTAATTATAATTGCTGTTTTGATTTAGGAGACGACATTGAAATTGGTGAAAATTGTAATATCGCAATGAATGTTCATTTTATTAATGGAACACATGAAATTGGCGAGGAAAATAGACGTGCAGCTCAAGGGATTACAAAACGTATTGTAGTTGGTGCTGGTTCTTGGATTGGTGCGGATACAATAATAATGCCTGGAGTAACTATTGGAAAGGGTGTAGTTATTGGGACAGGTTCTCTTGTAACAACCGATCTTGAAGACAATGCCATTTATTTTGGAAGACCAGCACGTCTCTATAAAAAGTTATAATATAACAATGAAGAAATGAGGATAGATGGATGCAACACACAGTAGAAACAATTAAAAATAAGTATTTGGGAATGTCCAAACCTGTTAAAGCAGCATTTTGGTTTACCGTGTGTAGCTTCTTACAGCGTGGTATTAGCATGATAGCGACCCCTATATTTACGCGGTTGCTTTCAACAGAAAATTATGGCTTGTATAGTACATATCTTTCGTGGGAAACTGTATTGATGATGCTTGTAACACTTAGTCTATATAAGGCTATGATGAATTTGTATGTCAAATACGAGAATCAAGAGATGGTGTTATCAGCAGTATGTGGATTAGAGTTGGTATTGTCTTTAACATGGCTGGTTATTGGAATTAGCTTTAGAAATTTGGCTGCAGAATGGTTGGGATTATCTCCTCAACTTGTCTGCTGCCTTTTTGCTAGTTTTATTTTCCAAGCTGTTGTTCAATGCTGGTCATTATATAAAAGATATATCTATGATTATAAAACTCTCGTGGCTGTTACATTGTTGTCCACAGTTGGATCGACCTTATTTGGAGTTGTTGCAGTAGTTTTTGTCAGTCCTACTGCAGAAGCGAGAGTTCTTTCGAACACGATTGTAATGGCATTGATAGGAATCGCACTGTATTATTCAGTGTTTAAAAAAGGAAAGAAATTCTATGATAAAAGAATTTGGTTGTTTTCATTAGGATTTTGTATTCCGCTGATGCCACACTATCTGTCGGAATTCGTTTTACAAAGTTCCGATAAGATTATGATTAACTATTTATGTGGTCCAAGTGATGTGGCTCTATATAGTATTGCGTATTCCGCAGGAAGTTTGATAAACCTTATTACAAATGCCGTTAACTCTACTTTCGCACCATACCAATATCAGAAATTAAAATCTGGTGAATATAAAGTTATGGCCAAGAGAGCGGATCAGGTACTATTTTTTGTTGCTGCAATGCTGGCCGGCATTATGCTTTTTAGTAGAGAGATTGTATTGATATTTGGTGGAATGAAGTATATTGAAAGCGTTGATGTGATTATTCCGATTTGTATCGGTGTTTACTTTAACTATATGTTCCAACTGTTTGCTAGAGTACAGGAATACTATGAAAGAAAATTAACAGTTGTTATTCCGTCAATCCTATGTGCAGTGCTTAATTTGATTTTGAATTATATTTTCATAAAACTATGTGGATATCAAGCAGCAGCCTACACTACTTTCTTTTGCTATGCATTGTTTTGTTTTATTCATTATATGTTCTACAAAAAGGTCTGTACAGAAATTTTGAATGGTACGCAGTTATACGATGTCAAAGGACTTCTTGCAATCTCAGTAGGTGTAATGTTTTCGGGTGTTGTTATTACATTCATTAACAGGTTGCTATGGCTAAAGTACACTATTCTGGTCGTAGCCTTTATTGCACTCATCATTCATAGAAAGCGTGTTTTTGAAGCGGTAAAATCTGTTCTTGGAAAGTAAGAGGAAGTAAAATGAAAACAGTAATAATGGCCGGAGGGCGAGGAACTCGTATATCTGAATTGTTTCCTAATATTCCGAAGCCTTTGATTCAAATCGAAGGTGTTCCGGTTCTTGAACGGGAGATTATCTCGTTGAGAAATCAGGGATTTAAAGATATCATTATGACAGTTTCCCATATGGGAGACAAAATCATGAGCCGTTTTGGGGACGGTTCTAAGCTGGGTGTGTCAATCCAGTACTACAATGAAGTTACACCGCTCGGAAACGCCGGTGCGCTTTTTAAGCTGCGAGAGCAACTTGGGGATGAACCGTTCCTACTTTTGAATGCAGATGCCGTTTTTGATGTTGATTTCAACCGAATGGTTAGATTCCATCAGGAGCATGGTGGATTGGTGACATTGTTCACCCATCCGAATAACCATCCGTATGATAGCGGGCTCATTATTGCGGAAAAAGATATGTCGGTTCAATCCTGGCTGGCGAAGGAAGATATTCGCCCGACATATTATAAAAATAGAGTCAATGCAGGTTTGCATGTGATTGATCCTAAAGTCCTTGATATGGTATCGATTGATGCAGATAAAATCGGTACTGTGGATGAGATAACAGGAAAGACTGTAAAAGTTGATTTGGATCGTCAGCTTCTGAAACCGCTGGCGGGAACCGGTAAGATGTTCTGCTACGATTCGCCAGAGTATGTAAAGGATATGGGGACACCAGATCGCTTCCATCAGGTGGAAGAGGATTTCAAAGCAGGAAGAGTATCGGCTAAAAATCTTTCAAACAAGCAGAAAGCTGTGTTCCTCGATCGGGATGGTACGATCAACAAATATGTTGGTTTCCTTAGAAACATTAATGACCTTGAGTTGATTGATGGCGTGGCAGAGGCAATCAAGAAAATCAATGCGTCCGGTTATCTTGCAATTGTAGTCACAAATCAGCCTGTTATTGCTAGAGGAGAGGTGACGTTCCAAGAACTGGAAGAGATCCATAATAAGATGGAAACAGAACTCGGCTTGCAGGGAGCTTACCTTGATGCAATTTATTATTGCCCTCATCATCCACACAAGGGATATAAAGGTGAAGTCCCAGAATTGAAGATTGAATGCGATTGTCGTAAACCGAAGCCGGGAATGTTGCTAAAGGCGGCGGATGATTATAATATTGATCTGAGCCAGAGCTATATGATTGGCGATGGTGAGAATGATATTAAAGCTGGATTGGCGGCTGGATGCAAAACAATTCTGGTTAATGGAGCCGGAACAGATGCCAAGAATGAAGATTTTGGACAAAGCAATACGATGAGCTCGGTGCTAGAATTTACAAAGAAATATCTTAAATGAAATGTGAAATAGTTCAGATGCTAAGGTAGAGGACATAAAAATGGGAAAGTATTTTGGAACAGATGGCTTCCGTGGTGAAGCCGGAATTACATTAACCGCAGATCATGCCTATAAGGTTGGTCGTTTCTTGGGATGGTATTATAATGCTCTCCGTGAGCGAAATGGTGACACCAACCCTGCTCGTATCGTTATCGGTAAGGATACTCGTCGCAGCTCGTATATGTTTGAGTATAGCTTGGTTGCTGGTCTGACTGCTTCTGGTGCAGATGCTTATCTGCTCCATGTCACTACGACCCCGTCTGTGGCGTACATCGCTCGTGTGGATGACTTTGACTGCGGCATTATGATCTCCGCCAGTCACAATCCGTACTACGATAACGGCATTAAGCTGATTGACTGCTACGGCGAGAAGATGCCGGAGGAGACTCTGCTGCTGGTGGAGGATTACATTGACGGCAAGCTCCATGTGTTCGATAAAGACTGGCCTGAACTGCCTTTTGCTCATCGTGAGCATATCGGCTGTACTGTGGACTATGTGGCAGGCCGCAACCGCTACATGGGCTACCTGATCTCTCTGGGCATCTATTCCTTCAAGGGTGTGAAGGTTGGTCTGGACTGCGCCAACGGCAGTTCTTGGAACATCGCTAAGAGCGTTTTCGATGCTCTGGGTGCTGACACCTACGTCATCAATAATAAGCCGAATGGCACAAACATCAACAACAACGCCGGTTCTACCCACATTGAGGGTCTTCAGAAGTTTGTTGTGGAGAAGGGCTTGGATGTTGGCTTTGCCTACGATGGCGACGCTGACCGCTGTTTGTGTGTGGACGAGAAGGGCAATGTTATCACCGGTGACCACATTCTGTACATCTACGGTTGCTATATGAAGGAACGTGGTAAGCTGTTAAATAATACGGTTGTCACCACGGTTATGTCCAACTTTGGTCTCTACAAGGCTTTCGATGAGCAGGGCATTGGCTACGCTAAAACGGTTGTAGGCGACAAATATGTCTATGAGTATATGGCAAAGAACGGCTGTCGTATCGGTGGTGAGCAAAGCGGCCATATCATCTTCTCCAAGTATGCGAGCACTGGTGATGGCATTCTGACCAGCCTGAAAATGATGGAAGTCATGTTGGCTAAGAAGAAGCCGATGAGTGAGCTGGCAGCACCGCTGAAGATTTATCCGCAGGTGTTGGAAAATGTCCGTGTGACCGATAAGAAGGCTGCACAGAATGATCCGGTTGTTCAGGAAGCTGTGTCTAAGGTTGCTGAAGCACTGGGCGATACTGGTCGTATTCTGGTGCGTGAATCCGGTACTGAACCGGTGGTGCGTGTCATGGTGGAAGCACCTGACCATGATACCTGCCAGAAGTATGTTGACGAAGTGGTCAATGTGATCTGTGAAAAGGGATATAAGGCGTAAAGTCAATGACGACTCTGGGCAATAATTATCCAGAGCCGTTTTGCATAATAAAGGGAAAGTATAATAGACGAGAGAATTAAATAGCGGGAGGGATAAACCTATGTGTGGAATCGTTGGTTTTACAGGAAACCGACAGGTAGCACCGATCCTGTTGGATGGTCTGTCTAAACTGGAGTATAGAGGATATGATTCAGCTGGACTGGCTGTCCGCGACGGAGAGAATCTGGCGCAGGTCGTGAAAGCAAAGGGCCGCCTGTCTAATCTGATCGAGAAAACGGATAACGGTAATGCTTTGAAAGGAACTTGCGGTATTGGTCATACTCGTTGGGCAACTCACGGTGAGCCGAGCCAAACCAATGCACATCCGCATGTTTCAGGTAACTGTACCCGTTCTGGTTCTGGTACAGTGGAGTCTGAGGTCGTTGGTGTACATAACGGCATCATTGAAAACTATACTGAGCTGAAAGAAAAGCTGCTGAAGCATGGCTATACGTTCTACAGCCAGACGGACACTGAAGTAGTCATCAAGCTGGTGGACTATTATTATAAAAAGTACAATCTTGGTCCTATTGATGCCATCGCTAAGACGATGGTGCGTGTTTGTGGTTCCTACGCTCTTGAGCTGATGTTCCGGGATTATCCGAGCGAGATCTGGGTGGCACGTAAGGATAGCCCGATGATCATCGGCATTGCGGATGGTGAGACCTATGTGGCTTCGGATGTCCCGGCAATTCTGAAATACACTCGCAACGTGTATTACATTGGCAACCTTGAGTTCGCAAAGCTGACTCCGGGTGAAGCTCATTTCTATGACTTGAACGGTGATGAAATTGAGAAGCAGACCACCGAGATCAAGTGGGATGCAGAAGCAGCTGAAAAAGGCGGCTTTGAGCATTTCATGATGAAAGAGATCCGTGAGCAGCCGAAAGCTGTCCAGGATACCCTTAATTCTGTGATTAAGGACGGAGCTATCGAACTGTCCGGCGTGGAAATCACTGAAGACGAGATTAAGAACGTTGAGCAGATCTATATTGTTGCCTGTGGCTCTGCATGGCATGTGGGCATGGCTGCTCAGTATGTACTGGAAGATATGGCCGATATTCCGGTGCGTGTGGAACTTGCATCTGAGTTCCGCTATCGTAAGATGCCGCTCAATCAGAAGGCACTGGTGATCGTTGTCAGCCAGTCTGGTGAGACAGCAGATACACTGGCGGCACTGCGTCTGGCAAAAGAAAAAGGCATAACCACAATGGCAATCGTCAATGTGGCGGGTAGTAGCATTGCCCGTGAAGCAGATAAGGTGTTCTACACACTTGCTGGACCTGAGATCTCTGTTGCAACGACCAAGGCATACAGCGCACAGCTGGCAGCCATGTACTGTCTGGCGGTTCGGTTTGCAAAGGTTAGAGAAAAAATCACTGAAGAGCAGTACAGCTACTATATTTCTGAACTGTTGACTCTCCCGGAAAAGATGCAGAAAACTTTGGAAGATAAAGAGCGCATTCAGTGGTTTGCAGCAAAGTATGCCAATGCACACGACGTGTTCTTCGTAGGTCGTGGCATTGACTATGCTGTCTGCTTGGAAGGTAGTTTGAAACTGAAAGAAATCAGCTACATTCACTCGGAGGCATATGCAGCTGGCGAACTGAAGCACGGAACTATTAGTCTAATTGAGCAGGGAACATTGGTCATTGGTGCACTGACCCAGAGTGAACTCTACGAAAAGACTATCAGCAATATGTTGGAGTGCAAGAGCCGTGGTGCCTATCTGATGGGGCTCACTACTTATGGCAAGTATGAAATCGAAGATCAGGTAAACTTCACAGTTTATGTTCCAAAGATGGACGAGCACTTTGTTGGTAGCCTGGCAGTGATTCCGTTGCAGCTACTCGGCTACTATGTGTCTGTAGCCAAGGGCCTGGATGTGGATAAGCCAAGAAATCTGGCTAAGAGTGTGACAGTAGAATAAAAGTTAGTAAGAGGAAGAAGTTATGAAAACAACGTTACTTATCATGGCAGCCGGTATCGGTAGCCGTTTTGGAACAGGAATCAAACAGTTGGAGCCAGTGGATGATGCTGGACATATCATTATGGATTACTCAATCTATGATGCGATTGAGGCAGGTTTCAACCATGTAGTGTTTATCATCCGCAAGGATATCGAGAAGGAATTCAAAGAGGTCATCGGTGATCGCATTGCCTCCATTTGCTCTTCTCATAATGTAACTGTTGACTATGCTTTCCAGGATATTAACGATATCCCGGGAACTTTGCCGGAAGGTCGTACAAAACCTTGGGGAACCGGTCAGGCTGTGCTTGCTGCAAAGAAGGTTCTTGATACACCGTTCATTGTGATCAATGCAGATGATTACTACGGCAAGGAGGGTTTTAAGGCTGTCCATGAGTATCTGGTGAATGGCGGAAAGTCCTGTATGGCTGGCTTCGTGCTGAAGAATACTCTGTCCGATAATGGCGGTGTAACCCGTGGTGTTTGCAAGATGGACGACCAGAACAATTTGACAGAGGTTGTGGAAACCAAGAATATTGTGAAGACCGCAACTGGAGCAGAAGCAGACGGAAAAGTGATTGATGTTGATTCTCTGGTATCCATGAATATGTGGGGATTAACTCCTGATTTTTTGGACATGCTGGAGAAAGGTTTCAAAGAATTCTTCGAGAAAGAAGTTCCGGGCAATCCTTTGAAAGCTGAGTATCTGATCCCAATCTTCATCGGTGAACTGCTGGAGCAGGGCAAGATGTCTGTGAAGGTTCTGAAAACGAACGATACCTGGTATGGTATGACCTATCATGAGGATGTCGCAGTTGTAAAGGACAGCTTCAAAAAGATGCTAGAAAACGGCGTGTACAAGGCTGACCTGTTCAGTGATCTCTAAACAATGATGAAAGAAACTATTGATTTACTCGGGAAGATTCTCACAAATATCCTGACTGCGCTCTATGAGCCGTTTGGCTTTTCGCTTCTTCTTTCCTTTTTGACCATGTTTTTCTATTTGTATGCGTATGAGCCAATACATGCTGGTAAAGGTTGGAAAAATGCTATAGTAACGTGGTATCAGAAGTTCAAAGAGAGCATGTTCTTCCGAAAGTTGTTTTTATTGACTTTCGTGATTTCGATGATCTTGTTCAGAACGCTGTTGAATCGGAACCTGTGGATGAATCCGTTATCCAAGGTCATGGGTGGCTGGGGTATCTGGGAGATAGAAAATGGCGAACAGAAGCTGACAACCGAGTGTATTGAAAACGTGATTATGATGGTGCCATTTTCGGCGGTAGTGATGTGGACGTTCGGAGAGAAGATAGGAAACGGCTGGAAGAAGAGCCTATGGCAAAGTGGGAAGATAGCATTTATTTTTTCTGTAAGCATTGAGATGCTGCAATTATTGCTTCGCTTGGGTACATTCCAGCTATCAGACATCTTCTATAACACAGTGGGTGGAGTGCTAGGTGCGGAATCATGAAGGTAAGAAAGCGTCTGTAAAACTGGATGAAATTGTGATATACTGGGAGTGGTAGCTCCCTACGCTACTCGTAATAATCACACACCTCTTCGTGGTGAGCAGCAGGCAACGCTGAAATAGCGGCTAAGTGTGAGAACGGTATTTGAATGGAGGGTATATTGTGAAGGTAACATTTAAACGCTTTGGTTTACCATATAATCCTCAAAAAGACAAGAAAAATAAAAATAAAATTATTAGACACATTGTGTGGTTTTTAATCGCATTTATTGCCATTTCAGTCCTACTAACGTTGGTGGTAGAAGCACTGATACGGATATCCATTGCAAAACTAGCTATAAATGACACGATAGACTCAACGTGGATTGGATCTTTAGCTTCATATTGGGGCGGGATTATTGGTGGAATGATTTCCGGAACACTTGCTTTTATTGGTGTGTTTTATACTATTCGCTATTATAAGGAGTCGGATGAGCAGAAGGAAAAGGCAGCAATTCAGCCGTTCCTAAATGTTACAATGGCGTCTGGTGGAAAAGCAACCCGCGGCTTTTCTTTAGGTAAAAGTAAAGAGGACAAGAAGAAAAAGTTGCAAGTTAATGTAAACATAAAAAACATAGGAAATGGTTTTGCAAATACATTAGTAGTTCATACAGGTGCCAATTTTGGCGGATTAGCATTTAATAATGTTATTGCGGTGGGAGAATCTATCGACTTGTTTTTCATGGTTGACGAAGATGAACTAAAAGAAGGACTTCATTTTGGAATTCAATATATTGATTCGATGAGAAATGAATATATTCAAGAATACGATATGAAGAAAGAGTATAGTTCGATTAAGATTGAATGTGGTTATCCCGGATTTTTAGAACAATTTTGATTAAAAAGAAAAGAGGTTATCACCATGCCCAGAACGAAAGGTAGCAAAAACCGTCCTAAAACCAATATCACCAAAGACTATGCATCCCAGATCGTAGAGAAGCAGGAGACTATTGCGTCTCTGAATACCGAGATCGCATCCATCCAGAAAGCGATTGAAGAGCAGAAGAACACACTGAAAGAGAAGAAGACTGCTCTGAAGAAGACCGAAAAAGAAGTGGCATCCTTGGAAGCGAAGAAAGCAAAGGCAGATGCTAAGGCCGCTGAAGAAGCTAAGAAGGCTGAAGCGGAGGCTGTGCTGAAGAAGCTGTTGGCAAGCGGTATGAGTGCGGACGAGATCCTCGAAAAACTGAAATAAGATCGCCGTGTGGACAAACTGAACTCCAGGAGTTCACTCGGTATTTTTTGAAGGTTGATATATAGTTTGTAACGAAAATAGAAGAAATGGAGCGTAAGCAAAATGAATTTATCAAAAATACATCATATTGCAATCATCGTATCTGACTATGAAGCAGCTAAGGATTTCTATGTGAACAAGCTGGGATTCTCTGTCATCAGAGAAAACTACCGTCCAGAGCGTAAGGACTGGAAGCTAGATCTTCGTGTCAATGAGCACACAGAGCTGGAGATTTTTGCAGAAGAAAACCCGCCGAAGCGTGTAAACCGTCCAGAGGCCTGTGGTCTACGCCATCTTGCGTTCTGCGTTGATAGCGTGGAGCAGACGGTGAATGAAATGGCGGAGGTAGGCATTGAATGCGAGCCAATCCGCGTGGATGATTACACCGGCAAGAAGATGACTTTCTTCCACGACCCGGATGGACTGCCGCTGGAGCTGCATGAGTAAAATGAAGAAAACCAGAAAGCCCGGTGGTGGCCGGAAGAAGTTGAAGCCGGAGTACGATGCCGGGAAGAATCTGAAAGAGCAGATGGATGCTGCTGTGGCACTTTATGGGGAGGAATGCTCCCTCCAATCCATCGCAGATGCGCTGAACCTTAACCCTATCAAAGTAAGAAAGCTCCTCATCACGGCAGGTGTGTATGAATCAGAAGTGGCGGAGAAGGTGCAAGCTACCTTTGAAGAATACCGTGAAACACAAGACTACAAAACCTCCATACTCTCAACTGCAAACACCCTGAAACTTTCCAAAGCCTCTGTTACTTCGTATCTGCCATATCAGAAAGGCGTGTACTTCCCAAGTACAGAAAAGGAGAAGATCAGTGTTGGGGCAGAGCGGCAGCGGAGATACAGAGCAATGAAGCGATGGAGGGCTAATCCGACAGAAGAAAACTTCTGGGGCGTGGTTGTGTCCTATGCCGGGGTAGGATTTAAAACCTACTCCGGGTTGCCATTCTCTTACGAAGTGCGGAAAGGCAGGAACGGTGAGTACACAAAAGAGCTGTGGATCGACCGCCGGGAGAAGAGTAAACGTCTAGCGTGGAGTTCTATAGTTTTGGCGCTGAAGAATATTAAAGGGGAGGTAGTAGACCGCCCGAAAGCTCTGGGTGATATCCGGGGAATGACCTACATATACGGAATGTTCTATCGGTTCGGACTGATTGATGTGCCGGACAAGGTAAAGGAGAAGATGGGCCGTCTAAAAGACCGCAACTCAAAGTAATAAAACGTATTATGTATGGAAGAAATAGTTTTGAATTATTGAAGGCAAAAGTACTGCTTCATGAACAATTTCGCTGTGAAATCAACTAAGTGTGGAAAGAGCCCTTACTGCCTTTTTATCGTTATGTTCTAAAGCAAAAACCAGACAACCGTGCTTATATTACGAACGAAATAAGCACAATCGTCTGGTGGTAAGGCATAAAAATCCCCCAGTCGTACACAACTGGGGGAGAAAGACGGTGGTCTGGAGGTCATCTTCCCGGCCTCGGACCTCGCAAGGTTACCGAAACCTGATCGCTGTTGAAAGTATAGCCGATGTAGTAGTGCTAGTCACGCAGTCCGGACTGAAGGATGTCAACAAACTCCTGAAACTGGACCCTTCCAATACAGAACTGGTTGCCTATAAGCAGGAGAAAACGGTATAATTGAGGAAGGCAGTTGGGTATAAGGGGTACAAGTGGTGGAGATGAAAAATATTGTGAAGACGGAAAGAGGGGCTGTTGCATGCTTGTGAGTTAGTGATTTATGGGTATCATGATAAAACAAAAACAATAATTGGAGAACCTCATTGGAATTTTGGAAAATATTGTTAGATGATATAAAAGAACCGGTTTCGTACCTTCCCATGGGAGTCGGAGCGGCGATTATGATGCTTTTGTTATTGCGGCTGGTTGCCGGGGAGAAGGCATGGAAGCGACCGCAGGTGTATTATTATTTTTTATTGGGTGTATATGAAACGGTTGTGTGGATTCAGGCGTTTTTTTCGCGGGAGTCGGGTTCCAGAACGGGGATTGACTGGCAGCTGTTTGAGACATGGGGCAGAACCTGGCAGTCCAGGGCATATATGGTTGAGAATGTGATTATGTTTCTTCCGCTTGGAGTTTTGCTGCCGTTGGCAGAAAGGCGGTGTGCCAAATGGTGGAAGATGCTTTTGATCAGTATGCTGTTGTCGATGATGATCGAGGGGATGCAGCTTGTGACAGAAAGAGGATATTGCCAGCTGGACGATGTAGTTATGAATACATTGGGCGGTTGTCTGGGATATGGGGTGATGCGGATAATCGATGCGGTGCATCGCCGTTTGCATCATTCATAGAGGGCTGCGGTATTTGTTTCAAGGTTATGGCAAATCCATATCTTCGGGGAAGGCAATACGAGAACAACAGCAGTGTTCTTCATCAAATATTTAAGGACGCTTGGGTTCTCTGCAACCAATGATATTTTTGCAGAAAACGCCTGGTATTTCAGGAATGCACTTGTGCGTGCAAACTATACGAACCTGCAAAAAGGCATTCACGAAACAACAGAGTATTTGGAAGCAAAACTTCTTTCCAATTTGGTAAAGGCAGACATTATTGAATCAGTATCCGGTCATGGAAAAGGAAAATATAAATTCAAGAAGTAGTTTAGGTATTGTAGAATTTCCACTCATCGAGTGGAAATTTTGCTTAATATGATAGAGATATTTTCCAGAAATCCGGATTTCATTATATTGGAAGATGATGCAGTTCTCACACCGCTTCTGATAGATGATGAAATATCTAGTTTGTCGGCAATCCTTTTAAATGAAGCGTATTATGAATTGCTAAAAACCGGACAAATGATGGTTGATGGCATTCCGGTATTAAGTCCGACTTGCCTGATACCATTTAAGGCGAAAGCGTGGCTGGATTTAAAAGAACGCAAGTTAAATGGAGATCAGGTTGGCAGCAAAAATATAAAGAAACATAAAAACGATGTGTTCCGATTAGCACTGTTAATCACAGCCAATGGGCTACACACTCAGCGCAAGAAGTATTGAGAATTTGCTGGCAGTCGGCTATAATGAGATCGAGAACATATGCGTGCAGAGGGGCGATGAATAGTCATCGACTGTGTGCATAAATATGATTAATTTTGGGGGTTTTATGGGAGCTGAAAGCAAAACGAGGATGACAGAGGGAAGTATCTCTAAGAAGATTATTTTATTTGCCATACCATTGTTTCTGGGGAATCTGTTTCAGCAGCTGTATAATACAGCGGATTCCCTGATTGTAGGTAATTATCTTGGCAGCAATGCGCTGGCAGCAGTCAGTTCGTCGGGAAACCTGATTTTCCTGATGGTAGGTTTTATTAACGGTATTGCCATGGGAGCCGGTGTGGTAATTGCCAGGTACTATGGGGCGAAAAACAAGGATTATCTCCAGCGGGCGATTCATACAACCACAGCCTTCGGTCTGGTGGCCGGAATCACACTGACGGCTGCGGGAATGTATCTGGCACCGAAGATTCTGGTACTGATGGGAACACCGGCAGATGTACTTCCGGAATCAATTGTATATTTTCAAACCTATTTTGCAGGTTCTCTGGGTGTAGTCATGTACAATATTTTCGTGGGAATCCTGCAGTCGGTGGGGGACGGCCGCCATCCGCTGATCTATCTGATTATTTCCTCCTGTGTGAATGTGGTGCTGGATATCTTCTTTATCGCAGGACTTGGCATGGGAGTGGGATCGGCAGCCCTGGCAACGGCTATATCCCAGTTTGTCAGCGCGATTCTCTGTATGGTGCATCTGATGCGGGTGAAGGAAGATTACCGGCTGGAGCTTAGGAAGATTCGTTTTGACAGACATATGCTGAGGCAGATTATTCAGAATGGTGTACCTTCTGGTTTCCAGAACTCAGTCATTGCCATAGCCAACGTGTTTGTACAGTCCAACATCAATGCATTCGGTAAAATGGCCATGGCAGGCTGCGGAGCTTATTCTAAGGTAGAAGGTTTTGCCTTCCTGCCGGTGACCTGCTTTACTATGGCGATAACTACCTTTGTGGGACAGAATCTTGGGGCAAAGCAGTATGACAGAGCAAAGAAAGGTGCGAAGTTCGGTATCCTCTGCTCCATCTTCATTGCAGAACTGATTGGTATCACCATATATACGGCGGCACCGGTGCTGATTGCAGCATTCAACCGTGATCCGGATGTGATACATTATGGGGTGATGCAGGCCAGAACCATTGCGTTGTTTTATTGTTTATTGGCATTTACTCACTGTATCGCGGCTGTACTCCGGGGTTCCGGCAATGCTGCCGTGCCCATGATCGTTCTGCTCTGTGTATGGTGTCTGTTCCGTGTCAGCTACATCACACTGGCAGTGCGTCTGATTCCGGATATCCGGGTCATATTCTGGGCATACCCACTGACCTGGAGCATCAGCTCCGTGATTTTCCTGTTTTTGTTTTTAAGGGGAAATTGGGTGCATGGATTTGAGAAGAGGCCGAAGAAGGGATAGATTTTTATTATATCATATGTGAAATGGTTGTTTTGAGTGGTGGACAGCTGCTTACCGGAAATGATGCAGCTGTCAAAAAAATTTCTCGCAGAATCAAGTACAAAAGGATTTTGAGACCACATGAAAGTGACAGGGAGGTAACCAGATTAATGAATTATGCAGAATGTTTAGAACTGGCAAGAGGAAAAATGGGAAATTACTGCAAGGCCTGTCCGGAATGCAACGGAAGAGCCTGCAAGAATCAGATGCCGGGTCCGGGAGCCAAAGGAATCGGAGATATGGCGATTCGGAATTATGACAAATGGAAGGAAATCCGTGTCCAGATGGATACACTGGTGGAGAAACGGCCCATCGATACATCTCTTTCGTTGTTTGGAAAGAATTTTCAGTATCCGTTTTTTGCAGGTCCGGTGGGAGCCGTGAATATGCATTACGGCGATTCACTGAATGATGTTTCTTACAATGATATATTAGTTTCTTCCTGCGCAGAGTTTGGAATTGCTGCTTTTACAGGAGACGGAATGGACAGCAATGTGATGGTGGCTGCCACGGAAGCCATCAAAAAGGCAGGGGGACTGGGAATTCCAACGGTGAAGCCATGGAATGTGGAAATGGTTCGTGAAAAGATGGCGCTTGTCAAAGATGCAGGTGCTTTCGCGGCTGCCATGGATATCGATGCGGCTGGCCTTCCGTTTTTGAAAAATTTCAACCCGCCGGCCGGAAGTAAATCAGTGGAGGAGCTTCGTGAGATCGTGAAGGCAGCAGGAGTACCTTTTATTGTAAAGGGTATTATGACGGTAAAAGGCGCTTTGAAGGCTAAAGAGGCCGGTGCGGCAGCCATCGTGGTATCTAACCATGGAGGAAGAGTCCTGGACCAGTGTCCGGCAACGGCAGAGGTTCTGGAAGAAATAGCAAAGGCAGTGGACGGTTCCATGAAAATCTTCGTGGATGGTGGAATCCGTTCCGGCACCGATGTATTTAAAGCATTGGCACTGGGGGCAGATGCGGTTATCATAGCCAGACCTTTCGTCACAGCTGTCTATGGCGGAGGCCGAGAAGGGGTCGAAGCTTATATCCAGAAGATTGGAAGTGAGCTTGCAGATACCATGGCTATGTGCGGCGTATCTTCCCTTGCTGAAATTACCCGCGACTGTGTGAGAGTGTAAAAAAGTAAACTATCAAATATAGCAAAAATTAGTAGAAAGGGTGAGTGGTATGCGTTTTAAGCGAGTGTTTGTAATTGTACTTGATTCCCTGGGAATCGGTCCCATGGCAGATTCTGCGAGATTTGACGATGCCGGTGCGGATACGCTGGGGCACATCTCAGAAACAGTGGAACATCTGGATATTCCGAATCTGCAGAGATTGGGACTTGCCAATCTCAAGGCCCTTAAGCAGGTAAAGCCGGCAGAACATCCGGAAGGATATTTTATGGCGATGAATGAGGCAAGCAATGGTAAGGATACCATGACCGGTCATTGGGAGATGATGGGAATCCGGACGGATAAGCCATTTATCACATTTACAGAACATGGATTTCCCAAGGAACTGATTGACGAACTGGAAAAGCGCTGCGGCAGAAAGATAATCGGCAATAAGGCAGCCAGCGGAACGGAGATTCTGGAGGAGCTGGGTGAACAGGAAGTGAATGAAGGAAAGCTGATTGTCTATACATCAGCGGATTCTGTGCTTCAGATCTGTGGCAATGAGGAGACCATGGGACTGGAAACTCTGTATCATTACTGTGAGATCGCCAGAGAACTGACCATGCGGGATGAGTGGAGAGTTGGCCGTGTTATCGCAAGACCCTATGTGGGCAAAAAGCGCGGCGAATTTAAACGGACAAGTACCCGCCATGATTATGCTTTGAAACCCACCGGACCGACGGCGCTGAATGCCCTGAAGGATGCCGGATATGATGTGATTTCCGTTGGAAAGATTAACGATATCTTTGTGGGAGAAGGGATAACAGAAAGCAATCATTCCGACAGCAGTGTACATGGCATGCAGCAGACCATCGATATCGCAAAGCGGGATTTCAAGGGACTTTGCTTTACCAATCTGGTAGATTTTGATGCGTTATGGGGACATCGCAGAAATCCGGTGGGATACGGGGAAGAGATCGAAAAATTTGATAAAAAGCTGGGAGAGCTTCTGCCGCTGCTCCGTGAGGACGATCTGCTGATTCTGACGGCGGATCATGGAAATGATCCAACCTACAAGGGAACGGATCATACGAGAGAGCAGGTCCCATTTATTGCGTATTCACCGTCGGATACGGAAAGTGGGAAGCTTGATACCAGTGACACCTTTGCCGTTATCGGCGCGACCATTGCGGATAATTTCGGTGTCAGAATGCCGGAGGGGACCATCGGAACTTCTATTCTGGATCAGATAAAATAAATGACATTGGACTTGAAGTTAAAAACAGAAAGGCGGCGATTATATGGTTGATTATACAGAAGGAACGGGAAAACAGTACCACACAGGAATCGGCCCGGAGGATATCGGCGGATATGTCATCATGCCGGGGGACCCCAAGCGATGCAAGAAGATAGCAGAACATTTTGAGAATCCGGTGTTAGTTGCGGATAATCGTGAATATACCACATATACGGGAACCATCGATGGGGTAAAAGTCAGTGTGACGTCAACCGGCATCGGTGGTCCGTCAGCGGCTATCGCTATCGAGGAGTTATCCAAGTGCGGAGCCCATACTTTTCTGCGTGTGGGCACTTGTGGCGGTATGCAGGAGGATGTACTGGGCGGAGATATCGTAGTTGCAAGCGGAGCTATCCGCATGGAAGGAACCAGCAGAGAGTACGCTCCCATTGAGTACCCGGCTGTTCCCCATGTGGATGTTATGAATGCCATGATCCGTGCAGCGAAGAATCTGAAGTTCCGCTGTCATGCGGGCGTTGTACAGTCGAAGGATTCCTTCTTTGGGCAGCATGAGCCGGAGGTGATGCCGGTCAGCTACGAGCTTGAAAATAAGTGGCAGGCGTGGCTTCGGATGGGATGCCTGGCATCGGAGATGGAGTCAGCAGCACTGTTTATCGCAGGCAGCTTCCTTCGGGTGCGTGTAGGTGCCTGCTTTCTGGTTCTGGCTAATCAGGAGCGGGCGAAAAAAGGCCTGTCCAATGAACAGGCCCATGATACAGAGGCAGCGATCCGGACAGCGGTGGAAGCCATCCGTATCTTGATTCAGGAGGATGCGAAGAATGAATAATGAGAGGATAGAAACACTCATCGAGGAAGCATTCGCAGCACGGAAAATGGCCTATACACCCTATTCTCATTTTCAGGTGGGGGCGGCTCTGCTGACTGAAAAAGGCGGGATTTACCGTGGCTGCAATATTGAAAATGCGGCCTATACACCGACAAACTGCGCGGAACGCACTGCCTTTTTTAAGGCAGTCAGTGAGGGTGAACGCAGCTTCACAGCGATTGCAGTTGTGGGAGGCCCGGAAGGAGCTTCGGAATTTGACTGGTGTGCGCCCTGTGGCGTGTGTCGTCAGGTGATGAAGGAATTCTGCCATGAGGATGCGTTTCAGATCATTCTGGCACGTTCGGTGAAGGAATATAAGGTCTATACACTGGCGGAGCTTCTACCGATGGGATTCGGACCGGATAATTTGCAGTAGGAATGCCGATTGCCTTCTTGCTTTTTTCTCTTACAGTTTTTTAAGATCCTGTCTTTGACAGTGATATTTGGAAAAACACCGCAGGAAGGCTTTTTTTATTATCTAAGTTTATGCTATTTGAGGAAGTCTGGTTTTTATGGTAGAATAATGGTAGAATATAAGAAATGTTTCTATCCATATCGTCATACAGGGGGGAGAAAGCGAATGGGGAAAGACTTAAACAGAAGAAAAAAGATGGTAAAAAGAGCTGCCGGGATTTGCGCAGTGCTTACCGGAGCGTGCCTGGCGATACTTCTTGGAGGCTGCGGGAAGAAGGAGAAGGAGCCGGTAACGGTCACGCTTTGGCATGTCTATGGCGGGCAGACAGAGTCGCCCTTAAATGATCTGATTGATGAATTTAATGAGACGGTCGGAAAAGATAAAAATATCCGTGTGGAAGTGGGCAGTGTAACGAACACCAATATCATCCACGAGGGAGTCCTTGCGGCAGCCAATCAGGAACCTGGGGCATCGGAGCTTCCCGATATGTTTGTCTCATATCCGAAGACCGTAACTGCAATGTCGGATCCGGATATTCTTGTGGATTATAAGGATTACTTTACAGAGGAGGAGCTTTCAGCCTTTATTCCTGCCTTTATCGGGGAGGGAACGATCGACGGAAAGCTTGCGATCCTTCCGGTGGCAAAATCCACAGAGATCCTGTTTTACAATAAGACAGCCTTTGACCGCTTTGCGGAGGAGACAGGGGCAGACTGCTCGGCTTTTGAAACCTGGGATAACCTCTACAAACTTGCGGAGCAGTATGAGGACTGGTGCGGGGGATCCAGACCGTTCTTTGTTCATGACTATCACTTTAACTATTTCCAGGTTGGCGTGGAGTCTCTGGGAGAGCCGTTTTTTGACGATAACGGAGTCCTGTTCGGCTCTGCATTTCGCCGTGTCTGGGAACCCTATGCGAGAGCGGCACTGAAGGGTGGTGTATGGCTTCAGGGAGGCTATGCGACTGAGCCGCTCAGGACCGGAGATTCCATCGTATCCGTGGCATCTTCGGCCAGTGTCCTTTATTACGCGACAACGGTTACCTATGCGGATAACACAACAGAGGAAGTGGAGATCAAGGCGCTTCCGTGCCCTGTTTTTGCAGATGGGAAGAAGCTGGTTATGCAGCGGGGCGCAGGGATCTGCACAGTAAAATCTACGCCGGAGCGGGAACAGGCATGTATGACCTTTTTGAAATGGCTGACGGATCCGCAGAAAAACGTAGAATTTGTGACCCGGCTTGGCTATATGCCTGTGAAACAGGAATCCTTTGATGTCTATCTGCCAAAGGCTATTGCGGGAATTGAGGATCCGATGTACCGGTCTTTATATGAGGCATTTTTAAAGACACAGGAGGATTATGAGTTTTATACTGCGCCGCAGAGACCGGATTATCTGAAGCTGGAGACAGATTTTGAACAGGATATCCGGGAGACTCTCGATATCAGCAGGAAAAAATACGCAGGGATCATGGACGGAAATCCGGAACCACCGGTATGGGAGACACTCGAACAATTTGAGACGACGTTTACCCGATGATGGTTCCGAATATAGGAAAAGGGGGGCGGTTTTTGAATATGTTTCGAAGAAACATAAAAGACATGCCGGAACATGCCAAAAACCGGGGGATCAGTCTTGAACGGAGATTGCTTCTGTACTGGCGGATCATGGTGCTCGCGGTCATGGCGGCGGTATTTGTTGTGCTGACCATTGCCGGGGTATTCAGCAACGATGCCGGAAAGCTTGGCGGAACGCTTTCGGTCCAGCAGAAAAACACAACGATGACGTTTAATAAATTGATCAATACGCTCAATGCACAGAATCTTGTGTTTTCCGAGCAGATTACGTGTGCAATAGCGGATGTCCTGGAAGCAGAGAAATGCAGCTTTGAGGATCTGGATGATAATCCGGAGTTGATCACAAAAATTGAGGAGCGGATGTGTCCTTATCTTCAGACAATCGTCCGCTCACGAAGCTGCAGCGGTGTGTATTTTACGCTTGATGCAACAACGAATACAGCCGCACCGGGAGCAGAGCGTTCCAGAATGGGACTGTATCTTAGGAGCGGCAATGTCGGTACGGACGGAATGGCGAATCCGTATATCACATTTTTCCGCGGGGTAGCTGATGTCGCAAGAAAAGAGAATATCCAGATGCATAACCGCTGGAATCTGGAATTTGATATCGATCATGTTCCCGGCTATGAGATTCTGATGGGCTTTGACGGCAGACGGATTTCAGACAGTTTTTATCTTTCAGACCGGGTAACGCTTTCCGGAACCTGGGAGCAGGTTGTGCTTCTGAGTGTTCCGGTAGTTTTTGACGGAAAGGTCCGCGGGGTATGCGGTGTGGAGCTTTCGGAGCTGTTTTTCAATCTGGTATTTCCGGCTGTGGAGAGCCCTTATGGAAATATGGTTACAGTTGTTGCACCGATCACAGAAAAACGACTTCTTTTAGACGGCGCGATTTCTGGAAAGACAGACGGAACGTATTTTACAACGGACGGAACGCTTCTGATCAAGAACGGGGATCATTATAATACCTATTCGGACGGCAGCCGCACATACTTTGGAAATCACATTGTGATCCCGAAAGCTGTGGACGGAAGAAATGATCTGACCCTTGTTACGCTTGTGCCGGAGATCAGTTACCAGAACAGTGTGGTGAAAAACAGGACGTTCTGGCTTTGTGGAGGCCTTGGCTTTCTTGTATTGATGCTTCTTGCGGCCATGTTCCTGACAAGACGTTTTATGCTGCCGATCCAGAAACAGATCCGTGCCCTAAAGGAGCAGAAGGAACCTCATGAGGAATCCAATTCCGGTATCATCGAGATTGATGAGCTTCTTGCCTATATGCATGCGAGACAGGAAAAGCCTGACGAGGAGAGTAAGATGCCTCCGGGCATGGAGGAGCTGTTCTTCGATTTTGCAAGGCGGGTCGAAACGCTGACTCCGATGGAGCGTACGGTGCTTCAGTATTATATTAACGGCTTTAGTGTCAACGAGATCGCTGAGAAGGAGTTTATCAGTCTCAGTACAGTGAGAAAGCACAATTCAAATATCAATCGAAAGCTTGGAGTTTCCACCAGAGAGGAGCTGCTTCTTTACATTGATATGTTCCGGCGTTGTGATCTCATGGAGAAAATTGCATACTGTGCTGATACGGAGAAAAAGAAATCAAAATCAGAAAGATAAGGTGTCATGAAAAATGGAGTACATGGGGGCTGCAGATACTTAGCGGCACTGCGGAACTGTCGATGACTCCGTTGGTTACTGCAGTTGGGCAGTAATACGAATAAAAACTACATATAGATGGTTTGAATAAGAAACAAACTATATCTTGTATACTCACGGTGAGTATGTTGTCCAAAATTGCCAACATACTCGCCGTGAGTATATATTTTTTATGCACAATGTAGTATAAAGAAGAAAAAGACCAAATGAAACGAAGAGGAGGAAATCAGAATGAATATTCCGTACGTTACGAAAAAAGCAACAAGACCGAAACCATGGCAGGGAGCAATTCTTGGAATATTTGGATTTTTGACCATTGTTCTCGCCACGATGGTTCCGGGCTATGTCACTACAAAGGGGGCTATGGATAACGGCGTGCTGTTTGCGTTGCTGCTTGGCTCTATTTCCCCGATCCGGCTGGTTTTGCGAGAAGCCTGGCGGTGTTCCAGGGCAAAACGGCTCGGAAACTGGTTTGCGTATTACCGGGAGACCAACGTTACCTTTGACAAATTATCGAAGGAGATCGGCAAAGGTGCAGTCAAGTCAATTGACGGGCTTTTAAAAAAGGGATATCTGCAGAATCTCCATGTTGATTATGAAAACCAGTTTGTGGAGCTGACAGCGGATCAGCGTCTTGTGAAGGCCAATGTTTATATTACCGTTACCTGTCCGAGCTGCGGAGGAAAAAATACGGTGATTCAGGGAAAAGTCAGCAAATGCCGCTATTGTGACCAACCTTTGCAGACGAGATAAGCATTATATGAACGGGAATGGAGGTGACGGTCATCAGGTTCAAAAAGAAAGGGTGGATCATGGTTATGGCATTTTTATCATGGACAGCATTACTTGCCGGCTGTGAAAAGTGGCCGGGTCATGGAACACCGAAAGAATCACAGGATAACCCAGTGGAGATTACGACAGGAACTCCGGTGGCGATCACCGATATACAGGAAATCTCATTCTGGGAAAGAGGCAGTGTCGTTCCGTTGGTTTCTGACGCGACACTGACCCGGGAGGAGGCGGGAACACGCGTCTGGCTTGAACTGCAATATCAGGACGAATATGAGCAGATGATGGATGCTGCTCTGATGGATCAGGCGCGCGAGATTCTTGAAAGGTATGAGGTCGGAAACTGGAATGGATTCCGGGGAAGTGACAGCATGGTTCTTGATGGCAGCAGTTTTTCCTTCCACGTCAGCTTTACGGACGGAACCTCCATTTCTGCATCCGGAACGAATGCATTTCCAAAGAATCAGAAAAAGGTCTTTTCTGAGCTAAGCACCCTGATTGATCCGGCCGTTGAGCAGTGGTATCAGGAGCAGCATCCGAATACGGTCAAGGAATTACTGAATCAATAGAATAGGTCTGTGCACTTGCTGCGCTGCCATAATAAGAGGTGAGGACTATGAAAAACAGACATATCCGAAAACAGACAGGAATCTTGTTGTGCATGATTTTGGCGCTAATGTTGAGCGCATGCGATTCAAAGAACCCGACAGATTCGACAAAGCAGACCTTTGGAGCGGAGTCGACGCAAAAGTCAGAAAAGACAGAAAAGACAGAAGAAAGGAAGGAAGAAAACCGGTTTTGTGGAGAATGGATTCTTGTGGGTTACGAATACGGGGAACGTGAGAATGACGGGGATATGACCATCAGAAGCCCGTATTATTTAACGGAGGAGAATGGCGTGAACTCTAAGCTCCTTATTTATTCCGGAGACGATCAGCTGTATGCGGATTATTACCATTTCCAGGAAGAAGCAACGACGATTAACGGAATGGCATTGGAGGAAGAAACTGAAACATCGGAGAATCAGCCGGCCGCCCGTTTGAAAAACAGAATGGATGAATCGGAAATACGCCGCACGGTGACGCTTTTAGATACAAATGTATTGCAGTACCGGGAACAGCATTTTGGTATGACATCGGATTATACTTATAACGGAATTTATCTGCGGCAGGGTTCAAAGGAGATGGAGCAGTCCGACGAGTATCAGTATCTGGATGTCGTGACCGTATCTACGGTCGAGGAGCTGGTGGGAGCGATTCAGGACAGAAGAAAGATTATCCTGAAAGCGGGAGAATATAATTTTTCCGATCTGGATGTTTCAGAAGTCCAGAATCCCAAATTGGATGTGCTTTCGTATGTAGATGAACCGGCAGAATATACGATCAAGAATGTGCGGAATTTCTGTATGGAGGCGGCAGAAGGCGAGAAGGTTGTGATCAGCACCGAATCACCGTATGCAAAGGTACTGGCCTTTGAGGGCTGTGCTGACATCACAATCCGAGGACTGACCTGTGGACATGAGGTAGAGCCGGGCTATTGTACCGGAAGTGTGATCTATTTGTATGACTCCTACAATGTCGGGATCGACAACTGCCGTTTATATGGAAGCGGAACCTATGGTGTGGAGGCATATCAAGCGAGCACTCTGTGGGTGGAGGACAGCGAACTGTTTGACTGTACCTACGGACTGGTTGAGCTGAGCAGTGTGGATGTGGCAAGCTTTCGAAATTGTACCTTCCGGGACAGCAGGGAGTTTAGTATGTTTTCATTTCATGATAGCTATGATGTGCTTCTGCAGGATTGCCAGATCCTTGGAAACTATTCCGATTCGGAGGCTTATCCATTTATATCAGCTCCGAATTCGTGGAAAGTCCGGTTTGAGAACTGCGAGTTTAAGGAGAATACCTATCATACTTTTTTAGCAGAGACAGATACCCTGAGTATGGAACGGATCGTATTTGAGAATTGTCTGATGGACGATGGGGAAACCTTCAATACATTTGATCAGCCTGCTGACTGAAGCTTTAGAATCTAAATTTCCGGGGAGCATACCCACCGGTCTTCGGATACCACATGGAAAAGGAGGATGTACTTATGAAACATACAAAAAAAATAACAATCCTTCATTCAAATGACATGCATGGGGATTTTCTTGCCGAACAGGTAGACGAGAAGCTGGTGGGGGGAGTATCGATGCTGTCCGGCTATATTGAGCGCGTTCGGAAAGAAGAGCCGAATACGCTGTACGCGATCGCGGGAGACATGTTCCGCGGTTCGGTCATCGACTCGGAATACAAAGGGCTTTCTACGATCGAGATTATGAATGCTCTGGCGCCGGATGTTGTTACGATCGGAAATCATGAGGTCGATTACGGGATCGCTCACCTTCTTTTTATTGAAAAATGTGCAAGATTCCCGATCATCAATGCGAATCTTTACATTAAGAATACGGCAACCAGATTATTTACTCCGTATAAGATCTTCCGGGTAGATGGCATGAATATCCTGTTCATCGGTGTCATCACGCAGGATGTGATCAACCAGACGAAATCGGAATCTCTGGTTGGAGCGTTTGTGGATACGGCTGCCGCCGCTGCAGAAATCGGAAAGATCTGTAACGCGCACAATAGCATCGACATCGATTTTACCGTTATTCTGACGCATATTGGCTTTGAGGAGGACCGGCATCTCGCGAGACAGCTGGATCCGGCCTGGGGTGTGGATCTCATAATCGGAGGACATTCCCACACGCTGCCGGAGCATGCGGTGGAGGAAAACGGCGTTGTGATCGCACAGGCCGGTACCGGCACGGATCAGATTGGTCGTTTTGATATCATCGTTGATACTGATGGAAACTGTATTGATTCTTATACCTGGCAAAGTGTACCGATCACTGCAGATACCTGCCCACGAAGTCCGATGATGGAGCAGGTACTGGAGCGCTTCACACGGCAGATCGATGAGAAATATAATTTCATTATCGGTCGCTTCCGCCGGGAGCTGACGCATCCGGAGCGGACGCAGGAAACAGAACTTGGAAATCTGTTTGCAGATATTTTTACGGAAAGTCTTGGCGTGGATATCATGCTGATCGGTTCCGGCAGTATCCGGAGTGAGAAGCTTGGTCCGGTTGTTACCTATGCAGATCTGCTCGAGGGATTCCCTTATGATGACGGGGTCTATATGTTCAAGGTGACGGCAGGTCAGCTTCGGGAGATGCTGCGGTATATGGTCCGTGACGAAGCATTTTCAGGACATTCGGAGTTTTATCAGATTCCATCAACTCTCCGTTTCCGTTATAACCGCGAACGGGGAGAGTTTGACTCCTTAACCTATTGTGGCAAGGAAATTGGTGGAGAAGTCAGTGACGATACGATCTTTACAGTCGGAATGCAGAATTTCCATTTCAAGAATGTGGAGAAGTTTTTGAAGCTCTCTTATGAAACCATATCCAAACTCCAGAAGCCCCGCTGCATTGCTTCCTCCTGTCAGGATATTCTGATAGAGTATTTCGAGGAACATGAGTGGCTGGATGCTGTTGTGGATGGACGGATGACGATTGAAGAAAATGGGATCGGCGGATAAAGCAGAAAAGCAGGATTTCAGTCTGTCCTATCAAAAAACACTATATATAGTGTTTTGAATAGGATGCAAACTATATATTGTATACTCGCGTTGAGTATTTTGTCAAAATTGCCCGAAAAAGGCTTAATATACTCATCGTGACTATATATTTTCATGAAAAAAATGATATATTGAAACCAGAGCAAAGACCTGGATCAAAAGAATCTGGTGATATGGAAAGGAGAAATGGGTATGGGACTTATTAGAGCAGGAATGGGAGCATTGGGCGGAACACTGGCGGATCAGTGGAAAGAGTTTTTCTACTGCGATTCCATGGGAAAAGATGTGCTGGTCACAAAGGGACAGAAGCGTACCTCTGGACGTTCTTCTAATACAAAGGGAAATGACAACATTATTTCCAACGGCAGCGGAATTGCCGTTGCGGACGGACAGTGTATGTTGATCGTGGAACAGGGAAAGGTTGTTGAGGTTTGTGCGGAGCCAGGAGAATTTACTTACGATACTTCGACAGAGCCGAGTATTTTCAGCGGTAATCTGGGTGACAGCATTAAGCAGACCTTCCAGGTTATTGGAAAACGTTTTACCTATGGCGGTGACACAGGAAAGGATCAGAGAGTCTACTACATCAATACAAAAGAAATGGGAGAGATTCTCTATGGTACGGCAACACCGGTTCCGTTCCGCGTGATCGTGAACGAGGAGCTTGGCTACAAGCTTTCTGTAGATATCCGCTGTAACGGAAACTTTACATACCGGATTTGTGATCCGCTGCTTTTCTATACAAACGTATGCGGAAACGTGGAGCAGGATTATGAGAGTGAAGAAATCTCTGGACGTTTAAAGGGCGAGCTTATGACAGCATTGCAGCCGGCACTTTCCACGCTGTCGGCAAAGAAGGTCCAGTACTATGAGATTCCAGCACATACGCAGGATCTGTCAGATGCGTTAAATGAAGTTCTCTCAAAGACATGGAAGGAAAAACGAGGCATTGAGGTATTCTCCTTTAACATCAATTCCTTAAGTATTCCGGAGGATCAGCGTAAGAAGATCAACGAGTGGGAAGAAAATGCAATGACCACCAATCCGACAACAGCGGCTGCCCGCCTTGTTGGAGGACAGGTCGACGCAATGAAGACGGCTGCCGGAAACAACGCCGGCGCAATGACCGGATTCATGGGAATGGGTATGGCGATGAATGCTGGCGGAATGGGCGGCATGAATGCCCAGAACCTGTTTGCCATGGGACAGCAGCAGCCACAGGCAGCACCACAGCCTGCAGCACCACAGCCGGCACCGGAACGGCCGCAGGGGGATACCTGGACCTGTTCCTGCGGAACAACCGTGAGCGGAAAATTCTGTCCGGAGTGCGGAGCGAAGAAGCCGGAGCCGAAGATAGAGCCTGCTGGAAGCTGGAAGTGCAAATGCGGTACGACAGTAACCGGAAAGTTCTGTCCGGAATGCGGATCTCCAAAGCCTGCAGACAGCGAAGGCTGGACCTGCTCCTGCGGAACCGTAAATAAAGGCAGATTCTGCCAGAACTGCGGAGCAAAGAAACCGGAGGGAGCTCTGTTATACCGCTGCGATAAGTGCGGCTGGGAGCCGGAGGATCCGGCGCATCCGCCGAAATTCTGTCCGCAGTGCGGAGATCCGTTCGATGATGCAGATATCTCAAACGAAAGATAGAAAATAGCAATGACTGTGCACAAACAGATATGGCTGATGTCAGAAAGGGAGGTTTGTATGGGATTTTTTGATAAAAAATACTGCGATGTATGTGGAGAAAAGATCGGTCTTCTTGGAAACCGGAAACTGGAGGATGGAAACCTCTGTAAAGACTGTGCGGCGAAGCTTTCCCCGTTTTTTTCTGAACGGAAATCGTCTACGGTAGATGAGATCAAGAAACAGCTGGACTACCGTGAGGAAAACCGAAAAGAGCTGGAGCGCTTCCAGGCAACACGTATTATCGGTGAGCGGATGAAGGTTATGGTCGATGAAGCGGGAAAACGATTTGTAGTGACATCATCCTCAGACCTTTTAAAAGCAAACCCGGATATCATCAGCCTTTCTGATGTGATCTCCTGCAATCTGGATCTTGATGTGGATGATACGGAGCTTAAGAGGAAGGATTCACAGGGTAAGGAGGTCAGCTATGATCCGCCAAGATTCTGCTATTCCTATAACTTCAATATCGAAATTGGAGTCAGAAATCCATGGTTTACCCAGATTCGTTTCCGCTTAAATCCGAGTGATGTGGAGATCGTTGATGAGCAGACCGGCGGCTTTGGCGGAGTCGGCAGACTTGCAGCCAGCAGACGCCAGAGTATGGTACATCCGGAATACAATGCGGATTACCGGAAATACCAGCGTATGTCCGATGAGATCATTGCCGTTTTGTTAAACCAGCCGATGCCGGCCAGTGCCTTTGCAGAGACGATGCGGGACGGACCGGGAATGGTCAATCAGATTCTGCAGACAGGTGCGGGAATGCTGGCAGGTGGGATGATGCAGGGCGGAAGCATGATGCAGAACGGAGGCATGATGCAGAACGGAGGCATGATGCAGAACGGAAACATGATGCAGAACGGAGGCATGATGCAGAACGGAAACGTGATGCAGAATGGAGGCATGGCACAGGGCGGCAGCTGGACCTGCTCCTGCGGAATGACAAATAGCGGAAGATTCTGCCAGAACTGCGGTGCACAGAAGCCGGAGGCAATCCGGTACCGCTGTGACAAATGCGGCTGGGAGCCGGCAGATCCGGCGCATCCGCCGAAATTCTGTCCGCAGTGCGGAGATCCCTTTTGATGGCGGAGACAGAACCAGCTAAATGTCCACTGACCGGAACATTCCTGTGGGAGTGTTCCGGGGAAAAGGAGGAACGGATGATGAAAAAGAGTAGATTGATGACAGCCGCTCTGGCAGCAATGATGGCACTCAGCCTGACGGCATGCGGCGGTGGAAAGAAGCCGGCGGAGACAAAGGAATCCGTTCAGGCATCGCAGGAAACTACGACTGAGGCAGTAAAAGAAACAGAGCCTTTGGAGACTGAGGCAAAGATACCGGAAAACGCAGAAGAGATCACGCTGACAAACCAGAAGCTTCAGATCCAGGCGAAATTTTATCTTCCAAAGCAGGCAGAAGCATGGAGCGTGGAAAACCGGAATGGAAGAGATCCGGTTACGCCGGTGCAGAAAAGTGTTTATAAAGCAAAGTACAATGAGGATACGACACTGCATGTGACAATCCAGCTTTCGGCAACGACACCGGAAAGCCTTCAGGAGCAGATGGACAGTAAGGAAAAAATCACAATCCGAGATTATCCGGGAACATTTGAAGCAGGAAGCACATCCTGGGATTATCAGATTGATTTCGGTAAATATGCGGATGGATTAGAAACCTATATGCTGGTGAAATTCTGGACCGGCGATGACAGCTATGCCCAGAAGCCAGGACTGAAGGAGGCAAGAGATCTGTTCCTTGACACGGTCACGGTGACAACAGACTATGAAGGCAGGGAGGACCGCAGCGGACGCAGATACATGGGAACTCCGATGTGTTCTCTTCCGGAGAGCTTTGACTACAATGGAGTAAACGCTGAAGTGACCCGGCCTACGGACTCTTATTGCGTATATCAGCTCCGGTCAGAGATCCACGAGGCAGATGAGATTCCGGTCAGAATTGTTGGCCTCATAACCTCTACGATCAATCAAGCAAGCTATGAAGTGACAGAAGGATATTCAGATTACACCATCGCAGGCTATCCTGCACATATCAAACAGACCAAGTATGTGGCCTATCTTGGCAGCGAGATCCGTTTTCAGGTCGGAGAGAACTATTATCGCGCATTTGCATATACCTATGTGGATGATTCTGATCTGGATGTGAAGGCATTGGCGGAGGCTACCAAGACGCTGAATGAGAATGAGGCAGTATATTTCCAGAAATCGCTGGATTTCCTGGATGTTATGATCCAAAATGCAGAGTTTACAGATCCGGAAGAAGCATGGTTTCAATAAACACGGGCAGTAAAGGGGGATTGGGATATGAAGCGAAAACAGTTCTGCTGTCTGATTCTGATTCTGGTCGGAGTGATGTCTCTTGGACTTGCTGCCTGTGAGAAGAAGCAGTCTAAGACGCCTTCCGATCCCAATCTTATTGTCCTGGACGACTATGAAATCCGTTATAAGGGCGCTGCTGTCATGTCGGATGTAGATGGTCAGTCAGCAGTAGTCCTGACCCTGGATTTTACCAATAATGGCAAAGAGGCGACCTCTTATCTCTGGGCCGTGTCGGAAAAAGTGTTTCTTGACGGGATTGCTCTGGACACGGCAACTGTGCAGCAGGGAGCAAAGACCGGTGCAACGGTTACGGAAGCACAGCTGACCGAGATCATGCCAGGGAAGACAATCGAAGTAAAGTCTGCGTATCATTTGCCGGATGGCGGTAAAAAAACGCTGGAGGCAGAGTTTTCACAATTGCTAGGTAAGAAAAAGAGGGTTCTCACCATTAATCTGGAGGATGTGCTGCCGCAGAGCGGCAGTACCCTTTAGAGGATTTGGAGAAAAGAAAGGGAAGGAGATGACGGTATGGGAAATGTACAGGAATATAAGTGCCCGTGCTGTGGTGGCGCGATCCACTTTGACAGCACGATCCAGAAGATGAAATGTCCGTTTTGCGACACAGAGTTTGAGATGGAGGCGCTTCAGGGATATGACGAGGCACTGAATCAGGAGCAGGCGGACAAAATGGTATGGGACACGAATGCAGGAGAGGAATGGGGAGAGGGTGAGACGGATGGTCTTCGCACCTACCAGTGTCAGTCCTGTGGTGGAGAGATTGTCGGAGATGAGAGCATGGCAGCCTCTGCGTGCCCGTATTGCGGAAATCCGATCGTTGTGACCGGACAGTTTCAGGGAGCACTAAAACCGGATTATGTGATTCCGTTCAAGCTTGACAAAAAGGCGGCAAAGGCCGGTCTGCTGCGTCATCTGAGAGGAAAACGGCTTCTTCCGAAGGTCTTTAAGGATCAGAACCATATTGATGAGATCAAGGGTGTTTACGTTCCATTCTGGCTGTTTGATACGGATGCGGATGCGGATATCCGCTATCGTGCGACCAAGGTCAGGAGCTGGAGCGATAAAAATTATAATTATACGGAAACAAAGTTTTTTATGGTAAATCGCAGCGGAAGCATTGGTTTTACAAGGGTTCCGGTTGACGGATCGACGAAGATGGAGGACGATCTGATGGAGTCCATCGAGCCCTTCGAGTTTAAGGACGCAGTCCCGTTCCAGACAGCATATCTGGCGGGCTACATGGCGGATAAATATGATGTTGGCGCGGAAGAAAGCATTGCACGTGCAAATGAACGCGTAAAACGCTCTACTGAGGACAATTTTAAATCAACAGTAACCGGATATACGTCGGTAACGACAGAGCAGAGCAGCGTGAGATTGCATGGCGGAAGTGCGAAATACGCGCTTTATCCGGTCTGGATCTTAAATACAACGTGGAATGGAAAACAGTACCGCTTCGCCATGAATGGACAGAGCGGAAAATTCGTGGGCGATCTGCCGGTGGATCAGAAAGCAGCAAAAACTTGGACGATAGGGCTTTCAGCAATGTTTGCAATAGCAGCTTACGGTGTCAGCTGGCTTTTATGGCTGGCGCGGATCATATAGAAAGGGGAGTGGAGAAGATGAAAAGAGCAGGACGTAAACTGATCGGAATGGCAGCAGCTTGGCTTCTCGCAGCTTACGCTTTCAGTATGACCGTTTATGCGGCAGATGGTTTTTCCAGTGAATATGAACGACTGTTAGATACGGCATATCTTCTTTCTGATGAGGAGACCGATGAGATTAACGAGCTTCTGGATGAGCTCAGTGAACGCCAGAAGATGGATGTGACGATTGCGACGGTAGATAATCTGGACGGTTCCAGCAGCATTGAAGCCTGCGCGGATGATCTGTACGATTATTGCAATTTCGGTTATGGCGAAGACCGGGATGGCCTGATGCTTTTGATCAGTATGGAGGAACGAGAATGGCATATTTCGACCTGTGGTTACGCAATTACGGCATTTACGGATGCCGGTATCCAGTATGTCGGAGATCAGATGCTGGAGTCCCTTTCAGATGGCGATTATGCACAGGCGTTCCGTACCTATGCAGCGTGCTGTGATGACCTGATCGACCAGGCGCGGACCGGCCATCCCTTCGACAAGGACGATGTCCCGAGAAAACCGATGTCTCCGGTAGTGCCGCTTGTCTGCATCGTGATAGGTGGTGTTCTGGGTGTCGTAGTTGTAAACGGCATGAAGGCACAGCTCAAGAGCGTTCGTAAAGCGAAATCAGCAGCCAATTATGTACGGTCGGGCAGCATGAATCTGACAGGAAAACAGGATCTTTTCCTGTACAGCAATATCAACCGGGTGAAAAAAGAAACAAAGAGCAGCAGTAGCAGTGGCGGAAGTTCAACACATACGTCTTCCTCCGGAACGACGCATGGCGGTGGCGGCGGAAAATTTTAGCAGGCTCAATGTGGAAAGGAGGCTGGAAATGAAACATTTTAACGGAAAAGGATGGATCGCGGCTGGTCTTGCCGGCATGATGGCAGCTGCGATGTCGATTACGGCATTTGCGGAAAATGGATGGACACGTGTATCGCCGCGGTCGGCCTGGGATGGGACATACTATCGTTCAGATGGACAGCGTGTCACGGTAACAGACACAGATCAGGATTATGTATACATTTCCTTTACCATGGATGGTGAGCCGGCTGTGGATGCCCTGAAATTTACGGACGAAACGAGGACCAAGGCGGAAACACTGGAGGTTCATGAGATTCCGGCAATCTGGACCTTAAGTGAGAATATGCTTTATGTGGACGCATCCGCATCTTACAGCAAATTCTTTCATGGTGTCTACAGGAAAAAAGCAGACGCATCCTGCTGGGTAAGGCAGAAGGACGGAAGCTATATCTATCTTGACGAGAATGGACAGATCTTGAAAAATCACATGACACCGGATGGCTTTTATGTCGGACCGGATGGAAAATGGGCTGCACAGATCGGCATGTGCCTGATTACACCGGGATGTTATAAATCCATGTTCCAGAATCCGGATGCGATCCTTTATGAAAACTGGAGCTTCAGCATGTACACTTCTGGCGATACGGATCGTCCTCTGACAGGACCCGAAGACCGTATCGAAGTCGGATGCGTAGATTATGAGGCATATGATCAGAAAGCAGATTTTCTGTATACAAAAACCGATCTTCGCCTGTTCAATACAATGGAGGGCTATGTGATCGAGGATGCAGGCGGGGAAGTATTTGCCTGGATGTATCCGACAACCCATGGAAATGATCTGATGGTTCAGATGTATGGAACGGAGCAGTATCACTCGATCCGTATGATTGAGGATTATTCTGAGTCTGGAGGCTGATGTTTAGTGAAGCGCGGAGTGCATGGAAGGAGGAAGAGGAGCATGACGAAAACGTTAGAAATGAAAAGGACCTTTCTGGGTGGCAGCCGGATTGTTCTGACAGCCCTGATATGCTCGCTGTTTACCGGCTGTGCGCTCGTCGATATAAAGGACAAGGGCGGAATGGAGAATCCGGATGTGGTATCCCGGGAAGATGAAACAGGCACGGACGGAGACAAAGCAGAGGGTAATATAAACCGGTTTATGAAAAAGAAGACCGGGGCAGAGTCCGGCTCAGAACTTCATGCGGACAGCGATCAGCTGCTCCGTGAGACGCCGGGATCAGAAATGCAGAAAACAGTTTCCGGGAGCACCTGGATGACAGCGGCCGGTAAAAGTGCACTTGCGGAGGAACAGGAATATGTGAACCAGCTGCATGCAGCGGCCGGTGTGTATTTTGTCGATTATACGGCAGATTTTATGGGTACAGGAAGACAGGAGCAGGTGAAGAGCCTCTTTCCATATCTGGAGAATCTTCCGGCAGATCACCGGATCGAATGTGAGGGCGATGAGTGGTATGTCATTGTTCCGGCAGGTGAGAACTGGACGATCACGATCAACCGGAGTACATGGAACGCGGATACCTTTGAGGATGTAAAGGAAGAAGAGCTTGCCCGTGTATCGGACGGGCTTCCGTTCCTGTTGCGCTGCAATGTCAGTGATCTGCATTCGAATGTGATGCTTACAGCGCAGAATGGAAGCAGATCAGTGAGCTGGTGCCCAGAATACAATCTGTATGCGGGCGAGGTTTTCGGAAACGAGGATTTTGTTCCGCTGGCTGTTAAGAATGCGTTTGTGAATACCGGATATCTTTACAATATGGAAGGAAGCTGGTATTGTGATGCGAATGTTAATGACCAGGGACAGCCGTTTTTCTATAATGTTTCATTCCTGACGGATCCGGATGGAAATCCCACCACGATCTGGTATTATGGAGGACTTTTCGTAGATGGAAGAGAGGAGATCCGTTTCTTCTGGGACGGAACCTATGTAAGAAGATCAGAACTGTGGGAGTATGATTACTGGTTCAATACGCCGGATGGTGAGCGGACCGGTACGATCCGGGTAGAGCCGGATAATGATACGGTGTTTATTCAGGATCTTGGCGGCGAATCCTTCTTCCCGTATACCGGCAATGATTCTGCTACCTTCTATTACACACCACCGAACGTGTACGGTGAGGCGGACGGTGAGGGCGCCGGTGAAGAGGGAGATGCCGCTGACCTGGAATACATGTCACAGATCCCGGAGATCCATGAGAAGATCATGCAGGGTATGAGTCTTTATGAGGAGGAGCCGGAGGAAATCGACGGAGAGTCTGGAAGAGTCTATGTGCTGATCAGCGACAATGGAAGCCAGTATGTCCGGGAAGGCTACTATGCATTGACCATGAAAGGGGTATATCGCATGAATTATCTGACCGGAGACTGGGAATTACTGGAATAAAGAAGGAGGGATCGTATGAGGGAGATCACATTAGAACGCTTACCGGCAACGGTCGGGGAGCTTACGGCAATGCCGCAGGCGGTTCTTACTGTCCCAGAGGAGGTTGCGGCGCTCACGATTGCAGCGCTGGCGAGATTCCCGGAAAATCAGGAGGATGCAGTCCAGATGCTGGATTTCTTAAGGGGACCGAGACCGTTAAATGGAATCGATAAACAGTTTTTAAAGGACCGGTTCCGTGGAAAGGAATATCTGATGCGGTCGTTTTTTGCAGGCTCCTCTCCGGAGAATAACTATACGCCGGTGATGCCGTATCGTGTGGTTGTATCGGAGAATCCATACAGCAGAAGCCAGCTTGCAGATGGTTATCTGACACTTTATGTGAACTGCAGTGGCGCAGACAGTCCAAGACCATTGAAACTCAGGAAAAAGCCCTCTACGGGACAATGGTTTTTGTGGGAGCAGCAGCTTCTTGCCGGGATCCGGATTCCGGCGGCAGCAGATCCGTGGGCATAGAATCGTTATTTAGAGAATTTCTTTCATTTTTCTTTTGGTTTCCCTATTGGGCATTCATGTGCCTGTCCGCGTACTGTAATCTTACAGTTTCATTAATATAACTTAATATATTGGAACACCTTTTGACATTGCAAAAAAAACAGGGTACACTGTATGACAGGCGGGGATGGATTCACCATTTCCGCCTGTATTCAGAAGAAAAAGCGGACGCAGGTCCGATGAAAAATAGAAAAAGTGTGGGGAGTTTGGACGGATGGCTCAGAAAGAGTGGAAACGGGAAGAAATGAAACAGAATCAGGGAAGAACAGAGCAGAACCAGAGAAAAAAGGTTCAGAAAAAGAAAGGGTATAGGGCAGTGCTGGTGGCTTCGATGTTTTTGATTGCTGCTTCGGCAGCCCTGTCAGCGTGCAAAAAATCACCGGCGGCTGAGACAACAGCGCAGACACCGGCGGCAGAGGAAACGGAGGGCGCGGTCAGCACGGCGCTCGGAGCGGCGGATCGGGTGCTGGAGGAGAATGGCATGCTGTACCTCAAATACCGCACGGAGATCCGTTCCCTTTCGAAGGAGACAGGCGAGATGAAGACGCTCTGCCAGTTTGACACAGGAGATGAAAACAGCACCTTCTGGGTCTACGGAGGCGGGCTGTATTTTGACCGGATACAGGCGGAGAGTGGCAGCACACAGGGCACGGAGCTTTATGGGCTGTACCGGCTGGATTTGGAGAGCGGTGCGGAAGAGCATTTAGCAGATCTGACGGATCAGCCGTCGGTGCTCTATGCGTCAAAGAACCGCCTGTATGTCAAGGGTTACAACATGAATGTCATTTATACGCTCGATGAGAATGGCAAAACAGCGGGAGAGTTGTCACCGTCAGACACGATCTACGGGGAGATTCCGGCAGGCTGCAGCGAGTTGTTTAATGGGATTCTTCCATATTATACGGAACAGTTTGGGTATATGCCGGTGCAGAATGAAACCTGCCTGGTGATTGCGGATGCGGACGGCAGCCATCCGAGGGAGATTTCGGATATTACGAATACATCGTCGGTGCTGTTTGCGAAGGACGCATTCTTTGCCCTGCTTCGGGATGGCAATGGAAATACGCAGTGTTACCGCTATGAGGTCTCCGACCCGGAGAAAAGGACGCTTTTATATGAGACGGCGGAAAATATCAGTCTGGTGCAGTATCAGGACGGATATTTGTATCTGATGGAAAATCAGGCATCCCAGACCAGCACGGGAGAGTTTTTGTTTAAGCAGATTGCGGCGGATGCGGAGGCAGATGCAGCGGCAAATGCCGCCGAGGCGCAGAATGCGCTTTTTACGGTCGAGGAAGAGCCGGGCATGACGAATGATTTTTCTATGTATGGTAATTTTTATGTGACGGGAAATCAGGCATACTGCCAGCAGTTTAAGGATTACGGCGTTTATCTGGGAGAAAAAACGCTGGATGATGCGGCAGGCGGGGAAGCGACGCTGTTAGAGCCAGTTCTGTTCCAGTCTCCGATCCGGGAGCTGGGGCATGTCGAGGCGCAGTCGGAGACGTTAAAGAGTGCGGATGGAAGCCGGGAGCTTGGAAGTGTGTACGCAGAGCGGCTGGTATTTGACGGCGAGGGCGATGCGGTCGAGGCGATGAACCAGACGATGCAGGAGCTGCAGGCATCGGTTCTGTCGGCGGCGCGGACGGATTCCATGAATCTGGACACGGAGATGAGCATAGATACGACGGAATCGGACGGATCGGAGGAAGAGACACTTCCGCAGGAGGCGGATGCAGCGCAGCCAGTCTATTCAATGGCGCTTACGATCGACGGAGATGACGCGATTACGTATCTGGATGATCATTATGTCTGCGTCCGTGCGGATGGATATGAATATACGGGCGGCGCACACGGAACGCCGTTCCGCCAGTATTTTGTCTTTGACCGGGAAACGGGGGCACGCCTGTCTTTGAGCGATGTGGTTGAGAATCCGGTGGAGGAGCTGCAGGCGAAGGTTGGTGCGGCATTCCGGGAGCTGGCGGAAAAGACAAATTTTGCCTTTGAATCACCGGAGGATCTGGAACATACGGTGGCAGACGGCATCAGCTACGAATCGCCGTTTTATCTGAGCGAGACGGGCGTGGTTTTCTATTATGCGCCGTATGAGATTGCATCGTATGCGGAAGGATTCCCGGAGGTAACAATTCCGTACAGCGAGTTAGAAATGCGGATTGAACTTAGCAAGTAGGAATTTTCTGAACTGAAAATTCCGTACGAAGTATTGAAGGCAGCAGATTTTGCCGATTTGGAATGCGAAGCATCGGCAAAATCCAGTTGCAGTTTGCACAAAGTGTGAACTGCAACAAATGCGGATTGCGCTTAAGTAGAGATCTTGAAGTTGAGAAAAAAATCGCTTATAATACTCCATAGAAAAATAGTGTCGAACGAATCTGAAAGAATGACACAGGATGAGGAGGAAGCAGCATGAAGACAGTTGTTAAGGAAAATGCGAACGGCGGCAAAGGACAGGTAGTTGTAAAATACATTCTGGATGACAATGAGTTAAATGCAAAATGTAAGATGTTTGCCGAGGTAACGATCGCCCCGGGATGTTCCCTGGGCTATCATGAGCACCACGGCGAGAGCGAGACGTATTATATCATCAAGGGACAGGGCGAGTACGATGACAATGGAACGAAACGTCCGGTTACCGTCGGCGATAAGACCTTCACGCCGGATGGCTGTGGTCATGGCATTGCCAATACCGGAGATGAAGATCTGGTCTTTATGGCATTGATCCAGCTGGATTAAGTGTGAAGAACAAAACAGAAAAAGGTAACGGTTCACAGTAACCAAAAAAGGCGCTGGCATGGGAAGTGGTTCGATGTGTCGGCGCTTTTTGCCATATATGTCCGGAAAATGCCTATATGTTTAAGCGGAAAAAATTGGAAATCAAAAAAACAGTGGATCAAAGAAAGAAAAAGGAGGTGTGCCTGCGTGAAACTATTTCATCTTTCTGATCTGCATATCGGGAAAATGTTAAATGGCTATAGCCTGCGCGAGAGCCAGAAGAATGCGTTTTTGCAGATACTTAAATATGCGGAGGAAGAGAAGCCGGATGCGATTCTGATATGCGGGGATATTTATGATAAATCGGTCCCGGCGGGGGAAGCGTATACGCTTTTTGACTGGTTTCTGACCGAGCTATCCGGGCGCTGTCCGGGAACGGAGATCCTGATCATTGCGGGAAATCACGATTCACCGGACCGGCTGGCGTATGGCGCATCGTTTCTGGCACGCCACCGGATCCATATCGCGGCGCTGCCGCCGGCAGATCGGACGGAGTATTTAAAACAGGTCACACTTACAGATGAGTGGGGACCGGTTCATTTTTATCTGGTACCGTTTATCCGTCCGGGTCATGTGCGCCATTTGTTTGACACCAATGGTTATACCGATGCATTCCAGAAACTCCTGGCGCGGGAGACGATCCGGAAGCAGGAGCGCAATGTGGTTCTGGCGCACCAGTTTTTTGTCTGGAACGGTCAGAATCCGGAAACCTGCGATTCGGAGACGGCGGTGCTGACCTCCGGAGGATTGGATGCGATCGATGCGTCGGTGCTGGAACCGTTTGAATATGCGGCATTAGGGCATATCCACGGGGCACAGAAGGTAGGGCAGGAGCGGTTTTGCTATTGTGGGACGCCGTACAAATATTCGATCAGTGAAGAACACCATCAGAAGGGGATCACGGTGGTGGAATTGGGAGAAAAAGGAAGTGAGCCGCAGATCCGCCGTCTGCCGATTCTCTGCCATCCCGATGTAAAGCGCGTGCGGGGGACACTGGAAGAACTCAAGCTGCTTTCAGATACGATGGAAAAGATGCCGGATGGAAGCGGACGCGCGGACGCGTATGTGAGCGTGGTCCTGACGGACGAAAAAGAAATGTACGATTTCCGGGAACGCCTGGAGGAGTTATTTGCGCATATTTTGGAGATCCGGGTGGACAATGAGAGGACGCGGAAACGACTGGAGGAAGAACCGGAGGAAAAAGGGGCGGTGACGCCGTTTCAGGCATTTGCCTCTTTTTATGAGGCGGTGCGCCACTGCCCGATGACAGAGGAACAGGAGACGATTCTGGCGCGCATGGTGGAAGAGGCAGAGGAGGAGGAACGCGTATGAAACCGAAGCTGCTTACAATGTCGGCGTTTGGCTCTTATGGGGGCGTGACGCAGATTGATTTCGAACGGGCGGGGACGGGATTGTTCCTGATCACGGGCGATACGGGGGCAGGCAAAACGACGATCTTTGACGCGATCTCGTTTGCGCTCTACGGGGCGGCGAGCGGCGCCGGGAGAGAGGGCGCGATGCTTCGCAGCCAGTATGCACCGGAGGACGCGGAGACCTGGGTGGAACTGACGTTTGAGGATAAGGGGCAGGATTATACGATCCGCCGCAGTCCGGCATACACGCGCCTCAGCAAGCGGAAAAATAAGGACGGCGCATACACGGCGACGAGTGTGGCGCCGAAAGCGTCTCTGCTTTTGCCGGATGGAAGTGAGATGTCCGGCCGGATCCGTGAGATCGATGAGAAGATCCGGGCGATCGTGGGCGTGGACCGCGATCAGTTTTCGCAGATCGCGATGATCGCGCAGGGCGAATACATCCGTCTGCTCCATGCATCCTCCAAAGAAAGAAAAGAGATATTTTCGCGCATTTTCCATACCGGGATCTACGGTAGAATCCAGCAGAAGCTGCGGGAGGCAGATCGGACGCTGTATGGAAAGCTGGAGGATAACAAGACCCGGTGCGAGGAAGTCATCCGGCAGGTGACGGTTCCCAGGACGGAGGAGGCGGTAGCTCCGGAGTGGGAAGAAAGATGGCAGTCTTTGAAAGAGCGGTACCGGACAAATGGAGCGGAACTGCTTGCATTTCTGCATCAGTTGTCGGAGGAAAGCCGGAGGCTCGAGGAAGAGACGGGGAGACTGGAAGAGAATGCAATCCAGAAGCTTGCCGCCGGACAGAACCATCTGGAGCTTGTGAAAAAGGAAAAACGGGTACTGGAAGAAAAGAGCCGTTTGGAAGCATTTGGACGGGAGATGGAGGCTAGGCGCCGGGAAGCTGCCGCAGCCTATGAGAGCCGGAAACCGGAGCTGGAGGATCAGATCCGGCGGATGCAGGATGCGCTTCCGCTCTATGCGGAGCAGGAGAAAAAACGGCAGGCATATGAAACTTTGGAACATCAGTGGACGGCTCTGACCCAAAACCTGAAAAAAATGCAGAATCAGCTGGAAACGTGCCGTACGCAGGAAGAAATACTTCGAAACCAGGAGCGGGAGGCGGTAGAGGCGCGCGCTGCCCTGGCAGAATGCCGGGGACGGCGGGAGCAGATGGAACGGCGCCAGGCGGTTTTGCAGGAGTTAGGGAAATGCTGTGAAGCGGAGCGGACATGGAGGGAGTCACTGGAAAAACGCCAGGAAAAATTTCAGGCAGCCGCGCGGGCGTACCAGCAGTCAGATCAGTTGTATCAGGACGCGTCCTGCCGCTTTCTAGCGATGCAGGCGGGACTTCTGGCGGCAGAGCTGCAGGAAGGAAAACCGTGCCCGGTCTGCGGCTCGATAGAACACCCGGCTCCCTGCCGTCTGGAGACAGAGCCGATCCGGGAGGAACAGGTGGAAGCGCTGCGTGCCGGGCGGGATAATGCCGATCAGAAGCAGAGGACAGCCGCTGAGGCGTGCCAGGAGGCGCAGATCTCGCTGGAACATGAGAGCAGACGGCGGATAGAGATCCAGGGAAAACTGTACGGCCAAAATCAGGACAGCCCGGCAGCCCAGCCGGATGCGGATGCTCTGGAGAAGGAGCTCCGGCAGATGGCACAGGAAATCCGGCGATGCAGGCAGGTGGAAACCACTTATACTGACCGGATTGCCATGGAAGAAACGATCCGGCAGAAACGGGAGGCGAACGGAGTCGGACAGAAGAAGCTGGAAGCTGCGCTGGAGCTTAAAAGAAGTGAGGTGCAGCAGGCGGCGATCGAGAGCCAGACGAGACGTAATGAGCTGGAGGAACTCTCGAAGCGGCTGGAGTGGAAAGATAGCCGGACACTCCGGGTGGAGCTTGAGAAGCGCAGCCGGGAGCTGGAAACACTTGCAGAGGCGGTGACAGCGGCTGATAAGAAAGCACAGGAGTGCCGGGAAAAATGCCGGGAGCTGGAGGGAAGCTTATCTTCGCTCCGGGAACATATGGAAGCAGATTCGGAAACAGATCCGGAAGGAAAAATCCAGCAGGCGATCCGGCATTGGGAAGAGGAAAAAACGCGCTGGTCGCGGCTTCACCGGGAACATATGTCGGTGCGGACGCGCAACGAGGATGCATATGCGGCACTTCGGGTGTATCTGCAGGAACGGGAGCAGCTTGACCGGGAAAAACAGCAGATCAGCGAGCTTTACCAGACGGCGGACGGAAAACTGAGCGGCGCGGCGCGGATCGATTTCCAGACGTATGTACAGCGCCAGTATTTCCGCCAGATGATACAGGCAGCTAACCGCCGCCTGCGCCGGATGACGAAAGGAACCTTTGAACTTCAATGCCGCGGTCTGGCCGATCTGGGAAAACAGGGAGAAGTGGGACTTGACCTGGATGTCTACAGCTTTGTGACTGACCGGGTCCGGGACGTCAAAACGCTGTCCGGTGGAGAATCCTTTCTGGCGGCGCTTGCGATGGCGCTCGGTATGGCGGATGTCATCCAGAATGCGGCAGGCAGCGTGAAGGTGGATGCGATGTTCATTGATGAGGGATTTGGTTCTCTGGATGAGGAATCACGAACACGGGCGGTTCAGGTGCTGCAGGAGCTGTCCGGAGGAAGACGCCTGATCGGCATCATTTCCCACGTGACGGAGCTGAAAGAGGAGATGGGACACAAGCTGGCGGTAAAAAAAGGAAATGGTGGAAGCCAGGTGCATTGGGAGATAGAAGATTAGTATGACGGCGCAGAGCCGTTGTGTGACGAAAGAAAAGAGGCTATTTACATATGACAATCGTAATTCCAGGGATGGTGACGATATCGCTCTTATCTCTGTTTTACTGCAGTATGCTGCCGGAGACGGGGCGGAAGGCGAGAATGCAGGCATTTGAGCGGCAATACATCGCCCACCGGGGATTTCATGACAACCGGAGCGAATGTCCGGAAAATTCGCTTCCGGCGTTTGAGAGCGCGATCCAGATGGGATATGGGATCGAGCTGGATGTACAGCTGACAAAAGACGGGGTTCCGGTCGTATTTCACGACTGGGATCTGAAGCGGGCGGCGGGCGTTGACCGGAAGATACGCGACTGTACCTTTGAAGAGCTGCAAAGCTATCGTTTGTTTGGTTCATCCCAGACGATACCAGCCTTTGAGACAGTGCTTGAGCTGGCGGATGGACGCACACCGCTTATCATCGAGCTGAAAGCGGAGATTGTTCACCGGGAGCTGTGCGAGAAATGCGCGGTGCTTTTAGACCGTTATCCGGGTGAGTACTGCATCGAATCGTTCAGTCCGCTGGCACTCGGCTGGTTTAAGCGCCATCGTCCAAATGTTTTGCGCGGACAGCTTGCGACCAATCACCGCGGCGAGGGATTGAAAACGCCGGTCATTGTGCGGGAGATGCTTACATACTGTATGCTGAACGGATTTTGCAGACCGGATTTCATTGCGTACAACTGCCAGTTCAGCAACACGCTTCCGGTGGAAATGCTGCGCTATTTCTACAAATGTAAGATGGCGGCGTGGACGATTAAAAACCAGGGCGAATTAAACAGGCACCGGAAACAGTTTGATGTTTTTATTTTTGACAGTTTCGAGCCGGATCAATTCGTAAATTTCAACAAAAAACATCCTAAAAGATAGTGAGAAAGTCCTAAATTATGCTGGAAAAGTTGATTTTCTATGAAAATCTGCTATAATGGCTAAGACAATTTAATAATGAGAGATTATTACGAAATCGAGAGGACAAAGATATGAAAAAGAAACAGCTTCTTTCAGGCGTAATGGCACTTTTGTTATCTGCTTCACTCTGTGCATGCGGAGGCAGCAAGACAGCAGAAGGCACCTCAGAAGCAGCTGGCGAGTCCAGCGAAGCAGAGACCAGTAATACTCTTTCAGAAGGAACACCAGTACCAGGCGGCAGCGTTGTATATGGCATGACGCAGGACCTGGCTAGTCTTGACCCCCATGTAGATACGGACGCAGGAACTAGAGACGTGGTTTTCAATTTGTACGAAGGGCTTGTAAAGCCTACTTCCGATGGCGGATTTATTCCGGCTGTTGCCAGCGATTACATCATTTCCGATGATGCAAAGACTTACACTTTCACATTGAGAGATGGCATCACATTCCATGACGGCACACCGGTTACCATCGAAGATGTCAAATATTCCATCGATCGTTATGCGGAGATTCAGGGCGAATCCTCCGCTTTTTCTTCGCTTGTAGATAGTGTAGAGGTGCAGGATGACAAGACACTGGTTGTAAACCTGAAAGAAAGTTATTCAGAGTTTCTTCCGATGATGACGATTGCCATCATTCCGCAGTCCAACGAGGACCCGGCAGGCAATCCGATCGGTACTGGCCCATTCAAATATGTTTCCTACACACCGGGACAGAACCTGGAGCTGGAAAAATATGACGGCTACTGGCAGGAGGGCGTTCCGAGCCTGGACAGCGTGGAATTTAAATTTATTGCCGATGTGGACACCGCATTTGTAGAGCTGCAGGCAGGCACCATCGACATTCTGAAATATTTAACCGCCGCACAGGCGGAGACACTGGGCGATGATTACAACATCGTACAGGGAAGCATGAACCTCGTCCATGCGATGTACTTAAACAGCGCTTACGAGCCGCTTTCCAAGACAGAGGTGCGTCAGGCACTCTGCTATGCGGTAGACCGCGATGCGATCAACAACTTTATTTTCGGCGGAAAGAGCCACCTCATCGGCTCCCATATGATTCCGGCAATGTCGAAATACTATGAGCCGGAAGCAGAGACCGTATACAGCTACGATCCGGAGAAGGCAAAAGAGCTTCTGGCAGATGCCGGATACGCAGATGGCTTTGATCTGGAAATCACCGTTCCGAGCTCATACAGCCAGCACGTAGACAGCGCGCAGATCATCGCGGATGAGCTGTCCCAGGTTGGCATCAACGTGACCTTAAATCAGGTTGAGTGGAGCACCTGGCTGCAGGATGTATACAAGGGAGGCAACTTCCAGGCGACCGTCATCGGTTTTGACGGAACGCTGGCACCGAGCGACTGGCTCAAGAAATATGTGACAGACGATGCGAAGAACTTCATGCATTACTCCAACACTGAGTACGACGATGTATTTAATACAGCATACACAACCGTTGATGATGATGTAAAAGTAGAAAACTACAAGAAGGCGCAGATGATCCTGGCAGAGGATGCGGCAGCCGTTTACATCGAAGATCCGGCGAACCTCGTAGCAGTCAGCAAGAAGTTTGGCGGCTACACCTTCTACCCGACGGCAGCAGAGGATATGTCCCTGTTATATCAGGTAGAGCAGTAAAATATACAGTTACAATCCAGCAAATTCCTGTTGCTACCACGTTTTCTCACGGCACTTTCGGTTCCAAATGTGCCTGCCCGTGAACAGTAACCAGGAAATAACAACAGAATAAGAAGCGGTAAACGCAGGAGGGAATTATGAAATTCTTTATAAAAAAACTGATAACTCTCATTATCACATTGTTGGTCATATCCTTCCTGACGTTTACCGCTTTTTCTGTGATTCCGGGCGATGCGGCACTTTCTAGGCTGGGAAAGGACGCGACGGAAGAGCAGTTAGAGCGGGCGCGGGATGAGATGGGATTAAATGATCCACTTCTGGAGCGGTATGGAAGATGGGTGACCGATGCGATGCAGGGGGATTTCGGGGAGTCCTACCGGTATGAGGGAACCTCAGTCCGCTCCCTTCTGGCACAGCGGCTTCCGGTCACGGTGCTTCTGGCAGTCATTTCCCTGCTTATCATCACGGTGATTTCAGTTCCACTCGGAATCCTGAGTGCCCGGTTTGCCGGGAAATGGGTCGATACGCTGACGAACTGCCTGACGCAGATTCTGATGGCGGTGCCGTCATTCTTTCTCGGCATGATCCTGACCTATGTGTTTGGACTGATTCTTCATATGTTCCAGCCGGGTAAATTTATCGAACCGTCGGAAAATTTCGGAAAGTCGGCACAGTACCTTTTATTTCCGGCGCTCGCGGTGGCGCTGCCGAAGATTGCGATGGTGGTGAAATTCCTGCGAAGCTCGATTCTGACCGAGATGAACCGGGAATACGTGCGGACTGCCTACAGCCGCGGCAATACGGAAACGGCGGTATTGTATGGGCATGTGCTGAAAAATGCGATGATTCCGGTTGTGACGTTCTTTGCGATGGTAATCGCGGAGATCCTTGCCGGCAGCATCGTGGCGGAGCAGGGGTTCAGCGTGCCGGGAATCGGAAGACTTCTGATCAGCTCGATCTCCAACCGCGATTATCCGGTTGTGCAGGCGATCGTGCTGTATATCACATCGGTGGTCGTACTTATCAATTTTGCGGTTGATATGATTTATCAGGTTTTGGATCCGAGAGTCCGGACGGCGGAAGAATAGAGGGAAGACGAATGAAACGAAAGAATTATAATCTGATGATAGGGGGCGCGATCACGCTGTTCTTTCTGGCAGTTGCCCTGATCGGACAGTTCTGGACGCCGTATGGGACGACGACGATGGACTCCATGGCAGTCAATCTGGCGCCGTGTGCAGCACACCCGCTGGGAACGGATAACTTCGGGCGCGATATTTTGAGCCGTGTGATGGCGGGAAGCGGCAGCACCTTTTTTGTGGCAGTCTGCACGGTTCTGATCGGGTGTGTGTTTGGCACGATCGTCGGTGCGCTGACCGGCTATTTCGGCGGCTTTTTCGATAACCTGATCATGCGTTTCAATGATATCCTTTTATCGTTTCCGAGCATTCTTCTGGCGCTTATCTTCATCAGCCTGACGAAGCCGGGAAGCTACAACATCATTCTGGCGCTGGGAATCCTTTTTATCCCGAGTTTTGCCCGGATCGTCCGCAGTGAGGTGATCCGGTGCCGGGAACTGGATTTTGTCAAGAGTGCGCGGATCCTAGGTGCAGGGCATATCCGGATTATTTTCGCCCATATTCTGCCGAATGCGGCGGTCAGCCTTTTGACGGCGGCGGCGATCGGATTTAACAATGCGGTGCTGGCGGAGGCGAGTATGAGTTATCTGGGACTGGGAATCCAGCCGCCGGAGCCGAGTCTCGGGAGAATGCTTTACGAAGCGCAGTCGTACCTGTTCAATGCGCCGTGGTACGCGATCGGACCGGGCGTGACGATCATCCTGATTATTCTGGGATTCAGCATGGTGAGCGAGGGGCTGCGCTCGATGCAGCAGTAAGGAGGCGAAAAGATGGAACCATTGGTTGAGATAAAAAATCTGTCGATCCGTTTTCCAGAAGGAAATTCGACCTTTGAGGCAGTCAAGGGCATCAGCTTTTCGATCGGAAAAGGCGAGATCGTCGGAGTAGTCGGCGAGTCAGGGTCAGGAAAATCCATGAGTGCGCTTGCACTGATGGGGCTGCTTCCGAAGGACGCCGAGATTGCCTCCGGATCGCTCTGTTTTCAGGGAGAAGATCTGGTGACCATGAAACCGGAAAAGCGGAGACAGCTATGCGGCAGCAAAATGGCGATGGTCTTTCAGGAGCCGATGACCTCCTTAAATCCGGTATTGAAAATCGAACGGCAGGTCGGGGAAAGCCTGCGGATCCATACGAAACTCGGAAATGCTGAGATCCATGAACGGGTGGTGCAGGCACTCTCAGAAGTCGGTCTGCCGGACCCGGAGGGGCTGTGCGGTAAATACCCGCATGAGCTTTCCGGCGGCATGCGCCAGCGTGTGATGATCGCGCAGGCGATGATCAATTCTCCGAGTCTTCTGATTGCGGATGAACCGACGACAGCGTTAGACTGTGTCGTTCAGGCACAGATCCTGGAGCTTCTGCGGAATATCCACCGGACCAAGGAAACGTCGATTCTCTTTATTTCCCATGATCTGAATGTTGTGCGTGCGCTCTGCAGCCGTGTGATCGTGGTTTATAAGGGCGAGATCGTGGAAGAAGGGCAGACGGAAGACGTCCTTCTGCATCCGAAGCATGAATATACGCGCCATCTGGTGGCGTCGATTCCGGAGGGAGAAAAAGGGGAAAGCTCCGGCGGGGAGATCCTGCGCCTGACGGATTTGAACGTATTTTACGATGTGCGTGGCGGTCTGTTCCGTAAAAAAGGAAAAAAACACGTAATTCACGATCTGAACCTGTCGGCAAGAGAGGGAGAGATTGTGGGGATCGTGGGCGAGAGCGGCTGCGGCAAATCGACGCTCAGCAAGACGATCCTGGGACTTCACGACAATTATACGGGTGAGGTGAAAGTGCGTGACGGCGTCCGTCCGCAGATGGTATTTCAGGATCCGGCGGGATCGCTCAACCCGGCGCGGACGATCGGATGGATTCTGGAAGAACCGCTGCGCCTGCGCGGCATCAGGGACCGCGCAGAGCGCAGGCAGCTCGTGAAGGAAATGCTTGAAAATGTCGGACTGGACGAGTCCTTTGCGGCGCGCCATCCGAGAGAGCTTTCTGGAGGTCAGAAACAGCGCATCAGCATCGGCGTGGCCCTTCTCATGGATCCGCGCCTGGTGATCGCGGATGAGCCTGTTTCGGCGCTTGATGTGACGGTCCAGTCCCAGATTTTGAACCTGCTTTTGAAGCTGCACGCCGAAAAGCAGATGACCATTCTCTTTATTTCCCACGATCTGAACGTCGTGCGCGGGCTCTGCAGCCGTGTCATGGTCATTTACAAGGGTGTGATTGTGGAAGAAGGTCTGGCAGAAGAGATCTATGAGCATCCGGCACACCCGTACACGAAACTTCTGCTGGAAGCGGCGATCGGCGGGGATACAATGGAACTGGATGCGGAGGCAGGAAAGCAGAGTGCGGAGCCGGAGAGAGACAGCCGGATGGAAAAACCTGAGCGGGGACAGACGAAAGAGAACCTTTTGGAAAATCAGGAAAAAGAGCGGTCCGTCCAGAATGCACCAAAGAAGATAGCGGGCAGTGGGGAGAAGTGTATCTTTTATGAGCGCTGTCCGAAGAGAAGAGAGGCGTGTGCCCATGTGCCGCTGTCACCGGAGGCAGTACAACTTTCAAGGACACACTGGGCGCGGTGTATTCAGATAGAAGCATAATCTGATAAGCTGAAATAGAGAAAAACGAAATAGCAGCCGAAAAAAGACAGACGGTTCGGCCTATGCCAGGGAAAGCGGCATGGCTCGAATCGTCTGTCAATGTTTTTTCTTGCGGTGGGAAATCAAAGTGCGCGGCTGCTCACTGGAAGAATCCTGCTGCCCCTGCTGTGCCTCATCGGAAAGCTGCAGCGGCTCCCGGCGGTGCCGGAGTGAATGGTAAAAAAGCCAGATCAGATCCACCAGGGCGATCAGAAACGCACATCCGGCTAATAGATGAAATACCTCATGCGTCAGGGCGGGATACGGCAGAGCGGATATGATATAAGGAGAAGTCATGTTCCGCAGGGAGCTCACCGTCCAGGAGAGACTGTCCGCCATCGTCTGGAGAAGCGATTCATAGGTATCCTCGTTCAGGCGGATCAAACGCCCGTTTAATGAAAGTGCTTTGCGTTCGGGCGGATCTGGATAGCCAGAAGACGGATCGAGCAGATAGAAATGGCAGGTTCCATTTTCCAGAGAGTAATAATAATATCCGGTCTCTTTCTTTCCATCGTAGGCGGCGCACCCTGTATAATATAAGGAAGGAGCGTTCACCGAGACATAGGGCTGAGCCGGGTTATAAAAATCTTCAAACTTGCACTGGCTGTTTATCGGCCGCGGGGAGTGTGAATTTTCCCCGGCATTCTGCCACAGGAGCAGGATGGACGCGATCAGCACCAGCGCCGGAAGCCACATCTGCCGGCGGTAAAAACGGCGGCTTTTGATGGGGGAATGTTTTTGTTTTTCAGTCAAATTTTTCATACGCTCTAGTATAGTCAGTTCTGCGTGGAACGTCAAGAGTTAGTGTATACGACAAAATCCTGCTGCCACCACGTTTTCTTACGGCACTTTCGGTTCCAAAAGTGCCTACCTGTGAACAATTACTCCATTCATGGTCATCTGCGCGTGCTTTTTCAATTATTCTTGCAAACAGGGCGAAAAATTGCTATGATGGGAGTGCTGGCATCGGAAGGTGATTGTGCAGTATGGGAAAGCTTTCGGTGCATGGCAGTCATTTTTGCATCGGCAATATAGAAGGAGAGGCTAAATGGACGCTTACACGAGTTTTGCGGAAGTATATGATATGTTTATGGATAATATTCCCTATGAGGACTGGTGCGGGTACCTGACTTCTCTTTTAAAGGAATATGGGATCAACGATGGTCTGGTGCTGGATCTGGGATGTGGAACCGGCACGCTGACGGAGCTTCTGGCAAAGGAAGGCTATGATATGATCGGCGTGGATGTCTCGGAGGATATGCTGCAGGAAGCAATCGAAAAACGGGCAGAATCCGGGCTGCCGATTTTATATTTATTGCAGGATATGCGCGAATTTGAATTGTACGGGACGGTCCGGGCGGTCGTGAGTATCTGCGATTCGCTGAATTATATTCTGGATTATGACGATCTGGCGCACGTATTTTCGCTGGTCAACAATTATCTGGATCCGAAGGGAATGTTCATTTTCGACCTGAATACGGAGGCAAAGTTTCAGGCAATGGGAAGTGAGACGATCGCGGAGGTGCGCGACGAGGGGAGCTTCATCTGGGAAAATGAGTATGATGAAGAGGAGAAAATTAACTCCTACGATCTGACGCTCTTTATCCGTGAGGAGGATGACTTATACCGCCGCTATCAGGAGACGCATTTTGAGCGCGCGTGGTCGTTGGACGAGATAAAAAAGGCGCTCACAGAGGCGGGCATGGAATTTGTGGCGGCGTATGACGCATTTACGAAGAACGCGCCGCGAAAAGAGAGCGACCGAATCTATGTGGTTGCGAGAGAACATGGAAAAGAGGTATAAATGATGGAAAAGATAAAAGCAGGTGAAATAACGGGACAGACCGGAGATTATATGCTCCGTGCGACGGCGGCGAATGGTCAGATCCGCGCATTTGCGGCGACTTCTCGCGATCTGGTGGAGAAAGCCAGACAAGCGCACAATACCAGTCCGGTGGCGACCGCAGCGCTGGGACGCCTGATGACGGCAGGAGTCATGATGGGATCGATGATGAAAGCGGACAGTGATCTTTTAACCATCCGGGTCGAGGGCGATGGTCCGATCGGCGGTCTGACAGTGACAGCAGATAAGAACGGCAATGTCAAGGGCTACGCGTTCCACCCGGAGGTAATGCTGCCGCCGAATGCGAAGGGCAAGCTGGATGTGGGCGGTGCGCTGGGAGTCGGCGTCTTGAGCGTAATCCAGGATATCGGTTTGAAAGAGCCGTATGTGGGACAGACGATCCTGGTAACGGGTGAGATTGCGGAAGATCTGACTTATTACTATGCGACCTCCGAGCAGACTCCGTCCTCCGTGGCACTGGGCGTTCTGATGAATAAAGAAAATACGGTGCGCCAGGCAGGCGGATTTATCATCCAGCTTCTTCCGGGAGCAGAGGAGGCGACGATCGCGGCACTTGAAAAGACAATCGGTGAGCTGGAGCCGGTGACGACGATGTTAAATAAGGGAATGACCCCGGAGGACATTCTGGAGCTGATTTTAGGACAATTTGGTCTGGAGATTCTGGATAAGATGCCGATTCAGTTTACCTGCAACTGCACCAAGAGCCGTGTAGAAAAGGCGCTGATCAGCATCGGCGGCAAGGAGCTGCAGGAGATGATCGACGAGGGCAAGAGCATCGAAGTCAACTGCCAGTTCTGCAACAAGCACTATGAATTTAGTGTGGATGAGCTGAAAAAACTGTACGAGAAAGCTAAGAAGTAAAAAGAAATGAGATAATAGATATGGCTGCTGTGCGGAAAAAGGATATTTGGATATGTTCCGCATGGCAGGACAGAAAAAAAGGTAACTGTTCACACATGTGTGAGCAGTAACGAAAAAAGGGATACTGCCGAAGCGGTATCCCTTTTTATAATCACTTTACTTAGATCAATATAACGTATTCGCAAAATATATATCAAACATATTTGGAAAACAGGTACACTGGAAAGTTGATGATTAAAGCTTGGTTACGTTAGTAGCCTGCGGTCCCTTAGCACCGTTAACAACTTCGAACTCTACCTGAGCGCCTTCCTCAAGAGACTTGAAGCCTTCCATGTTCAGTCCGGAGTAGTGAACGAATACATCGTTGCCCTGCTCGTCGCAGATAAATCCGTAACCTTTCTGGTTGTTGAACCACTTTACAGTACCTCTGTTCATATGATACCTCCAAAAAATATAAAAAATAATGATGGCCGCATGGATTTACGACCTGTTCCAAGAATAGCATAGTTTCATATTGATGTCAAACGTTTTCGCATAAAATTTCTGGAAATTCAGACATTTAAAAATAGTTAAATTTTTGTGGAAAATAAGGGCATTTGTTACTGTACACACATGTGTGCCCAGTAACGGGTATTTTCCAGAAAACCGCGAAAGAAAGTGGGGTTGTCAAACCAGGATACGGGGGGTAAAATAGGAGGAAAGAAAAGGGGAAAGAGGTAGGAAAATGAATTATATTTACAATGCGTATCATCATTTTTTGACGATCACGAAACATAAATGCGAGGTCATGAAAAACTGCTTTGCGGTAGGGCTGTACCGCCAGGGACTTCTGCACGACCTCTCCAAGTATTCCTGGGAGGAATTTGCGACCGGCGTTAAATATTATCAGGGAAACCGCAGCCCAAATGCGGCGGAAAAAGAAGAAAAGGGCTATTCGGCGGCATGGCTGCACCACAAGGGACGCAACAAACATCATTTCGAATACTGGATCGATTTTGCACCGGACAAGTCCTGGGGGCTTGTCGGCAATAAAATGCCCCTTCGCTACCTGATCGAGATGGTAATGGACCGGATTGCCGCGTCGAAGGTTTATAAGGGAAAAGATTACACGGATGCGTGTGCGTGGGAATACTTTGAAAGAGGCAGAGATTTTGTCGTGATGCACCCGAGGACGAAATACCAGCTGGAATATCTCCTCACGATGCTGAAAGAGCAGGGCGAGGAGAGAACCTTTGCGTTCATCCGGGCGCTGCTTGCACGGGAGAGGGCGAAAGAACAGGCAGTCCGGAGAAAACGGATGGGACACGTGATCCGGGAGATAAGAGAGCGTGGACGGGTGCTGTAGTTTATAAGGACAATTCTCTCAGATAATTATGTAAGTACAGCACTGCCGTCTCTGGATCTGTGAAAAGCTGTTCTGAATACGGCACAAACAGCTGCTTACTCTTATAGTCTGCTTTCAGGCATTCATGCCACATCGGAGTGCCATCTGCAAGAAGCGGCTGCGGCACAAACAGCCCGGCTGCGCGGGTGTAGCACGTTTTGGCGGTTGCCTTCTTGCGGGCGGAGCGCTCCACATACTGACCGACACTTTTGTGGATGGCGCAGTCCTCGTAGATCATATAGTAATAATTCTCATAATCGCTGTAAAATCGTTTCAGTTCCCCGGAATATAATGGAAGGTCGAGCGTCAGGCGGTTTCCTTCCGCTGACAGCTCCAGCTCACCGATAGAAAACTGGAATCCGCTTGTCAGAGAGACGGGGCTTTCATAGTGAAGCAGCAGGTGCTTTTCTGAGTTTCCGTCCGCATATGGGATATCACGGCTTTCTGAACCTTTGAAAGAAAAATCGCCGGTCAGAAAGTCCGGGTAGGCGAGAATCGGCAGAATCTGCGGCATTCCCTTTAAGTCATCCTCGTTATGGAGAATCAGAAGGTGTTTCAGCAGTTCAGAGTGCGTCTGTAAATATTCACCGTAAACCTCGATGAGCTGACCGCCGTTGTACTTATCTTCGCGGGCAATGCCGAGGAACCGCTCGATGCTTTTTTGTTTCAGATTTTCAAGTCCCAGCAATTTCTTTAATGGGCGTATTTTCTTATAAATATCAAAACTTTCAACTGCTTCAAAATTCCAGTCCTTTTTATAAAAAACACAGCGTTTCGTCAGAAATGGAATGTCAAACCCGTCTCCGTTGAAATGGACGAGGATGCGCTTTGTCCGGAGAAGTGCAAAAAAAGCGTCGAGAACCTCTTCCTCCGCATCCCTCGTCTCGGCAAAATACTGGGTCAGAATCCAGGTGTTTCCGTCGTGCCAGACGCAGCCGATCAGATAGACCGAGGCGTAGTCGCCGGAAAAGCCGGTTGTCTCGATATCGAAAAAGAGCAGATCGGAGATAGCTCCTAACCGTTTGGGCGGATAAGAGGAAGTAAAGGTCAGCGGATTTTGAATGGTGATCATTTGGCAGTATCCTCCTGTGTCGGTTTATAATGTCCGCCCCAGATCCGCATTGCGTCGGGGATTGGTTTCAGACTGTAACCTATGGCGTTATTATAAATTCATCGGAAGTGAAAAGCAACCGTTTAAGATGACAAAACAATAACACAACCGGTATCGTGAAATATCCGTTCTGGCAGTTGAGTAAAAAGAAAAACAATTTGTAAACCTTCAGTGGTACAAGTTTGGCAATCGTTTGAAATTCCGATATATTAGAAAATGTCGGAAGTGACAGCGGGATATGTGGTTGTACCAATATGGCAATTTGGGAATTTTTGGCGGAAAGACTGGCAGATTATGAGATCCCGCGCAAATTTGCCTTGCTAAAGGAGTTTTCAAAGACTGAAAGCGGAAAGATTCGTAAAAAAGAACTGTGAAAATTGCTTTTTCTTGTCGAAAAAAGAAAATGATTTATTGTGCAAAATGACAAAAGTGACGTTGACAAAATTGGAAAAGAGTGGTATATTTACATACAGCAATCAAACTATTTAATGTAACGGTTGTGAACGTGACCGGAGAGCTGCTTTCTGTGGGGGAAAAGCGGCTCTCTTTTTATATATGTTTGACTTTTTGTATAGTGACAGCTACAATAAATTCGTAACTGTTCAGTACCTTCACAGTCACGCGCAAAAATCCATTAAAAATTGCCTACGGCAATGGGATTTTTGCCTGCTGGTCCATGTTTTCGTACGGTCAGCGCAGTAAATGCGCAGACCTATTGAACAGTTGCTATGTTTTTAAAAATTATTTATAAGGGAGACAAACCATATGATAAGAGATGGCTTTATCCGGGTTGCCGCGTCAACGCCGGAAGTGAAGGTGGCAGATGTAGAGTACAACCGGGAACAGGTTTGTAAACAGATAGAGGAGGGGCGCAAAAAGGGCGCTTCGATTATGGTATTTCCAGAGCTGGTGCTGACGGGATATACGTGCGGTGAGCTGTTTATCCAGAAATCGCTGCTGGCGAAGGCAAAGGAAGAGCTTAGAAAGCTGATCGCCTTTACAGCTGGCGATTCAATGCTTGTATTTGTAGGACTTCCGTGGGAATACAACAATAAATTGTACAATGTGGCAGCGGCGATCCAGGATGGAAAGCTGCTCGGTCTGGTTCCGAAGAGATGGATTCCAAACTATTCTGAATTTTATGAGGGACGTTATTTCAACCCGGGCTGGGAAAAGACAATCGACGTTTCCTGGGACGGTTATCAGGTGCCAATGGGAATGAAGCTTTTATTTTCCTGTGACAATGTGGAAAATCTCGTCGTGGGGGCGGAGATCTGCGAGGACGTCTGGGTTTTAAATCCGCCGAGTATTGCACACGCGTCGGCGGGGGCAACGGTGATCGTCAACTGTTCTGCCAGCGATGAGGTGACAGGCAAGAGCGAGTACCGCAGAAGTCTGATCAGCGGTCAGTCGGCGCGGCTTCTCTGTGCGTATATTTACGCCAATGCGGGCGAGGGAGAGTCTTCCCAGGATCTCGTTTTTGGCGGCCAGAATATTATCGCTGAGAATGGCAATATCCTGTCGGAGTCAGCGCGATTTGAGAATCAGACGATCTACGCAGATATCGATTTGGAACGTCTGGAATGTGAGCGCCGCCGGATGACGACCTATCAGACAGAAGACCGTGAGGATTACCGGTTTGTAAGCTTTACGCTGGATCGGAAACCGCTTGCGCTGGAGCGCGCGATCGATCCGACCCCGTTTGTCCCACACGATGCGGGCAGCCGGAACCGCCGCTGCGAGGAGATCCTTTCGATCCAGGCGATGGGATTGAAAAAACGTCTCAAACATACCGGATGCCGCCATGCTGTCGTTGGTATTTCAGGCGGTCTGGATTCAACGCTGGCACTTTTAGTAACCGTGCGCGCCTTTGATCTGCTGGGGATTCCGCGTGAAAATATCCTGTCTGTGACGATGCCGTGCTTTGGTACGACTGACCGGACGTACCAGAATGCCTGCCAGCTCACGAAAAAGCTGGGTGCAACCTTGAAAGAAGTCGATATCCGAGAGGCAGTTACGATCCATTTTCGTGACATTGAGCAGGATCCGTCGGTTCATGATGTAACGTATGAAAATTCACAGGCACGCCAGAGAACTCTGGTTCTGATGAACCTTGCCAATAAGATCGGCGGTCTTGTCATCGGTACCGGCGATATGTCGGAGCTGGCGCTTGGCTGGGCGACCTACAACGGCGATCATATGTCGATGTACGGTGTCAACTGCTCGGTTCCGAAGATGCTGGTGCGCCATCTGGTGCGCTATTATGCAGATACCTGTGGCGAGAAAGAGCTTTCTGATATTCTGCTGGATGTACTGGATACGCCGGTCAGCCCGGAGCTTCTGCCGCCGGAGGAGGATGGAAAGATTGCACAGAAAACGGAGGATTTGGTTGGTCCTTATGAGCTGCATGATTTCTATCTCTACTATATATTAAGATTCGGCTACCGTCCGGGCAAGATTTACCGCCTGGCGCGTCAGGCATTTGACGGTGCTTATGATAAGGAAACGATCCTTAAATGGCTGAAGGTGTTCTACCGCCGTTTCTTCAACCAGCAGTTTAAGCGTTCCTGCCTGCCGGATGGTCCGAAGGTAGGTTCTGCTGCAGTATCGCCGCGCGGCGACCTGCGTATGCCGAGCGATGCGTGCAGCCGCCTGTGGCTGGAGGAGCTGGAAACACTGGATGAGGATTGCGTTTACGGAGTGCCGGAGACGAAAGCGGCAGGAGGCAGCCTGTGATCGCGAGCACGGGCAACGCCCGTGTCAGAGCGGTGACGGCGCTTGCAAAGAAAGCAAAAGCAAGACGGGAACAGGGTGTCTTTTTGGTGGAAGGTCCGAAGATGTTCGGGGAACTGCCGGTGGAGAGATGCCGCGAAGTCTATGTGTCGGAAAATTTTCTGCGCCAGCAGGGGGAAAGAGCAGAAAAACTGCTGGCTGGCTGCCGGTATGAGACGGTGACGGATGAGGTCATGCGCCATATGTCGGACACCCAGACACCGCAGGGTATCCTGGCGGTAGCGGAACAGTTTTCCTATCAGCTCTCAGATGTGCTGAAAAATAGCCCGGACGGAAAGGCACCGGAGCTTGTGATTCTGGAGACGCTGCAGGATCCGGGTAATCTGGGAACAATCCTGCGTGCCGGAGAGGGGGCGGGTGTGACAGGCATCATTCTTGACCGTGGTTCAGCTGATATTTACAGCCCGAAGGTCATCCGTTCCACGATGGGCTCGATCTACCGGGTGCCGTTTATCTACACGGACGACCTGCATCAGACGATCGGGGAAGTAAAAAAGCAGGGAATCCGCCTCTATGCGGCGCATTTAAAGGGGAAACATAACTACGAAGAAGAAAATTATACAGGTCCGTCCGGCTTCCTGATCGGAAATGAGGCAAATGGTCTGACCGAGGAGACGGCGGCGCTTGCTGACGCGTGGGTGAGGATTCCGATGGCTGGAAAGGTTGAATCCCTCAATGCAGCGGTGGCGGCTTCGGTGCTGCTGTTTGAGACGGCACGGCAGAGACGGCAGTAAATTGCATTTTTTTGAAACAATGTTTTAAGCCGGATAGTTTGTGCAAATAGAGAGCTGTGAAGAAATAAATTGAACTGCAGATCGATATGTTCCATTAAGAAGTTTGTAATAAAACCGTAAGTTCAAAAACAGAGCGGATTGGTTGATAAATGTCAGAAAATATCGTATACTAGTTTTAAGATATCAGGGTCAAAAGACCTATATGGAAGGAGGGGATGACATGGCAGTATGGTGTGTCTGGCTGGCGGTGTTTGTAGTGTGTATCGGGCTGGAAGCAGCGTCGATGGCGCTGACTTCGATCTGGTTTGCTGGAGGCGCTCTGATTGCGTGTGTCCTGTCGATCGCGGGAGTGAATCTTTACATCCAGATGGCAGTGTTTGTCGTTGTTTCATTCCTTCTTTTGTATTCAACAAGACCATTGGCACTCCGGTATATCAATCAGAAGACGGTGCGGACCAATGTGGACGCGCTGGTGGGTAAAAAAGCGCGGGTAACCGCAGAGATTGATAACGACGAGGCAAGAGGGACGGCGATGGTGTCCGGCCAGGAATGGACGGCACGCTCGGCGGATGGAAGCCGGATTCCGAAGGATACGATGGTACAGATTCAGGCGGTCAGCGGCGTCAAGCTGATTGTCAGCAAATGTAAGGAGGAATAGGAAATATGGGAGCATTTATCAGTTTTCTTGTCATTGCAATTGTGGTACTTCTGATTTTGTCATCCTGTATCCGGATTGTGCCGCAGGCACAGGCATTAGTCGTAGAGCGTCTGGGTGCTTATCTGGAGACATGGCCGGTTGGCGTGCATTTCAAGGTGCCGTTCATTGACCGCGTGGCAAAAAGAGTCATTTTAAAAGAGCAGGTTGTAGATTTTGCACCGCAGCCGGTTATCACGAAAGATAACGTTACGATGAAGATTGATACGGTTGTATTTTTCCAGATTACGGATCCGAAGCTGTTTGCTTATGGTGTTGAGAACCCGATCATGGCGATCGAGAACCTGACGGCGACCACCCTTCGAAATATCATCGGTGATCTCGAACTTGACCAGACCTTAACCTCCCGTGAGACGATCAACACGAAGATGCGTGCTGCACTCGATGTGGCGACAGACCCGTGGGGAATCAAGGTAAACCGTGTTGAGTTGAAAAATATCATTCCTCCGGCAGCCATTCAGGATGCGATGGAGAAACAGATGAAGGCAGAGCGTGAGCGCCGTGAGTCCATTCTCCGTGCCGAAGGCGAGAAGAAATCGACGATCCTGGTAGCCGAAGGTAAGAAAGAGTCCGCGATTCTGGAAGCAGAAGCAGAGAAGGAAGCGGCGATCCTGCGTGCAGAAGCACAGAAGGAAAAGATGATCCGCGAGGCAGAAGGTGAGGCGGAAGCGATCCTCAAAGTCCAGAAAGCGGAAGCAGACGGACTTCGCTTCATCAAGGAAGCAGGCGCGGACAATGCAGTGCTGCAGCTCAAGAGCCTGGAGGCATTTGCCAAAGCAGCGGACGGCAAGGCGACGAAGATCATCATCCCGTCCGAGATCCAGGGCATTGCCGGTCTGGTAAAGGGTCTGACAGAAGTTGGCACGGATGTTCAAAAGGCAGAGTAGCCGGGAGTGAGCGGCTCTAAGTTATAAAAAAAGGTATAAGAAAAGGCTGATGGTTATGTAAAGCAGGAACCGCAGCCTTTTTCGAGTTCTTTTTTGACAAGCCTGCGGACATTCGGTATAATATCCCATAGTGATATGTATACCCATATATGTTGATGAAAGGGTATATGCAAGAAGCTATGTGCTATATGAAGAATGAGGCTGTTGTTTGCGAATATAAGTAAGGAGTGGATGCGTTGAACCTGCAGGAAAAAAGAAAGAAAAGCGCGAATATCGCGTTTGCCCTGGATATGCTTCATATCGTAGTGGGTATATTGATCGTGATATTTGCGGTTCTTGCGTTTCTGAACCCGGATGAAAACCGGATTTTGTTTCCGGTAATCTTTCTTCTGGCGGCGGTACTGAATTTTGCCAATGGCTATGACCGCTATCGCCGGGGAAGGGGAAGAAAGCATCTGCGGACCGGCGGAATGATCCTGATGGCAGTGGGAGCGGGATTGTTCCTTTTATGTATTGTCAGTACACTTACAATATGGTGGGGGTAATAAAAGTGAAAACAGAAGTTTTGCGAATGTTAAAAGAAACGGATGATTACCTGTCCGGACAGGAGATCTGTGAGCGTTTAAATGTATCACGGACGGCAGTCTGGAAAGTTATCAAACAGTTGGAGACAGAAGGATATGAGATAGAGGCGGTCCGGAACCGCGGTTACCGTCTGCGTTTCCTGGGCGATGTTCTCAGCCAGGCAGAGCTGGAGAGCAGCATCGACAGCGAGTGGGCTGGAAAAAATATTTTATATTTTGACGAGACGGATTCAACCAATACCGAGATCAAGAAAGCGGCGGAGAAAGATGCCCCGCACGGTACGCTGGCAGTCGCGGATTATCAGTCGATGGGAAAGGGACGCCGCGGAAGAAGCTGGGCGGCGCCGCATGGCGTCGGCATCTGGATGAGCCTGCTTCTGCGCCCGGAGCTTCCTCCGACCTGCGCGTCGATGTTGACGCTGGTGGCGGCTCTGGCAGTTGCCGACGGGATTCGGGAGGTTTGTGATCTGGAGGCAAAGATCAAGTGGCCGAACGATATCGTCGTCAATGGAAAGAAGGTCTGCGGTATCCTGACCGAGATGAGCACGGAATTAGAGTGTATTAATTATATCGTGACTGGTATTGGTATCAACGTGGCAAATCACGAGTTCCCGGAGGAGATTCGGGATGTGGCAACGTCTCTGTATCTGGAGACAGGAAAAGAAGTGCGCCGCAGCCAGCTTATCGCCGCGATCATGCGTGCGTATGAGGGATATTATGATAAATTCATGGAAAACCAGAACATGAAATCCCTGATGGATGTTTATAACAGCCGTCTGGCAAATTGCGGTACACAGGTGCGCGTCCTGTCTCCGGGCAATGAGTATACGGGCATGGCGCTCGGAATTGACGAGATGGGCGAACTGCTGGTCCGCACAGAAGACGGAAAGGTGTGCAAGGTGATCTCAGGAGAGGTATCTGTCCGGGGCATTTACGGATATGTATAAAGATTTTTATGCGTCGTTGAAGCCTTTAGAGGGGGAAATACCTTATGCGGAAGAAGAGAGGCTGGCGGCATCCGGTGCTCCATTGCTCTCCTGGTACCGGAAAAACCGGCGGCTCCTTCCGTGGCGGGAGAATCCGGAACCATATTCGGTCTGGATTTCGGAGATCATGCTGCAGCAGACGCGGGTAGAGGCGGTCAAACCGTACTTTGCCCGTTTTATGGAAGCACTCCCGGACATCACCTCGCTCGCGCAGGTGGACGAAGAGCGGCTTTTGAAGCTGTGGGAGGGACTTGGGTATTATTCCAGAGCCCGGAACCTAAAAAAGGCAGCGGTCTGCCTGATGGAAGACTACGGCGGTCAGATGCCGGCGTCGCGGGGTGAGATATTGAAACTTCCGGGCATCGGAAGG
>ENA-ORRW01000047-ORRW01000047.1-human-gut-metagenome-genome-assembly--contig:-NODE-47-length-140444-cov-13.432648_pt1 | contig 140444 bp, 153 predicted proteins | sample MGYA00242183_ERZ509150 | MGnify/ENA primary metagenome ERZ509150 (study PRJEB26280, sample SAMEA2338639) | human gut metagenome | biome: human gut; feature: human-associated habitat; material... | reverse complement strand
GTGGTGTAGATGGTATCGGAATCGAAGATATTGAAGAGATGGGAATTGAAAAATACCTGTCAGAAATCAAATCGGAACTGATGGATGGAAAGTATAAACCATCCCCAGTAAAGCGAGTTATGATACCAAAACCAGACGGAAGTGAAAGACCTCTTGGAATACCAACAGTCAAGGACAGAATTGTGCAGATGGCTACCAAGATAGCAATAGAGCCAGTATTCGAAGCTGACTTTAGAGATTGTTCCTATGGATTCCGACCGAAAAGAAGTGCCAGGCAAGCACTGGAAGTGGTAAGGAAAGCGTGTAACAACAAGGGCTATTATGTAGTAGACGCAGATATTGAGAAGTTTTTTGATAACGTAAACCAAGATAAACTGATGAAACTGGCAGAGCAGAGAATATCAGACCGTAGGATATTGAAGCTGATAAGACAATGGTTAGTATCAGGAGTATTATACGGAAATGTACTGACAATTTCCGAACTGGGAACAAGCCAAGGTTCAGTTATATCTCCGTTATTGGCAAACATCTACTTAAATACACTGGACAGACTGTGGGAAAAGTATGGACTTACTCACGGTATTCTTGTAAGGTACGCAGATGATACAGTCATCATTTGCAAGAATAAGAAAAATGCAAATCACGCACTGAACTTATTGCAGTACATCATGGCAAAACTGGATTTAAAGCTACACCCAGTAAAAACAAAGATTGTCAGCATGTGGGACGGAAAAGAGGGATTTGACTTTCTTGGAATGCACCACAGAAGAATGACAACGGAAACAAGCAAAGGACAATTGTATAAAGAAACTTATCAGTACCCGAGCAGGAAAGCCATGAAGAAGATGAAAGCAGAAATCAAAAAGAATGTAAACGGTCGAAGTCTGTTAGTTGCAAAGGAAGAGGATTTAATAAAGAATCTAAATCCGAAAATCATAGGTTGGAAGAATTATTATTCCACCAAAACAAATGAGACATGGATGCAGGAATTAGACTGGTATATTATCTGCACCTTTACAAGATGGTATAACAAGAAACACCAAAGGCGTAAACATATGTCAAGAGTGGGATTTGTTAGAAATAGCATTTACGAAAAAGGATTAAAGAAAATGGCTAGAGCATGACGTAATGCTGTAGAAAGAAGAATGTCGGAAAGCCGTGTGAGGGAGAACCTCATGCACGGTTTGATGAGGGGCGGATGAAATTTTCATCCGCCTACTCTACAACTAATAATCATTTATACATACATAAAACAAATCATGGAGGAAGCTAATTATGTTAAACGAAAAAGACCTTGTAACCAAATATCGTGAGACCATTTATCAGGAAACCGGCACGTGGGTGATGCCTTTGACTGTAATCAATGAGAATCCATCAGACCGCGCTATGCAGCTCGTTTTATCCACAAATCGTAACTTAGAAGCCTACGGTCGCACTATGTCCGGAGATCTTATGGATATCCTTGTTTCGCTTCCTGAGTCTGAGATCGTAAAAGAATGTCAGAATCTTATGAAATCGGTGCGAGAATCCAGTCAGGTGGAAGCGTTCCAGAATGCTACCGTGTTTTATCCTGATTTCCCTGAACAGGTAATTGAAATGGATGAAGTAGAGCAGTATATCTATCAGATGGAAGAGTATCTTGGAGTCGCTTTCTTTGGTATTTCTTTGCGTCCTGAATTTGAAGCAACAGAACGTAATCCGTTGCTCGAGGACTTTAAACGTGACTTAAAGGTAATCGACGTCGACAATTACTACATGATCCATGAAACTATGCATGACCGTATGTTTTCGACAGCTTCGTTATCAAAACCTAAAATGGAAACATTACTTAACTATATGCATGACACAAACGAATGGTTTTCATGGATTTATGAGCAGGCTATTCCTAATCGAGAAAACAAGGCAGCCATTGCTTTCGACATCACAAAAAACAGTAACCTTACATTTCGTGCAAAAGATGATATACTGCATAAATTGGTTACCGAAGCAACTGATGTCCTTCGTCTGGCTGCTGAATTATCAAACGGAAAGACTCATACGGTAAAAAGCAAAGCGAGAGTATTTGTCTGGAATCCGAAAAAGGGAGAAACTCGTGATAATGGACATCTGGAATGGCGTACAAAACGTAATCAGGAAACAATTGAGAATAAACCAGGTCTTGCCGGTAAGGTTTACTTTAAATTATCACGTTCGGAAGCAAGAATGATGAACAGCCTTTTGGATAAGACGCACGATCTGTTTACTGCAGTCTGGCTTCGTCCTGATTTGTTTAAGACTTTTTCAAAATCCGTACCAAGAGATACTGTTTATCCTCGTTTGCAGAAAGCGTATGATAATCTGTATTCTGGACAGAAGGTAAACGAACTTGGAACCCCAATCGTATCACCTTACTCTGTCGTACAGAAAGCTTTAGACGCCGTTCGTTCTGGTGCCGATGATGCGCTTGTTTTGACCGAAAAGGCGGCACACGATTTTCCTGGCGTATTCAATCGTAACTTCATTCAGTTTGCTGTTGCCGGAATCAAACATGATCAGTTACAGGCTATTTGTGATATTTATACCGCAAATGCATATGAAACACCAATCCGTGAACAGTTAAAGCTGTATAACCTGGTTGACTTGTATGAAAAAGGACTTCCATATCGTGCCATCCATGTCGCAAAACTTGGTCGTTTCGTAAAAGAGGAAAGTACTTATCATTTTGCAGAAGACCAGGCTAAGATGATCAAAAAAGGAATCATTGATTCTGTTTCAAAACAGCTTCAGAATCATGACAATTTGGGTCGCGTTTATATAGATCCGAATGTTGTGGACATGCTGCTTCCAGAAAACGGAGAGAGAAGTTCCTCAAAAGGTAGTTCTTTAACTTCTGGATCCATTATGAAAGGCGACAAAAATTGCAATATCATCCGTCAGTTTATTGGCTGGCAGAACCAAAATCGGGAACATATTGATATTGACACCTCTGCTGCCTTCTATGATAAAGATTTAAACATTATTACAGAATGCGCTTATTATGATCAGAAAGCATATGTGCAGAAAGATGATAAATCCAGAGATCTTGTCGCCATCCATGGTGGTGACATCACAAGTGCACCTGTATTCTCAGCCGAATATATGGATATCGATAAGCAGAAATGTAGGGAAGCGGGTATCAAGTATATGGTATTGTCAGTGAATAGTTACAGCAATGTTCCATACAATAAACTTGATGTCGTAAAATTCGGATTCATGCAGAGACAAGGTTCTTTAGATCCAAATGTATGGCATGACAAATGGAATGAGTTTAATGGTCAGATTTTTGAACCATCTACCGTAGAAGCACTCATTGATCTTAACTCCGAATCAACAGCAACGGTTCCTCTTATCTATGATGTCGAAAAGGACGAATTTATCTGGGTAGACAAACCATTAGAACGCGAAAGAGGACTCCAGAACATTGCAAACGTAGCATATATGAACGCAACGGAAGCTTTGATTCATCGGTATACAAACAACTATACACCATCACTTGGTGACTTGGTTGCCGCTTATGTATACGCTGGTAAGGCGACGGAAGTTTCAGAACCTACAGAAGCTGATATGATCTTTACCATGAAACCGGAACTGTATACAGAGAACAACGAGATGCCGTTACAACCGGATGCCAAAGTCGTTTCCACAAATGACTTCGATTATATCGCATCCGAACTTATGGCAGCAGGTAAAAAGGAACCGGATCTTGAACATATCGCTGGAGACATGAGCATTTCTGGTCCGAGAATGGATGCTATCGCTGGTGATATGAATGTTTCTGAGTTCCGGCAGGATGCTAATGATACCGGTTTCTATCCGGAAGAGAATGTAGAACCGGATGATATTGGCGATATCGTAGACTAAAATTATGGAAGACGAAGATTGCGGTTCCGATATGATCGGTTCCGCTTTCTTTGTGTCCAAAAAGAAAATCCAAAATATGCAGAACCGATTGGCTGGAACCCAAAGTCGTTAATAACACGTTCTTAAAGCCCATATTTAACTGTATGAGTAAAAAACCAGAGATTTTCAAGAAGGAGGAAAAGAATCATGGCAGACAAAAAGAAACCTGTAAACGAAAGTCAACTTGAGAACGAAATTGATTGGTCTGCATATACTGCTGCCCAAACAAGAGAAATCCGTGAAGGTTTGGATGATGGACTTGATGTATCTATTTATGCAGATCCACAGTACAACGCAGAACAGATGAATGAGATCAAACTTGGATTACGGACTGGCATTGACGTGACGCAATATACGGATCCGACATACAATGCAGATAAGATGTATTTCATCCGCGAAGGATTGGAGAACAATCTGGATGTATCCCAATATGCGGATCCAAAATTTACGGAAGACCAGATAAGAATCATCATGACAGGTCTGAAAGAAGGCGTAGATGTATCATATTACGCAAAAACAGAATATGATGTCGTTCAGATGTATTACATTTTAACTGGTTTGGAATCAGGACTTGATGTGTCGAAATATGCAGATCCAAAGTATACTTCAGATCAGATGGCGATCATCCATATGGTAATGAGTCAAGGATATGATGTATCCGCACTTTGCAATCCAGAACTCAGTACTACACAGATGCATTATATCCGAAGCGGTTTGGTTTCCGGTATTGATGTTACAAAATATGCAAATCCGGCATTTTCAACAGAACAGATGTCAAGTATCATTTACGGTCTCGAGAAGGGTATTGATGTTACACCGTATGCAGATCCTAAATTTACATCACAACAGATGGATTCTATTATGTTTGGTCTTGAACAGGGTGTTGATGTCTCTGTTTACGCAAACCAGCAGTTTACACAAAAGCAGATGGATATGATATGTTTCAGTTTGATGGATGGTATGTCTGTTTCTGATGTTGCCAAATTTGCGGATCCGGCTTTTTCTGTCGAACAGATGAATGAGATCAAGGATGGAGTACGAGATAATCTTGACGTCTCTATTTATGCGGATCCAGAACTTACACCACAACAGATGCATAACATTTACCTTGGACTGAGTGCAGGTATCAATGTTACAAATTATGTAAATATGGTCAAAGGGATCGAATCAAATCCGGAAAAAGAGGTAAAATCGCTTTTGAGTCAGATGGATATGTATCAGAAACATCAGCTGATGCTTGGATTCGAAAGCAATGTGGATGTACTAAAGTATATGGATCCGAGATATGACTGGAAACAAATGAGACAGATCCGGTATGGTCTGGAAAAAGGATTAAACGTTTCCATTTATGCGGATCCGAAATACAACAAGTACCAGATGGATGCTATTCGTCGTGGTATGGAATCCGGCATTGATGTTTCAAAATATGCGGATCCTACTTTTAATTCTTACCAGATGTTAGAACTTAAAAAAGCTATGGAATCCGGAATTGATGTATCGTTCTATGCGAAACCTGAGTTTGATTCTTATCAGATGCGACAGATTTCAGAAGGATTGCGACACGGTTTGGATTTTGCATCCGTTTACACATATGCAGATCCAGTATTTAACGGATTTCAAATGAATGAGATCCGAATTGGAATGGAATCCGGACTTGATGTTTCTGTATATATGGATCCGGAATACACTAATGAACAAATGAAACAGATTCGGTATGGTATGGATCATAATATCGATGTATCCAGATATGCGGATCCGAGTATTAGCGCTTCAGATATGGAGGAAATCAGACAGCATCTCGAATATGGAGCCCCGATTACCGGAGATATCAATATAGGCGCACTTAATATGTCAGACACAATGACATTGGATGACCAAAACGCATTGGATAATCCTGAGTTCGATGACTTAGATGATCCTGGAGACATCGGAGATTAATTATCATACAGTACCACAACAAAAACACCCTCAGACTCAAAAATGAGTTCCATGGGTGTTTTTCTTTTGCTTAGTTTTCGGTTGTTTCAGGTCTAAGTCCGGAAACAATGTTTTGGATATACTCGTAGGTCTGCGGACAGTAAGTCTGTAAATTTTCTGGCTGCTGCACATAGATCTGGAACGCTTCAGCAAAATATTCGACAGCTGTGTCCGTGTTACTATGATGCGTTATCCAAAATGAGCTTACATTATTATGTTCTACAGCGAATATATCATTAAACGCCTGCGAATTTGACGTAAACCCGTAAGAATAATCAATAGCATGTCCGACTTCGTGTACGATTGCGGATTCTGCTTTCTTTCGATTATCAACATAGATAACCTTGTCTTTGTAAACGGTTAGTGCGAGAATCGATCCTGTATACCAATATCGTTTACCAAAACTCTGAGCTGAGCAGATGAATGTCCAGCCTCGGTCCTCCAAATATTGTCTTACATTCTCCGGAATTCCTAAATAGTACGCATTTACATTGTTGACTCTGGTCTTCGAAACTTTTCCTTCTGCCTGGACAACGTTACTCTGCGTACAAACATCTGCTGCAAATCCTGATACCGGTGTTTGGATAACCATTGCAATTGCCAATACAAGTCCTACCATACATTTCTTTAAACTGAAACCTCTCTGATTCATTTCTTTTGTTTCCTCCTTTAGTGTGCTTGTTTTTTTTGTTCAATACTTTAAATATGGTATTCATCATCGCACACGAATGCCGGAAACGAATCATCCGTCAACATATACAAAAATGCATGAATATACGAAAACAGGCTTGTGCAAAACGGCGAACAGTAATAAAATGTTGAATTGTTGGAGAAAACCTAAAACCGATTCCTGTTTTCTACTGTCTTTTAAGTAGACAGATAGAAAGGAGGGATTGCATGGATGAACACAGAGAGGAAATCATTCATGAGGAACCATGCCGGGAAATGTTATGGTTTCAGGAACTGGCACAACAAGACCAGAACGGATATACAGTAAACAAAACGAAAGTGAGAAAGATATTAGAGTACATATTACGGAGGATGAAAAATGAATAGCTATACCGAAGCAGTACAAAAAGCAATGAAAGGAGACCAGGAAGCGTATACGTACCTGTATGAGAAAACGTATACGAAATGTTTTTACCTGGCGAAGAAGTTTTTAAACAGCGAGCACACAGCACAGGATATCGTTCAGGATGCCTATGTGAAGGCTTTTAAGTCTCTGAATACCTTAGAAGACCCGGAGAAGTTTCCGTCCTGGATCGGAACGATTGTGTCGAACCTTTCCAAAAACGAGTTAAAACGGAGAAAGGTAACCTTGTTCTCGGAAACAGAAAACGAAGACGGACAGGATATCAGTGATACCTTTGTGGATGACCGGGTATCTGTTCAGCCTGAAATCGTTATGGACCAGAATGAGACAACAAGACTGATGAAAGAGATCATTGATACTTTGACCGATGAACAGCGCATCTGTGTCACAATGTTCTATATGGAACAGATGTCTGTAAAAGAAATGGCGTCCGTGCTTGAAGTATCAGAGAACACCGTTAAGAGCCGCCTGAATTATGGAAGACAAAAGATCAAGGACAAAGTATTAGACCTCGAAAAGAAGGGTACCAAGCTTTATGGTCTTGCTCCGATTCCATTCTTCCTGTTGCTGCTTAAAGAGGACGTTAAAGCGGCACAGGCAACACCGATTCCGTCAATGTCGGCTGCAGTGTCTTCAGCAACCAAAGCAGTTACAACCGCAGCCGGAACCGGAAGTACCGTTGCTGGAACAACCGCAGCCACAGTAGCAGCAGGCGCCGGAAAGGGAATCGCAACAAAGGTGATCGCAGGCATTGTCGCCGGAACGCTTGTTGTTGGAGGTGGAGCAGCAGCGATTGTGCATATGCAGGGGCAGAAAGCTGAAGAAGCGGTTCAGGAAAAACCAGAAGCCGAGGTACAAGATGTATCAAATGATGATCAGGTTGATGAACTGGAAGATACAGAAGCAGAAGTAACATTACCTGGATGGGCTAGTCAGAGTGAAGGAACCAGTGTCAAATATATCAATATCAAGGGTTATGATTATCCAATTGGTATCTGTAAATATTACAATGATAGTCGTGATGAAAACGAAATTTATGTTAAATTCTTTACAGATACTTACAACTGGCCTTCTATCTCAGAAACAACATTCGAAAATAAAGATGGAAAACTTGGAATTTATTTTGGAGAGTATAATGGTAATATTTTCTGGGTTCCGGTATTAGAGGGTATGGATGTTACACAATCAAGAATAGCTAATCCATATCAGATGATGATGACACTTGATGCTCAGACGTACAATGATATTGTTAATAATCCGCATCCGAAATATGTCACTCTAGGAGACATGTATTTTACAGATTCTTTTAAGGAAAAAGGAAATGAGATATACAATAAAATTTATACGATGATTAATTCGAAATCAAACGTATATACATTTGATGAATGGTATTATATCTCAGAAGACGACCTGTTTTCTGACCAAGTGGAAGCATATAATGACTGGGTATCAAATGGTGAATCAGTAAGCGAAGCCATTTACGCATCGCATATTACGATTCCAGGTATGCCTGAATCTTCTGGAACTACGGAACAAGAAATAACAGAAGACGAATCAGGAACGCAGAATGCAACACAAGATATCCCGGTTCCGAACTATACGCCAACCGGTAATTTCTGGAATACACCGGGTTCGTATTCAAGCAATGATGGACAGACATTATCATTAAGCATGTTTACGGAAGACGGCGGAGTAGAAGGCTGGTGCGGAAACATAAATGGCGGATCAATAGGTTCTTTGGAAGTCTTCAATTATGGTGACAAGATCTATTATCTGAAGAAAGCAGACAGTTCCTATTCGAATTTCACAGACAGCGGATATGCATTTACTTTGGAACCGTCTGGAGAAACACTTGACATTTATGGGGAAACCTATGATATAATACTTTTGAAGTTGTATTATAATGGTGTACTCCAGGGAGAGTACTATGAAATAGATCTCTATCAGTCATAAGAAATACTGATGAGGGCACGGAAGCAAAATCGGCTTCCAAACTAATTATCGAAAGGTTCAAAAATGCCAAATTCGTTGGCAGGGTTGTTTCCTTGTATATGGAGATAATGAGAGAAATCTTTAATCAAGCACACTCCGGATCTTTAGATCCGCGAGTGCTTGATTGACAACGAAGGGTTCTCTCGAAGCAAAGACTATTGAACTACTAACGTTCAATAGTATAAAGCTTCGGGGTTAGAACCCAGAGTTACGATATCTCCAAGTGTGTTTATTTGTTACGAAAGAGAGCTTACCAATATGGTAGGCTCTTTTTCGTTTCCCATACTTTATTTCCATATATATCGTTTCCTTTGTATCTTTGTAACCCATATTTAGTATTATGTGGAAAACGCAAACAAATACAAAGAAAGGAAATGAAATTCCGAGAAAAGTTACAAAGACTATCGTTGGAATAGAACGTAATAGATATATTTCGTTAAAAAATATATTCATGCCAAAAGACTTGGAGTTCGATTTATTTCGGACTCCTTTTCTTATTGCCCTTTCATTTTTCTTCCTTTATAATAGAAGTCAGTATGAATTAACACAAATCTGACATCAAGAACATACGAAGCTAAAGCTTCGCGGTTTGAACCGTGAGATACGATATCAAGCACACACAAATGGAGAAAACCAATATGGAGAACAATAACCGGTTACAAATGGATGGAATACAGAACGAAAAGAATACGAAATGGTCGAAAATAAAACAAATAATGTTAAAAGAGTTGATGAATTTTGCCGTTGTAATCGTAATTTTAGCAGTTGTTTTAGTCATCGTGAATATTGCGTTTCCAAATCTCAAGAATAGAGCATACGTCTGGTATTATAATCTGAATCATCCGTATATTGAAAACGACGCTTACCTTCCAAATGCATTCTATCGTCAGGGTCAAAATGATTATTACGCACTCGGAACCTGTGGACTGACCTCCATTGCAAATGCAATCAATATTATAACGGACTCTACATTATACACGGAAAATGACGTTGTAAAAGTTGCTATGGATAACGATTTATGTGTAAAAGATACGTTTCCGGAAACCATGGGAGCAACTCAGACAAGCGACCTCGTTCAGATTGCTGATATTTTAGATCCAGAAGGTTTTATCCAGGTGACGGTATACAACAGCCAAAATATGCTTTCTTTAGACGAGCTGGCAGATCTCATTTCGGATCCAAAAACAGCTGCAATCGTCGGTGTGGATTCCGTTGCAATGACAGCCGATGATTTAGCAACCAGAACTTATAAAACCAAAAATTCGGCTGCTGATCATAGAATCACAGTATATGATTGCATTTATGACGGATCCGGAAATGTAACAGGTTTCAAGATTGTTGATTCCGGGTTTGGTCTGGATCAGGTCTCCAAAGAGCGATTCCAAATAATGTATGAAGGCGATGAAATACATTCCATTGACGAAGAATCAATCATTCTGTTAACGTATACAAAATAAGAAATCTGATTTGAACAAATCTCATAACCACTTGCCTGTTGCGGTAGGTGGTTCTTTTTTTTTGTTTCGTCTTTCTCGAACCATATTTAATACAAAATAATTTATATACAATTCAAGGAGGAAACGAATTATGGCAAAAACCAGAGAAATTCAATGTGTGCATTATGTGTGCGAAGGAAACTGTGATCTTGGAAAAGACGGTACATTTCGTCATCAGTGTCAGACCTGCAAAACATACAAGAAGAAACCAGGTGGAAAACCGGCACGTACTGATAACAGACGTCAGAAGATGGAACGCATTCAGAGAAAGGAAAGGTATTAGTATGAATAAGCTCGTAAAAGTAATCAGTCCCAGAAAAGAACGAGAAGTTCCGAAGTACTTTAGAGAATTCTGGATACATAATCAGAAAACAAACAAACGAAGTGATAAAGCAGATATTCTTGGTTATAGTTTCCCGTGTTTTGAAGACGGAACTGTCGACACAAACGACAGCTCCTACGAAAGCTGGAAACAAAATTATGAATATTGTATTTCACATCCAGAGGAGTTTGACGATGCTGGTGTTATTATTCAAAGTATCACTGTCGTCGAACCAGCAACTTACCTGTGTAGCTGCGGTAACGACGTTGACATGGTTCCTTTTAAGGATGGATTGTGTTGGTGTTATCGTTGTAAACAAAGGTACACACTTACAGGTATCCCAGTTCCGGCAGACACATAATTAAAACGAATTGAGCTTGCTTTATTGCAGGCTCTTTTTACGAAATTTCATTTGTACTACTTCCGTTTTCGCCTACGGTACGTCGTTAAATTAATATTTAACGACGTACTGATGATATAGAAACTACACTATTCCTTTCGCTTGAACTTCCATTTCTCTTCCAAATTTATCATCCGCAAATATGAATACAAAACTATAAACAAGAACATAGGCTTTGCAAAACTCAAAAAATCTTGGCATAAGAAAAAGAGATCACAACAATGTGACCTCAATTTCTTTTTCCTTACATTAGAAAACAATTTGTTCCATGACCGGCTTTCAGATCAGATGAACCAACCTTTACAGCATTTGCCATTAAGTTTACGTCATTTGCATGTCCGTCACGAATCGCCGCTTCAATCAGATCTGAAGCTCCGTGCGCAATTACCAGGACACGAAGTGCATGCAGCTGATCACGCATCATTTCGAGATCGACGTCTCTGTCAACATCATGCTGTCTTAAGTGTTCGTTGTACTTATCTTCGATCTCAAACAGTTTTGTCATCCGATCGATGTCGTCCAGTGCCTCTTTGTACTTGCTGCGGCATAACCGGTTGATTTCTGCAGACCGTTTTAATTCCCGCATCTTCTCGTTCTTTTTTCGAAGCTTGGTCCTCAGACGGTCAACTTCTTCTGCAAGGTCACCGATCTGTCTGTTGAGCTGACGTCTTTCTTTCTCTTCCAGATGTTCCTGACCCATGATGTAACCACCATGTTTACGAACGGATGGTAATACCTCATGCGTTACCCAATGCTGGAAATCGGACGCAGATTTTGCTTCGGAATGCATTAACAGATCATAAAAACCGCACTCATTGATGATCCATTTATCGGAATAATCGTTTGGGTTTTGCCATAAAATGGCTTTGTCCGCTGTGGACAAAGCCTTATATTTCAAGGCTTTGCGGTCTTCTTTTCGAACAAATCTCGTGATTGCATGTCCTTTGGCACTTGAATTATCATACCCAAGTTTGTCTGCAACTTCTCGCCCAATAAACCAAATTGTTCCTTCTTCATCCTGTAATAAATGAAGAGATCCGAATACATCATTTAAAAATTCAGATGCATCAAATTTACTACTGCTACTGCTGTTATCCATATGTAAGCTCCTTTCATACATATATGATTAGTGGTTTCGTACTAAATATGTGCTCTTTGTTATCGAGACAAATGAACATTTTTCAATACTATTCGCTGCGGATTTCTTTGTTTCATCCTCGTCCATATTTAATCTGAGGTACTATGGGTATTTCAGAAAGGATATTAAAAATGAAACCAGTAACTGATTACGAAAAGATAAAAGACTTACTATTTAATAGTGATAAAAACTTATTTATTACAGGACCCGGAGGAACCGGAAAGACTTATCTTATAAATTCATATCTTGCAACAGCAACCAATGCTATCGTATGCGGAACGACCGGTATGGCAGCGGCAAACATTGGTGGGGATACGATGCATCGGATCTTTGCAATTCCAGTACCAGCATGCGGAGCCGACTTAAAGAAGATCGATCAATCCCGTATTAAACCATTGATCAAAGCAGATGTTGTGATCATTGATGAAATTTCAATGTGCAGAAATGATACCTTTTCTTTCATGTATAAAGTACTCAAAAAAGCTGAGCGTCTAAAAGGCAAGCGAATCCGTCTTATTGTCGTCGGAGATTTTTCACAATTACCTCCAGTCGTCACAACTTCGGACGCCAAATTATTGAAAAAGTTCGGATTCGATACATCCGGATTCGCATTTACAACCAAAGAATGGGGAACCTGTAAATTTACAGTATGTGAGTTGACGGAAGTCCGTAGACAAAGTGACGTAGAATTTATTAAGGAATTACACAGAGCCAGACTTGCAGATAAAAAATGTATTCCCTATTTCAATGGGTTTCTAACCGATATACCGCCTGATAATGTGATTCGATTATGCGGAACCAACGCCGAAGTGGAAAAGATCAACCGGATGTATTTAGACAGTCTGCCTGGGCTGCCGGTCCCCTATCAGTGTACAAAAGAAGGGAGAACAACCGGTAATTACATCGACGAGATCATTCTGCTAAAAGAAGGCGCCAGGGTAGTGTTCCTTGCAAACGATGTCAAATGTCAGTATAGGAACGGACAAATTGGCACAGTACTCTCCTGCTATCCTGACCATGTTCTTGTACAGGTGGATGGGAAAGAAATTAATGTATACCAACATGAATTTATCCATTATGAATACAAAGTAAAAAGCAATACTCTGCTTCGTGATGAGGTCGGCGTCGTAAAACAGATCCCTCTTCGTCTGGCTGCTGCAATTACAATCCATAAATCTCAGGGAAAAACATTCGACGCCATGGTACTATCACCTAAGATATTCGCTGCCGGTCAGTTATATGTAGCACTCTCTCGGGTGACAGGACCAGATGGACTTTATCTGACGGAACCGGTTGTTGAAGATTATCTGATGTCTGACAAAACGGTTCTTAAGTTCTATAAAAATGGATATGCCTGGACATATACAAAGAAAAAGGCTACTACTGCTACTAAGAAAACAACGGCAAAAACAACTGATTCCAAAACTTCGAAAACGGTAACTTCGAAAACGAAAACTGCCGGAACCAAAACATCGAAAACTACTGTTAAAAAGACTAAAACAGCAACAACGAAACAGAATGGAGTAAAAACTGCCGGAACCAAAACTTCCGGTTCCAAGAAAACGCAGACGACAAAGAGAACCAACACAAAAGGAACCAAAAAGACGGGTTCTAAAACAGCCACATAGGCGCAAAAAAAAGAGGAGACTATTATCTAGTCTCCTTTGTTTTCTTCTGATTTGTTTGTTTCTTCGTAGTTAATGCCTCGGATCAGCTGTTTTCGTTCTTCTGACATCGTTGTGTAAAAATCTTTCGTCGTCTGAATGTTTTTATGACCCAAAGCAGTGGCAGTCAAATACAAATCTCCGGTTTGGTTATAAAGTTTTGTTCCGAAGGTACGTCTTAAGGTATGAGGCGTTACATGTTCCCCAATGGTGTCTCCATACGCTTTGATCATTCGTTCTACGGACCGTACTGACAACCGATCTCCAGTTGCATGTCTTGATGATAAAAATAATGCCCGGTTTGCGTCATCGTAAGGTTGTCTTTCAAAATCAATATAACGATCGATAGCTTTTCGAACCACATCATTTATAAGTACGTCCTCCTCTTTTCCTCCCTTTCTCGTCACATGGATTGTCATTGTATTCCGATTAATGTCATCAATATTTAGATTACATAATTCAGAAACACGGATTCCCGTATACGCAAGTGTTGTTATGATTGCAATATTTCTATACTTTGTATTTTCAAGATAAAACAAAGATTCTGGTTTTCCAACACAAGCCTTCACATTATTCAACAATTCTACTGTTTCGTCACTTGTTAGTGGTCGTTTCTTTTCCAATTCCGCTTTTGGTCTATCTATTAATTTTGCAACATTCATAGAAAGTCCTTTGAATGTAACCAGATATTGGAAAAAAGCTCGCATACAGCTTAGCTTTTGTGCTCTTGCTTTTGCTTCATTATGTACTGTTTCATACTCAGTCATATGCAAACGTAAATAACTCATATATTTTTGCATATCAAGAGCATTGATTTGATTTAACATATCTATTGTGATATCGCTATATTCAGAAATCAAAGAATTTCGGTCAATCAAAAATTGAAAGAAATTACGAATATTATATGCATATGAAATCATCGTATTGTAAGATCTGCCCAATGTTCCGTCACAATAATCAAAATAGTCTTTTACGTAGTCTGGAAGATCTACTTTTAACCTATTCAATTGTTGCAGTTTTTTGTATTTTACATCTTCTTTCATAATGAATATTATAGAACGAATACGAAAAAATGGCAACAAATCTGACGAGTTTTCCATACTTTGGGCCTTATCATGTGTAAACAAATAATTCGAAAACAAAAGGAGATTTTCACAATGAGAACAATCAAGGAAGACACGGTTAAAGAAGCAATCGATTTTTATGGTGCGAACATTCAGGCAACAATCTGTATGGAAGAATGTGCAGAACTTATTCAGTGTATCAGTAAAGAAATCCGCGGGAAATCAAATATCGATCATCTCGCAGAGGAAATGGCAGATGTATGCATCTGTATCGAGGCTCTAAAACAGATTTACGGGATTTCAGATGAACAGATGCAGACCTGGATTGATTTCAAACAGAAACGTATTGAAGATCGCATGTTGAAAGGAGAATGATTTATGATTATCAGGATGACAGTACACGATAACGATTTCCAGTCTATTATGAGCGGTTTTGTTCATAATTTGTATAATGGATTGACTTCGGTTCCCATTGATTTGTACACAAAATATACACTCGAAGGACCTGATGGCGATGCGTTTAACGAATACATACAGTGCTCTATTCGTGTAAATAAGATTCGGGAACTGCTTAATCCGAATACAACACGTGTGTTGTCTGATGACGAAAAGCAACTTATTCTTCAGAGAGTTAAAAGCATATTCGATGATTATGTCACACATCACGAACCGAATAAAAATGCAGCCGATTATCTTCGGAACCAATTTGAGGCTTCCATCATTGGATGTGTAACAGACAGAGACGAAAACGGAGAAGCCTGGTATTGGTTCCAAACATCCGGCTGCGTTATGAACCAATAACAGGAGGAGGATATATTTATGAATTATATCAGTGGATTCGCAATTGGAAACATCATTCAGTCATTTTTGCTTGAAAACGACATATACACACCTGAAAACTACAAATCTGCTTATGCTTGCTGCAAACAAAAATGTAACAAAACTGAAAACGGTATAGGGCACGCTAAGCGGTATCGATACTGGAAAGATGACATTATGCCAGTATTACGAAATTGGCTTGATGAGAGGTAACTTATTATGACCAGAGAACAAGAATGTGTAAAAGAATTATGTATGATCCTTGATGACATTACAGAAAAAGCAAAACATCATGATTTCTCTTTATTCCGAGTTTCCGGAATAAGTGGATGTGACAGATATCAGGGGCAGCCTCCGATATGTCGAATTCGGGATGCTGTTTTCGAAAAATACGATGACGTTATTTGTGATGCTTTGAGAGAAAACGATAATTCGAATTCAAAATAACTAGGAGGCAACATTTATGTTTCTAAGATTCATGGTTTTCATGGGTATATTCATTATTTCTGCAGCGTGCAGCTTTATTATGACAGAACTGCATGAACAGCACCCAGAAAACAAACGATATAAAGTATACTGTATATTAAGTTTTATCATCGTTGACGTTGCTATAATTGCAGGACTATACATATTAAGACATTGATCAACGAAATACGAGAAGTCTGCTCTTTGGCTTCTCTTTTTGTTATTCCTTTGTTCAGAACTCACACATATTTAACTGTAGCAGGGAAAATCCCTGTAAACATTGATTAGTGGAGGAAACAAATAATGGCAAAGGAAAACTATATTTCGCTCAAGGGTCAGTTACGTGGCGATGTTCGTTTTGTGACGGATCCGGACACTGGTGAAATTACATCCGCAATGTTCCCATTATACGTATTAAGACGTAATATTTGGGATCGCGCAGGTAATCTCTCACCGAAATTCGACAGACCGATCATTTTGACATCAGACAAAGAGATCATCAGAGCTGTCAAAGAACTTAAGAAGTACGATATCGTCGAAGTAAAAGGATCGTTCCGTACTAAAATGTCATCTCGACATAAGGTTTGCGAGGCTTGTGGAGAAACTACCACTGTAGACGCCCCTATCCAGCTTATCAATCCGTCTTTCGTTGGCGCTGTCGTAACAAACATTCAGAATAACACAGAAGGACTCAATTATCTGTTAAATGTAGCAGAGATTTCAAATATCGCTAAAGTGATCGGACGTGTGTGTTGTCCTACAGATTCGATCACAATGGCAGAAACCGAAAATGGCGTTCCATATTGCAGATATCAGCTTGCTGTAAACCGAAAGCTTTATGTTGCTGATTCTGATGGAGAAGAAGATCATGCAGATTACCCTGTTGTAATCAGTTATGGCGATATCGCTTATGATGACCATGATGTTTTGCAACAGAATGCTCTTGTTTACCTGGATGGATATATTCATGTGATCCAGCAGGAAAGGACCACAATCTGTCCACATTGTGGAGCAACGATTCCTTATAAAACGGCTTCTATGACGCTGAGTCCATATTCTATGGAGTACTTACGAGATTTCAAAGATGATGTTCTCGAGTCTACACATATGGTCGACGAACCAAGAGAAGACGAACCGCTTCATGATTCGGATAAAGAATAACTAATTGGAGGAAAGTATTATGACTGATTACGACAGAAAATGGGTTAAATGGTTACTCCTTGGTATGGTTCTTGGTTATGTGGTTGGAAAAGTGATTACGGTATTGCTTGGAATCGTTATTACAGACGAAGCGATTTACGAATTTGTTAAATTGATTCCAGCTGGAATGTCCGTGCTTGGTTTATTCCTCGTACTCTTCCGTTACAACAAAGAAAAAGAAGACCAGCTTGGCGAATAACATATAATTCAGCATAAAAAAATGGCACCGTTTGAGAGTTTACTATCTCTTTCGGTGCTATTTCGTGTCTTAAATCGTTTTGTAAACGTTCATCCGGTGCCGCTGCCTTACGAATGCCAGTACACCAGAAATCATTTTCTATTATTGTCAGTGCGTCGCTTTTCTTTTGATTTACGACGTACTAATGACGAATCTGACTACATCCTAATTTCCGAAAACATCATGATTTCGACGTTCTATAGCCAAATCATCCATAACTTTCTGATTTTCACTTATCTTCTGCAGTCTTTCTCCCATTTTTACAGCCACTCTTTCTGTTTCCGGCATTTTGTAAACCATATAGTCAGTCCAATATTCCCAGCATAACCACGTTTTGATCTCTGGTTTATACTCAGCCAAGCTGTTTACGATTTTACAGAGCAGTTTATGATCAGTTTCACGTTCGAATAGGCGCAAACATTCTAGTATTCTTGAAATGCGCAATAAATTATGGTTTTCGTTTTGTAACCACTCTTCTATGCGCGCTTTATGGAATACCCATGATGTACGCCGACCTTTCGAAACCACAACAATCGTGTCGTCTTCTTTTTCTTCCAGTTCGATATTACTCATAAGCTGCCCCCCATAAAACAGGAGCATTCTCATGAACATCCGGTGAAGGTTTTCTTTCACCAAACCAATATCTGCGAGTTTCTTAGCCTGCTCCCTAGATATTACGGGTGCCAAAACGTTATATTTAGACTGCGTTTCTGTTGGAAATACCCATTGAATATAAGAATGATCGCTCTCTAACTGTAAATCATTATATCGGATGATCTGGTTGTAAGTTCGTCCGTGTCTGTCAGTCCCGGTCCCGATTAAAAATGATTCCAGGTTTGCAGTCTCATTTTTATTTTCCGTATTTGGTTTTGTCTTCGGTTTCCTGAAAAATGAAAACATATAAATTCTCCTCTCTTTTTCAAACATATTTATATTTCGTGAACTACTCGGTCATTGAATGACCGAGCATCTTTATGTTATGATACCCGTGTCATTCTTTCCGATCTTCTGGAAATAAATACCAGTACAGATAATGTTTCCATTATACATAACCAGCAGATGTCTCCTTCAGACAGTCCGGATATTGTTATGCAATACCAGGACAGTGGTAGTTCCTATGTTCCGTATAAGTATCTGTAATAAAGATACTTATGCGGATGCTGCTTTTCGGTATGTCTGGTTTCTTCCTGCATACACGATCTTCATTGCTTTCTGTAATTCCTTATGTTTATACTGATACTTCTGACACAAGTCTAAGATCTCCTGGTCTGTCGCTCTTGTCCTGATATTCAAAGATCCTACATGGTCTGCGTCATCCTCATATCCACAACAGGTACAGAAAAACGTTTTGTGTTCCCTGTTTTTCGGATCGAGGTTCTGACAGACCGGACATACCTGGCTGGTAAAATCCGGAACAACTTCCAGAAAATCATAGCCTTTCTCGTTTAGTGTAGACAGAAGCGTTTTCTGGAGTTTTCCTCTTGCAAATACGGAAAACATCCCGTTCACCTGTCTGCTTTTCTGGAACTCTTTGATATCCAGTTTTTCCACAACGGTCAGAGTATCAGGACTCAGATTTTCCATATAGGTCTTTACAGAGTTCTTAATTTCCTGGTCAAGAAGATTATAGTAATGACGTTTCTTCCGGTACGGCATATCCATAGTCCTTATCATATGTTCCAGACGATCCATCTTTTTGATGAGAGAACGTCTTACATCTTCTGGAACGTCATGAGTTCTTAGATAATGACGGATTGCACGTTTCTTATTTTTGAGATCAGATAATGCGGCAAATGCCGGTTCCACTTCCTTGTGATAAAATCCGATCACCTCTGACATAGAACCGATCGCACGTCCATCCGATGTGTAAAAGGAATCTGTGATCCCTGTGTCAACACCGGTACAGGTCGTAGTTTTCGGCTGTTTCTTTTCTGCATCATAAGACCAGCCAATACGTAAAACGCTGTTTCGTACCTGCATCATGACAGTCCCTGCCATGTGGTTCGTCTGGATCTTATGAAGGGAATATCTGCTTGTATTGACCGGGACTGCGATCCTTTCCCCAGGATGGAACGGATCAGAAATGAAGATCACATAAGGCATTGCTGTATGGTTAGAAACTTCCATTCTCATAAGCCTGGAATCAAGCGGAACAGAACAGTTTCTTAACACCGGAATCTGATACTCCAGACATGCAGCCTGATATTTTACAAGAAATTCCGCCTGTCTGAAACCAAATTCCTCGTCACTCATCTGTGTTAATTCTTCTGCACATTCCTTATGGAATTTCTGAGTAAGGGACTGCATTGCGGTAACCATATCCTTTTTCTCGCACTGAAGGATGGACATGGCAAATAAGACCTTGGATCTTGAGAATATACCGGTATCTTCCTGCATCAGGTCTTTTCTTATATTGTCCATCCGGTTTGACAGGTGGGTAACAGCCATGTCAAAAGCATTCTGGCAGAACGCTGAATTGATCCCGGACGGACGTAATGATTTTTCAAGACGTCTCATGTCGGGATCTTTCTTGTCGTTCTTCACAATCTGCAACAAAACAGAACGATCTTCACTTAAGATCTGGATATCCCGGTTGACGAGTTTTGTAAAAGAATCCTGGATCTGCTGCAATACAATACATTTTCCTTTGTTTGGATTCCCATATAGAAACACGCTTTTTGTCAATGTTGTCTGGAACTCACTGTCTTTTCTCTTTCTTGCTTTTGGCATACTGTTTCCTCCTTTCCTTGTTTTTGTTTTCCGTTGTTTTGAGCCCTGATGTTTGATAATTTAGGACTATTGAACTACTAACGTTCAATAGTATTAAACTTCATGTCTATCATTAATAAGGCTCACTTTTTAGAAAACTCGTCGTATTTCTTTTTATTTTAAGCAGAACGACGTTTTCATCTCGGTCATTGAATGGCCGATGATTCTCACTTAACCATCCTAAATATGGATGACGAAAGATCAAAGAAAAACAGCCCTGTTTCCAGAGCTGTTGTGTTTCCTATTTTATTCATTTGTTTCGGAAGCTTCATCTATCGTTTCCGGCTCTACTGCTTCTCCCATCAACTCAGAATAATGCATGAAAAGCATTACGATCGGACAACAAACAAAATAGATCATACCAATAGCAAATCCCATAAGTACGAAGAATATTGTTATCAGTAGTCCTACAAGGCTAAATCCCGGGAATGTCAGATGACTTGTAAAAATACGAAAAGCCCTACTTAACGCATACAACAGGGCAGTCCAACCATTGATCAATAGGTATGACACTACAGCCATCGGAATTCCGATCAGATACCCACCTTCTTCAGCATAATAACCCGTCATAAAACCCGTTACGATCGGTGTTGCAATTGACATAATTGCTGCTGCTATCATTCTTTTACTCCATGTTACATTTTCCATAATCCTAAATCTCCTTTTCTTTTTGTTATATGTTATTTTTAGGTTACACTTATTAGACAAGCAAAATCGTCAACAGGTTTTAAAGATTACAAAATATTTCTCATTCTTCTACAACCCAATTGCTAAGATCATAAAGAAGCATCAGGATAAATGCGATTACAAACCCAATATTCAAGACGATTGCTGCTGTATTTCCGGTACATAAACTCATAAGGAATACCATTATGACAAATGCAATAAAAGTACCCCAAAGAGAGAATGTTGAAATAAATACCAATACAAGAGCTGTAACTACCACATAGATGGAAGCGGTGCTGCCTACGAATTCCACAATGTCGAATAACATTGTCCTGTCTTCGCTAAGCCGGTCAATAAAAGTTGGAATAGCCTCGAATACTACAAACAAAGCCATCAGGGCTACCTTAACCAGTGTGAATACTACATACAATACATTTACAGATTTCATTTTCGTTTTCTCCTTTTCGTGTTTGAAATTTTTGTTCCGTATACTTATTAGACAGAGCAAATCACAAACAGGTTTTACGAAAACGAAAAATATTTATAAAAAGTTTCTGAGATAGTAAATCGCATGCAAAAATATAGAGCTCGACACGTGAATACGAGCATTTGTTTAGCATCATTGGAGCCCAAATATACGCATGCAGACATACCGAAAATGACGTTATTTTTAAAAAAGCGTCAAATGAGTTTGAAAACACAGACACCGCAAACCCAGTAAATTCAAGAGTTCTGGACTTTTCAAAACATGGTGTCAAAAGCCCCTATGGGTACCCGAAGAAAGATTTGACACCATCCTGGGTTTCAAAGCCTGTTATCCTTTCAAGTTCTCTCAAACACTGAAAACTGAGCATAAGAAAAACAGCCCTGAATTTCAGAGCTGTCGTTTTCTCATTTGTTATTCTTTTGTTTTTTGAAGCCCTTTCCACGTAGCATGAGTTTTGCACCATTCTTTGTCTCCATTTGCACATGGGCTACTCTGATCGGCTTCGTATGTACAGAACTCGCACACCAGCTGGTCTCCATACATTAATTTCTGAATGATGGTCTTCGCTTGCTGCAGTTCTTTCCTATATCTTCTCTTTTGTCGTTTCATTCGTATTTTGACCTTTTCTATATTTTCTTTCGTTCTGTTAATCGATAACCGGTGAGAATATACTCAGTTGGTCGATCATATCTTCCGGGTTATCCTCTGATTTATTGAAATAGAAATCTAAATCCTGGATCTCGATATCAGTGAGTGCAAAGAATTCTATATAATACATTTGTTTTGTTGCTTGATATCTGTAATTTTTGATGAAAATTCCTTTCTCTTTGTATTCCTCAAGCGCTTCTGCAATTGCTGCATTGTTATCCTTTTTATTAGCATCTCCAAAGTTTACCCAGCGCAGGAAGCTCTCGTACTTAATATTCATCGGATATACTTGTACTTCCATACCTTTTTCTACGGCTGTCTCGTAAGCTGATACTCTTTGTTTCATGAATGGATAATACAAGATGCGAGCCGTATTATCTTCCAGATTGTTTAACGGTTCTGCTGGCATCTTTCTGATCTTATTTTCCTTGATCTCATCCATCAGATACTGAGACATTACAATGTAAATGATATTCTGTTTCTCATCTCGTTCACATTCTGCAATCAATCGTCGACCACCGGTCACATTATCGAATGAGTATGATTCAAACCCTAATGCCCACATCTTATAGCATCGATTCCAGATATCTTCATACTGGTTCGCACTTGGATTCGATTTTACATTGCCACTGATTGCATGGTATATATCAATAATTCGAATCGGCAACGGACGAACAGTGCTTGAACTTTGTTCCCACTGCAGTATCAGATAAGATAGTATCTGTAAATCTTTGGAATCGAATAGTTGGATACTCTCTTTCTTTTTAAACATATCTGGAGGAAACGTCATGACAGTTCTGTGTTTTCCGTCTTCGCTGCGGTATACTTCAAGTTTTCCGTTCTGCAGATCTTCCTTTTTGACCATCTGTTTTTTGTTTACGAATAATGAATTCGCGCTAATGTCGTCAACTCCTACGTAAACAACTGAAGACAGGTCAAATCCGTAATCCTCCTCCGCTATATTCAATATGTTGATGGTGAGATCCATAATAAAGTCTTTTTCCTGTGCTTTTGGTGTTTTCTTTCCTTGACCAGGGAAATCGATCATTTTGGTATCGTTATCTAATGCCCATTCTTTTATGATACGCAACTGTTCTTGTTCCATTGATGGAAAATCCGGATACACTTTATTATTCAGAACGAGCTGTCCTGTCAGATTGTATACGGTTAATGCGTCACGATAAAAATAGGAATCCGATTCATTTTTCCATTCATTTGTCTCTACCATGTCGGAACAATTCTTATAGTATCGATTTTTCTTTCTGATAAGTGCTTTTTTCTTTACACCAGCTATCTTTCTTAGTTCTATTCTATCTGTTGTTCCGAGTTCCTCAATTAACACACTTTCCACGAAGGATTCTATCGGTTTATTAAATATTTTGTAACGATCTTTTCTGTTTTCGTGATATTCAATAATGGCTGGATCTACTTTGCTCGTTATTTTGTTAATGAAACTTTTTGAATACTTGATCGAACCCATTCTGTTATCCTCCGTTCTTATAGCATCATTATAATTGTTTTTGGTCCGTTGTGCAATTGATAGAATTTGGCACTGCTTCTTTCGTTATTGCTTCATTTGGTACCGTATTTTTCGATAAGCGTTCATTTGGTACCTGTTTCTTTCGATAAACACTCATTTGGTGCCGTATTTTTCGATAAATCTAATTTGGTGCCGTATTTTTCGATAAACACTCATTTGGTACCGTATTTTTCGATATTTCTCATTTGGTACCGCATTTTTCGATAAACGTTCATTTGGTACCGCATTTTTCGATAAGTTCTCATTTGGTACCTGTTTCCTTCGATATTTTTCAATCGGTGCCATATTTTTCGATAAACGTTCATTTGGTACCGCATTTTTCGATACAGCTTCATTTGGTGCCATATTTTTCGATATTTCTCAAAAGGTACCATATTTTTCGATAAGCATTCATTTGGTACCATATTTTTCGATAAATTCTCATTTGGTACCTGTTTCTTTCGATATTTTTCAAACGGTACCATATTTTTCGATAAGCATTCATTTGGTGCTATATTTTTCGATAAAACTATTTTGGTACCTGTTTTCTTCGATATTCACTCATTCGGTACCGTTTCTTTCGATATTGATTCATTTGGTACCTATTTCTTTCGATTCTGTGCATTCTTTTCGATAAACGACTTTTCTTTCGATAAAACAAATTTTGACCCCTGTTTTTTCGATATTCACTCATTCGGTACCGTTTCTTTCGATATTTTCTCATTCGGTACCTACTGGTTCGATTTATTCGTTTTTGTTTCGATTTCTGCTGTTTTGGGAACCCTTTACTTTTGTCGATTAAACTGTTATGTTTGTGGAAAATGTTAGAAGAAAGGAGTTGACGCGATGTCTGCAAATATCTATTTTGAACACGAATATCCAGATACGACAATAATAAACACAGCCGCAGTCGTAACAGCAATTCGATGTCAAAAGAATCATTACCTTACAGATGTTATCACAACAGACATCGTGGACCCTGATTCTAGTAACTGTTACGCGTGCCCTTATTACAAAAAAGGTGTTAATTGTGCGAAATCCTGTGATCAGAAACAATTTGTCAAAAAACAGGTTCGTACCTATATTAATGAGCACAATCGTTTCGGGTACAAAAAAGAGCTTCCTACACTTGCAATCAAACTTTTTCTGTACCTGCACTTTTTGCGCTCGGATAAATTCGGGTACCTTCGTATTGAATTAGAAGAAGCTGCAACTATTTTATCCTGTTCCAGGCGTTCTGTCATTCGTAATTTACATACGTTGTCGGAACGTGGTTATATTTCATATACAAAAGGTCTATATACAGGAACATACCAAGTGTTTCTATTGTCGTCAACCGAAAACAAGAAAACTGCATCCCAGGGTGGACGTGGTTATTTTGTGCTGTCTTACGATATGTTTAAGATCCTTCTTGGATGTCAGACGATCAATGAACTAAGGCTTCAGTTAAGAGGCGTTATTTCAACTCTTGAAGGTGCAACGAAAAATCAGATCCTTCATGAGACTTCTTATGCTGACATTAAACGCATGCTTCCAGCGTATGCAACAAAGAAACTTATCAGAAATACGATTACATCAGATCATTTCTGTCAGATGTTCGGTGTAAAGTTATCAAAAGAACGTTCCTTCTTTTATATTACAATGAAAGAAGAATACAATCCAATTCGTATCAAATCGGCTAAAGTAGATGATGCCAAAGCAACAATTGAATCTGCCTTAAGTCGTATCAATGCAGACATCACAAAAGTCAACAAAAAACAAAAGACAAAGATTTCTCTACTATCTTTAACAAATGAGGATATTCGAGACGTTGCTAATATTTCGCTACAACTGCCAGTATCCTGCATTGTACAAGCATTGTCGCGTTTCCATGAGACATATATCAAAAAAGGGGAACGGATCAGAAGTATCGGGGCTATGGTACGAACACTTGCTTGGGATATTTATGGATACCAAAAACTCGTTCCCGGAACTTAATGATTCTAAAACTACATATTTGTTACTGCCTGGATGTCAATGCCGGGCTTTTTGTTTTGTCCGTATACTTTATTTTGTCTATAAAATAGTGGTTATTTTGTACGGATACATCGTTTTGTCCTCGTAATGGTGGGTTAATATCTTGATTGGGGACTTTTATTTTTATCCACATTGGACAGAAATCAAGATTTTGCGACATCATTGTGTTTCTTGTGACTGTAATCGGTTTTATTTGTACAGTTTATAAATTTGGTACGTGGATTCTTGTTTTCTGGACAGACGTTTCCGTTTTGGTGACCGAACTATCAGGTTTTACGACACTTTGGTTTCTTACAAATGGTCACGAAATGCAGGAAACATCAGGGTTTACAGACTTTGCTGTTATCTATTATGAAATATGCTATACTGATATATATGATGTACTGATAACTGTTATTATGTATATGATATCAACACATATATATATTCATAAGAAACAAAGATTTGTTACAGTGAAGCCTTTTGTGACATAAAACAGATGTTGGAAAATATGGAGAAATAATTATGCTTGACTTTGTCTTTGGTCCCAGAAATGGAGAAAAAGAAATCGAACTGTCTAATGAGGAACGAGAGTTTCTTGCAAACTACCGGAAATTGAATTTGAAACAGAAACGATTTGTAAAGAAACTGCTTCATAATACCAGAAACAAAACCGATTTCGAAAAGGAACAGATTTTGACGAAGTTTTAGCAAAACTAAAGGACGAAACGGTAAGAAAATAAGCTCTAATTTTGTGGATGCCTCTGTGGAAGCGTATATGCCTCATAGAGCCATTTTGTAGTTTAGATGAAGAATGTTTCGAGTAAGAGACATTTTGCTCTTGTATGGCAATTCTGTTGCGCCACTTTTCGATTTCCTTCAAAAGAAACGGAGAGAAACGAAAAGAAAACAGACCTTCAGAAATCGAAGATCTGTCTCTTTGACTGTTTTCTGATTGTATTCTGTTTATGGCAGGTAGTCAATGGTTATATACTGAAGATTTCCATCAAGGAATTCGAACTTGTAACCATACTGACCATAATACTTAGTTGAATCCTTCTTGTATTCTACTGTGTCAGTTGTGTGGCTTTCACCTTCGTATGTTCTGTTGTCTGTTGGATCGCTTTCGTTTGCGAGCAATTCGTCTAAAGTCATATCAACAGGAAAAGCAAACGACATTACGTTCTGTGTTTCTCCAATATGCATTGGTAAGTATACTTCGCTGATGTAACACTCGGATGCTGTTTTGCCTGCATCTGAATCGTTGAATACATATACCTGTCCACTCCAATAGTCCCCTAATGTGATGCGGAATCCACTGGACTGGCTGTTTTTATTCAAATTATTCGATGCATTTGCAATATCATCCTCATTAAACGGAACTCCGTCATCGATCAGTTCCTGTAATGTAGTCTGACCTAATGTATATGTTTTTCCGTTGATCGCAAACTGCATGTTATCAAAATCGACATAGCTGCCACCGATTGTTGCGGTTTCTGCTGATTTTGTATCAGCAGTTTCTGTTGATTCATCGACCGCTTCTGTTTCTGTTTCGATCACTATCTCGGTTGCCTCTACCTCATCCGGCTGTTCTGTTTCAACTTCTGTTTCTGTTTCAGCGGATGCTTCTGTTGCAACCGTGGTCTTTGTGTCTTTTGTTGAAGCTGATGTACCGCATCCGGTAGCTAACATACCGAGACACATACTGGCTAACAACAATGTTACTGCTTTCTTTTTCATCTTAATACCTTTAACAAGCCATGTGCGGAGACCCGCGCCTTCAGTCGTGGGAGGAGCACTCATGGCTATGTCGTTCCCTTTCTTTGTTCTGTCAAATTGTTACTCAAACACACTCCGAAGCTTAGCATTATAGAACATTAGCAGTTCTATAATCTTGGCTTACTAACTGATCTGCACGCCAGTAGGTGGCAGGTTTCAGTACAGGAGGACATCACGAGAGTTTATCTCGAGTGAACTGTACTCCGAAGGAGTGGTATCACTTAAGGTTTGAAATACCAGGACATCTGGATCTTCTCTGAAGTTTCCCAGTGTTTTTTTTATGGTATTCAAAGCTGTCTGATGTGGTCTTGAAATACAGACTCAATCCCTCAATAAATTGAGCGATGTAGTCTCTCCGTTGCAGAAACGTTCAAGACATCCCTACATGGTAGGTTTCACAGGACTCTTCGTCCTGCAGTCTTACGGTCTCAGTTGGAACCGCAAAGAGTTATTTCTAAACTCTTTAATACCAATAAGGCTCACATTTTGGAAACCTCGTCAGGAAATTACAAAATATTTCTAATTATTTTGTACATGAACGGAGTTTCCTCTGCACACCATAAGGTGGCAGCTTCCACTCCTTACTCCTTTGTGATGGGTAGTTGACAATGTGATAGTTCCTTTCTTTATAATTGCGGATTATTCGGAACGTTACTTATTGTTCCTTATTTACTAAATATGTACAAGTTTCAAGCAAAGAAAAACAGACCCTCATAAGAAGATCTGTTTTCTGTTTTACGGCTTAGTTTGTTCCTGTGCTGCCGAATCCACCTCGATTTTCACCAACTAACTGTTCCTTTTCATGGAATATAATTCGTGGCTGATTCTCAATAATGCGGAACTGACAGATACGGTCATTTACATGGATTTCGGTATCGCGTGTTGCGTATACTGGCATCATCCATTCATCATCGTTTCCACAATAAGAGTTATCGATGATTCCGATACTATTTGTCTGGATAAGTCCCCATTTCTTGAATGTTGAGCTACGCGGTGCAACATATGCTTCGAAACCGTAAGGGATTTTCATGGCAATTCCAAGTGGGATCAATGCAAAGTCGCCTTTCTTCAGTTTCATTTCTTTGGCGGCTCTAAGGTCGATCCAATCTGACTTGTCATCAATATAAGTCAATTTTTCAATATCCGGATTCAAATACCGGACGTCAATGTCTGCATGTGTCATTGCTTTTGTTCTCCTTTAGTTTGTTTTTGTTGTTTCGTTTACTACATTGCCGATCTTCACAGTCTTCGCAAAACTGGTAAGTAACATTGTGATCAACGATTGGACAGTAACGACTCATAAGGTTTACTCTCCTTTTCTTGTATGTTATTTTGTTACATCTTAAATATGTAATGAATGGGCTTAACCTAGAAGCCATGATGCTTGAACTACTAACGTTTAAGTGTATTACAGCTTCGTTTCCAAAAACAAAGACAGGTTATTACTCCTGCCTCTGTTTCATTTTAAAATCGACCTAATCTGACCGATACATCACAAATACTATCTTCGAGCTTTTCTTTAATTCGCTTTGCGCATTCCTCTTTGTCTGTATCAGATATTTTTGTTGGATCAGGATATTCTTTGTTTAATTCCCTGCAAACGTACTCTGCTTTTTGTCCGAGTTTGTATCCTTTTTCTTTGTATCGTTTGTAATCAGGGGCAATATCAATTGAATTTGAATCAAATACGGTCCAGGTATTATAACCTTTGATTAACAAAGCAACACAGAAAACAAATACAAGAATGATCGTCACGTTGATGTTAATGAACAACATCGGCGATAAAAACAGGGTGATTATTGGAATTAAGATCCAGGAAGTAATGATTCTGAATTTTTCCTGTTTATTCAAATATTGTAATAAATCCTCTGTCATTCTTGTACAACAATGTTCGAATCGATTTTTGTCTTGATCACAATAAATGAAAATATTATACTGCTTGAAATCGTTAGGGACTGAAACAAATCTTTTAGCTACCAGTTTCGGCAAGAAATATTCGATTGCGATCGCTGCTACAATAATCATAACGGGACCGACACATAATCCAAGTAACTTTAAGATCAATCCAAGGGTCTCGAAATACCCCATGCCGTCTGCGTGTTGCAACTGGTTAATAATTTTTACAAGTTCGTCTGTTTGAAACATAATACTTTTCTCCTTTTCTTTTGATGGTTTATTTGTTACGTCTTAAATATGTGCCAGATGTTAACGAAGAAGCCGGTGTTCTATATGATAAGTTTGGCACAAAAATACCGAATGCGAATACACTTATGCGGAAACAAAATATCAGGGAACAAAAAGTATTGCTAAACTGATTAATCGATTTACTTTCTTTTTGTTCCCATAAATATTCGTTTCCGATAATTCTATCGTTTATCAGTGATCACATAGATGAATCACACAGATGACAGCTTTGTAATACCGATCATTTACGGCTGCATTTATAATTTGTTCTATCTCATATTTATCCATATGCTTCAATTTCTTTGTATCTATAGTTTTAAATGCTTCCTGGATTTTCTCACAAAACTGATTTCTGATTTCTGTTTTGTTTACAGAGTTTTCCTTTGCTATATCGCTCCAATCATAGCAACCAAAACTGTCGTTACAGAAAAACAATGTAAGTACAAGTCCTACGATTATACAAAATGTAAATATACCAAAAAGAACTTTTGTATGGTCATTAAAAAGAAATGGACTTAATAACAATAATACAATTACAGAGAAGCCACAGGTTATTTTATAACGCAAGAATCCCCGTTTACAAAGTAGTTTTTCATAATCACGACTTTCTTCCCAATCAGACGGCTTCAAAAAATCTTTGTCTTTCTTTCGTTTAAGAACGAAGTGATAATCGTATAACTTCATTGTGTCTGACACTGGCGTTAATTTGTATGAAATCCATTTTGGTCCCAATACTAAAATCACTATTAAACTGATAACAAACAGTGTGGGACCTGCACATAGTCCAATTAATTTAAAAATCAGCAGTAGTGTATCGAAATACCCGAGTCCGCTTCCTTGTGCATGCTGCAATTGATCAATTATTTGTTGTAATTCTTCTGTATGAAACATATATAATCTCCTTTCGTTTCCTCTGACTTAACTATTCATAATAAGGCTCAAAATACCGAAAACTCGTCAGGAAACAAAATATCAGGGAACAAAAAGTTGGTAAATTAATTAATTGGTTTACTTTCTTTTTGTTCCCATGAATATCCGTTTCCGAAACAGTTACTCTCTGCTAATAAGGATCTTATAATAAGGATCGTTTACCCTTATGCCTAAAATTCGAGCGATTTCCTTTTTACTCATATCTTTCAACTGATTTGCATCAATCTCTTCAAAAGCTTTTATCACTTTTTCAGCAAACTGATCTTTTGTCTCTGATAATTTATCTTCCTTTGCGATATCTTCCCAGCCCTTGAGTTCTGATTCATAATCATAAACTACATATACATATAGAAGAACACTACCCATAACGATCATAAATGCATAAGCAGGAAACCTCATTATTTCACTAAAAAAGAAAGGACTTATCAGTAGTGATACAATTACTGAAAAAACGCATGTTATCTTATAACGCAGGAAACCTCGTTTACAAAGTAACTTTAGGTAATCGCTGGTATATTTAATTGTGTTGAACTGTAGAGGTGAATCTCTCTGCAAACGATATTTCCCATTTTTACACTTAAGAATAAAATAGCAATTATACCGTTTCATGTTATCCGGAGTTGGTGTTAATTTGTATGAAATCCATTTTGGAATCCATATTAAAATTAATATCAAACAAATAACAAACAGGATTGGTTTTGCACATAATGCAATCAGTTTCAGGATTAAAAGCAGTGTGTCAAAATAACCGATTCCGTCTACTTGTGCATGTTGTAACTGATCAATGATTTTTTGCAATTCTTCGGTGTGAAACATAGATAATCTCCTTTCGTTTCCTCTGATTTAACTATTCATAATAAGGCTCAAAATATCGAAAACTCGTCAGGAAACATTGAACACTCCTACAGAGCTAAAGCTCAGGGGGATTCTATTGTCTGATTTAATTGAGACAACGTACTCGTCTGTACATACGGTCTCTGCTTAGCCGGTATTTCCTTTCGGAAGATACTTACCACACAGAGACTAAGTCACAGATGAGATGAATCAGCAGATCACGATACCCGGTCTAAAGCATTGATCTTTAACAGGGTATTGTAAGTGCATTGTGTTCTCTTCTGACATTCCGGAACTTTTGCCGTAATGACAGACCAGTTCTTCACAGACTGGTTTTGTTGTATTTCCCGGATGAAGTACCGGGCTCCGATATTATACGAGGCAGACAGGTCACAGTTGTAGATCTTTCCATTCGGGAACCGGCAGACGGAATAAGATTTCTTTCCAGCCTCTGTTCCACGGAGCGCATACCCTGATCCGTCATATGCCAGTTTCGAAGTCCCCCATGCACAGATATGTGAGATTCGAATACCATTCTTATGTGCTTTCTGTTCTACAATATTCTGTATCGTGTTTTTCTTCCACATCTGTAATTTCTGCTTCTTGGAACCCTTCTTCTTTCCTTTTGTATCCAGGTGCTCAAAAACAATGACATCACACTGGTATTCAAGTGCTGTTTCTGTAATCTTCGATGCAACTTTTCTGGCTAATTCGTCATTATGGAATTTTGCGTACCGCCACAGCTTCTTCGTATTTTGTGATCCTGAGTTTTTCTGTACCTTTTTGATCTTGTTCAATGTATGGCAAATCCGGTCTTTGTCACCCGCGAAATTGATGAACTTTCTCGCATGGATAGTACCGTCTTTTGTCATGACTGAACAGACAGCATCGGTATTGACACCCAGGTCTACCGCAAGGATGCGTCTTTCCTCCAGTTTAGTGTTGTTTAGTTTTACCTGTCCTTCAAACGCAAAACGAAGGAACCATTTCTTATTCTTCTTTTCCAGTATCGGAGCGGAAATCTTCCCATCTTTCCTGTGGTTACGGATACTCACTACGTCAGTGTGTTTCAGTGATACCGTAATCCAGTTCCAGTCATTGTTTACGAACACCTTCAGTCTGATGGTATCCGGATTTTCTCCCGGTCTGTACATGTTATCCTTGTAGAAAACCGGCAGTTTGTTAAGTCTGACTTGGAACGAAGGCTGTTTTCCTTTTGAAGTAGCGTTCTCCCAGTTTGTAAGATTGGAATGGTAAGAACTTAAGTGTCCTAATGCTGTATTGATCACTGCGAATCGAAGATAGGATGGCATTTTATGGAACTTCTGATCGAACTCTTTGAAGACTGCTGTATTTGTTTTCGTTGAGTGGATCAGATGATCTGCATAAGCGAATCTTTCCTTATTACCAGAATCCAGAGTTTTTAAAACATCCCAATTGTCTTCAAAAGCGTTCACACAGAAAGAGACAGCATCATTGTAGATCTTTATGGTGTCACGGAATAATCTGTTGATGTGTTTTATCTCAACGGCATAGCTGCACATGATCTTCATAACCTGTCTCCTTTCCGGGTCTTCGTTTTCTATCGTTTTAAGCCCAAAGTAATTGACAATACATTTGTATAATATTAATAAGGCTCATTTTTTGGAAAACTCGTCAGAAAATCACAAAGAATTGTAAAAAAAAGAGCTGGACATCCATCTCCGCAGCTAAAGCTACGGAGTTTTACCAGCTCTGTTATAAAATTAGGGAGCAAAAAGTCGGTAAACTAATTAATTGGTTTACTCAACTCTTGCTCCCTAAACATCTGTTTCCGAAATAATCAGTAACTGAATTCGTTAGATTTCAGGAAACGGAAAACGAATAGAACAACAGTCAGATACTATATGCTCATCCATATATTTTTCAAACTCAATTGGTGTCATTTCTACTTTATCCTTTTTCAGTGAGAATACCTCTTTGTACAGTTGTTCTTTGATATTGGATTCAATCTCATTGATACTTGATAGTTTTTGAATATTTCCATATATTGCCCAATGGTTTTCGTGGCAGAGTGATCGAAAATTAATATCATCAATTTCAGTTGTTAGGTAATAACCATCTTTAGTCTTATTTCCTACAATCCAATATAAAAAGATACAGACAACTGTAATGTAGGTTAACATAGTACCGAAGCTTACGAATAAAAATGGACTTAACAAAAAACACGCAATTAAGGATAAAACGGTTGTTATCTGATATCTTAGATGTCCGCGTTTTTCAAGGATTGCTTTATATTTCTTCGTAAACCTTATTCCTTCAAAATGAAGATCATTTAGATTTTTATATCCCCAGCTGCACAAAAAATAATATGGCTTCATGTCTTTTTCTAGCGGTATCAGAATTTGCGGTAAATATTTTGGAACAAAATACAATACTGCAAAGACTGCAAACACAAATAAAATCGGTCCCGCACACAGTCCGATTAATTTCGTAATCAACAGCAAGGTATCAAAATAACCAAGACTGGCTCCATGAGAATTCTGTAATTGATCAATGACTTGTTTTAATTCTTCTGTATGAAACATATATGTATTCTCCCTTCGTTTTTACTTGTTAACAATAAGGCTCAATATATCGAAAACTCGTCAGGAAATACAAGAAAAAGGAAGAGAAATATATTCCGTTTCAGATGTTTTTCTTATCCTCATCCTAATCCTCTCTCTTATATCCTCTTCCTGCTTTTCGATCTTCTTATTTTTCTACTGTCAGAACTAACTGAACCGTACCAATCTCATCCGAATCACTAACATGTACCGTAAGATTATAGGTTTTTGTGTTCGAATCATTACAGAGATCATATGCTGGCCACGATGTTTGAAATCCAACATCATAGATTGGTTCTACAATACATTCGTCTCCTTCTGTTACTGTAAAGCTTAATAGCCTTGTAATGTCTCGGTATTCGTATTCTTTTGCCAGATCGCTAAAATCAATATACTTATGGTCTTTGTTTACAGTTGCGATCCACTTTTTTGGCAACCCATTCTCTTGCATTCCTTCAAATTTACTATATTCAGACACTACATTGGAATGCGATTCGACTGTTGCTGTTTGTTCTGCTTGTGCAATATCCGTATCTGAATTATCGGGATCTGATAATAAAAAACCAACAACGAGCATAATACAAATCATAACAACGATTGGTCCCAAAATAACAACGATTGGTGCAAAAGCTTCAACAAATGGTTTCAATTTGTGTTTTGTCAAAAAGCAAGGACCATTCTTACTCTTCTTAGACTTCTCTGTTGCTTTTGTTGACTTTGTTCCGTTTTTCTGTTTCATAAGCTGTTTCATGTAATCATAATGATATGCGCTGTCTTCCGAATCTTTAGAATCCGACGTCTTTTTCGACTCTGTTTTTGGTTTGTCTTCTGCCTGTTTCGGTTCCTTAAATTTGTATAATACCATATGGCTCTCCTTATAGAAAACAAAGGCTGCTACACAACGCAACAGCCTCTGTATTTATTTTGTTTACTGGCTTAACTGGAACAATGTATTGATCTTGTCGCTTAGCATTGTCTCTGGCAGTTTTCCATCCCAGCCTTTGACATAGTAATACTGAACGAGTTCTGGATGCGCATTTAACTGATCTCCTACTGCTGACATGATTGCGGCATCTTTCTTTCCCTGATACTCAGCAGAATCAGCCTGGATCTGTGCAACTTCCGCGTCTGCTTTTGCGGCTACGATTGCAGAGTCAGCTTCTGCCTGTGCTGCAGTGACTTTACGTTTTGCTTCTGCTTCTGCTTCCAGGTTTAATCTTTCCTGTTCTGTCTTTGCTGTTAATTTGTTCTGAGCTGCAGTTACTTTCGCTTCAGCTGCACTTGTGAATTCGTCACTAAAATCGATATTTTCAATAGCTGTTGCTACTAATTCAATATTGTAACCAGCAAGGTCGTCAATAAGATTTTCTTCGATCAAAGAAGCAACTTTATTACGGTCTTCAATCAGTTCGTTTGCAGTGTATTTTGCGAATCCAGCTTTTACTGCTTCCTGTACACGTGGAACGATAACGGTGTCATAATAATTAGAACCGATCGTGCGGTAAATATCCTGAGCATTCTTTTTGTTGATCTGATAGTTGACCGTATAAGTTAATGTTACTTCCTGGATATCACTGGAGAAACAATTCAGATCAACTTGAGCTTTCTGTACACGGTTATCCATTTTGACTACTTTTACCCATGGCTGTACAAAATGCATTCCGGCGTCTAATGTCTGCGACTCAACACGTCCAAATGTTGTAAGGATTCCGGTACATCCGGTCGGTACTGTTCGGACGCAACCTAAGAGACAGATCAAAAGTCCAAATAAGGAAAATACCTGTCGTCCTCGGAAATGAAACTCTACTGCTTCGTCTGTAAGTTCAATACCCAAAACGAAGAATAATACTATAGTTGCAATAATGCCTAGCACGAATAAAAACATATTAAATCCTCCTTTGTTTTTTGTTATGTTTTCGTTTCTAAACCTGATAAGGCTCACTTTTTGAAAACCTCGTCAGGAAATTGCAAAAAAAATCAAATTTGTTTCGTAATACGGTTCGAGCACATATTTAGAATAACCACTAATCGCATATTAAAGGAGGAATTGAATATGAGAGAAATACTTAAAACAGGAACATTGCAGGAAGTAATCGATACATTAGAGTCCGAAATTGAGGAATACGATATGAATTCTATCAAAGCGGACTTAACTAGTAACGATACATTTCTGCTTTGTGATCCAGTAGTCTTTATTCCTGATGTGAATCTTTTTGCCGTTTGCATGGAATACTGTCTTGGTGATGCCGACGGAATGGCTGACTGGTGTGGAACCTTTATATTCCGCATCAAAAACGTATCCGGGAACCCTACTATTACAGATTATGGTTACGAATCCGACGATATCATGACAACATTGTATAATTACACACATGTTGACACAGATAAGTTGGCGTCCATGTCTGCAGGTCTTTTTACCGGAGACCTTGATCAGATCGCAGCTCTTTTGGAAAACGCAATCCTGGGAATCGAACTTCCAGATCCAGATGCCGTCTCCGAAGTAACGACTGCTTTTGAAACGGCGCCCGCAATAGCATTCTAAACACAAAAGAAACCACTTACCAATTACGGTAGGTGGCTTCTTGTTTTATGATTTTTCAAGATGTCTTATCGAATTGATAGCAATCGTATTCTATAATACATCCGATCTCATTGGTTTTGCATAGAATTGAAAGTCCACGTTCATAACGTGCATCACATCCATCTCTGTGTACGCAATGCCTGCAGTTAATAAGACATGCTTCCAGAAATTCGTCCGGAAATGTTTCGAGATCCTTCCATTCAGACTTCGACGCATATTGTTTTACTAATTTGTAACCTTTTGCGAGTTCACAATGTACGATATCCTGGTTCATCTTCGGAGTAACACAATACAGATTTCCTTCTCCGTCATCCCAGATTGACATCTTTTTGAAATGATACTTGAAGAACCGATGAATTTTGTTTACAAGGAAGCAAATGATACTTAGAACCCAACCAACCGGACCGACAGCAAGAAGTCCTGTAACTGTGTCATTATCAAAAGCGATGTACAAAATAGTGGATACCAATGAACACAGTAGCCAAATAATAAGAACAAGTTTTATAGATACCATAATATAATCTCCTTTTCTCTTATGACTTATTATCATAAATATGGAATTCCTAGTATTGCATTAATTATCAGAAACATTCACATGCAATTTACTTTCATCCAGATACAAAAATCCCCATTCGTATCGTATTGTTTCAATATGTGTTGGTTTCTCGTTATCGACGACAGTTGGTAACCCACGTGTTGAAAACGATTCTCCGGACTCATAATCAATATGTGTTATCTCGGATGTTATCGGTTTTCGAAAGGTTGTAAACAAAACAGCGATAACTGATAGAGAAATCAAAGATCCGATACTCCAAAGACCGACCAAAACGGTTAACATTTTTGTTAGTTTTTGTTTTAATGACAAATCATCATGTTTACTATTCATTTTTCGAACTAAATAACTGATTCTCGGAATAAACAAAATGAATATTACAGCTAAAACGAGAACCATAAATGCGATTACGTTCATGGATTTCCTCCGTATTCCTATTATTTCGGAACCGCTCTTTCGGAACCTATTGACTTAGAAACTATTATGTTTCCTAAAACAATCGGTTCTAAAATATTCGGTTCCGCTACTGTTGGTCCAACATTTCATCAGAAAGATTTACGTGCAGTAATGTTTCCTTTTCATACAAAAAGCCCCACTTGTACGTAATCGTCTCAAAATGTGTTGAATTTTCTTCGTCTACAATAACGGTCACATTTTTCGGTATCTGTTCTCCGGACTCATATGATACCGGAATTGTCTCTACTGATACTGGCTGCCGGAATCTATGGTATAGTCCCGTAAGAAAAATACTTGGACAAAATGCCAAGACTACATATACAGCAATTAAGGTTTCTGTTTTAAGTCCGGGAGCTACATTGAGCCCTGGTTCTACTGTGTCTCCATTAGAATCCATTGCTTCGATTGCTGCTATATCATCAACTGTCGATTTATGGATAATCGGAATGAAGATTACGGACACAGTTATTATCATGATCAACACAAATAACATAATATGCATGATTTTAATATCCTTTCTTTAATGACTGTTAGTTGTTATCTATTACAAGGCTCATGGAATCGTAAACTCGTCAAGAAATCCAAAGATTCGAAACAAAAGTACAAAACATCAGAACCCACTGCATCAGAACCCACTTCCCCAGAGTTCAAATCTTCTACCTAAAGGCAGAAGATAACCCTTACCCGAGTAAACGAGTAAGGGTTGTAAACTTCACAGTATAAAACTTTATTACAGAGACTGGTTTTCGAGTTCTAGGTATACGCTACCTGGAAATAGCCAGGGTCTATAACTCCTAATTCACGCCATGAGCTGCTGCTTGTGGTATACGCTACCTGGAAATAACCAGGGTCTATAACATACATCTTTATTCGAAAACATGAGAAATAGGTATACGCAACACGGAAACAACCAGGGTCTATAACTAATGTTTTCAATATCCTTGGATATGCACAACCCGGGAATAACCAGGATCTATAACATTCTTTATAACGGAAGTGGTGTGCGCTATCTGGAAATAACCTTTCTTTCTTTTGTTGTTATCTTAAATATGGGTGAGTAATTTACAAAGGAATACAATTTGATGATAAGGAGAAGGATGAGGCTAAGGGAAGTTTGCATCATCACAAAACAAATAAAAGATCCCACGCAAAAACAAGCAGGATCTCTATATTCTTAAACTAATTCTGATTCTGTGACCGAATGGATTACGATCTTCTTTTTCTTACATCCACCGATCAACCATGCAGTGTACTGCTTGATTACCTGGTCTCGGATGCTACTATCTAACATTCTACATCCGTAAACTCCATTCGCAAACTCATGTAATTGTGTTCGCATATCTGCATCCAGTTCGATCGGTAACTGATAGGCTAATCTCAGCGTTTCCAGTGTTTTGTCAATAATCTTGTCGACTGCCTCTTCAGATAACTTATGATAGTTGACAATCAAAGGGAAACGACCAATCATTTCGTAACTTGCCCCCATTTTAATCATATCTTCTCTTGTGATCTCATCGAACATATCATTATCCTGGGTTCTGGCTCCGAATCCTAAATTATTCTTTGCCGCATTCTTTTTCTGCTCTCTGGATTCATTAAACGAACCTAAACCAATAAACATCGTATTGGATGTATCAATATAATATCCAGTTGGCTGACCATTCAAAATAAACGGAACTTCACGACCTTCAATAATAGTTAATAACTGATTTTGGACCGCAGCAGATGTGTTTGCTCCTTCTGCAAATGAAGGAATCAGTTTCTTGTCGAATTCATCCATAAATACGATTCCATAACCATTTGTGCCATTCTCCATGAGATCATCTACTAGTATCGAACTTCCGGCACCAACAATGCCTTCTTCCGTAATCACAGATACATCTACTTGTGAGATTGTAAGCTCTGGAATCTCTGTTTTAAAATAATTGCGGAGTGACCGGTATGTTTCTGTTTTTCCGCAGCCAGATGGAGCAGCCATAAGCATATTGTTATTCACTGGGTTCCCAAGAGCAACGTTTGTAAGATAGTTATATACGTTTGCAAGTATTAAATCGAGATTGTCCTGTCCTATAACATCTTTGTGAATTGTGTTTCGAAACTCTGTAAACGGAACACGACCAAGCCATTCCTTAATGCTGAGTTTTAAATCCTCAATCTGTTCTGCTGTGTAAGCATCTTCATCCATCATCATATTTGGATCTATATCGCCAGACATTAGCTGAATTAAAAACTGCTGTGGCTGTTCGGAAACCATTTCTTTCGGATCCTGTTCTTTTGTTTTTTCGGTTGATTTCTTTTCTTTCGGATCCTTTTTTGTCGGTTTCTTAGCTTCGTTTGTTTCTACTTCTGTTAATTTCTTATTTGTGAGTGATTCGTTTTTCGGTTCCATAAAAATACCTCTCTTTCACGTTCTATCACTAAATATGGTTATCTTGTTTGCAGACAAATGGTATGCATTCTCTCAACCCATATTTAGAACAGAAACAATAAACACACAGAGAGGAGATCAGAAACGATATGGAACAGAAAGGGACATTTTCAATTACTGTTGAAGCTGGGTATCAGTTGAAATTCCGTCAGACTGTAGACGAATTATTAAGACCAATCAATACGAATCCTGATTACAGTAACGTGAGAAATTACATCACAAATATAGACAGCGATACTGGAATCATGTCCGTCAAAACGACCTTAACAACACAGGAAAGCGTTGATGTAGACGAATCCGAATGTTATCAGAAACTACCTTTGTATGATGAAAACGATGGACAGTGGTATCCCGGCGTCTATAACGATGAACCGAAGTTTGAATACGATGCAAATGGGATTATGACGGATCTGAAATCTGTGATCAAAAAGATGGATCCTATTGGACAGGTATTCATTAAATTTGGTTCCGTTCGAACAGACGACTATGAAAAGGATTTGGATGACAAATTCGTTGGTTGCCTGTAGTAGAAAACAAAAAGAAGAGTCGGCGACAAACCGGCTCTTTCTCTTGTTTTCCATCAGACTTCCGTATAGCCCAAAGTTTTCAAATATTCGGAAACCGCAGACAGAGATTCCTTTATTTTGCTGATTTGATCTGGAATACACGATTTTGTTGCGACTTCCAGATTCTTCCTTTGTTCTGTAAATTTATTGTTGATCTCTATTTCGCGTTTTATTCTCAGATCTTGCATCAGATCTTTTTTATGAAACACCACTTGAACACTCCCCAGAGCTAAAACTCAGGGGATCCTATTGTCTGATTTAATTGAGACAACGTACTCGTCTGTACATACGGTCTCTGCTTAGCCGGTATTTCCTTTCGGAAGATACTTACCACACAGAGACTAAGTCACAGATGAGATGAATCAGCAGATCACGATACCCGGTCTAAAGCATTGATCTTTAACAGGGTATTGTAAGTGCATTGTGTTCTCTTCTGACATTCCGGAACTTTTGCCGTAATGACAGACCAGTTCTTCACAGACTGGTTTTGTTGTATTTCCCGGATGAAGTACCGGGCTCCGATATTGTATGAGGCAGACAGGTCACAGTTATAGGTCTTTCCATTCTGGAACCTGCAAATGGAATAGGATTTGTTCCCAGCCTCTGTTCCCCGGAGCGCATACCCCGATCCATCATATGCCAGTTTCGAAGTCCCACATGCGCAGATGTGTGAGACGCGGATACCGTTCTTATGCGCTTTTTGTTCCACAGTCTTCTGTATCGTATTTTTCTTCCACATCTGTAACTTCTGCTTCTTGGAACCCTTCTTCTTTCCTTTTGTGTCCAGGTGCTCGAAAACGATGACGTCACACTGGTACTCAATTGCGGTTTCTGCGATCTTCGACGCAACTTTCCGGGCTAATTCATCGTTATGGAATCTTGCGTACCGCCACAGTTTCTTCGTATTCTGTGACCCTGAGTATTTCTGTACCTTTCTGATCTTGTTCAATGTATGATAAATCCGGTCTTTGTCACCTGCGAAATTGATGAACTTTCTCGCATAGATAGTACCGTCTTTTGTCATGACCGAACAAACAGCGTCAGTATTAACACCCAGGTCTACCGCAAGGATGCGTCTTTCCTCCAGTTTAGTGTCGTTTAGTTTTACCTGTCCTTCAAACGCAAAACGAAGGAACCATTTCTTATTCTTCTTTTCCAGTATCGGAGCGGAAATCTTCCCATCTTTCCTGTGGTTACGGATACTCACTACGTCAGTGTGTTTCAGTGATACCGTAATCCAGTTCCAGTCATTGTTTACGAACACCTTCAGTCTGATGGTATCCGGATTTTCTCCCGGTCTGTACATGTTATCCTTGTAGAAAACCGGAAGTTTGTTAAGTCTGACTTGGAACGAAGGCTGTTTTCCTTTTGAAGTATCGTCTTTCCAGTTTAAAAGATTAGAATGGTAGGAACTTAAGTATCCCAACGCCGTATTGATCACTGAAAATCGAAGATATGACGGCATCTTGTGGAATCTCTGGTCGAACTCTTTGAATACGGCAGTGTTTGTTTTCGTTGAATGGATCAGATGGTCTGCATAAGCAAATCTTTCTTTATTACCAGGATCCAAAGTTTTTAAAACATCCCAGTGGTCTTCGAAAGCTTTTACACAAAAAGAGACAGCATCATTATAGATCCTTATGGTGTCACAGAATAATTTGTTGATATGTTTCATCTCCACAGCATAACTGCACATGATCTTCATAACCTGTCTCCTTTCCGGGTCTTCGTTTTCCATCGTTTTAAGCCCAAAGTAATCGACAATACATTTGTATAATATTAATAAGGCTCACTTTTTAGAAAGCTCGTCAGGAGATTGCAAAAGGAGATTGCAAAAGAAATGTAAAAAAAAGAGCTGTCTTCTCATCTCCGCAGCTAAAGCTACGGAGTTTTGCCAGCTCTGTTATAAATATGGACTCAACTGAAGGAATCTATATCTCGCATTCGTTGTTTCGTTATCGGCTATTATAATGCTGCCAGCAGTAATCGTACGATAAATAACAATAAAGCGAACGTAAAACATGGGAATGGATCATAATCTTTGTGCGCATAATGTTGATTCTTTGTTCCGTCTTCGTTAAACATATTTTTGATATCTTTCTCATCACTGTCTTGCTTCTTGGTTTTATAACATCGGTATACACCGGATACAACAAAAACAAGCATCAATACGTCGACAATCCACGCATGCGTACTCAAAAATGCTGATAAAACACTGGTTGGATTCTCCGTGATAAGCCCAGCATCAATGATATCCAATTCGTTTTCAATACGATTAATTCTCATACAAAGGTTCCTCCTTTCTTCGATTTCAACATACTATCTAAAGAAAAAGAGGATAGGGATAGGCAGGTTTTTCAATATTCGTTGTTGTTCTATTATTATCCTGCCAACCACCTTATCCTCTTCCTTAAATTACTCTTCTTTCATGAATGGTCTCTCACTATTGCAGTTTGGACATCTGGTATAATGAAGTCCATTGTCAACAAAAGTAATATCTTCATTCCACTCAGTTGCACAGAATGGGCAGCCAATATGTAATACCTGATGAATTAATTTCTTATTGAATTCCGCTGTAACCTGATCCAGTTCGTAAAGCTTCGCATACAATTCTGTTGTAAGGTCATCTGAGATTTCAAGGTACATAGGACACCACTGCTTGGTGTACTTATTGTTATCCAATGCTTCTCGGAACAAATTGATAAACAGTGTAAACTGAGGACTATGTAAATCTGTCACAAATTGTAATGCCTGTTCATATTTGGACCGGATCTTATGAAGCAACTCTGCGTTCTGCTTTTTATCTTCTTCTGTTAATACTTCTTTTGACTGGAATGAAATCTTTTTTACTTTAACTGGAGCCGGTACACTTGGTGTTCCGTCATCGGCTTCCTCTTCTTTTGGCTCCGAAATAACAGGTTCCGGTGTTGTTTGGCTCTCTTCGACTTCGGAAACAATATCCTTATCTTCGGAAACGCTTTTTGGTTCCCCTTTTTCCTGGTTTTCCACTACAGTCTGCTCTGCTTCTGGAACGGATGCAGGTTTCCTATCTTCTGCTTCTAAAATTGCAGGATTTAATTCATTCTTAGGATCATTTTGTTTCGTTTCTACTGTTTTTGCAGTCACAGACCGCTCGTTATTTGTTACTGTAACAGGACGGAATTTTCCGTGGCTTGAAAGAAATCCTTTTGAATGAGGAATCGAATGTGAATTGATCCTGTCTTCGTTTACTGGTCTCTCATCATATGGTAATGGATTCGGTTTTGGCTGCGGTTGTGTAGGTCTTGGAACAGGGACTTCTACACTTTGTTCTACTACATGTGTGACCGGTTCTTTAGCAGCCGCTTTATTTGGTCCATCAGCTTGTCCCGTTACAGAAGCCGGTTCTTTCTCTGCTTTTGTTGGTTCTGACGTCGGCGGAACAAAAGAATTAGTATCCTGCTCTTTTACTTCGCAACTAGCTGCCGTACTGCACAGAGTCTTGATGTCGTCTGTACCAAATAAGATCTTGAGGTCTTCCTTTGTCATATTGTCGGAATCTGTGTTATTGTAATGATTTACGAGCAACTCATTTACGAAACGGTCCATACCTAAATCTGAAACTTTCGATAACAGATACAATAAATAACTCTCATTAATACCTTGCAAGTAATCCATCGTAAGGTCATCAAATCCGATCATATCAACAAGTTTCGCTAATACATCCCTGTCGATCACAGACCGGCTGACGCCTGTAACATCAAAAGCATTGTATACCTCGTCTTTGTTAGGTGTTGTTCGGAATACCAAAGTACAGGTTTTTGGAACTGAATCTCCGTTCATCAGAACGCAGTACCAGCCAAAAGACTCAAACAGTGCACTCTCTTTTTCATAACAATAATTGATGTCTTCTTTGTTTTCTGAAGTCAACACAATTACGTGCGCAAACCCTTTTCCTTTTCGTTTTATAAATGCTTTGTTAAATCGTGCGAGTTCTGGAAGTTTCTTTTCACACCAGTCTGCAGCGATTGTCGTTTTATTTGTTTCACTCATACAAAAATCCTCCTTACAGCCTAAATATGTTCGAGTCCGATACAAACTAATACTGGTTGAAATCGTTTCGAAAACAACACAAAGGAGTACTATTTTTAAGTACTCCTTTAAATGTTTTCCAAATCTATTGACTACAAACTGCGGTTTTTACTCAGCGATGACCTTGTTTCGCCCCATTCTTCCAGCTTTCTTGTGATAAGATCGCTTGGAAGTTTTGATTTTTCCGAAATTTTGTCTGCAGACATATGTCTTTGATGAAGCAGAATGATCTTATCTTTGAAATGGTCTGCCAAGATTTCATTCCAGGAGTCAACTTTTGCCTGTACCACATCTACATCTAAAAGCAGACTTTTTGCAACAGAGTAAACGGATTCTCCACCTTTTCTAATACGTTCCATAATCTCTCGCTTATGACTTTCTACTTCATCAACTCCGTTTAGCATTGTTTCGAATCGATAAAAATCATAACTCATATGATCGCAACCGGCTTCCGTGCCATCGTCTGGAAGCGCTGCGTGCAGGTACTCAAGTGGACTATTAAATAAAGCCTGTTGAATGATAAGCAATTTTGCTTTACGTAAGATCTTTTCTGCATCTTTACGGTTTGAAAATACTTTGTATACGTCCTCGATGTTTTCGAATCTCTCATCTGGATTGTTGACCAGGTAATGATTCAGTAATAATCTTGCGTGATCATAACCATCGTTACCAAGGAAATCATCAACACGGAATGCTCTCTGCCCTCTTCCTGACATCATTGCGTTATATTCCATGATCCATAATTTTTGTTTTCCCAGCGTACGGATCACACTTGGATACAATAATGCTGCAACATATCCGTATCCGCTTCTGCTGTCTACCAGTGGAACACGTTTTCCACTCGCATCATAAGTTGACGGCCACATAAGTGCACGGTATGCTGGTCTCAAACCAAGTAAATCGATCACTTCTTTGCTGCAGTGATTTTGGACGTCGTTTGGTGTCCATCCTAAAACGTCTTCGAACACATAACGCATCAATCCGGCAGCATCTTCGTTATTCTGTTCTTCTGAATATGAAAAGAACTGCGGTGATAACGTAAATGGTTTGTTGCTTGCAAATCCTTCCGTCCAGTTCTGGATAAGTTGTGGATATGAATTAGAATACATAATTAAGACTCCCTTCGTTTTTGCTGATGTTTTGTTCTCGTTGTTGGTTTCTTGAACGTTGTTTCCGGTTTCGGGACATCGATTTTGGGAAACTCATTATTTGGCGTTCGAATACGAGCTTGTCCTCGTTCTGTTTCTGTTAATTCCAACAGAGTCCCAAGTGTTTTTGGTTTGTTCCACGAAACCTGCCTATTTTGATCTTCCGTTTCTCTTTGTTGCCGTAACCAAACAGCATGGTTGTGTTCGACGATTTGTGCTCCATGTTTTCGGTCGCATTCTTTGAAGAAAACCATTAATTCGTTATAATCTTTTGCAGATATATTACCGTTCTCCATCTCTGCGACCACTTCTTCGAGCACACTATCGATCGACAACCCAATCTCAATCCCATTTGAAATTGCATAATACATATCTCGATAATCGGTGACCTTCATACTTGTTTCCTCTAATCTGTGATGTCCACATGGTCTCGGATCAAAGCATTTAAACGGTCCGTAACCTCATTCTGCGGCAACGCATCTTTGTTATCAAATTTGTGTGCTTTAGCATTGACTTCGTAATACGGCTGATTTAAAAGGTACATTACATAACGATAATAACGATCCGGATCCGCTTCGATTCTCTTCAAGTCTTTTTCCTCCAGACCATAATTTTCATTACGTTTTGGTAATGATGCAATCTTGTCATCAAGTTCTGTGTAGTCATCGAATGTCATACTAATCATGTGGATTCTCCTTTTGTTCTCAGAGAAACCCATCTTCATATGACAAACGTTTACCATTCGACCACTGTTTTAGGCACACAAATAAAGCGTCACTCTGTGTAAGTGTGATCGCCTATCTTTCGACAACAAACTGTCAATTACAGTGGTAAGGATTACACAATCCTTCTGGTAAACTCATGATGTTTGTGACTGGTTATTCCTTTCATGCTAATACAATACAGGATCTACATCCAAATTTGTTTTCGTGCATACCTTCAGAGTAAACAGTCAGCGCAATATTTAGTTTCGAGTATCATAAGGCTCACAATTTCAGAAACTCGTCAGGAAATTGCAAAGAAATTGAAAATAATTACATTTATTCGTGTTTGCCTTATATTAGTCATGCTTTCCTAAGTTTCATCCTTATCCTTTCCTTAATTTATTACACCCCATTTTTGATCAAGTTCCGGAATTGTTTTCCCCTGATAACTCCATACTTTATATTCAACCAACCATTTCGGACGTACTCCATATCGGTAGCAGTCTTCTTTGAATTCTTCGTTTCTGCTATATGGAACTGTTAGCATATGAATTTGATATTTCGCTACTTTATTTTCCGCGTCCAAATAACGACGGATCACCTTATCGACGGATCCGTCATCTTGCTGCCAGATAAACTGTTCTCTTTCGTTTTGTTTCTGACGAGCTCTGGTTAATTCCTCTTCGGCAGCAGATACTGGAATCCGATTAACACTTGCATACCATTGAAATAGATCATTTCTGTCAATGTTTCGCTTGTTTACAGAATGATCGAAACTTATAACTGCGCTACAACGCTCACAAACAGGGATAATATCTGCAAGTGCTTGTATCTTTTTGTAATCGTTGTATTCCCATACTTCGTGCGCAAACAAATGGTCTGATCCTACAGCGCCGCCACAGCAAGAACAAACCCCGATTTTACATACATTCTTACTTATCTGTTCCAAACGTTCCGGCGTCAATCTTTGGCGCACTGTCTTACCGAATACACTTGATGGAATAAATTCAAATCGTAATGGATAATGGTGCACGATATCTTGATTTGTCAATGTCTGTTCTTTGATATATGTTAAACCATAGTGTTTTGTTACCTCAGACACATATGGAGACACATCTATTGGAACATACTCTCCTCTGCTCAAAATTAACTGAGGATGATACAAAATTAGATGTTTCTTTGCTCTTGTGATCCCGACATAGAATACTCTTAGATTCTCATTCTGTTCTTCTTTCGAATAGTTCTTTCCAGGATATAGGGCACTAATAACATCCATCATATAGACATTATCCCATTCCAAACCCTTTGCTGAGTGCACAGTAGACAGACAGATACAATCATCTGAACTTTTGGAAGTGTCATTCATTGTGAGTCCGTCCAAAAATGTTTGGAAATCAATATATTGTTCTCCAATTTCTCGGAATGTTTCTAAAATTTCACGTTTGGATTCCAGTTCATTGAATGCGTCAGTCCGGTTACTTTCCTGTTTGTATTTCTTACTGTTTTCGATTAGATCATGACGAAAATCATAGTAACCATCCACCAACATTCGAAGTGCCTTCTGGTAACCGGATTCATAAGTAGCGTTTTGCACCTTTGATAGATACACATGCAGATTTTCAAGCTGTTTTCTTATAGATGCTGATGGTTTCTTTCCGTTTATCGTTGCAGATAATGGGAAATCAGGTTCTGCGCAGCACTCGACAAGACCAGTTGCTTTCTTCTGTCCGACGTCGGTCACCAGCTGAGTCAGCACCCGATACCATGACAACATGCTTTTCTTACTAGTAGGTGCTAAAATACAGGTGATCAACGCAATCAAATCTCTCACTTCATCACGATCTAAGAATTTTTTACCACCGCGCATCTCGTATGGCAGATTATTACGAACTAACAACAATTCGAGTTTGTGTAATGGTTTTGACTTCGAATTTAAAACAGCACACTCAGAATATGGAGTGCCTTCAGAATGGACCCGGATGATCGAATCAACAATATGCTGGTATTCGTCTTCTTCGTCATCCACGTGATTCAAAATAACAGGTCCGAAACTTTTTCCGGTTCCTTTCATATCCTTCTTGATTCCAAAGTCACAGTTTCTATCCATGACTGCGTTCACAAATTCTAGAATTTCGTCTGATGATCTGTAATTGGTATCAACTGTTACTACTCTTGTGCCTGGGTTCATTTTTTCGTAATTCACAATGTAACCGACATTGGAACCCCGGAATCCGTAGATTGCTTGATAGTCATCTCCTACTACTGCCACATTTGGATTCGAACTTGTTAACAGCTGCAGTATCTCATTCTGTGGTTTATTGATATCTTGATATTCGTCTACCATAATGTAATCAAACAAAGATGAAACGGCATTTCTTCCGTTTTCTGTCTGCATAAGCTCTAACATTTTCACCATGAGATCATCATAGGTATAATTGTTTGTTGCTTCTTTCTCTTTTGTCCAGATTTCATACAGGTCACATAATTCTGCCACGTAGTCCATTGTTTCCTTGAATTCCGACAACACCTGATCAAGTGGTCTTCCGGTATTTATTGCATACGAATACGCTTCCCTGATATCAGAAAAACTAGGGAATCCTTTTACTTCTCCATATTCCGTATACTTTGCCATAACCTGAGAAATGGAATCCTCGATGCTTCCGTCTGAATTAAGGATTACAAAATTTGGATCCATCCCGATGATGTTGCCATATCGTCTTAACATGTCAAGATAGAATGAATGGAATGTCGATGTGTACAGTCCAATGCATTTGTTATCTCCGATTTCCTTTGCTTTTGTTGCCATATTTCTGGCTGCGTATCTTGTAAACGTAATCATCAGAATTCGTTTCGGATCAACACCAGCGTTTACTAAATTTACCGCCCTATTAATAAGAACTGTCGTTTTTCCGCTTCCGGCTACGGCAACAATTAGAAGGCAGCCATTTAGTGTGGTTGCAGCTTCTTGTTGTTTTTCATTTAATTTCATAGACATTTGGATACCTCCTGATTATTTGTCTTATGTGTTAAATATGCGTAAACCTAAAACAAAGGAAAACAAAATAAAAAGAGCAACCTAAATAATCGGCTGCTCTCTTGTCTGATTTTGTGATTAATACTCAATTTTTCCTATGTCGACAAATGTCTTTCGGTCCCTGAATTTCGGCTTCGATTCTTTGTGACTGCATTTTGTTAATTCAAATGGATGCAAAAATGTACTGTATACCATCATTGGGAGATCTCTATTTTCAACCAAACGATTGGCATCTAAAATATGACACGAAAACTTATATCTTTTGGTTTTGCTCATACCTTTATCCTTCCTAGCTTATTTGCCACCAAAAATCATACACTTTATGAATATGCTGGTATCCGTTATGGAGTTCACCTTTGTAGTGTCTTACTTTTCTGTTTGCAAGACGTTTTATGTACGAACTGATCTTCTCTCTATGCAAACGCTTGTAATACGGTTTTGAAATATAAGAGTACCCGACCTTTCGTATCCATTTCTGATCCACATACATAGCTGGCTGCGGATAACGTGTGCACTCGGATGCGAGTTTCTTGAGATGTTTCTGTTCTTTCTCATAACGTTCGCGCTTGTTAAGTTTGCGTTTTCTCTCAACAGGATATGTAGAATACCAGTTAATGAGTTCCTTCTCGTAATCGTCTTCCTGAATTTCGTCTTCAGAAAGTTGATCGTCTGCAAAATAATCGTTTTTGTATTCCATATTGAATCCTCCCTTACCTGGATTTATTCTTCAGTTCCTGCATCGCATCCCATACGACTTTGTATCCGCTTGTTAGTGTCCGGATTGCGATTTTAACCTGTTCTTCAGAAATCTGATAATTATTATATACATCCCGGACACAGTTAATCAGGATACGAAGGTCCGGAAGCTCAACATATGTATTCACAAAACCGATTGCCTCTTCAGGTCGCAAATCCAGCGGTTTTATAATCAAAGCTTCATAAGGCATTCTATTCCAGCCAAGACAACTTCCGTTATCATACAATGGAATAAACCTCGTGAATTCTCTCGTATCGGCATCCATACCAAATGCAAGATTAGAAAGATGTCTATCGTGGTTTCCGACAAGAACATCAATGATCATCATCTGATCGATCTCTTTTTTATAGCCAAGGTCATTTGCATATGACATAATGTCGATTGGATTATAAGAATTCAACTGATCCATTATGTTCTGTCCGGTTACAATGTCTTCGTTTCTTTTACGGAAACATTCACTTACGCACGTGTATTCGGCGTCTGTGATAGATTGCTCGTACTGTACACATGGAATTCCAAGAATATTCGCAATCTGAGTAACGACGACCTCATTTGCTGCCAGAACAGATTCGCTCTGGGCACCTGGCATCCATCCATATTTCGTCAGATAATCGCGCCCATTTTTTCGAAACCAATACTTTTCCAAAACTCCAGGCGTTGCATAATCCGGCGACAAAATGGATGGATGCTGATCATCAGAAGTATCTTTGTGAAAACTACGAAGTTTACTTAAGTAACCGTTATCTCTGAAATTGATATCATTCCAAGATAATACTTCTTTTGTGTACACATCCTGGAACCAATAACAATCATTCATAGACAATCCATGGTTATCTTTTAGATATTCCCACACTGTTTTCTCGTCTTCGATTTCTTCAATGTTTATTCTGGTTCTTGGAATCATCCTATTCGTTAACCATGTCAGAATTTTCCAGTCTGCAAATTTTACACTACCCTGCATCCCAATCGGAAGCAGTTTTTCGTTATACACTTCGCTTACGCCTATGATTACGCCCTGATAGGTTATTAACTTTGCAACAAACTTGTTTTTGTGCATTAAATACATATCGCTTTTCTCCTTTTCAAACAAACCTGTCTAACTCCTTTCAAATTCAAGAAGAGGAAACGAAACATCATTTCCTCTCTCTTCTGTTTTTACTAGCTGTTTACGATTACTTTAAAGTGATCTCCGAGAACTTCTTTGAACTCGGTCTCCATTTCATCGTTGAATCGTGCATTGTCATCAGGAAATCTTCTGTCCCATTCTGTCTGGTCAAATCCGCTTCGCTTTCTTGCTCTTTCGAGTCTCAATGTATCTGGAGCCGTTACATATGTGACCATACAGTTTTCTGCACCATATTCGGTCACTACTGTTCTGGCTCCGTCTGGATCGAGAACAACAGCATAGTCGACATCATTTATATCTGTCAGCCTTGGTGATCCATAATACCAAATTGCAGCAACACCATTCATCTTTGTTTTGTAAGAACGGTATTCCAAAATTTGATTATTTTGAACTATTTCCATAAACTCTCTTTCTGATACAAAATGATAGTCAACACCATCAACTTCTCCTGGGCGAGGTGGTCTTGTTGTGTAAGAAACAACCTCTTTGACATCCGGATGAGAGTTTAGAAATTCATGATACAGATAATCTTTTCCAGCAGCTGATTTACCAATGAATACATATAACATATTTTGTTCCTCCTTTATTGTGCGATCTTTTGTCTTAAATATGTTATTTGAACACACAAAGTTATTCGATGTACTCTTTTAATACTCGTTTGTTTTTTGGTAATCTTGCATACCGGATGAACTTCAACTCAATCTGACGAACACGCTCTCTTGTGATGCCGTAGTCCGCTCCTATCATTTCCAGGGTTTCTGGAGATCCTGTCTCTAACCCAAAACGCCTTATAATGATTTGTCTCTGTCTTTCCTTATCTTTTCCTGGATATTTCGTTATCCATTGATCTAGTATTTCAAATAAAGTTTCTCTAAGATCCTGGTTCATATATTCGTTTTCGATGTTTATATTGGAAGATACTAAATCTTGAATCTCTGTATCAGCATCTTCTTCCTGATTTGCAAGTTTGTTTAAGGAAGAAGGATTCACCATTCCGTTTACGATATTTCGAAAGATTAGAACTTGTTCTTCAGTAACATTAATTGTCTTTGCAATCTCTCTGGCTGCCGGTTCCGCTTCTCCGGACTTTGCTAATTCTTCCATAAGTTTACGGTATCTGTGCAATCCTTCGTTTGCGTGTATTGGAATTCTGATCATGTTATTGTTATTGTATATCGCTCTCGTGATCGTTTGCTTGATCCACCAGGAAGCATACGTTGAAAACTTATACCCTCTTCTGTAATCGAATCTACGAATTGCTGTCATCAAGCCGATATTACCTTCCATAACAACATCAAGTGGATCCATGTTCGTTGCAACCAAAAAATACTTTTTCGCAATAGAGACAACAAGCTTCAGGTTGCGGTTGAAAATCTCATCGTAAGCCTCCCTGTCTCCGTTTTCGAATCGTTTAAAACATGCAACTTCTTCTTCTGGAGTCATGATCTTGATGCTACCAATTTGTCTCATGTAATCTGTCATAGCATCGCTGGATATGGAAGTGCCGGACTCATCGTATTCATACTCAGATACATACTGGTCATCCTCTTTACATTTATCCATTTCGGATTCGATTAATTCGTCTTCTATATATTTTTCAAGCATAACAGTAGTATCTTGTGCTTGTAATTCCTTGTTGTTTACCTGCTGTTTACTCATAACATTCTCCTTCTTTCGGACACAACATATTGTGTCTGCTTATTTTGTTATCCTAAATATGGATACCTATATTGCAAACAAATATGCGATAACCCTTTCTTTTAAAACTAACAAGGCTCACATTTTAGAAAACTCGTCAGGAAATCAGAAAATTGTTCGGACTATTTGCCATTTGTATTAGTTCCAATGTTGATGTTTTTCGGCTCAGTTAATAAGAATGTTAGTATATCTGGTTCCGATACTCTGAAAACTGTTATTTGTATTCGTTCAAAATATCTTAAATTACACAAAACGCTGATTTGAATTAATACAATTTGCCTGTTTTCGATAAAATGACACCGTTTGTATTAGTTCTATTGCCTTTCATTTGTGTTTCGCGACATAACTTTGACTTAAAGTTTAGTTAACCCTTAAACTGAACCAATTCGAAAATAGATATTTTTATTAACAAATCATATTTGAACTAGTTCAAAATCGGAGAAAAAACAATATTGAAAATCTTGAATCAGTTCTTTGTCTGCGATTTGAGGGAGCTATATTGAAGTTTAATTGAAGTCAAATTGAAGTAGTATTGAATTTGTATTGAACTAGTTCAAAGATGATATAAACAAAACATTGCACACTGACGAACTGATTCAAATACTGACTCAACCAATAAACAGGGTCATAGTACTAGTTCGAAGCAATACTCTAATGGTAAATGATGGGAATTGAACTAATACAAATCCAGACTCTGTTATTTAGTCTGTTTCCAAATAACTACCTGCTTTGTACTGGTTCTTAATCTGTGGAAACAAAGAACAGGAAACAAATCATGGCATTCAAGTATTATGGCTTCTCTTTTATGTTTCCAAACTTATTGATTCGTATTAGTTCAAAACGTACGGAAAAAGAACAAACGAAGCCAAAACAAATGAAACATCACAATGTGTACGAAAATTGTATTAGTTCAAACAGGAAAAACCTTGCAAACGAAATGATAATCTATTATACTGTTGAGTTATAAAAAGGAGGGATAAATACATTGAACACAAATGCAGAACAAAAAACATATCACATCACAGCAATAGAAAGTAGCAAGGGCGGCGTTGGCAAAACAACGAGTACTGCAATGATTGCCCAAATACTTGCGATATCAGGACAACGTGTGTTGATTGTTGACATGGATTTCCAAAGAAATTGTACCGATATGATGTCGAAGAATATTGAACAAGTTCCAGAAGTATCAATGAGAGATCTGGTTCTTAAAGACTTGACATTAGAAGAAGTAGAGAAAACAATTATTCCGTCAAAATTAGAAAACCTTGACATAGTTCCAACATGTGAAGATATCGAGTCATTACATTATGACTTGTATGATGAAGTGAATCACAATGAAAATGCGAATGCAATCATGTGTTTCCGGAATAATTTATTACAAATTGCCGGAACCAAATACGATCATATTGTTATTGATTGTTCTCCGGCGATCACAACACTTTCATCAGCACTCGGTATCGCTTGCGATACTATTTTGTGCCCAATTGAGGCGGATAACTTCGGATACCAATCTGTTGTTAAAATTGTCAACATGGCAGCAGAAATCGAAACGTATTACGAGCTTCACGAAAAGAAAAAGGCATATGTTTTTATGACAAAAGTGAAATCACGCACAAACAGAGCAAAAGATATGTTTGCAGGGTATGCGGAAATGCTCAATGACATGTTCCTTCCGACTCCAATAAGAATGTCTGAAGTTTTAGCAAAGTCAAGTACCGATTTCGTTCCGTTGATGTTGTCTCCTAATAAGAGAAACGAATGTGTGAACGATTATATGGATCTTTTAAAAGCTATTGATTATTTGGACGGACGTCAATTCATAAAAGTACGAAAATTTCAGAACGGAACTAATTCGAAAAAGAAAACAAATAAGAAATCGACGAAGAAAGGAGCAAACAAAACATGAGTACAACAACACGACCTAAGTTTATGCCGGGCGTAACATCATCCGGAAAGCTTCCTGGTTCAACAAATATTGATGAACAAAGAGCGAGCAATGCATACGGAATGCGCTATATCAACATCGATAAAATTATTACAAACGAACTGAATGAGAGATTCGATCAAATTGATATTCAGTCTCTAGCGTTCAGTATTATGGAAAACGGATTATTTCACAACTTTGTAACAACAAAGGAAAACGAAAACGGAGAGGTCCGGCTAATTTCCGGAGAAAGACGATTAAGAGCCTGCCGTTTGATTCGTGATGAGTATCCGGATAAATTCAAAGAACAATTTCCTGGGGCTTTGCTTCCGTGTCATGTGAGACCAGAAATGTCAAAAGTCGATGAAGAAATCGCCTTGATCGAAGCAAATGCTCAGGTTCGTACGCAGACTTTAGAAAAGAACATCAAAGATATTCAACGTTTATTGGAATTGTATGAAATGAGAAATGCAGAAGATGATGATGAACGTATATCAAAAAAGATTGCAGACTCTTACAAGATGACAGAACGTCAGATTTACAAGTATATTGCAATCACAAAACTGAATCCGGAATTACGTGAAGCCTGGGAAAACAAAATAATCACCATTAATACGGCTGCGGAAATTGCTGGATTCGGAGAGACAGAACAGATGATGCTTGCTGAAGTTCTAAAAGAAGAGGGCAAGCTAACAGAGGACGATATCCAGGCAGCACGAGAGTTACAGAAAACAAAAGAAGCTGCAAATGAAAGACTTGATTACACGGATAAAAAGATTAAAGCGTTCGAACAATTGAAAGAAGAAGCAAGCAATGAAAAGGAACGCGAACTTGCGGAATCCAAAATCAACGAAATGCAAGAGGAACAAAAAGAGATTATGTCCTCGTTATCGAATGCTGAAATGAAACGAATGAGAGCTTTAACAAGATCAAACAACATGATTGATAAAGTTATCAACGATCTTAATGCGCTTGAAAAAATGCCAGAGAAATCGAGAGCGTTGCCAGAAATATCTGCACGTTTGGAAATCCTTAAATTAAAACTGGAAGAGGCTGCGAAAAAGCTTGGGAATCCAGACGAGAAAAACAAAGATGAGAAAAACAAAACAGAAAACGAAGAGTAGAAAAGAAGAGGAGACAAATAATCGTCTCCTCTTTTTCGTATTCTAATACTTGCACTCAATTAGAGCTGAAGTGTCGAACTATCGTCGTCGTGATCAATGTCATCCTGATTGTAAGGAATTGGTTCTCCAGTTTCATCAAGGAATGAATTACTGATATCTGTAGCCGGATCACTTGGTTCCTGGTTTTCTGGACTGTCTGGTTCCTCATCAGGAAGGTCTCTGTCGTGTCCAGAATCTTCGCTGTTCAGATACATCTGTTGGAATGCATCAAGTGCATCTTTGTGGTCGCCTCTTATGGTTCCAGAAATAATATCTTCATTTTTGGTTGCAATATCTTCTGAATTCCGAACTAATCCGTTTGCATACAGATTTGCGGATAAAGATTTGCCATCCACAATAGTAACCGTAAGATTTTGTTCCAGAGACGTCTCTTTTACAGTTCTGATCTTTTCGTTAAGATCTGCTGCGGTTGCTGATTTTTGATCTTTATCTGGATCCGTCGGCGAAATATCAATGTTTACATGACCAACGAGTGCCATATTATCGATCCGTACTTCAATGTTTGACCATGTCGCACCTCTTTGTGGATCCACTGATTTATCGCCATCTTTGAAATCGAGTTTGATGTTGTCATTGATATAGTTCTCATAATAAGCACCTAAACTGGCAATGTCATTCTGGAATGCGAGGAATTCTTTATCATGACAAGATCTGATTGCAAAATCATGGATCTGTTCCTCTGTTGGCTGCAGTCCCTCAAACGAATACAAATAACCAAGTTTACGAGCTGAATATACAAAAGCATTTCGTCCATTTTCAGTTGTCAGATCAATAGGTTCCGGCATATCTCCGTTCATATCCGGAATATTGATATACCCACGCTGATCTTTGACATAGATGATATCGTTTTTTAAGTCCTCTTCTGTACAGGCTGAAAGTTCTTCGGTTTCGAATGGATTCTCAAATCTGATGATCAGACCTGGATCAAGTGCCGCTTTGTTTACGCGTTCCATCATTGTGTTTAGATCTCTGTCTGCTCGATTCAGATAATCAGCATATTCCGGAAACTGCTCTTTGAAATAGTATTCCTTTAATGCTCTGGCAGCCGGAGAGTGTTCGCCATTTAAGCCCTCTTCAAAGGCATCCTGTCTGACATAAATGGAATGATCATTAAAGTCTTCTGGAATCACACATTTTAACGAGAAGGCAGAACCAAATGCATCTGCAAACCGGGATCTGGATTCTAAGCCCGGAAACTCAAATTTCACATAATCCCCCTGATAGACTTCATCGTTTCCAAGATTGAATCCTACTAAGTTTTCTCTCATACGTTCTTCGCGAACCGTATTTCTGATCATAACAGCTTTATCAATATCGCCTCCGACCATCTTTGTGTTTCCTTTGCTGGTTAATATAACATCTCCAGTATCAGGGTCTAACATTGGTCTGTCATGTCCGCTGACCATGATAATGCAACTCATACCATCTGGTGTTCTCGCTGGCGTTTCTTCGAAACCAAGTAAAATTGGTTTACCATCTTTTCCTAGCACATAGTCACCATTTGCGTCTCTTTCATAAACCGGAACGCGCTGCATGCTTGTTGACCATGGAATCCCAGCTTCGTTTAATCCATTCAGTACTTTGTCGAGGTCACGAATATCTACAACCAAAGCTTCTGGATTGCGCATTTTTGTCTGCTCTTTTAACATAAGCTGCATAAGTGTTTGTACTGTTGTATTCGCTACGTTAATCGTTGTGTTAATACTTTGTGCCGCCATGGACACCTGAGCTTCTCCTGAACCCATAATTTGTTTCCTCTCTTTCTGTTGCTGTGTTATGTGTATGTAGCGCTATTCACAGGAATGATCGGTTTCTTTCAATTGCTGTTCGTATTCGGACTCCAACATGTCGTTGAGGGCAGTAGTGTGATCCGATTCTTTGTCACCTAATATCTCAAACATATTGTCTACGTTTAAGACAGTGTCGTAATATTTTGGATCCTGAATGTTCGCCCACTGATAAAGTTCATAAAGATCCTGGATTGGTTTTAATGTCTTCGTGATATAGACTTCAGGACTTTTCTTCGCTGTGATGTTGATCACGTTTGTATTGCTTTCTGTTAATCTTTGCTGCAGTCGGACAGCAAGCGGAGTGATATTCATAACTTTCGAAAGCTCGTTTATCTTTTTTCTGGATAACTGACCTGGATTCAATGACTCCGGATTGACCGCATCAAGCAGTCTGATAAATTCACCGAGTGTCAATAATACAGGACCTCTTAATAATTTCTGGAGTACTTTGTTTACTGCAAAAGCATCCGTAATCTCATCTGCCAGATCTGTAAACACTTCCTGGGTGACGGAAGCATTGACACCAGGTCTTTGCAAGAGATATCTAATCTGTCCCCAATTTCCTGTGATAATTGCTCTGTTTAACTGTGATTGTAAATGTGATTCAAATTGTGTCTCTATTGTGGTCATAAAAACTTCGCCAAAGTTATTGGCTCCCTCCTCCTGTTTGCGTAATTTTAGGCACAACTTTTTCTCGTTCTGAAACTAAATATGTGCCGGATGTTCGCAAACTAATTCTATTTTTGTCATAATACTTTTAGGTGGGAAAGTCACGGGTTTGCCCGTGGGAGGAACTGCCTTTAACCTGCCTTTCTCTGTTCTATAAGATAATTTTTACGCATACTTAATAGCTTCAGGTTTTTGTATCCAACTGATGCATTTACATGTGTTCCGTCTAAAAGTCTTAAGTCCATACGTCCTGTAGATCTGCGGGCAAAAATAAAACATTTTTGTCCTTTCCAGAGAACCTGATCATATAATCGAAAACCTTTTACTTCATATGCAGCCTGGTTGCGTTTCCGGGTTCCACCTTTGTTTATTTTACATTTATGTATTTGTCTATTGTGGCAGCGTACTTTCTTCTGAAGATAATAGTAATCCATAGGTTTCGCTGCCGGATTGCCACTGATACACCTTGCGTCAACATAATGCTCTTTTGGAAGATCATATGTGATACGTGTGTTCTTTGTGATATATCCATAGGTATTGATCACTTCGACGCCCAGTAGATTATACAGTTCTTTTAACCTGTCATAGAACGCCCATCGCATGACACCCATAAAAGCTGCGTCACGGAATCTCATACCACGATGTATCTCCTTTGGCAGTGTGATGATGCCTTTGTGGTAAGCTTTGTGACATGTTTCACACAATGTTATGAGATTGTTCGGTGCATTTCCTCCGGTTTTTCGACTTTCAATGTGATGCACATTCAGAATGTTATCTTTTGACTTCCCTTTGCAACACTGACAGGTGTGTCCATCCCGGAATAATACATATTCCCGAACATTCCAGAAATCAAGCTGTTCTCCGTGCTGGTATTCAGCGCCTTCGATCTCCGGGTTTTTGATCTTCTGGATGTCAAAACTGGCGGTCTCAACTATGATCTTTGTCATCGGAAGGATCTTCGTGATGTTTTCCACGACTGTGACATGTGTCTCGATCTTTTGTCTGATACTTGGCGCGAGCCATCCGTCAGGTTTCTTCCGGTTATCAAACCGAGGCTTTCTATACCTGGTCTTTCGGTTTCTGCGACTGCGTCTTAAGGCTCGTCTTCCGGAAAGCAGCTCCACGATGTCATTTCTTAGAACAACCTCAGCCTCGTATAATACTTTTGAGTCAGTCGTTGCAGAAATACCAATTGTTTTACTTCCTGCATCAATACCTAAATTTATTTTCTGTGTATGAGTCGTGCTTTCATACAGTAGTTGTATGGTAAACGGACATCTTTGTACTACTTTTGCTTTACCTTGCTTTAGGAAAACACGCACTTTAGCATGGTTTTCCGTAGGCATTAAAGGCTGTCCGTTCTGACTTAATACATAAACCATTACGTATTTCTCCCTTCTTAAAACCTTAAAAGTTTTAGTTACTCACTCCGAAGAGTGGTTTGTGTACCATCGCCAATGTTAATGAGAGGTTTTTACATGGAGCACTGTTCCTATACCACAGAACTGTTTAACCACATGCCTTAGAGCTGCAGACTTGGTACTACATCCACAGGTAACTATGCAAATATTCTCTCTTAACGTAGTTCAACTTATAATAAGTTTCACTCAAGCTACTCATCAATGGTTACAATATTATTATTGCAACCCACGGGCTTGCCCGTTGGTATTAGTGAGTTGTATGATTGGTTGCCAGAACTATGGCAAAAGATGTGAAAGAGTATCAATGATGATACCTGAAATTGTGTTGCCGAAATCTTGGTTCCAATACTTGTCTATATGTATTTCACATCCACGATAAGGCTCACTTTTTGGAAATCTCGTCAGGAAATTAACAAATAATACAAAAAAAATAGAGCCAGTTTGTGGCTGACTCTATTTTGTTTTTTCTTAATCCGCAGGTTTCATGTCAATGACCTGCATCTGTACGGTAACCTGATCTTTGAATTCGTGATAGCTCATCGTTACAAGCATATCCACCATCTTTGGAGATCCAAGGTTTTCGTAAGCTTTTCGTCCGTCGAACCACAAGATATCGGCGTCCTTTGTCTGGAACTTGATATGCTGCGAATTACCGCCCATATATTCAGGTTCACAAAGTTCGACGCCATTGATCCGGTAAACAGGTTGTGGATTCCCAGCACCATATGGTTCAAACTGTTCCTGTTCTGCAAGTTTCGTCGCCGCTTCAGTGTAAGTACATTCGAGGTCGTACATAATGGCGTCACTTGTATCGAGAACAGGTGTAATTGCGTTGACTGCGTCTCCAAAAGCATCAAGATTATCGATCAAAAGACTTGCTCCACATGCCATCGGATGTCCACCGTATGTCGTCAGATATTGCTGAACCTGATCTAAAAGACCTTTGATTCCAATACCTTCTACCGAACGTCCTGATCCTTTGATAACACCGTCGTCTTTTCCAGATGGTGCAAACACCAGGGCTGGTCTGTGATATCGATTTACGAGTTCTGAAGCTACGAGCCCGACGATTCCGGAAACCGTGTATTCATCATAGCAGACGATAAATGGATCGTTTCCGCCGTTTGCTTCGTAATTCTCAACAACACGCTCAACAGACTCCTTTGTCATCGCTTTCCGTTTCTTGTTAACGTCAATTGCCCGGTCAACTTCAGCATACAGAGCTTTTTTTGCGCCCTCATCGTTCGCATCCGTACAGAGCAGTGCTGCAATACGGTTTGCTCCGGTATCCTCGAGTCGCCCACTGGCGTTAATGATCGGACTGATCAGGAAGCCAATATCCATACTCGATACGTTGTTCAGATACAGCTTGTACATAAGCTGTCTGATTCCGGAAGTTCCCATTCCTTTATTGAGGTTTGTGAGACCCTGTTTAACGATTCTCCTGTTGTCGTCTTTTAGGTCAACGACATCGCCGACAGTACCAAACGTAGCTCCGATGTAAGCAATCTGGTCGAGATACCATTTCTGTTTATCACTCATCCAGTCACACATACTCCGGACTTCATGGGTGAAATACCATGTGATTCCAGCACCGCAAAGATCCCTGAATTCCCCAATCTGATTTCCAGCCCCGTCCATGATATATCCACCGGTAAGATGTGGGTCGACTATCACATTCGCATTCGGCATAACAACCTGTCCTTCAATTACTCTTGGATCATGATGATCGAGGATGATGACATCCATTCCCATTTCACGAGCAAGGTCCACAGCTTCGATTGCTGCGATCCCGTTATCACAGAGCACTAAAAGATCAGTACCTGCAAACTGTTCCACGATAGATGGCTTGATTCCGTATCCGTCACTGTAGCGTCCCGGACAAAGGATTTCAATATTGCGGATCTTCATTGGACGCGCAATGGTATAGCTCATGATGAATTTGCAGTCAACTCCATCTGTGTCATAGTCACACCATACCAGAATCTTTGATCCGTGTTTGATGTGGTCCATGAATAATTCTGCTGCTTCTTTGATTCCTGGATAATAATAACTACGTGCATCATAAGCAAGGTCATTTGCACTCATACCGGTATTCGCTTGTACAAGTTCTTTTACAGTGTTATAAGCACCTTTTCGTAACCATTTCATTTTGTGTCCTCCTTTTCTGATTTTCTTTGTTTAAACTAAATATGTTCCGAGTCTTATTCAGACAAATACGTTTTTGGTTTTCTACGTTTTCTGAACCTAACAAGGCTCAGTTTTCGAAAATCTCGTCAGACAAATTGAAATAATGCGGATTTTGTTAACACCGTACGAAATCCAGAATGCAAATCTTGGTATACAAAGATTGGAATACAAAGATTGGAATACAAAGATTGGAATACAAAGATTGGAATACAAAACTAGTATACAAAACTAGTATACAAAGATTAGTATACAAAGATTAGTATACAAATCTCGTATACAAAGTTTAGTATACAAAGACTTAGTATTATATATTATATCTCTGTGTAAAGGATTTAGATAACTTATATATTTAACCATAACTGTAATCTTTATATTTATTTCTTTTTTGTGATAGTAGTATTCTAATACCAGTAATTGTATACCAGTAATGAAGACAAAATAGAATCCGAAATAAAATAGAATCCGATAAAAAACGGAATCTAATTAATCGAATTCTAATGTTTAGAATACTAAATATATATAATATAATATATATATAATACTAAATATTTAGTATACAAAATATTAGTATACTAAATACTTTGTATCCGGAATATTTTGAATACAAAAAAAATAATCGTATACTAACAACTGAGTTCTAATATTACGGGATGACTGAGGTTCTAAAAGACAAACACAACCTGGTATATACGAACGACTGTGTATTCGAAAACAACCGGATACAATTGCAATCTTGTATGCTTGAATGTTGGCACACCTTTGTTAACCAATATTCGTTTAACCCATATTTATTTTTGATATGACATAAATGGAGATGTGTAAACGACATATCGTAAACGGACTCGCAACCGGATATGATATGCTGCCAGCAGCTCCGTAATCTTTAAACCAGATCTTTCACGAAGAAAACTCGAGTGACCTGTATCCGCAATTTTGTGGCACTACAGGATTATACTTCGTGCTTGGTCTGGTTATTTTTGTGCCCAGAATACAGGATACGAATCTTGGTTTTCCCTTGTTTTTGAGGCGAGCATATTTAGAAACGGACAGAGGAATGCGGATTATGATGTGTGAAAAAGATGGAAAGAAATTATCGCATTCCTGACGAGGTTTCCAAAAAGTGAGCCTTATGATGATCAGAAAACGAAAACGGAGGAAAGAAAAATGAGAGTTAGTGATATGTATAATTCCATTAAAGACCTGCTTGAGGTCAATGTTATATCTGAAAAATACAATAGAGATTTATTAGAGAACACAAAACATAGGGTTCTTGGAGATATTGCAATTGTGTATGTCTTAAACGCAGCTAATAGGGATTTTGATGAAATTATGAATGCCGTTTCAGTATCAGTCTTAAATACTGTAAGCATAAAGCAGATCGAAAATGATGCTCTTATGAATTCCATGACAAGAAACCCAGCTGTTATCAAGTCTATGGACTCCGAAATTGAGTCAATTATTGGAACTCAGATTCCGAAAGATGAGGCAACAAGTATGATGTATATAGCATCCGTTCCAAGCAAAAAGTTTGGTGCATGCGTACTCGCTTATCCAGGATTCTTTGAGCAGGCTGCAGCAACTGTTGGTGGTAGTTATTACGTAATCCCGTCATCCGTCCACGAATTAATCCTTGTTAAAGATTCTGGTGATCTTTGCGATGACGGTATCAACGAATTAAAAAACGAAATCGAACTGATAAACAGAACTGTTCACGCTCGTGAAGATATCTTATCAGACAATCTGTATCATTATGACGCCGAATCTCAAAAGTTCGAAGTCGTCGAAGATTACATTCGTCGGACTCGCGAATAGGTCAAAATTCAGATTTCGTGTCCTGATAGTGTGAACGCATGATTGTTTGAATTATTGGGATACGGGATATTCGTTCACAAAAATGGAGGACACAAAATGAGTTTAAAATACGATTTGATTAAAGATAAGATTACAATCAGGATGGTTCCACGTGATAAAGGAGAAGCTCTTTGTTGTGCTTTCCCGGACCTGCATATTTACGACGCCATTCATATCACGATTGGTGGAATGTGTGCTGTATTCTGTCTTGGAACGAAAAACAATTCCATCATTACAGATCAGACACTAGATGCACTGAATATCACAGAGTATGAATTCAAATCAGACGTGTTCGAAAATGCAGCTAAAAACAATCCGGCAGTTATGAAAAGCCTGGTTGAAATCCAGGGTAGTGAAACAGAATTTGATTCATGGATCGATATTACGCCTATTAATGTTTTCGAGATTAGTGACAAAAAGAAAGACAAGTCCATTTATGTCGTCTCAAATGCCAGAAAACAATTTGGAGCTTCCGTTTTGGTATATCCGAACTTTTTGAAACAGGCAGCAAAGACAATCGGTGGTAGCTTTTTCGTCTTACCATTTTCCGTGCACGAGATCATTTTAGTAGACGATAAAGTTGCAGTAAGCGCCGATTACTTGAGTGATAAACTTCAGGACATGCTTTTGGGCGACGAAGCATTAAATCATGATGATTATCTGACGAACGTCTTGTATCATTATGATGCAAAAGCAAACAGACTTGAAACATCTTGGGAATATGTACGTAGAGTTGCTAAAGAGAAATCGAAAACGTCTCAATGGTAGTAATTGTGTGGTGGCGGAATATGTAGACGCACAGGGAGGGACTCCGTAGTAGTGGCACGCATCTTCGTAAATGTATGTCGCGTCTGGTATAGGAAAGTAAGTAGTGTGAGCGGAGTTATACAGGGTGAAAATCCCTGTCCACACAATTTAAGGAAAAGGATGATGATAAGGATGATGGGAGTTTGTCAGATTAACGATTAAATTCGTGTTCAATATTTGAAAAGCGGAAAGAGGGAAATATATGAATTGTTATTATATTGGTATGGACGATGTTATAGCAAACGCATTTATCGAATCCATGAGAGAGAATGGAAATCGATTTCTAACATATAAACAGATTAACGATTATGGCGATAAAGTAGCAGATTTAATTCGTGAGGATTCTGATGTTTTTGTTAATAAGTCGAACACAGACTCTGTGTTGATGGATTACTCCGATTTCTTCGCTGAGCAAACGATAGATGGAGAACTCGGTGTTGAATTAAAACGAGAGAAATCTGTATCTAATCTGATCAATCAGTTCCGAGGATATCTACCACTGGATGTACTGCGGGCGTTCGTATTGACTGCTGTTTGTGCTGACTAATTGACGATTAACCCGACGCATGTTCCTGTATCGTGTATCCCATATTTAGAACAATAAAAATAAAACAAACGCATACAAGGAGGAAAATGTATGAAACCAGAAGTGAAAGTGAATTGTATTACCGAAAATGAATTGAGTCTTGTTGTGCTTCCAAAAAGCAAGGTTCCTGGTATCGAGGGATTTATCCACGATGAACTGGAAGATCTCGCAGTCATCTATTGTTTCAAGAAAACAGAAACAGGGGGACCGAAACATCATATCATTATGATTCCAAATGATACTTTAGATGCGATTGGATACACAGAAAATTATATGAAAAACCAGATAAAAAGACAGGCTGTTGCAAACTCAATCAATAAACAGCCAATGCAGGTATCTTCTATTGGTTCTTTTATTTCCCGTGTGTACGATCTGGATCCACAAGTATTATTGGAACCAATTCCGATGTATGTCGCCACCGTATCTGATTGTCAGTTTGGAGCAAAAGTTCTTGCGTACCCAGGTTTCTTTGAATATGCAGTAACAGTTGTTGGTGGTAGCTACTATATCCTTCCGTCGTCTATCCATGAGCTTATCCTTCTCGCTGATGATGGTACGTTGACTGTAGAAGAGTTACAAAACACAGTGAGAGAAATCAACGAGACTGAAGTATCGGAATCTGATTTTCTTTCAAATGAAGTTTACCATTATGATGTTAACACAAAGAAGTTCGAAAACGCTTCTGCGTACTATAACCGGATAAACAGACTGAGTTAACGACGAATTTGTAAACAAAAAGAAAAAGACCTTGATTTGCGAAATCAAAGGTCTTTTTTTTGTCTTCGTTTTGTTTGTTTTCTTACAGCTCGCAATCTGTAAGAATTATCTCTTGGAATACTATTCTTTGAGATTTCATGATCAGGCTTCCCTTCTCATGCCCATTTATACCATCTGTGAAATGGGACACTATCTTTGCGGCTTTTTCATTTGGCTGATCCGCTGCCGTATATGGGATCTTATTCGTCCCTATTTCTGTTGCCAGCATTTGTACCAATATCGTATTCGCATACCACATATTGGTATCTCCATTTAGGATATAACAAGGATTCTTACTTTTGTCAACACTTATTTGCAAAATATTTCAAAAATATGCATTATGTTGACGGATTTTTGTAACCACTCTTTGTTTTCTGGAGATCGTGCTTTTTTATCGTTTTCGGAGCTCTGTAAATTCAATCGTCTTATCTGCCTTGATACTTCCGCATTGAATGAAAAATATAGACAAGTAGCTTCTGTGTTCGCAATTGCGTTTGCGCAGAGGTTGAAAGATGGATACAGACAGCTTGGAAAAGAAATCAATATCTTTGTGGATTCTGACATTCGTATCCTGAATAAACAGATGCCATTTCTTATAGACCAATTACTGAAAACAGAAGAGAGTGGGAAATAACCGTGTTAGTATTAGAATCGTTTTATGACATTAGGTCAAAAAATCAGGGGCATCAAAATCTACGGATACAAACGATGATCCAGTTCCGACTTTTGAAATTGGAGAACTATTATCCGAATTGAAAGAAGTTGCATTGAGTGTACAGATGTATACTCGATATTAGAGTCTGCAAAATAGCAGACTCTTTTCTTATGTACAAAAGTATTTGTAAACAACGAATAAACTACTAGTAGTTAAACTACTAGTGAATAAACAACTAGTAAAACATTCACTACGTAATAATATACTATAGTAGTTTGCTATTACGGTGCACTAAGGGGAATCCTGGGTGTCGTATTCGGGCTTAGAATCCGGCTGATTGAGGCTTTGCTTGGAACTGAAAATAAGGGATTCAGAACACAGAATACAAACTACTATTACAATGACAGCTATGAAAACAAAACATATAGTAAGTAATGTTGTAAACATCAGTGACCCAGACATAGGTTTCCTATGTCGTGCTGCTCCTCTCCGTGGTCTTTGTTTTTGTTCTCTTCTTTTCATCTCCATCGTTTTTGACCACTGCTGTTTTTGCAGCGGTTCGTTTTTGAAACCTGTTTGTTTTGGTCACCTTATTTGCAACCACAGTATCTTTCTTCTCCTCTTATCTGTTTCCTCGTTTATTAGCCTTCTATTTCTTTCGCATACCAATAACCCGATACCTTAACATTATCTGCTATCATTTCGTGTCCGCTATTTTGTATCCGCTCATTATCCTCTCAATCGCATACCGGCTTTGTGATACGCTTATCAGGACACAGATCCTATCGTTATATCATCTTGCTGGTACGCTGATATTCTGGAAATAATATATTAGGTATCGGCTTGCTGGTATGCTGATATAACGAGGTCAAAATCTTTACATACCGGCTTGCTGGTATTCCGTTTTCGGATTCGGTGTTTCGTACCCACATATTTCATATCATCTAGTTGGTACTTCTTCTGGGTACTGGACTTGGAATCCGTATCATTCTGTATATCATCTAGCAGGTACTTGTTTTCGGTATCATTACCTGGATCCATATGTTTTAAATATCATCTAGCCGATATTTCGGATCAGCACTCAGATACCGCCCATATATCATCTAGCTGATACCAGTTTGTTTTCGTGTCCGTTTGTATCGATATCATCTAGCTGGTAACTAAATAATCCGAACTCTATATACCGCATACCAATAACCTGATACCAGAATGATCGATATCTGAAACAACCGGACACACATTCATATCATCTAACTGATATCTGACACCTATTCTATGTATGCTGTTTTATATATCACAGTCTGATTCTATATATCTGCATACGAATATCCGGTGCCAAAACATTCCGGATCCGCATAATACCATCTAGTTGGTATCTCATTTCTGGATCCGATGTTCCAGTTACCAAACTTAGTATTCAAATATATCCGTATATCATCTAACTGATAACCAACAACCTCGTGCACATTTGATGTTACTTCAGACGCTCCGCATCCATTGTTCTTGATACCTCTATTCTGTATGCACATATTCTGCATCTGTCAGTCTGTTCCTTGATCATCTGCATACTGTTGCCGGTATCGAAACAAACGGATGCCACTGTGAACCCGTATACGCCACGTATAGCCATTTTAACCAGATTACAGGAGAATCTGTAACCGGAATGTTTTGTGTCCGAATATGCGCCTTCTAACACCTGCAAACGACAAGAACGGACACGAAATAACAGGTTACCAAAAGAATGCCTTTGTGAGCTCGTATACGCCCCGTAGAGCCCATTTAACTAGCAGCCAGACAATTGGGTAACAAATGTCTTTAGATCCCAGATAAGCCGTATACAGAACATGTGAGACATATAAGGAGCGGATCCGGAATAAGGGCTGCAGGATCATGGGGCTCAAAAATACCGGCACATAATTGATATACCACCTAGATGATATAGCATGTATTCGGCTCCTAAATATCGTATCCAGAAGAATAAGGAACCAATCAGGATTATATAGCGGATACAAAAGACCGGAGCCAAAAACGATGTGTGATCGTACGTGCGGAAACAGATGTTGGCATACGAAAAGTGTGTGTGCTCATGATCGGGATCAGAATACGTTGGATGCGGATGAGCGGAACCGGATGAGTAGTTTTCGTTATATCTGATATCAAGAATTAAAGATCACAAGTGCATACCACCTAGATGATATTGATGTGACAGAAAACAAGATGACTGGTTCCGAAAGGAAGTCAGCACCCGACATATCGTCTCATTGATTTATGTATCCAATGCAACATACCAGCTAAATGATATCACAGAAAAATGAGGATATAAAAAAGAACGGAGACTAAACACAGGGTGCGGAAAAGCGTCCGCATACCATTGACCGGATCCAAGAGAGTTGCTTGCCAAACAGATAGAAAGCAGATAAAGATGAGGATCTAAATGACGGTATGCAAAACGAAGCGCAACTAAGATGAGAGAGTTGGTAAAAAATGGAGAACGAGATATGGGTTGTAAAAACGAGAAACAAACACCGGTTGCAAAAGAAAGGAACAAAAATAAAAGCACATAAAACAGAGGGAAACAAAAGCAGAGGGAAAACAAAGACCAGAAAGCAGCAGTAAGTTTCCGTAATAACAGTGTGTTATTACTGGGTTCCTGATGTTTTCAACATTACTTACTATATGTTTTAGTGATGTAGTAGTCATTGTACTACTAGTTGTTCTGTTACTTTGTACCCATGCCGCACATATTTAGTAGCAGATGGAGATGGGTTTGATTTTGGTGCCGAAGTAGTTAACCCCATCACTCGCAATCCATCAGTCTGGCACCGGAAAAGAGGAAACAAATATGAATGCAACAGGAAGCGGATTTTCATATATCCATGTCGAACCAATGACATCCAAAAATATTGTAACCGGACTGACGAAACACTACACCAGGAATTTTAAAGGCGGGTTTGCTTTTTTGGACCCGAAAACAAATGAGCCCGTAGATGTGGAAGTCAAAGCAACAATGGCAATGGATAAGGGTCCGAAACATATTGATTACACAAGAAGTAAAGATAACGAGATCTTAGTCGGGCACGAAGGAATGGACGTCATGAAAGCAGCTATGGAAAAAGTAACTGGAGAACAGATCAGTGACGCCGAGTGGAGCCGTGTCCGAAAATATGACCGAAAGAAAGAAAGCGACAGTTACGAGACAACAACAAAACAGGATTTTGATTTTCGTTATGGAGACGGAGAGCGTGTGCGGAAGAATGCCGTCAACATTGTGGATATGTGTATGACATACCCAGGAGCCGTCAAAATGTATCACACGGACAAAGACGGAAATCGGATTGAGCATCCGGAAGTTAATTATAAGTATTTCCGAGAACATTGTGATCAGATTGGAATGGATCAGTATCGTGACCCGAACACAAATGAGATCGTCTCATTATACGGACTACCAGCTGATCAGGAAGAATTCGAAAAATGGAAAACAAGAACACTTGAGTGGGTAAACGAACGAATGGGTTCCGATAATGTATTGCTCGCAACTTTACATATGGATGAATCGATGCCGCACATCCATGTACAGTGTACACCGATCGTGAAAGACGAAAGAGGAATCAAACGATTTTCGTATTTAGATTACTTTGCTTTCCAGGACTTTGCAAAATTGCAGTCAGACTTCGCTTCATCGTTTGCGGATATGGGTTACAAAAGAGGCACTTCCGGATCGATTGCAAAACATTTATCACCAAAGGAAGCCCAACAGATCGTAGCCAATGAGCGCAAACCACTCCCAGAAGACCAGGATGAACTCCGGATCTATACAAAGCAGCTGCAGGAACAGATTGGCAGACAGAAAGTAGAGCTTATTGAAAAACGAAGGGCATCCGAAGAAATTGAGCACATGCAGGAACGAATTAACAAAATGCATACAAAAGGTGCCGAATGGGAACGAGAAAAGAAACGTATGCAGGATGAGATGAAAAAGATGATTGATGATCAAAAAAGATCTGTCATTTACAGCCAGCTGATGCAGACAATCCAGTTTGGAACACAGAAACTTGAGAAAACGGACAAAGACCTTGCAGATGCGTACGTCCGTCTTGTAAACAATGTCGTTGACATGGGTGACGAAGAAGTAAGAAGACTTGGACTTCAGTTCGCGGAATTAGAGAAAGCAAGAGTACAGGGACGAGTTACTGGCGAACGAATCTTTGGATATAACGGATTCATGATGGATCTTGATTTTGACGGACATGATGACCGTATTGAGGATGACGACCCGTTAACCATTGAAGATGAATCAAAACAGAGAAATGAATAAAACGTTAACAAACTCCGGGACCCAAAACGTTCCGGAGTGTATAGAAAGGGATTATGGTCAACTACCAATCACTAAAGTGACGGGCTTGTAAAAAGTCCTGGTTGACTAGCCTCAGTTCTTACATTGGTTTTCCATGTGAGAACTACGTTATCCATAAATAGGGAATTCATTTCCCGGTGATAGTCACCTGCAGATGTCATACCTAGTCTGCAGCTCTGAGATCAGTGATTAAACAGTTCCAAAGGGTAGGAACAGTGTTGCTGACAGGAAACTATGGATAACATTGGCGAAGGTATAAAATGAGCAGACTGAAAAATATCTGTTCATTCTACAGTCGTGTGACACTGGTTTACAACACAAAGTTACACAATTTAACAACAGAAAGGAGTGTCTGACATGGTATATGTGTTAGGACAGGACGGACATCCGCTTATGCCGACATGCAGGCACGGTAAAGTCAAAAGGATGTTAAAGTCCAGGATGGCAAAAGTAGTAAAGAAATGTCCGTTTACCATACAGTTACAGTATGAGAGCACGACTCATACACAGAAAATAAATCTTGGCATTGATGCAGGAAGTAAAACAATTGGAGTTTCTGCAACGACTGAATCAAAAGTATTATACGAGTCTGAGGTTGTTCTAAGGAATGACATCGTGGAACTGCTTTCCGGAAGACGAGCCTTAAGACGCAGCCGCAGGAACCGAAAGACCAGATATAGAAAACCTCGTCTTGATAACCGAAGAAGACCGGATGGGTGGCTCGCTCCGAGTATCAGGCAGAAGATCAAGACTCATGTCACAGTTGTGGAAAACGTAATGAAGATTCTTCCTGTGACAAAGATTATCGTCGAGACTGCCAGTTTTGACATCCAAAAGATCAAAAATCCGGAGATCGAAGGAGCTGAATACCAGTACGGAGAACAGCTTGATTTCTGGAATGTTCGGGAATATGTATTATTCCGGGATGGACACACCTGTCAGTGCTGTAAAGGGAAATCAAAAGATAATATCTTAAACGTACATCACATTGAAAGCAGAAAGACCGGTGGGAATGCACCGAACAATCTCATTACGTTGTGTGAAACCTGTCACAAAGCTTATCACAAAGGCGTCATCACACTGCCAAAGGAGATACATCGTGGTATGAGATTTCGGGATGCTGCTTTTATGGGTATCATGCGATGGGCGTTCTATGACAGGTTAAAAGAACTGTATACTCCATTTGGCGTCGAAGTAATCAATACCTATGGATATATCACAAAGAACACACGTATTGAACATGGATTACCGAAAGAACATTATGTCGATGCAAGGTGTATCAGTGGTAACCCGGCAGCAAAACCTTTAGGTCATTATTATTTCCAGAAGAAAGTCCGCTGCCACAACAGACAGATACATAAGAATACCATCCTTAAAGGCGGAATCCGGAAACGCAACCAGGCTGCATATCTGGTGAATGGATACCGGTTATTTGACAAAGTAAAGTATCAGAACCAGGAATACTTTATATTCGGCAGGAGAAGCAGTGGTTTCTTCGATATCCGTACTTTGGATGGTACGAAAGTCAATAAAGGAAGTATCAGTTGTAAGAAGTTACAGCTGGTCGAAAAATCAAAGCACTATTTAACAGAACAAAGAAAGGTGACGGCATAGCCAGGAGTGCTCCTCCCATGACTGATATAATAGAACTAGCATTCTATTATCATGAGTCGCGGGTCTCCGAATATGGCTAGTTAAAGGTATTAAGATGAATAGAGGATCTTTAAAACCAACTGAACTGATTGAGAAGGATGAGAACAAAGAGCAGCAGACGGATTTCGAAGCCAACACTCGTCCCCAGAGGTTTCATAGACCTACCGTCCGGATGGATTCTAAGATAACCCAGACATACGGGGACCAAATAGCGGATCCGGCATTAAAGAACCAGCCTCTGCGTGCTCATAAAGTCGGCGAAAATAATGGAGATGTTATATTAAGGACCGAAAAAGAAGCACGCGTTATACTGGTTCCGAAACAAGAGGTTACGACTTATGAGAGAACGGGACAGCCAACGATACTGACCGTGTTTCTGGTTATTGTTATCATGATACTTGGAGTTCTGCTGTTTTTGTGAACGTTGTCGTGGTAGACGATATAGGTTTTGTTTTCTATGTCTGTGTTTAAGAAAGTTTAAGTGATAACAATGTTACTGTTGGTAGTGATGTTTTCGCTAACACCGGATTACAGTAAGCAACAAAACAGAAAGAGATCGTCGTACATGTCGGTCTCTTTTGTTTTTGTCTCCCATCTCGTATCCCATATTTAGTACATAACAAATAAACGTATTCAAAGAAAAGGAGACGAAACATGAACATTTACAACAATTTTGGATTTGGAAACAGCGCAGAGAGAATCAAAAACATGGAAAGAGTGATTTTCGTGAACATGACTAAAACCAAGTATGCCTTAGATATCAAGGACAGCATCGATAGAACAAAGGTATACGATTCGAGTGCACTGATTTATCCAGAACGTGGATCTTTGCAAACCGAGTTTGTTTTCGAGCAGACGGATTCTGTATCTGCAGTTTTCAAATATGCAGACAAAGACACAGCAATCCTGAATTTCGCAAACTTCACAACACCAGGTGGCGGATTCATTTACGGAGCCATGGCTCAGGAAGAAGCATTGTGTTTAGAAAGCACTTTGTATCCGGTTATTAGCGATCGAAAACTTGAATCCTACTACTTCGCGAACAAACGCGCATTATCATCAGTAGGATGCCTTTATAGTAATCGCGCTTTATACTCACCGGGCATTGTCTTTTTCCGTGATGAGGAAGGAGAAGAGAAACGTTGCGATGTGATCACTTGTGCAGCACCAAACGCATCCGAATACCTGGCAGCAGGTGGTAGTCAGAAGATGAATGGAAATGCATTGTTGGACCGCATGACGTTCATTCTTGACATAGCAGTCAAAAACGGAGTTAAAACATTGATCCTTGGCGCATTCGGATGTGGTGTTTTCGGACAGAATCCGAAAACTTTGGGAGCTCTGTATAATTATCTGTTGACAGATAAATACAAGGGAGCATTCGAACGTGTCGTTTTCGCAGTCATTGATGAGAAAACGTTACGACCTTTAGAATCAGGTTTTTGCAGCAGATAGGAGGCATTTATATGTCAGTAATCATGGAAAACGAAACAAGACCAGATGAAGCATTAGACCGAAGAGACGCTGTGGCAGGAAAATTGCATCGACGCCGGAAACAGTTAGCTTCCGTTTATTCAGGCATCGAAACAAAGTCATCACCAGAACCTATAATCTATACAGATGATGCCTATGCTATGAAGCAGATTGAAAGGGCGGAAATTGAGGATGAGGATAAGGATAAGGATGAGGTAGTTTGTCAGGATAAGGGAATTTATCTTGATACCGAACCTGATATCGTAGTCGAGAAAGAGCTTATCTTGTAACAGTCATTCACAACTGCATACTAAAACAAAGAGAAAGAGACTGGGAAATCCTGGTCTCTTTTTGTGTGTCTTGGTTTCTCACATATTTAGGATAACAAAATGAATAACAAACAAAAGGAGGAAACAAATATGTTAGAGCTTAAAGGAAAATACGGAGATGCGAAAGTATTTACGGACAACATCGATCAGGAGACGATCAGTCAGGTAATCGGATTGTTGAACCAGCCGTATGCTGCCGAAAGTAAGATCCGGATCATGCCGGACTGTCATGCAGGCAGCGGATGTGTAATCGGGACTACAATGACGTTAGCAGACAAGGTAGTGCCAAATTTAGTAGGCGTCGATATTGGGTGCGGAATGTATGCATTGCAGCTTGAGGAAACAGACATTGATCTCTCGTTATTGGATGCTGCAATTAGCCAGTATGTACCAGCTGGATTCAATATCCATGAACACCCGATCGCAACCTCAAACGTAGACAAAGTTTTGGCGCCGGTGAATGTAGACAAAGCGATGTGTTCTCTTGGGACGCTCGGTGGTGGAAATCACTTCATTGAAGTCGACAGAGACACGAATGGCAATCTTTGGCTTGTAATTCATACCGGATCCAGACATCTTGGTGTCGAAATCTGTAACCATTATCAGGAACTCGGATATAAGGCACTGAAGGCAAGCGGATCCAAAGAAAAGATCCAGGAGATTGTAGCCAGATTAAAAGCAGAAGGCAGACCATCAGAAATCGAAAGTGAGATCAAGAAATTCTGGGCACAAAGACCTTCGATTCCAAAAGAGTTATCCTATGTGACTGGTAAGATTTTCGATGATTATCTGCATGATATGGAACTGGCTCAGGAACACGCATGGATAAACCGGGAAGTAATTGCAATCCAGATCCTCCAGGCTATGGATCTGCATGTAACGGATTCGTTTCAGACAGTGCACAATTACATTGACACGAAGAATCGAATCCTGCGTAAAGGATCCATTTCAGCGCAATCAGGAGAAAAAGTATTAATTCCACTTAACATGCGTGACGGTTCGCTTATCTGCATCGGGCAAGGAAATCCAGACTGGAATTATTCAGCACCACATGGAGCTGGACGTATTCTTTCGAGATCCAAAGCGAAGGATGCTGTTTCGATGGATGATTTTAAGGATTCGATGTCTGGCATCTATTCAACTTCAGTTACAGAATCAACCATCGACGAATCGCCATTCGTATACAAACCAATGGATGAAATCATGGGAAACATCAAGGATACGGTTGAGATCGTAGAGAGGATTACTCCTATTTACAACTTCAAAGCACACTAATTGAGGAAAAGGATAAGAGGACGAGAGATAATTCTTATCCTTTTCTTTTTGTCAGCGTTTCGATATTCATGCAATATGCACAATGATTTTGCTGCAGTTTCGGCATTGTGCACAACATTTCGATTACTCTGTCTGTTCGTAACCCATATTTAGAGGGAACAAAAACAGCGATAAAAGGAAAGGAGAACTTTATGAAAAACTTAGCTGTTAAGTACCTCTGTACAGGTATTGTAACTTTTGTAACCTTATGTGGAGGTATGAGTGTGTCAACTCAGAATCTTGTGGTCCAGAACCCAGGAGTTTTGGTTACTAAACCTGCAGGTATAACATCAGTCCTGACACCAGAAAGATCTATACATACGGACGCTGGAATCACAGCCAGTTTCAGGAACGCACGAGATGAGGCTATGGTTACAAGACATAAAGCAGATGTTGTAAAGTCTGCAAACGGAGAGTCTGAAGAAGCAGTAGCAGAATCAGATTCTGTTTTCGTTTCGAGTGTTGCCGAATCTTCGGTTCCAGAATCTTCGGTTCCAGAAGGATCTGAAGTAGATTCCGAAAACCAAGAAAACGGAACCGAGACAGAGACAGAGGCAACGGAACAACCGGAAACGTACGAAGTGATCAAAGAGTATCCGATCACAGATGGAAATACAACAAAAACGGTACTTCCATACAAAGCGTTTGGGAAGAATACCAATCAGGCAAAACTACAGTCGTTATGCCAGACAAACGAAGTCGGACTCAGAGTATACGATGGACGGTTTACGATTGCTGTTGGAACGTATTTTAACACGGCAATTGGTCAGTATTTTGACCTGGTGTTAGAAAACGGAACTGTGATTCCGTGTATCATGGGTGACCTGAAAGCGGACATTCATACAGATTCCAGAGGTTTGTTTACGGAAGCTTCCGGATGCATGACAGAGTTCATTGTTGACCGAACGTACATGCCAAACAAGAATTCAGCCACATACTGTTACGAGGAATGGAACAGTAAAGTAGTCAACGTCATTGTTTACAACAAGTTTGTAAACCTTGAGTAGACTTAGAAAACTGAATAATGAAAACGAAGATACCCTGCTTACAACAAGTGGGGTATTTTCTTTTTGTGTTTTCGTTGACGAGTTTTCGAAATTGTGAGCCTTATTATGTATAGAATTCAAACATTTGCATTTTGCAAACTGTGTAGCTATAATGGAAATTATGACACAAAAGAAAGGAAAGAAAAATGTTATGAAAATGAAAAGATACTTATGTTTTTCGCTTGCAGGCTTGATGTTACTGTCATCTGGATGTGGATCAAAAGGAAAAGAAAGTAAAGCAGATCAGGCAGGCATCGAAAAGGATGCAACCGAAACAAAGACAAGCGAAGAAGCGGAAACCGAAACAGAGACACAGGAAGCGGAACCAGATATGCTGCCGGCAGGATTCCAATTTGAGATAGAACCGGATAAAGGGTTTGAAAACTACGAGGTCCATTCTCTTTATGATCCAGAGCCAAACTCTGATCACAGTGTAGATTTATTCAGTTATAGTCATATGTATGTAACTTATGAGAGATTTTCAAATTACAACGCAGTAGATACGTCTTCTGGTATTATAATAAGTTCCAACGATCCTGATTTTGAGCCATATACAATCGATATCGGTAACACTGTAGAAGACATGAATCTGGATCTTCCAAAAGAGCTCGGATTAAAAAGTACAAAGACATGGGTAAGCGATTCCAATCCTACCGGCGAGGTTAAGATTACAGATGAAGATTTTAAAGTCGATACGGTGGAATACGCTCCGGTTTTGAGTGTAAAAGCAATAAGATCGATGTTATATAATGATTCGGATATATCTGATGCTTTCCCAGGAGTTACACAGGAGACGTTACCACAATTCGTTGCGACTGAGGAGTTAAGTAATGTAAAACTTGATTGGAACGAAAACAACGAGATCAATGAGATTACGGTTGGTCATATTGTGAACCAAGGTCTCATCAATCACAATGTTCAGACGTTTGTAAATGTATATGGATTAGAATTCGACTACAAAACAACATTAGAAGACTGTCTGAAAACGTGGGGAGTTCCTTATTATCGTGAAAATTACACTTTCTGGTGGAAAACAGATAAAGAAACATTCATCAAAATAGAATTCAAAGCGTCCTCAGAATTGCAAGCAACAAAACTTTCCGCTGATTACGGACCTATGTTGTATGTTGCAACAACAGATATTCCAGATTTCGATCATTATTTGGACTTATGGCTTGCAGATAGACAAGACCCAATCGAATTAGATCTTTCTCCTATCTACGAGTCTACAGAAGAAACAACTGAGACTACTGAGCAAACTGAATAATCGAACCCAAAACAAACAAGAACTCAGATCTGGATCACAGGCATCTGGGTTCTTTTTGTATGTTTGCGATTGTCTTGAGCTCATCATTGCTGGATCGTTGGTTTGTTTCCGGTTCTTTTCGTTTCCTTTGTCCGTGTTCAGACCATATTTAGATTGTTACTCGTAAACAATTTATTTTTGAACACAAAGAAAGGAAACAAAATATTATGAAACGAAAAGCAGTGAGCTGTCTGCTTGTTCTGGCTGCGTTGGTAACGATGACGCCTACAATTCCAACAATGGCAGCCGAAAACCCGGACAACACAACACAGTCGATGCAGACAACAACGGAAACTGGAACACAGAATTCAGTTGTGAAATATGACCAGGCGTCTGCGTTTACTGTTACAATACCAAAATCAATCGCTTTAAGCAGCAGTAAATCTGCAGAATACACGGTCAAAGTACATGGAGATGTTATAGGAAATGAAATCATTACGGTTACTCCAGATGCATCCGTGATATTATCCGACTCTAACGGCAAGGATCCTGTTACAGGCGACATCTCGCAAGAGAAGACAGAATTTTCGTCCACAGAAGTGAACGCACGTTCGGGGGGGGTACGGCGACTGGCAGTATATTAGCAAATAACCTTACTTCCGGAGACTGGTCAGGTAATTTTAAGTTTGTGATCGGAACAAACCAGATTGGTAATGGAATTGCGATCACGAGTGAAAATCTTGCAGCATATGGAATTGAGATAACTGGAGATGTTGTGATTCCGGAATATGTGACGGATGATGATAATACAAGGCATACGGTAACCAGCATTGGCGATTATGCATTCCGTGATTGTAATGAGATGACGAGTGTCGCGATCGCTGACTCCGTTACCGAAATTGGAACTGGAGCGTTTGTAAACTGTTCGAAGCTGTCGAAAGCAGCCGTTCCAAATTCTGTGAGATCAATAGGAAATAGTGCTTTCGATGGATGTACCAGTTTATCATCGATCTCATACAACGGGAACGAATATGATTTATCAAACATCGTACCTGCGTTTGTAGAAAATGGAGTATCTGTTGGTTCTCATGTATTTGAACATTCCTATAGAGAACCGGTGTACACCTGGTCTGAGAATAATTCTACATGCATGGCAACAAAAACATGTTCAGAGTGTCATGACGTTGTAACAGAAACAGCTGATGTTAGTACGAAAACGACAGATGCTACATGTACAAACGAAGGACTAAATACTTATACTGCAACTTTTAAGAATTCAGATTTTGAGACGCAGACAAAGACAAGCAAGATATCAGCGAAAGGTCATAAATCGGTGTCTGCAAACAACGCGGTTGCAGCAACCTGTACCACGGACGGTAAAGAATCTGATACGGTATGTTCAGTTTGTGGTGTAACACTGGCAACCGGAAAGACGATCGCGAAAACCGGACATAAATATGGAACACCAACTTATACTTGGTCTAAAGATGGAAAGACATGTATTGCGAAACGTGTGTGTGCAAACAATGGTACACATATTGAAACAGAGAACGGAACTATTACAAATAAAGTGAAAACACCGGCGACATACACAACAAAAGGAACTACAACTTATACAGCAACATTTAAGAATACTGCATTTAAAGCCCAAACGAAAGATATTCAGAATATTCCTGTATTAGAAAAGTTAACAGGTTCTGTTGTTTTATCAGCAACAAGCGGTACGATTAGTTATCCTGCAGCAGGATCTTTTACGGTTACAAGTAATAAAAGTAATGGAACTTTAAGTGTAAAATCATCTGATCCAAACGTAGCAACAGCTACGCTTGATGGAAATACTGTAACTGTAACGCCAGGAACGACTGCTGGATCTGCAATCATAACGGTAACAAGTGCAGCCACAACCAGTTACAAAGCAGCAAGTGCAACTTATAATGTTACTGTAAAATCAGGCACATTACCAATAACTGCAAAAGCATATTCAGGGACCTATGATGGAAATACACATTCAGCATCTGTAACTTCATCTGTATCTGGAGTTACTTTTAAATACGGAACAGTAAAAGGTACATATAATTTGGGCTCAATGCCTACGTATACAAATGCAGGTACATATGTTGTTTACTATCAAGCAACAAAAGCTGGATACACAACATTTGAGGGCAGCGTTAAAACTGTTATTCAGAAAAAAGCGACAACAACATCATTAAGCAGCGCGAATGGTGTTCTTTACGTCACGACAACAGGTAACGGCACAATTACTGCACAAAGTTCAGATTCTAATATTATTGAATCTGTAACAGTAAATGACAAGACAATAACATGTATGCCAAAGAAATACGGAAATGCGGGAACAGCGACTATTACTGTAACAGTTGGTGAAACCATGAATTATAAAGCATCAAGTGATACTTATAATGTTACGGTTAGTAGTCGATTGATTGCAGATAGCAGTCTAAGTTTTTGGCATCCAGATAATAAATTTGAATTTGGCTATTTAAACGGGTCAGGTCAATATGTTGTTGATGGAGGTTCTATGTGGCATTGTGTATCTCTTATTCCTATAACGACTTCTGGATATTATTATATTGTCGGTCGTACTGGTGGCGCTCCAAGATCTTGCTTATACAACGATGCATCTCGAAACAGTTTATATCAATCATTTGAAAGTTCAGATGGTTATTATACTTATATCCCAGCCGGTAAATATCTTGGATCTCTGCTTTTCCGAGACGAAGGTTTTAATGCATTAGATTTAAGATTTGTAACATTTTCAAAATAGTGAAATGTTTAATAAGGAGTTCGATTCAATTCGAGCTCCTTATCTTTGCTTATAAAAAGGATTATATTATTCTGGATGAGAGTGATGTAGAATACAGATACGATATACTGATTGTTTGAATCAAGCACACACACGACTATTGAACTACTAACGTTCAATAGTATAAAGATCCGGAGTGTGTTTGATAGACAACGAAGGGTTCTCTCGAAGCTAAAGGTTAGAACCCAGAGTTACGATATCTAACTGAATTGTTTCCAAGATAAGAAACAACCTCGGAAACAGTATTCAATTGATAAGGAGAGATTAGGTTCAAACCTCGAAGCTTTAGCTTCGTTATTTAAACCTAACTCTCCAAAGCAAGCACACTCCGGATCTTTAGATCCGTGAGCGCTTGATAGCCTGGATAACCTTTCGTGTTTAATCTTTGAATGCCGATATTACTTTGAAATGAGGCTTGAACAGAGTGTAATACTTCATTCCGCGCTCGTTTCCATATTCTTTGATAACTGCAGCGCGCATACTATTGAGATTCTTCGTTTTGTCTTTGTTACGGTCAAGAAACTCAACAAAATCACCAGGGTTTTCGACCTCGGCGTTTTCGAAAATAATATCAGAGAATCGTTTCATTTTATCTTGCCGTTTATACGTTTTCACATTTAGAGGATAAGTTTTACTTTTGATGACTTTATATATTTGTGAAGCATGAGGTTGTCCATATACACGCATCAATGTTTCATGGATTGCTGTCAGATTGTTACGACCTAAGCAATTTATGAATGTATCGACTTGTTCCTTATTGAAATCGTATTTATTGTTTGATGAGTCCGTTTTTCTTACAATCAATTTCTGATCGACTGTTTTTATTTCAGCCGGAACCGATTCAGTCGATTTCTTTTCGGATGGAACAGATTGAACAGGAACCGAAGTAATTGGAATTGATTCAACAGGAATTTGAGTTGATGTGTTCGAATTGTTTAATTCCAAATTGATAGGTTCCGACTTAACTTGTTCCAGTTCATTCGAAATCGATTCATTTTGTTCTAAATCGGTCCGGTCTTGTTGTTTACGGAAAAGAAACTGATCATATAATTGCTTACAATGAGCTACATCGAGTCGTTTGACTGTAATGTTCCGATTATTCCAGAACTTTACAACACAATCGAATCCGTTATCGTTACTCATGATAATGAATTCGTCATCAGAATCCTGATTATCGCACATCAGATATCCAAGATAGGATACTAATTGAAAATCAAGACCGTTAGGACCGGTGTAACACTTTTTAAATTGAATCTGATGTGTCTGTTCAACAATTCGAACTAAGGATGTGTATGACATATGTGGTGATTTGTCGGTGTAAAAAACAATAATATCATCAGTCATCTCTGTAAACTCTAATAACATAAGCCAGTTGTCGTTTACGTTTTCACTGTCTACTAAATAATGTCTCATTTGTTTACCAATTCATCCAGGCATGATAATCGTATCATAATATCTGATGTTTTGCATTATATTTCGTTTCCATCGAGCTAATACATCTGTTTTGTGTATCTTTTTTTCGTTATCATTGTGGCGGATTGCATACGCTGCATGGCGATAAGCCCATAGCTTTTGCTTCGTCCAATGTTACTTCACGATCGCTCTTTAAATAGCGGCACCCAGCGTTATGATACTTACTGCCGGTGTCAGTAATATGTACGATCACAGAACCATTGCTTGTGGTATCCGCTGGCGTTGGTGCCGGAGGTTCCTGTACTGTTGTATTGTTATCCGTTTGTGCGGGTGCTGGAGTAGCAGCCTGTGTTTCGTTTGATGCACTTCCTGAATTCGTATTATTGCTGCCTGATGATGCACCCTTACTGCTTGATTTCTTTGTGTCTGAGTTTTTGGTAGTCTGTTCCGGAGTTGTTCCGTCTAATGCACTGTCTCCGGTTGCATAGTCAATTGTGATGCCAGGCTGTACATTATAGCAGTAGACATTGAATAGGATTCCGTCTCCATTGTCTTCAACGGATTTAGCTTCCATCAGAACTCCACTTGCAACCAGATTGTTTCCATCAAACATAGGTGTGACACGATATAAGACATGGTTATTCGTTTCTTTCACATAGTCAGCTACCATGTTCTCAAATGGAAGCATTCCTTCTGTATTTAAGTATCGTGTTCCGGTAATCAGGTTCTTTGTATTCGCATTTTCAGCAGATAACTGATATCCGATCAAATGACAACGGTTATAAAGATATTTTCCGCTCACAATATCATATTTTACAGTATGCCATCCACTAGGCTTGACCTGACCGATTGTTCCTCTTTCTTCCGTTGGCATGATCTCGGTACAAACATTAGCATAAGCTACACCGCAGCGACCAAGAGTATCAAGACTGCTGTAGTTTTCAAAAGCAGTTGTCTTCATTTCGTTATTGGTAAAGAATGGCACATTATTGTTTACTGCAACATAAGGACTGCCAGAGTATGCCGGAATATCTGATAACGAAACTGACATAGCAGTGCTTGTTGTATTCTTGCTGGTTGTAGTTTTCTGATCCTTGATTGCTGTTTCAGAAGCTGTCGTCTTGTTTTCGGCTGTGGAAGTCTCCGTTTCTGCTTCTGTTGCAATTTCAGTTTCAGTCTCGGTTATAGCTTCTTCTGTATCTTCCGTTCTTTCCGTACTAATGATTTCTATCGTTTCAGTTTCGGTTGATTCAATACTGATAACTTCGGTCGGTTCTATGTTTGCGACTTCTGTGGTACTGGTGTTAGAAGTCGGCGCTATCAAGCATGCGATAATGAACGCAACCAACAATGATGTACCCTTAATCCATTTTGGTTTGCTACCAAGCAGATCCTTCCATAAATCATCAACTTTTGAGATCGGAAGCAGCAAGATCGTCACTGCTACAAACAAGACCATTGCAAAACTTGGTATTGAAGCGATTGTCATGATTCCACAAATAAATACCAGAAACCATGATAGGTATCTGTGTTTCTTTGCTTTCTTCTCGGCTTCTTTTCGTTGTCGTTCTTCTTCGTATTTCTTTTGTCCGAACATATACATTTCCTCCCTATGTGATATGTAATTCTGTAAACATCATACCATATGTGTAATTAGAACAAAAATATTTATTTGTCTACTATTAACAAGGCTCACAATTTTGAAAACTCGTCATATTTTCTTATCTTGAGTTGTTGTAATCCTTATTCTTATGTTCCTGTTGTTCATTTGAGGTGTTAAGTATACGCGTTGCGATCATGCGTACCATATTTACCATATAACAATAACACCATACAAGGAGGAAAAATATGGTAAACGAAGGAAGATTGGTAAACGAAAAAAGACGTGCACTCGTAAATGATATCTATGAAAGATACACAACAGAGATCGAAAACAGTTTTGTTAACACAACAATTTGCGAAAACAATGACCTGAGATCCAAAAGGGTTACGGGTACAAAGCAGACAGATATTGTATTCGAACATATGGATTCCGTTTCAGCGGTAATGAAGTATGCAGGAGAGGATACAGCAATCTTGAATTTTGCAAATTACGAAACACCGGGCGGAGGCTTTCTGTACGGAGCAATGGCACAAGAGGAGGCATTATGTCTAGAAAGCACATTGTATCCAGTAATTAGTAACCATGAATTCTATTACAAAGAGAACAGACAGTCATTAAATTATGTTGGGGTTCTGTATAGTAATCGTGCATTATGGTCACCAGGTATTGTCTTTTTCAGAGATGGAAAAGAAAAGTATTGCGACGTCATTACATGTGCAGCACCGAATGCATCTGCATACTTATCAGCTGGTGGAAGCAAGGTCGTAAACGAAAAGGCATTATACGACCGTATTTGTTTCATTATTGATGAAGCTGTCAATAGAGGAACAAAAACATTGATTCTCGGAGCTTTTGGATGCGGTGTTTTTGGACAGAGTCCATATATACTTGGATACCTGTACCGTCAGCTTTTGCAGAAAGAATACAATGGGGTATTCGATCGTGTTGTATTTGCTGTTATTGACGAAGCGACATTAAATTGGCTGAGAGATGGATTTGAACAAGAATAGGAGGGATTCGTATGTTAGAAGCAAGTTCAGAAACAAGTAGACTTGAAGACCAGATAACAGACGAAGAGCTCGAGCGCAGAGAATCCGTTGCTGTTAAACTATTGAGACGCCGGAAACAGATGGCTTCCAATTATAGCAGCATCGAGACGATCTCGTTACAAAGTCCTGTTATCTATACGGATGATGCCTATGTCCAGAAGCAGATCGAAAAGGCGACAGAGTTAGAAGCAGACTTAGGATAACCAAGTGGAGGTCCATAACGGCTTCCACTATTCAAAAGAAAAGCGATTTCGAGAACGAGAAAACTAATAGACCAGGAATTTCCTGGTCTATTCTTTTTCAATGGGTTCACCAAAAGAGAAATGATCAAAGAGTTATACAACATGCATAGAAAACAGTACTCGGCGTGAAGAAAAAAAATAAATCATGACATCAATGAGGTGCTAACTGACTGCACGCCAAGAGGCGGCAGGTTTCAGTTAGACTATCTCTCGTCAGAGTTCCAGATCATCTATCTCAATATTTAATACGGAATCCTCCAAAAACGTCAGAAGGGACTCATACGTGTTTTCACACACTCCGTCAATCACTGCATCCAAACACGACTGCAGGTATTCCGAAAACTCAGGTCCTGGTTTTAACCCAAGATTGATTAAATCGTTTCCGTTAATCGCGAGATCTTTTAGAGAAAAAGCGGATTGTTGTTCTAAAACTGTATTCATAACCTGTTTAATATCTTCTGTTTTTGGATACCATGAAACGTTCTCTGGTCCATTTGGGTATACGTGATCGTCACGATCTGCCTGTTTCAAGATTAACCAATCTGATAAGAAATCAACTCCATATCGATTCAGCCAGCGTTTCACACATGGTTCTGTTGGAGTAATCTGGGTGTCATGAAACTTTATAAGCAATCGAATCTGTTCGGTTTCTTTTGCAGTACACCGGAAGTCGTTTGCTAATACTTCGGCTGCAATTTGTTCTGATACTTCTGGATGTCCATCAAAGCTATAATGACCTTTCTTGCTATTATATGCTTTTGTGGTTGGTTTTCCGATATCGTGTAATAACGCAGCCATTTTAATCGCAAACGAATCGGTATCACACAAATCGGTTACCGCAATCATGTGTTCATATACGTCGTGTTTATGATATGGGTTCTCCTGATCAAGACCGATGCATGGTTCGATTTCTGGAATAGCAGCTGCGATAACAGGAGTAAACTCCAGAAATGTCTTTCGAATCGGTTGTCCACATGTTAAAATCTTTTGAAATTCACTTGTAATTCGTTCTTTTGATACCTGTTGCAACATATTTCGGTTCCGAATGATTGCTTCTTTTGTTTCTGGCTCGATTGTAAGATTATATTTAATCGCGAATCGTAGAGCCCGCATAATTCGAAGCCCATCTTCTTGGAACCGTTCATTTGCATTACCTACAGCTCGCAAAATACCGTTTTCCAAATCCATAAGACCTCCAAACGGATCAATGAGCTTATCTTCAGATACATCGTAAGCCATTGCGTTGATTGTAAAGTCGCGTCTCGCAAGATCGTATTCAATATTAGAAACAAATTTAACAGAATCCGGATGTCTGCCATCTGAATAATCTGTTTCACCTCTGAATGTTGTTACTTCGTACTCGGTCCCGTCTACTAATGCAACAACTGTTCCATATTCGATTCCTTTTGGAATAACTGGATATTTTGTAGACAATACTTTCATTGCAATATCTGGAGTGAGATCGGAACAGATATCGTAGTCGTGAGGCTCTAAATGCATAAACATATCGCGTACGCAGCCACCAACAAGATACGCTTTTGATGATTTTGTATGCAGCAGTTCTAAGATGTCGATTACTGGTTGTGGAATATTAACATTATCCATATACATATCCTCCTTGTATATTATTCGTATTTTTCTAATCAACTACTCCGGACTCTGCTGAATAGTACCGTCTTTTTGTCATGACTGAACAGACAGTATCGGCATTGACATCTAAGTTTACCGATGTTTTAAGCCCAAAGTAATTGACAATCTACTTGTCTACTATTAACAAGGCTCACAATTTTGAAAACTCGTCATATTTTCTTATCTTGAGTAGAATGACGTTTTCATCACGGTCATTGAATGGTTGAAGATGCCAACTTAGTTATCCTAATACAAATACAACATCATACAAAGCTTCTGACGAGTTTCCCAGATTGTGAGCCTTGTTAGATATAAAAACAAAGTCACATAAAAATAAGGAGTGGAAGCTGCCACCTTATGGTGTGCAGAGGAAACTCCGTTCGTATACAAAATAATTAGAAATATTTTGTGATTTCCTGACGAGTTTTCCAAAATGTGAGCTTTATTAGTATTAAAGAGTTCAGAAATAACTCTTTACGGTTCCAACTGAGACCGTAAGACTGCAGGACGAAAACTCCTGTGAAACCTACACTGTAGGGATGTCTTGAACGTTTCTGCAACGGAGAGACTACAACAGAAAGCTTTGAATACCATAAAAAAGACACCGGGAAACTTCAATGAAGATCCCGATTTCCCGGTATTTCAAACCTTAAGTGACGTCCTCCTGTACTGAAACCTGCCACCTACTCAAGATAATTGAACTACTAATGTTCAATTATAGGCGTGCAGATCAGTTAGATAAGGAGTAAATGTATTATGAATTCATTGTTAAACGTATGGATAAATGGTATGGCAGCTGTAATAGCAGACAAAGATTTGTTTATATTTGCAATCGTTATGGAAGTTATAGGAATCATATCGTGTCATGATTTATATGCTGGATGTGGAGTTGAAGATATACCTTTTATATTTATTTCGCTCGCAGTTGGTTTCTTATGGATAATTACATTTCTGTCGTTATTATTATAACTCGGAATTGTTAACCTAAGAAGATTTCACACATATTTAACACAAAACGAACTTTCATAAGACGAAAACAAAAAGGCAGTTTCATAAACATGGATCTGTCTTTTTGTTTACAAAAATGATAACCAAGCTCGAGTAGGTTATTGATGTCCGTCCCATATTTAAAGAAACAAGAATATGGAGGAAATAATTATGGTTTACACAACAGAACAGTTAAGAAATGCAACTTTGATGCAGTTAGTGGATTGGGGATTCAGTCATTACCAGATGGACGAGATTATAAAAGGATTACAATCTGGTGTGGATGTTTCAATCTATGCAGATCCGAAATGTAGCATAATCCAGATGAGTCTGATTCGTCATCGCTTGGAAGATGTATCAAAGAAAAGTCAGTACGATTTCTATCCAGCTCAGAAAGAGATCATCAGAAAAGGTGAAGAAGCCGGAGTTGATGTAACAATTTTTGCGGATCGGAAGTATAATGACGCGCAGATGCGAGTAATCGAAAATGGATTGGAAAAAGGTATAGATGTCTCAATTTATGCTGATCCGAAATATGACTATGACCAGATGGAAGAGATCAAAAAGGGACTGGAAACAGGACTAGATGTCTCAATTTATGCGGACCCTAAGTATAATTCACGACAGATGGGTGCAATTCGAACTGGACTCGAAGAAGGGTTCGATGTATCAATTTATGCCGACCTCGATTATAACGAATACCAAATGGATGCAATTCGCAAAGGGTTGAAAGCAGACCTAAATGTATCAGTTTATGCGGATCCGAAATATGATGCATTTCAGATGCGTGAAATTTGTCTTGGGTTGGAAGCAGGTCTTGACGTTTCTATTTATGCGGATCCGAAATATTCGGCAGACAAGATGGAGTTTATTCGTGAAGATTTGGAAAAACAGATGGAACAGAACGAATCAGATATCGAAAACGAAAACTATGATGAAGACTACGGCGACGATTTTGGCGACGACTTTGGGGATCTTTGATATCGTAGTGCCTGGTTCAAACCGCGAAGCTTTAGCTTCGCATAACCAGTCACTGTCAATCAAGTCCTCACACTCAGAAGCTTTAGCCTCTGGAGTCCTTGATTTGAAATACGAACAGAAGACACTAGGACTTAGTTTCTGGTGTCTTTTTTGCGTTTGCCTGAACAGATGTTATATATATAGGATACATCAGAAAACGCCAGACAGAATATGCCCGGCGTTTTATATTGTTTACGGTTGTGGCGTTAACCGTATGAATTAGTTAATTGATTGATACCGAATTATCAGATTTATATAAGTCTAACTGATAAGTCGCGTCTTTTCTGGTTAAATGATACCCTGTTTCTAACATATCGATAATTCGATCATCAGATGCATTAAGAAGACGCGCAGCTTTGATAGCTGATTTAATTTCGCTTTCATCTAACATTTCTTTTAATACTTCGCACATATAGGTTTGTCCTCCTTTTGTTTCTTTAAGATATGTCATACGTTTAGAAAGTTCTGGAAACTTTGTATTATGTATTCGCCTCTGTAAGAAACAAGACATTAGTTCTGCGATATCGCTTCCATCATCTATTTCAGTATTAACGAATACAAAATGCATCCCTGTATTAATAATATCTCCGGTTTCTCTGATTATACTATCAATATGGTAAATTGTTTTATTCCCCTTGAGAAAATCGAATTCTGATATATATACGACATATATATCTTTAATATCACTAAAATCAGTTCCTGTTTCTGAATCTTTAACAATAACACTCGCTGCATTAAAAACAGATCTGCGTACATGGTTATCGTTATCTGATCTTTGAACTTCGATACAACAAGTCGTTCCATCGCCTAATCGACACAAAGCATCAAGGATAACAGAACGTCCCCAGATATTTCGTACAACATTTTGAGGAATAACAGTCAGAACCACAAGATTTGAATCTTTCATGACTTTTTGAAGCATTTCTTGACATGTTCTGATATCTACTACGAGCTGTGCAAAAAGAACGTCATCAATCGGTCTGAGTAATGCGATCTTTTCCAGCATCTCTTTTGAAATTGTCATATGGTTTTCTCCATTCTTTTGTATATTAATCTATATAAACAGAGAAAAGTCCGCCACTGACTTATCCCTGTAATTTTTGTACATAAACAGGGATAAGCATTTAGCTCTCCTTTTATTCGTATGTATATATTATCCTAACATAAATATGTGTTATGTTGTTTCTCGCTAACAGTATTATATCACAACATATTGTGTCGCGCATTAGATTCTTGCAATGTTTCTTTGTTTCGTCTCGACACATATTTACAATAATACATACAGAAAGAGAGAATAGTTATGATTGGAAACATTTCAATAAAGATTTTCGACAGTCTACCTACAACGAATTTGCTTTTGATTTCAGATTCAGATTATGAGAGCAATCAGTTAGAAACGGAAGAAAATCATCAATATAGTATTGTTCCGAAAGAAACGTTTATAGAATTACAGAGATTTTCTGGAGAGTGGAAATATACAGATAATTCGTATTATATGGATGACAATAATGAATCGTATACAGAGACAAAGAAGATTTCCTGTGGCTTTTTCCAATACATGAACTCGAATTGGTATAACAAAACAGGTTCATTTATGAAATCGTTGATCATCAAATGCCGTTACGAAGAGTTAAAAGATGGCAACATAGCTGTACTGTTTACCCCATTTGTGGTTGTGAAATCAATTAGATACGAAAATGCAGTTAATATCTGCAGAAAACTATACGCAGATACTGAGATTGGGAAATGGTTAGAAAATACAACTGAACGTATATCATATGTGTTGCTTTTAAATTTAATCGAATGTTTTACGAATCTTTATACTTGGATTCTATTTGAATCGAAACTAAAAATATATTTCAATACATCAGAGATAAAACTGGATTTATTACAAAACAATTTGAATCCGGTGTTCTTAGATACGATTAAAATGATGTTCACATGGAAACAAATTAATTTTGAGTCACGAATCGAACAGGTAAACAAAATAGGAAATATTGCCACGTGGACACAAGAAAAGAATAACAATGTGAGTTTGAATACGATTGAAGAAGTTTATGAATTGCTGTATCAACAGGTAATTGAAATGAAACGAGAGAAGAATACGGATAATTTTGTAACGATAGAACAAATGGAAAACATGGTCTCTCAACAAAATCAGGAACTGTTGACAGGTTCTTTGTTACAAATGTTGGATCAAGATATATTAGAACAGAATACCATGTATCAAAACGGTATGATCTTACATGTTTTTCGTTGTGGAAACAACAGCGATATTGTATTACCGTTTTATAATCCGTATATAATGTATGCCGTATATCTGTTTTATTTGTTGAGATGTCAGTTGAATACGAACGAAGAGAAAACAAAAGAAGCGTATTTTTCTGGTATTCATGATGTTTTTAATACATTAAGAAAACTAGTAAAAGCAAATGATTCCATGAATATTTTGTTTACGAATGAAGCTTTAGACAAAAACGAAAGATACTTTTCAGACCAGAGAGCAGATTTGTATACATTAGTAGAGAATAAATCGTTTAGAGTGTACAAAGATAAACGTATCAAAATTGTTGAGAAATTAATCAAAAACGGAATTAACAATATCTCTGCGGTTGGAGCGGACATGGAATGAATACATAAGGTTTGTTTCCGTTTGATTTTGTTTCCGTTTATAATTAAAAAAAGCCAAAGAGATGACCATCGTGATTGTTTCTTTTCCTTTTTGTTTCCAATCATTTTGTATGCGAACATCTTATCACATATTTAGGATAACAAAACATAAGCATACGAAAAAGGAGGAAACAAAATATGACACAAAATGAATTAAACAAGATCATCGAGAACCATCAGCATTATCTCAATGAGGATATCGATGGATGGGAATCCATGAGAGCAGATTTATCATATAAGAATCTGAGTGGCTTGGATCTTAGAAATGCGAATCTGTACAGAGTAAATCTTAGCAATGCGAATCTTTACAGTGCGGATCTTAGAAAGGCAAATCTTAGAAAGGCGGATCTTAGAAAGGCAAATCTTATCAATGCGGATCTTATCAATGCGGATCTTAGAAATGCGGATCTTAGAAAGGCGGATTTTAGAAATGCAAATCTTATCAATGCGGATCTTGCATATGCGGATCTTAGAGAAGCGGATCTTAGAAATGCGAATTTGTACAGAGCGTTTTGTTGTTATGCGAATATGTACGGAGCGTTTTGTTGTTATGCAAATCTTAACGGAGTGGATCTCAGAAATGCGGATCTTAGAGAGGCGAATCTATTCAGAGCGAATCTTAAAGATGCGAATCTATTCGGAGTAAATCTTAAAAATGCAAATATAATCAATGCAGAGATCAGTGAAAATACAAAAATCGATTATCCGATCGCATGTCCAGAAACTGGTTCATTCATTGGTTATAAGAAAGCAGGCTGTGAAAAGATCGTAAAGCTTCAGATTTGTGAAGACGCAAAACGATCATCTGCAACAACAAAGAAATGCAGGTGTAGTAAAGCATTGGTATTGGCTATCGAGAACATAGACGGATCTGATAGCGGATTACAGGAAATAGAATCGGGTTTTGATCATTGTTTTGTTTATCGCATTGGAGAAATCGTCGAAGTCCTTGACTTTGATGATAATCGATGGAATGAGTGTGCACCTGGTATTCATTTCTTTACAGACAGACAGGATGCAGTTGCATATTAAAAACACATTAAAGAGATAACCATTATGGTTGTCTCTTTTTGTTTCCGGTTTGTTTTGTATGTAATTGTTTCAGTCCATATTTAAGATAACAAATTAAAAGCATACAAAAAAGGAGGAAACGAAGTATGACACAGGAACAATTAAACGAGATTATCGAGAGCCATCAGCATTATCTCAATAAGGACATCGATGGATGGGAAAACATGAGAGCCGATTTATCATATAAGAATCTGAGCGGCTTGGATCTTAAAAATGTGAATCTTAAATCGGTGAATCTATACAGAACGAATCTTAGAAACGCGAATCTTAGAAATGCAGATCTTAATTATACATATCTATATAAAACGGATCTTAGTTATGCAGATCTACGTCATGCAAATCTGAATGGTGCATTTTTTAGAGAAGCGAATCTTTTGGGAACAAAAATCGATTATCCGATTGCTTGCCCGGAAACAGGTTCGTTTATCGGATATAAGAAAGCATATTATGGATACATCGTAAAACTTCAGATCTGCGAAGACGCAAAACGATCATCTGCAACAACAAAGAAATGCAGGTGTAGTAAAGCTTTGGTCTTAGCAATCGAAAACATTGATGAATCTGATAGTGGATTACAGGAAATAGAATCGATATATGATCCATCGTTTGTGTATCGAGTTGGAGAAATCGCAGAAGAACCTGATTTTGATGACAATCGATGGTACGAATGTGCACCTGGTATTCATTTCTTTATGGATCGACAGGATGCAGTCGATTATGAATTTTAAAAACACATCAAAGAGATAACCGTTGTGGTTGTCTCTTTCTTTTTATTTCCGGTTTGTTTTGTATGCAATTGTTTCAGTCCATATTTAGAGTAACAAGATAAAAACATACGAAAAAAAAGGAGGAAACTTTATGACAAAGGAAGCAATCAGAGAACATTTAAAACTGGCTATGAATCTGGCAGAATTGATCAGACAAGTATGCGAAAAGCTAGAAAGCGAACTAGCGGAAACATCAGGAGATGTCCTTTTCGATGTACTCGATGAGATTCAGGCATACGAATTGACGGACCTTGACGAGGCGATGAAAAGACTGGACGACGCATGGGTTTTCGCAGCTTGTAATGAAAACGAAGAGGATACATTACAGGCTCCGGAACTGTTACTTGGTGACGATCTGAGTGTCGTGGTGAGAGTGCCAGTAAACGGTGGAAAACTTGTTCTTGCAAACGGCGAATCTGATTACGGAACAAAGCAGATCGGACTTATGTACGAAAAAGACGGTGATCTGATTGACCTCGCACTGGCGGAAGTTAAGTCTGGAGAACTGGCAGAGATTGCAAACCAGGAACCGGATAATAAGGATATCGATCTGTATGTGTTTGCTAATCCGGAAACAGAGGATTATACGAATCGATATCATATTCCATATGATAAGATTCTAGCAGATTAGAAAACAGAGAGACCAGGCTTTAATGCTTGGTCTTTTTTATAGGTTTCGAGAGCTATGACATATTTACAGAACATTTGTTATTTCTTGTATATACATAGCACATATTTAGAGTAAATCTATTAATGATTAATCGAGGAGGAACAAAATATGAGTAAAAGAAGTAAATTAATAGTGAGCAAATTAGCAGCAGCAATCGTTATGATATTGATTTTTGTTAGTTGTTGCGGATTAAGTTTGATTGTAACTTGTGGGATTGTTAAGCTGATTACAATGTGTTTTGGACTGACATTTAAGTGGTCAACTGCCATTGGTATTTGGCTTATACTTTGTCTTTTAAGAGGTTCATTTAACGGTTCGTAAAAGAATTAAAACGTAATGGAGTGTACGAAGAACTTTGCGAACATGTCAGACAGAGAGGTCTGAAAAAAGAAATCCGTAAACAAATAGAAGAGACTGACTATTAAGTTAGTCTCTTTTGTTTCCGGCATTTTGTATGCTATTCGCAAAACCCATATTTAGGATAATAAATTAAAAGCATACGACAAAGGAGGAAACGAAATATGACACAGGAACAATTAAACAAGATCATCGAGAAGCATCAGCATTATCTTAATAAGGATATCGATGGGTGGGAATCCATGAAAGCCGATTTATCAGATAAGAATCTGAGCGGCTTGGATCTCAGAAATGCGAATCTTATAGAGGCGGATCTTAGCAATGCGAGTCTTAGCAATTCAAACCTTAGAAATGCGAATCTTAACAATGCAAATCTTAGAGAGGCGAATTTGTACGGAGCAAATCTTATAGAAGCGGATCTTAACAATGCGGATCTTATAGATGCGGATCTTAATAATGCGTGTCTTAGATATGCGAATCTTAGAAAGGCGTGCCTTAGATATGCGAATCTTAGAAAGGCGGATCTTAGAAAGGCGGATCTTAGTGAGGCAGATATGTACGAAGCGGATCTTAGTGAGGCAGATATGTACGAAGCGGATCTTAAAGAAGCGAATTTATTAGGGACAAATCTTAAAAATACAAATACAGTCTGTGCAGTGATCAATGAAGACACAAAAATCGATTACCCGATTGCATGCCCGAAAACTGGTTCATTCATTGGTTATAAAAAAGCAGTCTTTAGAAAGATAGTAAAGCTTCAGATTTGTGAAGACGCAAAACGATCATCTGCAACAACAAAGAAATGCAGGTGTAGTAAAGCTTTGGTCTTGGCTATCGAAAATATAGACGGATCTGATAGTGGATTAAAGGGGATAGCATCGATATATGATCCATCGTTTATTTATCGAGTTGGAAAAATCGCAGAAGTACCTGACTTTGATAACAATCGATGGAGAGAATGCTCACCTGGTATTCATTTCTTTGCAAACAGACAGGATGCCGTTGAATATTAACTTTAAAGTACACTAAAGAGATGACCGTTATGGTTGTCTCTTTTTGTTTCCGGTTTGTTTTGTATGCAATTGTTTCAGTCCATATTTAGGATAACAAAACATAAGCATACGAAAAAGGAGGAAACGAAATATGAAACAGGAACAATTAAACAAGATCATCGAGAAGCATCAGCATTATCTTAATAAGGATATCGATGGATGGGAAACCATGAAAGCCGATTTATCATATAAGAATCTGAGCGGCTTGGATCTTAGCAATGCGAACCTTAGAAATGCGGATCTTAGAAATGCGAACCTATACAAAGCAAATCTTATCAACGCGGATCTTGCATATACGGACCTTAGAAATGCGAATCTTAGAGATGCGAATCTTAGAAATGCGGATCTTAGCTGTGCGAATCTTAGAAAGGCGGATCTTGCAGATGCGGATCTTAGCAATGCGTATCTTAGAGAAACGGATTTGTGCAGAGCATTTTGTTGTTATGTAAATCTGTACAAAGCGAATCTTAACAATGCAAATCTTAGAGAGGCGAATTTGTACGGAGCAAATCTTAGCTATGTGGATCTTAGAGATGCGGATCTTAGAAAGGCGGATCTTAGAGATGCGGATCTTAACAATGCGGATCTTAGAGATGCGGATCTTAACAATGCGTGCCTTAGATATGCGAATCTTAGAAAGACGGCTCTTAGAAATGTGGACCTTAGTGAGACAGATATGTACGAAGCGGATCTTAAAGAAGCAAATCTGTTCGGATCAGATCTTAAAAATACAAATATAGTCTGTGCAGTGATCAATGAAGACACAAAAATCGATTATCCGATTACATGCCCGGAAACTGGTTCATTCATTGGTTATAAAAAAGCAGTCTCTGGAAAGATCGTAAAGCTTCAGATCTGCGAAGACGCAAAACGATCATCTGCAACAACAAAGAAATGTAGGTGTAGTAAAGCTTTGGTCTTAGCAATCGAAAACATTGATGAATCTGATAGTGGATTACAGGGGATAGCATCGATATATGATCCATCGTTTATTTATCGCGTTGGTGAAATCGTAGAAGTATCTGACTTTGATGACAACAGATGGAGAGAATGCGCTCCTGGTATCCATTTCTTTATGGACAGACAGGATGCAGTTGAATATGAATTTTAAAATACATCAAAGAGATGACCATTATGGTTGTCTCTTTTTTTGTCCAGATAATAGAATTCCATGAGATTCAGTTCTTTATGATTGTTCAAACGGTAAATCCTTTTTCGTTTTAGTTTGCATCCATCCATACCATATTTAGGAATGTAAACAAATGCAATGATTCATGGAGCACAGGAAAAGAAGACGACAATGAAAGGACACCGAGTCACTAGCGACCTAATGAGGCGTGAACATCTGGGTGGACGGTCTGTGTAGAATATGAAACATGCGTTGTTACAATCATAAAATATCTTACCCAAAACGGAGGAAAACATTATGAAACTTATGGAAATCGTAAAACAGGCAGCAACAGCAGGTAGAGAGGTCGTTGGTATTGAAGTTACTATGAGTAATGATGACGCGTTATATCGTATTACTGAGTACGATGCTGAGTCAGGTGCTATCAAGGTCGCAAAGATCCTTGAGGACGGTACTACAGATTCCAACGAGATTGTATTAAGCGGCATTAACACAATGTTTGCACACTTTAAATACAATCCGAACCCGAAACCGACAGCAGACGCAACAATCGTAGACGGGGATTTGGTGATCGACAACGGACCAACAGTATCTCTTGGCAGCATTAAAGCTCAGAAGGTACTTGGTGCGGTTCCTGGATTGGTAATCCTTGGAGTTGGAGAGCCAAAAGATGAGGAACTTGAGGTTTATACCTTCAATGCTCAGTTTTCTGCCGATCCGGACTTCGTTGGAACATTCAAGGATGCCGGATTCACAGTCCCAGCCAACACAAAGGCGGTTGTTATCGATGACCGTACTTACTTTATCGAAACGGTGATCACACCAGTTGAGATCAAAGATAAGGATGGCAAGGTAACAGATGTCAAAGAGATCTGCACCAGCGATCTCATCCAGATCATGGCAACCGGTACTGGAGAAGATACAACCGTAAGAGGCGTATCATTCTTCGGAGATAACGGCGAGGTTATGGACTATGAGGATTTCTGCTACGAGGAAGATCTTGATGAGGATGACGATGATGCTGAAGATGCTTACAATGCATACCTCAAAGAGTTCGGCAACTCTGGTTCCGGATTTGCGGTTCCTATCGAAAGTGTCCGCATGGTAGAGCAGGCAGGTCGTAAAGATTTAGTTGTTGTAACCAAAGACACAATCGACGATGACGGATACCTTACAGATGAGGAACAGCCAACAATTCGCCTGTTCACAATGGACGGCAGAAAAGTTGGAACCTACCTTGTAAACTCCATGGATGCGAAAGTATACCTTGGTGGATCTACAAAGAGTGCTCCTTCTGTAACTGTATTCGACAAAGACCAGATCTTTGTAAGAGCAGACAAATACGGTATGAAGATCTTAAAAGATCCGAAGATCGTAGAGGCTCTGGAAGGTCACACCGTTTACTGCGGCAAGGAGTATGACGAAGAGACCAAAACTGCAACTTATTACTTCGGTGATGAGAAGCAGAACGTAGTCGGATTCTCATACAGAGAGACAGACAGAGGTCCTGTTATCAAACTGGTAACTGAGATCTAGTCTGGATTAAGTCTGTAAACAAAAACAATGAGAGTCAACCTTCGGGTTGGCTCTTTTTGTATGCGAACGTTCGATTCCATATTTAGGATAACAAAAACAAACGCATACGAAAAGGAGAAACCGAAATGAACAGATTATCAACTAACGAACTGAGACAGCTTATTAAGAAGTCAGGCATGACAACGGAGGAGTATTATAAGAAATTGTTTGCGTTACAGGAAGATATCGAATTTTTTAACCTGTATATGAAACGAAACAAAAAGAGCGAATACGGATTGGTTGTCAAAGTAAAAATAGGTGCCGGACGTGCTTTCGATGATATCTGGAAGAAATACGGATACGGAACAGACAAAGACAGTATCGAGCGTACATTTGCTGAAACTACTCTATTAAGTGTTATTTTCAAAGATATGTATGATGGTACTGACATCTATTCTGATGACGAGATCCGTAGTTTCAAATTTAGCTTTGAAATGTATGACGAGACAAATATGGAGGATTACATCTCAGACTTCACTGGATGCTCGCATGGATTGATGGACGTAGCAAAACAGCTCGAATTACTCGAGATAAAAGAGTGTTAACAAAAACAATGGGAGTCAACCTTTGATGGTTGGCTCTTTTTGTATGGTTTTCGAGACCTATAACATATTCATAAAACCCATATTTAGGATAACAAAAACAATTACACAATAAGAGGAGAAACGAGAGATCCTTTTATTGTATTAATTGTGAACAATATGATATAATAGGAGGTAGAAAACATGGATTTCGAAGACGATGTATTTGATGATGTGTTCGAGGACGATCGTTATGATAGTCAAGGCCCAGACAGAGATGAAAAGATGTTAATGGAACAACTTGAACACGAACAGTCACTAATATCTCGAAAATTAGAAACAAATGCTTTTTCAGTAGACAGAACGTTTGTAAATTCAATTGAGTATCATCGTTTGTTTGATAATCTCGAAATGTTACAGATTAGTAAGCCGGTACGAGAGGGATTGTATCGAGAAACTGGCAGATTGCTAGAATTTGTAGATGGTCAGGAGTCTGAAAGAATGATTGCGGTCAATGCAAGAACCGGTGATCTTGTTGTTGATAATATTACTAGACTTGGAAGTGGGACAATATCAGGAACTGGATTTAACGAAAAAGAGTATGCATTAGTTCAGAACTGTAAGGATGATGTTATAATCATACATAATCATTCGTTAAATGTTAGACCATCATTCAAGGATTTAACAACATTTTTAGATGAACCGAAAGTAAAGTTTTCAATAATTGCGTGTCATGATGGAGATATATACGTAGTGTCTGACGTAAGTCCCAAAATATTAGAAGAATACGAAAACTATTTTCAAGAAGTAAAAACGTATATCTCTGATGTGAAAACGGCACAATCATTAACTTTATCTCATATTTATCAAAAGAATGAGACGCTAACCGAAAAAGAAAAACTGATTAAATTCAAGCATTTGCGAAAGGAGTTATGACAATGAGCGAAAACAAGTATATGATCATGGATGAAACAATCAGACCGTTTGAACCGGGAGAACCTGGATACGAATTGCTTTTGAAATTGGAGCCTGTATTCGCAGAGATTGATAAGAAAATTCTTGCAAAAAAAGATTCAAAAGAAAGAAATCTGATTAAATCTGAAGAATCCAAGTAAAAGAGACAGAAAAGGAACCTATACACAGATTTGTGTACGGGTTCTTTTTTCTTTGCAAAGAAGTGTTAACAAAAACAAGAAGAGTCAACCTTTCACGGTTGGCTCTTTTTGTATGCGAACGTTCGGTTCCATATTTAGGATAACAAAAACAAACGCATACGAAAAAGGAGGAACTGAACATGAGTAATAATGTAATAAATAATGAACCTGTACACGGATACAAGGTGTTTAATCCAGACTGGACCTGTAGAGATTTTCAGTATGAGGTTGGAAAAACATTTGAAGAAAATGTTAAACCGAGTTGCTGTGGTAGAGGGTTTCATTTTTGCAAAGAAGCTATTGACTGTTTTAACTATTACGCTTTTAATCCAAAAAACAAAGTTGCAGAAGTAATTGCACTTGGAGAATTAGACACAGATGGGGATAAATCTTGCACAAACAAAATCCAGATTGTACGAGAGGTCCCTTGGATAGAAGTCTTGACAATCGTAAACATTGGAAAAGAAAACACAGGGATAGGCAATACCGGAAACTGTAATGCAGGAAACGAAAACACTGGAGATTGGAGTTCTGGATACTGGAATTCTGGAACAGGTAATGCTGGGGACGGCAACACTGGAGATTTCAATACAGGAAATTGGAACACCGGAAACGGTAACACTGGATACAAGAACACAGGAGATAGTAATATCGGAGACGAGAATACTGGAGATAGTAATATCGGAAACGAGAACACCGGAAAAAGGAATATCGGAGACAGTAATACCGGGGATTGGAACAAATCATCTTTTAATACCGGCTGTTTCAACACAAAAGAACAAACAATTATGTTGTTTAACAAACCATCGGATTGGACATTTCGTCGTTGGCTAGGATCATGGGCAAATTATTTGTTAAATCAGATGCCAAAGGATATTGTTGAATGGGTATATAAGAGTGCTATGACGGATGAAGAGAAACGTGAACATCCAACCTACGAAACAACAGGTGGTTATCTTAAAGTGCTTGATAATTCCGAAACCGCGCAGAAGTGGTGGGATAATCTTTCGGATGCAAATAAGGATACTATTAAGGCGATTCCGAACTTCGACCCTGAGATTTTCTACGAATGCACAGGAATCAAAGTAGAGTAACAGACAGAAAAGGAACCTATACACAGATTTGTGTACGGGTTCTTTTCTTTATGGAAAATGCTCTTTTTGTGTCCGTTAATCATAGATCCCAGACTTTATAACCACAAATCCGTACCCGTTGCATTTCGGACACGGGCAGCAGGATCCCTTTTCTTGTTTCATGAATACTGTTTGTGGGATCGGCAGGTAGGAAATCTCATTACAGTCCGGACAATGTGCGACCTTTTCTTCGTAGGTCCCATATTTTCCGCAAACAAGAGTTACGTCATAAGTGAAGAGTTTTCTACAGTGTTTGCAAAAGAACGGGACCGAATTTACTTCAATTCGTGGGCGTTCCATTGTTTTGTACACAAGTGCGAGTTCATCGGTTCTGTTACCGTCTTCGATTGACTTCACAACTTTGTTTTCTTTCTGACTGTTGCCAGGTCGACCGTATATAGCATGAAATTCATACTCACAGTCTAAACATTTCGTATCATAATAGTTTCCCATACTTCAAATTCCTCCGTTGTATTCGTATTTGTTATCACTGACATACATCATTATAAGATATACTTATGGTTTTGTCTATTTTGAAGACAGATTGTTTTGTTTTGAACTAGTATTGTTTTGTTTCCGGTTCTTTTTGTTTCCTCTGCTCGTGTTCAGACCATATTTATCTTGTTACTCGTAAACAATTTATTTTTGAACACAAAGAAAGGAAACGAAATCTTATGAAACGAAAAGCAGTGAGTTGTCTGCTTGTTCTGGCTGCGATCATGACGTTAACGCCTACGATTCCAACATTGGCAGCCGAAAACCCGGACAACACAACACAGGAAGCAACAACGACAGGAACTCAGGGAGCGACTATCACATATGAACAGGATTCCGCATTTACAGTCACAATTCCGAAGACGATTACTTTAGGACAGAATAAGAGTGCAACTTATGGCGTCAAAGTAAATGGTGACATTTCCGGGAATGAGACGGTTACTGTTACTCCTGATGCGACCCTGCAATTGACGGATTCGAATGGAAAGGCTGCGGTCACTGGAACTATTACACAGGATATTACAGAGTTTGCAGCCGATCAGGTGAATCTACCGGATGGTGGCAGCACGACAGGTAATATTGTAGCAAACGAACTTACGTCTGGTGATTGGTCAGGAAATTTTGAGTTTGCGATCGGAATCAATAAAGAATTAGTAGCAGGATTGTATGATGCAGATGGAAAAATGGTTTGTACTTGGGAAGAGAGTGGAATCGATGTAGGTAAAGACTATGCATTTAATAATTATAAAACTGATCCAGCGTCTGCGTATTCCGTACTACAGGCAAAACCGGAAGTAAAATCAATTGTAATGCCAGACAGCGTAACCAGTATTGGAAATTGCGCATTTTATGGTTGTTCGTCATTAACAAACATTACGATACCGGATAGTATAACAAGTATTGGCAATAATACATTTTATAATTGTTCTTCGCTTACAGACGTTGCAGTACCAAACGGTGTAACAAGTATTGGAAGTTATGCATTTTACGGTTGTTCCAATTTAACCTCAATTGCCGTACCAGACGGTGTAATAAGTCTTGGAGACCATGCATTTTCTCGTTGTTCTGGTCTAACAGCAATCACAATTCCAAACAGTGTAACAAACATTAAAGACAGTGCATTTTCACGTTGTACTAGTTTAACATCAATTACAGTCTCAACCAGCGTAACAAGTATTGAATCAGGTGCATTTAGTGGTTGTATTAGTTTAGCCTCAATCACAATACCAGATAGAGCAACAAGCATTGGAAATGGGGCATTTAATGATTGTATAAGTTTAGCATCTGTAACCTATAAAGGACAGACATATACAAGCAAATCAACACTAACAACAGCATTTGGTAATAACGTAACATTGGGAACTAATCCGTTTAGTAACACAGCATTAACCGATTAGTCCGATACACCTCATACCAAGAAAAGTCACACAACAGAGAACAAAGTGTGGCTTTTCTTTATATCATTTTGTTTCCCATCTTTAGTATGCCCTTATTTCGTCCATATTTAGGATAACAAAACAACCCGCATACAAAAAAAGGAGGAAACAAATTATGTTGATTACATTGACTGGAATTGTATTAATAGTTATTGGAATTATTATCATCTGGCTCTGTATTAAGGTTCCAAAATTCAAGAAAGTAGGCAAATACCTTGGAATTGTATTTCTGTCGGTTGGATTTGCATGGATGGCATTTGTATTCGAGGTCATTGGATTGCAGCGTATGAAAGAGGATTCGGAGATAGCAAACAATCAGAAAGAATACGTAATGTTGTGTGCGAATATTCGTTTGCTAGAATCGAATCCGGATGATGAAGCAAAGGATACAATCATCGAAAGTGTGAACAACTGGAACGAAAAAGTAGACAACGGAAGAAAGTATCTCAAAGATCCGTGGACCAGCTGGTTATGGAACAAGAATATAGTCGACTCAATGGAATACATTGAGATTCCGGAAGACCTGATTAAATAACCGAAAACGAGAAGAGTTACTGACACGGTAGCTCTTTTTGTTTTGTTTTCGTTCATTCGTATGCACATCTTAGTTCCATATTTAGGATAACAAAACATATTACATACGAAAAGGAGGAAACGAAAATGTTATTTACATTATTAGGAATTATGTTTGTTGTTGTAGGATTTGTTGTCATCTGGATCGGAGTTATCCAAAATAAAACAGCGAAGAAAAACAAAATGGGTGCTTTGTGTGTAGGTAGCTTTGCTTTGGTAGTTGGAATCACATGGGTAATGACGATGGCTTTGATAATATTAGAAGCACATAGCTGTGCGGATTCTGATATTGCAAACAATAACAATGAATACGTATTATTATCTGCAAGTGTCTGTTTGTTAGAAACGAATCCGAACTATGAAGAAAAAGATGCAATCATTGAAAGCGTCAACAAATGGAACGAAAAAGTAGATAACGGGAGACGATATCTTAAAAGTCCGTGGACAAACTGGTTGTACAGCAAGAGAGTTATTGATGCGATGGAATACATTGAGATTCCGGAAAACATGATTAAATAATCGAAAAACGAGGAGAGTTGCCAATATGGTAGCTCTTTTTGTTTTGCTTTGTTTCCGTTCATTTATATGCACGTCTTAGTTCCATATTTAGGATAACAAAACAACCCGCATACGAAAAAGGAGGAAACAAATTATGTTAATGGTATTAATGGGAATCGTATTTATTGTTATCGGAATCGCTATCATTGCAATCAGCGTTATCCAAAAGAGGAAAACAAAGAAGAAGAATGCAGGTGTTTTCTTCGGTAGTCTGTTTTTAGTATTGGGTTTCATTTGGCTTACATTAATGTTTGAGTCGATCTGGAATCAGCATAATAGTGCGGATTCGGATATTGCAAACAATAATAAGGAATACGCATTGTTGTCTGCAAGTGTTTGTTTGCTGGAAGAGAATCCAGCTTATGAAGAGAAAGAAATAATCATTGAGTGCGTGAACGAATGGAACGAAAAAGTAGAAAACGCACAAAATGGACTCAAAAATCCGTGGACAAACTGGCTGTACAACAAGAGAGTTATTGAAGCGATGGAATACATTGAGATTCCGGAAAGTGTAACAAAATAACTGAAAACGAAGAGAGTTACCAACATGGTAGCTCTTTTTGTTTTGCTTTGTTTCCGTTCATTCGTATGCACGTCTTAGTCCCATATTTAGAATAACAAAAATATATTGCATACGAAAAAGGAGGAAACGAAATGAATATTATACCAATTAATCTTAATTTCCAATTTGATGAAGGGGATGAAACAACACCGATTATTATTGTTGCTACAGATGACGTTTATGTTCATATCTGTCAGGTTATGAACGAAATCATGGAAACTCATTCTGTTTTGTGTGAATCGGAAGACTATGGAAAGTTAGGACGTACACCAGAAACACTTATGAACTATTATTGTTCAAAAGTTAGACCTGGATGGAACTGGTATCCAATTGCATATACAGTGGATCTTAACTAACTAAAAACAAAGGGAGTTACCAATACGGTAGCTCTTTTTGTTTTGATTTGTTTTGTTTCCGTTCATTCGTATGCACATCTTAGTTCCATATTTAGAATAACAAAACATACTGCATACGAAAAAGGAGGAAACGAAATGAATTACTATTATCATTTGACACAGCCAGAATTTGTTAGCACGATCCAGAAAGAAGGATTGAAACCAATGCTTGGAAAACGGTCAAAATCAATCGGAGACAAAGAAGAAAGACTTTGTTTGTGTTCCGAAAGTAGTATTGATGCCTGGTCAATCATGCTTGGAACGAATACTGTGATCAAAATTGCGGTTCCAGACGAAGACAAAATGGAATTAGTCGACCAGGGAAATGTATCTGATGAATACAATTACGATGGTGTCATTCCGCCAGAGTACATTGTGGATATTTTTACAGTGAAGCCAAGTAAAATCATACTCAACAAACTTCGATATAACTATATGTGGGGATTATCTGAATTCTGTACTTATTGTGCCAGATATTATACAGAACTGGATAGCGAGAATACAGACGAAGAGTATCTTGATGCGCTTAAAGAAGCTATTCAAGTAACCGGAGAGTTATTAGTCCCTGTAATTCCAAAATTATGTTATCCGGACATGCCAAAAGAAGAACGAAAAGATATTCTAAAAATGATTGGAAATCAGGGAGCGTATTCATTCTGCGATGACTATGACGTTAATATTGAAGAGGGAATCCCAGTCAAAAAGCTATATCAGATGCTGATACTGTATCCAGAAGACGACCTTACCGAGATCCGTCAGACGATCAACAGACTGATCAAAGATAATTTCAAGTATTGTCTGAGAGTTAACACAGGTGGATTTACAGGCTAAAAAGAGAAACAAAAGGAGTTACCGACGTGGTAGCTCTTTTGTTTTGTATGCGAATCATAAATCCCATATTTAGGATAACAAATAATACACGAAAAGGAGGAAATACAATGTTATTAACAATTATTAAAATATTAGATATGATTTTTTCGATTTCGGGAATTGTATATCTTTTAACAGTCGCAATAGAAAGGAAAGACGGCATTGTGGAAGACGAAATAATATCACGAATATCATCAATTTCTGCAGTTTATAGTCTTATGTTTGGGGCTCTAACAGTAATATGTAGTCTTGTATATCTAATATTGTACTAAAAGCAAATTGAGTCTGCCTATTGGCAGGCTCTTTTGTTTTGTATGCGAATTATGAATACCATATTTAGGATAACAAAACAAACGCATACATACAAGGAGGAAAGTATTATGACAAGAGACGAATTCTTAAACATGGATTGGAGCGACTCACAGATTGGATACGATATGCAGGTTGTATTGCCGGATAGTGATAGCAGAACGATCGCTTATCTGACATTATCAAAGAAATATCCGAACTCATTATGTTTGGTTACCGACAGTAAGGAATTCCCAATAATGAATTCAGGATGTGGCATAAGCAAAAATCCAACACCATATGATGTGATCTTCAAACTGAAAGAGGATACAAAGATCAAAAAAGTTATTGCCATTGTTGATAACAAAGTTTATGATCTCGATCCGGGATACGTTAAAATGAATCATTACGATAGCATACTTCGCTTTGAAAGAGCTAGAAACTTGATTTATTTATAACTGATTCAAACGTACGAAAAGAACAGAATCCATACATGCACAGACATGTGTGGGTTCTTTTTCTTTTTTATATGAAAATGACGCATACCATATTTAGAGTAACCAATAAAATCACACACACATTCAAAGGAGGAATTGAATTATGATTATCTTTTTAATTTTTGTTGTACTTTTAGTTTCTGGAATTTTGCTATATAAATTCGGAGATGATGAGATCACAGCTGTCGCTGTTTTCGAAATATTGTCGCTCTTTGTCGGATCTTTGGGGTTTCTCATCACAGGATGTATAATCCTGTGTTCCCACGTTGAGGCGACCAAACAGATCTCAAAGAATCAGTTTGAATACGAGGCAATTATTGCCGAGGTTCAGGCTGTTAACTCAGATAACGAGGACGTATCAAAAGTCTTAGTTATCAAAGACGTGAACGAATGGAACAAAGAGGTTTATCGTCAGAAATACTTGGCATCTAGTCCATGGACTTCATGGTGTTATAGCCAGAAGGTAGTGGGCAAAATGGAGTACATCGAAGTTCCGGAATGGAACGTTCCGACTCCAGACAGCAACAAATAAAAAAACGAATTGAGTCTGCCATATTGGTGGGCTCTTTTTGTGTGTTTTCTGACGAGGTTTTCGAAATGTGAGCCTTATGTATATTGTAAACATATGCAAAAGGAGAAAAAAAATATGTTGTTAATATTATTTTGTATTAGCTGTTTAGTAATTGTTTTACTAAGTCCATATGATAGTAATAAAAATGATTGTGTTTTTATAGTTGCAGGAACAACTGTTTTCTTTGTTCTTATCATTTTAAGTAATTATATTGGGGTGAACCAGCAGATTAAACAAAATCGTATCAAAAATGAAGCGATTATTACGGAGGCGCAAGCTGTTGGTACGGACAACGAAGACATGTCTAAGGCACAGGTTATTAAAATTACAAAGAAATGGAACGAAGATGTCTTAAGTAAAAAACATCTAGCTTCAGATCCATGGACAAATTGGTTTTATAACGAAAAAGTAGTTAATGCTATGGACTATATCGAAATTCCGGAATGGGATATTGAAAGTCCAGATGGTGGCGAAAACGAATAATAAAAAACGAAGATATTGGTGGGCTCTTTTTGTGTGTTTTCTGACGAGGTTTTCGAAATGTGAGCCTTATATATTATAAACATATATTCAAGGAGGACAAAAGATATGTTATTAGCATTAATATTTACTGCATGTTTGGCTATTGGAATTTTACTCAGACTTATTTTGGTTGAGTATAAAAATGATGATTGTACTTTTTTCGCTCAGGTTGTTTTTATGCTAGTTGGTGTTGTCGGATTACTTTGTGTCGGAGTATTTATTCTATGTTCGCATATTGGAGTAAATCAGCAGATTGCTCATAACAGAATTGAATATGAAGCAATTGTTGCTGAGATAAAGGCAGCCAACACAAACAACGAAGATGTATCCAAAGTACAGGTTATCAAAGATGTGAAAGAATGGAATCAAGATGTTCATAGTAGTAAATACTGGGCATCAAGTCCATGGACAAACTGGTACTATAGCCAGAAAGTTGTAAACGCTATGAAATATATTGAAATTCCGGAATGGGATATTGAAAGTCCAGATGGTGGCGAAAACGAATAGTGAAAAAAAAACGAAGAGAGTCGGCCATATTCGCGGGCTCTTTGTGTGTGTTTTCTGACGAGGTTTTCGAAAAGTGAGCTTTATTATAAACAAAAGAAACCATATTTAAGAAAGCAATATATATATAAATAAAAGGAGGGTATTAATATGTTATTTTTGTGTTTGGTTGTTGTTATAAGTTTTATTATTCGTACTATAAATCGTTATACGAAAAACAATTATACTATTAAATATTGGAGTACAATGTTTTTGCTTGCTGGATTAATTTTGATTTTGATACAATATATCAGCAAGTAAAGCCGTAGAGTTCGCAAATGAATCAGAATATGAGAAATGAAAGATGCAACCGTCAATCGTGTGACAGAATGGAATAAGTATGTAGAAAACGAAAAATATTATGCTACAAGCTTATGAACAAATTGGTTCTATGATAAAGATATTATAAACCAATTGCAGTACATTTAGTCACCCGATAGCGGCTCCAGATAGCAGCGAAAACGAATAACAGGAAACAAAGAGAGTCAGAACAATCGGGCTCTTTTTTCTGTATGTTTCCTATGACGAGGTTTTCTGAGACAGATATGAATTTTGTATTTCAAGTATTCCTATATACTTAATTCAATATACAACTACTAGAACCCATATTTAGGATAACAAAAATTATGATATTAAAAAGGAGAAAACAAAGTATGAAACAGGAACAATTAAATAAGATGATTAAATGCCATCAACATTATCTCGATGAGGATATTGACGAATGGGAGGAAACGCAAGCAGATTTATCAGATTATGATCTAAGTGGTTTGGATTTGTCACATAAAGATTTACGATATGCTAATTTGAACGATGCAAAATTTTATCATGCAGATCTTAGAGAAGCAAATCTTAGGCATACAGATTTTAGAGGAGCAGATCTTAGGTATGCAGATCTTAGTGGAGCAGATCTTAGGTATGCAGATCTTAGTGGAGCAGATCTTAGGTATGCAGATCTTAGTGGAGCAGATTTTAGGAATGCAAATCTTTTTGGAGCAAAAATTAATTGTCCGATTGATTGTTCAGAAACATGATACGTCGGATCTTTATTTCCAAATGGTAGCGAAAACGAATAATAAAAAACGAAGAGAGTCAGAATAATCTGGCTCTTTTTGTGTGTTTTCTATGACGAGGTTTTCAAGAAGTGAGCCTATTAATTATAGTTAACAAAGTCATAGAAAAAGGAGGGATCGGACATGGCAGTAATTCTGCTCTTAGGAGTTATGTTTTCAGGGTTGATTTTGTTCATAAGCACAATTGCATACCTTTATGATTTTGATCTGTCTGGTCATGAATCTGAATTTCAGGATCTGTTGGAGTTGTTTGTAGAGCTAGGATCCATAATCATTGTATGCGGTGTCTTTTTCTAAACGCGAAGCTTGTATTCCAAGTCTTCCTATATGCTTAGCTTAACATACAACTGTTTAAATCCATATTTAGGATAACAAAAATCATGATATTAAAAAGGAGGAAACGAAGTATGACACAGGAACAATTAAACAAGATCGTCGAAAATCATCAGCATTATCTTAATAAGGATGTTGACGGATGGGAAAACATGAAAGCCGATTTATCGCATCAGGATCTAATGGATTTGGATTTATCACGTAAAGATTTAAGAAATGCGATTTTTTATAACACGAATCTTTGTAGAGCGAATCTTTATAACACGAATCTTTGTAGAGCGAATCTTAGAAATACAGATCTTAGAGGTGCTAGTCTGTGCGAAGCGAATCTTGAAAATACAGATTTTAGTTATGCAAATTTGAACGATGCAGCATTTTATTATGCAGATCTTAGCGAAGTAAATTTTAGGCATACAGACCTTAGCGGAGCAGATTTTTATCATGCAGATCTTAGAGGGGTAGATCTTAGTTATACAAATTTGTACGGAGCAGATCTTAGATTTGCAAACCTTAGAGATACAAAAATCAATCACCCGATTGCATGCCCGGAAACTGGCTCATTCATTGGTTATAAGAAAGCATTCTACAAAAAGATCGTAAAACTTCAGATTTGCGAAGATGCGAAGAGGTCATCGGCAACAACAAAGAAATGCAGATGTAGTAAAGCATTGGTCTTGGCGATCGAGAATATCGATGGATCTGACAGTGGATTACAAGAAATAAAGTCGTATTTTGATTTTAGTTTTATTTATCGCGTTGGAAAAATCGTAGAAGTATCTGATTTTGATGATAATCGATGGAATGAATGCGCTCCTGGAATTCATTTCTTCATGGATCGACAGGATGCGGTCGATTATGAAATTTAAAAACACATCAAAGAGATAACCGTTGTGGTTGTCTCTTTTTTTTTGTTTCCGGTTATTTTGCATGCAATCATCTTATCACATATTTAGGATAACAAACAATAAAGCACATAATAGAGGAGGAAACAAATATGTCAGAAACAAAAAGAACATGTCCATTCGGAACAGTAGGAGATCAGAATCAGAAAGCGATTCTTTACCAAATCCTGCAAAATGGATTCAGAGACGAAAATCCGAGACCACATTATGAAGATATGTATCATAATGCGCATCTTTCTGATGATTGCAAATATGTGATCACAGAAGACGGAAACAAGATCGAAATTGAAGAAGGAACTGCATTTACAAACGGCTCAGATGTAACCGTTTATGTCCCGGCTCATACGTTATCCATTAACCATGTTGTTACCAGATACGACTTAGCAAAAGGTGAGTGCCCGATTTTGACTTTGAGACCGATCGCGTGGAAATCAGCAGTCAAAGAAATCTTATGGATTTACCAGATGCAGAGCAACAAACTGTCAGATCTTCATGATCTTGGTATCAAATATTGGGACCAATGGGATGTTGGCGACGGAACAATCGGCTGCAGATATGGAGCAACCGTAAAAAGACATAACTTAATCAATAAGTTACTGGATGGATTAACAGCCGATCCATTTGGTCGCCGTCATATCATGTGTATGTGGCAGGAAGACGATTTTTCAGACGAAACAGGAGGAACAACCAAAGGATTGAATCCATGTTGTTATGAAACGATCTGGAATGTAAGAAGAGGAATCGACGGTAAATTGTATCTGGATATGCTCATGAATCAGCGGTCCAGTGACTTTATCGTATCCGCCTCAATCAATGAGATGCAGTATGTTGCGCTTCAGTTGATGGTTGCAAAACATTGTGGATACGAACCTGGCGTATTCACACATGTAAGTGAAAACGTTCAGATTTATGAAAGACATTTGAGTCAGGCAAAAGAAATCGTTTTTAATCGAAATACAATTGATTGTGATCCAAGATTTGTTCTGGATACAGAGAAAACAAATTTTTTCGATTTCACGATTGATGATTTTAAACTGATCGGATATCCAAGAGAAGAAATTGCAAAGAAGAATCCACAGATGAAATTCGATCTTGGAATCTAAAACAGAAACAAACAGAAGGACTCGCATTATGCGGGTCTTTTTGTTTCCGAAAATTTTGTATGCGATCAACTCATACCATATTTAAAGATAACAAATTAAAAGCATACGAGGAGGAAACAAAAAAAATGAGTAATAAAACGAACACACCTGTACATGGATATAAGGTATTCAGACCTGATTGGACCTGTAACCCGACAGGAAAGAACTGTAAACAGTACACTTGCCCCGGAAAATTTGAGGAAAAAGGGGAGCTTAATGTTTGCTGTCACGGTATGCACTTCTGTCAGACTGCTGCTGACTGCTTCAATTATTACAATTTTGACAGCAACAACAAAGTTGCAGAAGTTATTGCCTATGGTGAGGTAAAAACAGACGGTGACAAGTCATGCACGGACAAGCTTGAAATCGTACGTGAAATCCCATGGGATGAAGTATTGCGGATCGTCAATATTGGAAAGAATTGCACCGGGATCAACAACACCGGGAACAGGAACACAGGGCACTACAACACCGGTGACCGCAACACCAGGTACTGCAACACCGGGGACAAGAACACCGGGGACAGGAACGCTGGGAATTGTAACGCAGGAGACAGGAACACCGGGAACAGGAACACCGGAAGCTACAATACCGGACACTACAACACAGGGGATTGGAATACCGGGTATTGGAACACCGGGAACAACAACACCGGGTACAAGAATACAGGAAATCAAAACACTGGGGATAGGAATACTGGGAATAGGAATACCGGGGATTGGAACAAGTCATCTTTTAATACTGGCTGTTTCAATACAAAAGAACAGAAGATATTGCTGTTCAATAAACCGTCAGATATGACCTATCGTGACTGGTGTGAATCTGATGCACGGTGGTTATTAAAGCAGATACCAAAGGATGTTGTTGAATGGATTTGGTCCGACAATATGACTGATGAAGAAAAGGAACAGCATCCGGAATACAAGACAACACGCGGTTACCTGAAAGTGCTTGACGAGTCTGAATGTGGTCAGTTGTGGTGGAATAATCTCGAAACAAAAGACAAAGACATCATCAAGGCGATTCCAAACTTTGATCCAGATATTTTTTACGAATGTACTGGAATCAGAGTCGACTAACGAAAAACAGAGGCTGACCAATTGGTTGGTCTCTCTTTTCGTTTCCAAAGTATTTGTGTGCAAGTACTTAATACCATATTTAGGATAACAAATAAATTTAGCACACAAAAAGGAGGAAACGAAAAATGAGTAATAATGTAACAAATCACGAACCAGTACATGGATTTAAAGTATTTAATCCAGACTGGACTTGCCGAAATTTTCAGTATGAGGTAGGAAAAACATTTGAGGAAGATGTTAACCCAAGTTGCTGTGACCGAGGATTTCACTTTTGCGAAAAGGCTGCCGACTGCTTCAATTATTACAAATTTGACAGCAACAACAAAGTTGCTGAAGTCATTGCTTATGGTGAGGTAAGAACAGACGGCGACAAGTCCTGCACAAATAAAATCTATATTGTAAGAGAGATCCCTTGGATGGAACTCTTAACAATCGTAAATACTGGAAAAGATAATACAGGATTAGGAAATACTGGAGACATGAATACTGGTGTCTGGAACACCGGAAGCAGGAACACCGGAAGCAGGAACACCGGAAACAGGAATACCGGAAGCAGGAACACAGGGAACCACAACACCATGGACTACAACACCGGAGACTGCAACACCGGGGACTGGAACACTGGGAATTGGAACGCCGGGGACTGCAACACCGGAAGCAGGAACATCGGGGACTGGAACACCGGACGCTGCAACGTCGGGGAATGCAACACCGGAAGCGGGAACACCGGGGACTGCAACACCGGGAATATGAACAGCGGAAGCTTCAATACTGGGGATTTTAACAATTCGTCTTTCAACTCAGGTTGTTTCAATGTAAAAGAACACAAAATTATGTTGTTCGACAAACCGTCAGATATGACCTATCAGAATTGGTTAGACTCAAAGGCCAGTGAATTACTGAGACAGATACCGAAGAGTGCTGTTGAATGGGTGAGTACAGACGACATGACGGATGAAGAAAAAGTAGCACACTCAACATATAAGACAACAGGTGGATATCTTAAGGAGCTTGATAAGTCTGAATGTTGTCAGATGTGGTGGGATAGTCTTGATATAGACGATAAAGAAATCATCAAGGCGATTCCAAACTTTGATCCAGATATTTTTTACGAATGTACTGGAATTAAAGTCGACTAACAAGAAACAGAGACTGACCAATTGGTTGGTCTCTCTTTTTGCCTCCGGTTGTTTTGTATGCGAAGAATCGAACCCATATTTAGGATAACAAAACAAATGAATACGAAAACAAAAGGAGGCAAAAAGTATGGCAAAGAAAAGATTGAAAGATATGACGGATCACAAAGTAATGAGTTTCAAAGAAGCTGCAAAAGCGTTAAATTGGACTCTCACAGAGGATGACGAAGTTTGCCCAGTATCCTGTGACTGCGGTAACAGCAAAATTGAGTATACTGGAGTAATTGGTGTACAAAAATTAAGATGCGGTAATTGCGGAAAACAAATGTCAAGTCTGATTTCTTTGAATCCGGCTTGTCGTTCAATGTTTGACATCGAGAAAGATGAGGAAGGAAATGAGCGGTTCTGGATCATTGAAGACAAGAAAAAAGTCGATAATGATGAGGATCAGACAGAAACGATAACAGGCTGGCTTGCAAAGCAGGAAGATTACGGTCTCTGTAACCCACCAATGGATGCTCAGAAAGCATTGCGTTTTCTGGCTGAGTATTTGGATATTCCGGAAGACACCATACCTGAAAACGAACAACAGACGAATACCTATATTGTTTGCAAAATCTTAGACAGATACAGCAAAAAATATAGAAAGGAATTGAAAAACAAATAAGAAGCAAACGAAAAAGCCTATTCCAATTTATTGGAGTAGGCTTTTGTGTGCCTCCGGTTGTTTTGTATGCGAAGAGTTGAACCCATATTTAGAGTACAAAAACAAAGCATACGAAATAAAGGAGGAAAAGTGAAGTATGGAAAAGAAAAGATTACAAGATGTTACTGATTACAAAGTAATGAGTTTTAAAGAAGCTTGCGATTATCTTAACTGGAAGTTACCAATGAGTCCGTTTGGTGATATAGTTGGAAATTGTGGTTGCGGATGCGAGCTTAAATTTCGGACGATTTTGGGAAGAAATGACCTCATGTGTCCAAAATGCGGAAGATATATGGTAAATATATTTTCTCCTGTTTGTGAAGAAGTAAAACAGGGAACACCACTTGACGCAAATGATTTTGAAATTGAAAAAGACGCAAACGGATGCGACCGGTTCTGGATTGCTAAATTCGATGGATTCGATCATGGTGGAATCGTTACAGACAAAACGAAGGTCGAAGAAAATCGTGTCATTCCAAAAGCCGCATTCGTTCAAAAGTCGTTAGACGAAGGGATTACAATAGAAGAGAGCACAGAACTCGTCGGTAGGCTCGAATGCGAACAGGTAATTCCAATCGAAGTGCAGGCAAACAGTAGTTGTGCTATTGGTTTTATTTCATTGGATGCTGCTGAAGAATTAGATTACGATTATGATAACCTGATTCGGAATGTATCTGAGGTAATCGAAGACATGGATAACGAAACAGAGTATGGAAACTACGATTTTGATGGATTTCCGGTATATATCGGATATTAGGAGGAGGAAACAATATGAAGAAATCAGAGAAAAACATGATCTTTCAGGAAGCTGCATTAATGTCAGATGAGAAACTGAAAGAAGCGTATTATGATTCTGTAGATGCTTGTCTCTGGAGCCAGGCAGAAATTATGGAAGATCGAGGATGGGATCCTGTAGATATCAAAGAACGTCGCCAGTATGAGAAGTTCCTTTCTGAGAAATCGGATCTTTTGGGATTCATTTGCAATATGAGAGGTATCAAACTTTGGGAGATAAGGAATCATAACTAAAAAACAGAAGAGAGATCGCATTCATGTGGTCTCTTTTCTTTTTGAAACGATTTTGTTATAATAACTAATCAGTATATTATTGGTTATGTTTTTTTGAGATAATATACAAGTATGTATACCATATTTAGGATAACAAAATATTTGAATTCAAGGAGGAAAAACACAATGAATGAATTACAGATAAAAGAAATTAAAAAAGAGGTTTCGGTTCTTTCTGATGCTGATCTTAAGACGGTATTGTACGATACAATATGTGATGAGGGCTATCATAGAGCTGTCGCACATTTGTTAGATACTATTACTGATGTCGAACCACGACGTCAGTACGCACAGTACCTTTCTCAAAAAAGAGAGCTTTTAGAGAGTATTTGCAGAGAGAGAGGGATCGACCTTAAAAACTAATATTCAAAAGAAGAGAGATCGCATTCATGTGGTCTCTTTTCTTTTGCAAACAATAACGGTATACTAACCATGGGATATAAAATTTTCATGCTGCTTTGTCGCAACACATATTTAGAATACAAATAAGAGAAGAGGAAAGGAGAAATGCTATGTTTGATGAGAAGAATATCGAACTTGACGAAAAGCATTCGAAAGAAAAGAAAAAGGAATACCTGATTAGAGACGACGAAGGAAATATTCAATTCGTGTATTCTATATACAGAAGACCAGAAATGGATATTATCTTTCCACAGTTCACTCCTGTATTAAGTACAGGGTTATTGCCTGTGATTGATATACTTGATGACAAAAAGGTTCTTACTTTTGAACCAAACCCGATTGGATCCGTCATTACTCAGTCATATTTTGGCAAGTTCATAGATGATTCTGTATTTGCGAAAGAAGCGGCAGAATACATTATGGATCACTTTGAGGAACTTTAACAAACAAGGAAAGACACTGCTTATTGAGGTGGTGTCTTTTTTTGCTATACAGAGGTAGGTTTCCGCACATATTTATTGAAAATGAAGATATGGAGGAAACCATTATGAGTAGTGTAAATGACTTGTTGAAGGCAATTGCAAACAGAGATTATTCCCAGGAATATATTAACGAAGACATAAGTTTTGTAAACGAACGATTTGATAAGTTTCGGAAATACTTTAATGCAGTTTACGAACATGTTTACGGTAGCTCTACTGCGTTAACATTAGTTCACGGAGGGATGATGACACCAGAAGCCTATCAGGATATGGTCGTTAATCTTGATGGAAAAAGAAAACACGCACATGATATGGCAATCGCAGCCTGTGAACAGATCAATCGTCAGTGTGATATGTACGGTCTCGAACATCTGTGTCCGGAAGTCGAAGTCGATCCAATCAATAAAGAAAAGTGCGTAAACAGAGGAGAGATTGCAGATTTTGTTGGTCGATATGTGTATTCAGTATTCCAGCAGGGACGTGAAGGTAGAACAATGGATCAGCTTATCATTGACAATGAGATGAAATATGGTGACCGTCCGGCACTTGATGTTTCGTATGAGGTCGCAAAAGATGCAGGCAGAAATCCAGAGCATGCATACAATCCAGGCGACATGGATCAAAATGCATACGGAGAGTGCGAATACAAAAGTGTGGTTGCCAATGACGATGCTGGTGGGGATTCTATGGAAGACGTCGAATATGATGACGATGATTTTGGAGAATTATGACGAGTTTCCGCAATTTTGAGCCTTATTATGGTATATAATATTGTGGAAGGGCGTAAATGGGGCTCGAGAAAGGTGGAAACGAAATGAGTAGTATAAATGACTTGATTACGGCAATTATGAACCGAAACTTTGACCGCGATGAAATTGAATCTGACATTGCATTCGTAAATGCGCGGTTTAACATCTTGCAAACCTATTTTGACGCGGTTTATAAGGAATCATACGGACATTCTGTAGCTCGGACATTGGCAAATGATGAACATATTACTTCTGAACGATATGTAGAATACATTGAGGGACTCGAATCTAAAACAGCAGATTGTTTGGACACGGCAATCGCAGCCTGTGATCAGATAAACAAAATGTGTGACCAATATGGGCTGCAACATCTGTGTCCGAACGTGGAATACGACGAGAGGCATGGAAATAAATGTGTAAACCGAAATGAGATTGCAGATTTCATCGGTGATTATATGTATTCTGTATTCGAACAAGGACGAAAAGGCAGAATAATGGAACCGATTGAGACAGAATAAGACATAGAAACCAGAGACCAGCAGGAATGTTGGTCTCTTTCTTTTTGTTTTCAAATTAGTTTGGCTCCCAGAAAACCATATTTAGAGTAATAAAAAACATATTCAAAACAAGGAGAACAAGGAGGATTAACATGAAAATTGGAATCACAGAGTATGGGGATGCTGGCGTCGACTTCAGATGGGAAAACAAATTAAAGGAAATCGATGGAGTCATCCTTATAACAAAGAACTTAAACGACACATTCATCAAAAAGGTTTTAAACCACATGAGTGAGATCCCGATCGTAGTGCATTGTACATGTACCGGATGGGGACACACAAGAATGGAACCAAATGTTCCGGACTACAAACAGCAGCTTGCACAGATGAAGAAATTAATTGAGTCTGGATTTCCGGCAAGCAGAATGGTATTGCGTATTGATCCTATTTTCCCAACTGAGAAGGGTGTCAAGCGAGTTTCCGAGATGTTAAATTACTACCATTCATTGGGTTTGCCTGAAAATGAGATCCGATATCGTATTTCAATCGTGGATGAGTATCCGCATGTACGGGAACGTTATAAAAAACTTGGATTCACGCCGATGTATGGTGGAAGTTTCTATCCGTCTGAAGATCAGCGTAATCTTGTCGGAAACGCATTAAGTGAGTACCCATATCAGTTTGATACATGCGCAGAGGACATACTCGCATATAAGTTTCCAGCCACATTCCGGATTAAAGGATGTATCAGTACAGAGGACCTGCAGATTATGGGAATTAAATATGATGGTACATTTCCTGAGAACCCACAAGGAAGAAACGGATGTCATTGTCTTGCCTGTAAAACGGAACTTTTAACACCAAGAAAGAAATGTCCTCATAACTGTCTGTATTGTTTTTGGAAAGATTAAGAGGAGGAAATAATATGAAAACACTTGGAACTTGGACAGGAAACAGAGAGATTGAAATCGTAGAGGTCGAAGGGAGACCGATCGCTCTCAGTGGTTGGAATGGAGAACAGTATTTACAGTGCTGGGAAGTAGACGAAATCATTTCAGGAACTGGATTTGGCATAAAAGAAGATGGACTTTGTGTCCGACCGGTTTACAAACAGATCGACAACGATGAATGGGAAATCATTGGATATAAGTTCTGTTAACGAAAACGAATGGTTGTAAAATAAAAGAAAACGGCTTGAAATATAGCCGTTTTTTTGTATGCGTATTCGTCACATATTTAGGATAACAAAACACATATAAGCAAATAAAAGGAGGATTTCAAAATGATTACAGCTCTGAAAGGATTTATCGAAATTGTGTATCCGGAGAAAGATGTGAGAACTATGATAAACGTTTCAAACATTGGATACATTTATGAAGGAATCAAAGATGGAATACCAGGAGTGTATTTAAAACTTTTGGTTGGCGGACCAAACGGTGACGAGATTTGGTGTTGTTGCTCTTACGAAGATATCAAAAAAGTTATTATGAAAGCAATGAAATAAGGAAAACGAAGGGATTGACAATTTATGTTGGTCCCTTTCTTTTTGTTTGCACTCTTGCGGACACATATTTAAGTATACAGAAAGAGAGGTGAAAAGATATGAGCAAACGAGATATCCGGGACCAAAAAGAAGTGGAGAGAAAAAGTGCGGCATCGGTTCAATCGTACCCAGATCAGAGTGTGACCAAAGAGGAGTGGCGACGAATGTGTGAACATGAAAAGAAATGGTGTGAATACCAGGAAGTCGCCGGAATGGATCGGTTACAAGCTCTGGGGTACATACAAGGGATGCCGACATTTGAGCCAATGTAAGCGAAAACGAAGAGACATAGAACACATATTTAGTTACGTAACAATAATAACTATCAAAGAAAAGGAGAGATGAATTATGAACAAGATAGTAAAACGTAACGGACAGGTTGTAGATTTTGAACCTGAAAAAGTAAGAAAAGCAATCGAGAAAGCAAATGCTGAGGTTGCAACAAGAGACAAACTTACAAAAGAGCAGATTGATACGATCGTAGAAGATGTAACAAAAACAGCTATGGGAGCAACTTATGACATGAATGTTGAGGAGATCCAGAACTTAGTGGAAGACGAACTCATGTTAGCGGGAAAATGCAATCTAGCTCGTCATTACATCAACTTCAGATCAAAAAGAGCGCTTGCAAGAAAAGCGAATACCACAGATGACGCAATTTTAAGTCTGATCGAGTGTGCAAACGAAGAAGTTAAACAGGAAAACAGCAACAAGAATCCAACTGTTGTATCTGTACAGCGTGACTACATGGCAGGAGAGGTATCAAAGGACTTAGCAAAACGAATCCTGCTGCCGGAAGACATCGTTGAAGCTCATGAGAATGGATTAATTCATTTTCACGATTCTGATTACTACAGTCAGCATATGACAAACTGTTGCTTGGACAACCTTGAAGACGCATTCGAAAATACAACTGTTATTAGTGAGACGATGATTGACAGACCAAAGAGCTTTTCAACTGCATGTAACATTGCAACACAGATGATTGCTCAGGTGGCAAGTAGCCAATATGGGGGTCAGACAATTACGCTTTCACACTTGGTTCCTTTTGTAGATGTAAGTCGAAAGAAGATCAGAAAACAGGTTGTGGATGAATTCAAGACCGCAGGAATCGAATTAAACGATGAAGCAATCAACAAGATTTCAGAAATGCGTTTGAAAGAGGAAATCGCTCGTGGTGTACAGATGATTCAGTACCAGATTATCACACTTATGACAACAAACGGACAGGCTCCATTTGTCAGTATCTTTATGTATCTGAATGAAGTCCCGGAAGAACAGAAAGATGACCTTGCAATGATTATCGAAGAAATGCTCCATCAGCGTATTTTAGGTGTAAAAAACGAAAAAGGTGTGTACATTACACCAGCGTTTCCAAAACTTTTATACGTGCTTGAAGAGGATAACATTAAAGAGGGCGACAGATATTTCTGGTTAACCAAGTTAGCGGCAGAATGTACTGCGAAAAGAATGGTTCCTGACTACATTTCCGAAAAAAAGATCAAAGAAATTAAAGAAGGAGATGCATTTCCATGCATGGGCTGCAGAAGTTTCCTTACCGTAGATCGTTATAGTGAGAATGTCGGTAACATTTCAAATGCCGGTAACTTTGACAAACACAAAGGTCATGTCTACTACGGAAGATTTAATCAAGGTGTTGTTACCTTAAACCTGGTTGACGTAGCATGTTCTTCTTATGGTGATATGGATAAATTCTGGGAAATCCTTGAGGAAAGACTGGAACTGTGTCATAAAGCATTACGATGCAGACATGAGAGACTGCTCGGAACTCCTTCAGATGTAGCTCCAATGTTATGGCAGCACGGAGTTTTAGCTCGTCTGAAAAAAGGCGAGACGATTGATAAGTTACTGTATAACGGATACTCAACAATTTCTCTCGGATATGCCGGTCTCTATGAGATGACAGAGAGAATGCTCGGTGTATCGCATACGGAGCCTACAAAAGGTCAGCCATTTGCGATGAAAGTTATGCAGGCTTTAAATGACGCATGCGAAAAATGGAAATCAGCTGAAAATATCGATTATTCAGTATATGGAACTCCATTGGAGTCAACAACTTATAAGTTTGCGAAATGCTTAAAGAAGAGATTCGGAGTGATCCCAAATGTAACAGATCACGATTATATTACCAACTCGTACCATGTATCTGTTAGAGAAAAGATCAATGCGTTTGATAAATTATCATTCGAGTCTCCGTTCCAGAAGTTGTCACCGGGTGGTGCAATTTCGTATGTAGAAGTACCAGACATGAAAGGAAATATTCCAGCCGTTATCGCAGTAATTCAGTACATTTATGAGAATATCATGTACGCTGAACTCAATACAAAGAGTGATTATTGTATGAAATGCGGATACGACGGAGAGATCCAGATTGTGGAAGAAGAGGATCAGGAAACACATAAGAAGAAACTTGTGTGGGAATGCCCGAACTGCCACAACAGAGATCAAAATCAGATGTCAGTAGCCAGACGTACCTGTGGATTGACGAACTAGTCCACGTTAAACAGGATAAATTGCGGGGAGGTCCCCATAATACTGATTCGCTAAAGCGGAACTGGAAACGGTATACGTAAACGCGGTACGCATTTAGAATGCAACAGCCTGAAAAGGTAGAAACCATAAAAAGAAATCAGAGTAGGGATTACCGAGTGTGCAAGTCACTCAGACGCATCGAAACACCTAACCTATTGTAAAAAACAATAGTAGGCAGACAGTGATGTTTGCGGATTGCTTTACATAAGCAATTGCTGGTGGACGTTCAGAGACTATAATTCCTGGGTTTAGTATTTGTCACAAATATGTAAGCAATTGTATAGTCCACTCCTAAATGAATAGTTTAGGTATTAAGGATATTGGTACACAGTTCTGGAATCAGGGAAGAACCGAAGAAATCAGAGATCGAGTTCTACATCTGTAAATCGAAAAGAGTCAGCCTACGGGTTGGCTCTTTTGTTTTTGTGTGTCTTCAATTCGCTCATATTTATATAAACCAAAATAAAGGAAGAAGATACCTATGATAAAAGAAATTGACGGATTTACAGGATATTTTGTATCAGATGAAGGAAAAGTATATTGTAATTTAGGAAAAGGGAATAGAAGAAATGGAAATACTATTGATTTATACGAGATAAAACCAAGACTAACAAAGAATGGATATGCAAGAGTTTATATGAGATGCGATAAAACAGGGAAACGTACTGATCGCTATATTCATAGACTTGTAGCAGAAGCATTTATTCCTAATCCACTCAACAAAAAGTATGTAAATCATATTAATTTTATTAGAAACGATAATCGTGTTGAAAATTTAGAATGGGTAACCGTAAAAGAGAACACAAATATTACGGAACAAGTAAATCATATTATAAGAGATGCATACGGTAGATATCAAAGCAACTACACATATACTTTAATGTAAATTTTTGATGTTATCTTCATCCCATATTTATAATTAGCTCTGTGGAGTGTTTATACTAACAATAATCAGAAAGGAATGTAAAAACTTATGACATCAAAAACAACTCAAAACCAAAACGCAACAACACGCTGGTCTGTAATGCTTGGTGTTAATCCTGGATATGATAATACGGTCCATTTTACGCCAGATTTGGCCATCCAAAAAGCTATTCCCTTCATCAGACAGCGTTTTTCCGGTTACTCGGAAGTTGGTGTAGCACCTGCTGCCGCTGTCTACAATCGGGCATGGGGATGTCCTGATGGCGGAGAAGTCGGTGTCGTTCTAAAAGGAAACATAAAAGGAAACATGAGCGAGGATCAGAAAGAACAGATTGAAGAATCACTCGCTGCTTTGATGGCTGATCTTGGTCAGTCAACAGGTACAGTCGAATACGAATCATTAAGTATCAATGGATGTGATCATCGCAATAGCACCTATATTCAGAACGAATACGAAGAAAACGTAGAAAGATCTGAAGACACACTGATCAAATCAAGCTTTACGGATAACGAAAGCGGTATCCATTTTCACATCCGATTGCGCGGAGATATGGAAGAGATCGGAAATCTGTTGCAGAATCAAATGGAAACCGTAGAAGATGGAGAGTATACGGTGACTGGTGTGCTGACAAGAGAGAACGTTGCAGTATGTTATAAGGGCACACAAAATCTGGTATTTGCACCAGACTGTAATGCATATTTGGACGCCTTAAATAAGGTCGTTGAAACAGTGCAGGATTATTTGTGTGGAGATCCAGTAATCGACGTCTCATCAGTGGGCGACGAAATCAATGATGTTCCAAACAAACCGTTATTATCAGACGGAACTGAAGATTTTGATCCAGGAGATGATCTCTAATTGATCGAAATCAAGAACTCCCTCATCTTTAGATGAGGAGTTAGAACCCAGAGTTACGATATCTAAAGCGCACATTACGAAGGCAGAATATTTAATCGTAACCGGAAGAATCGAGCCCCTAATATCTGACACATTCAGGTATTTCGGGCTCTTTCTTTTTGGTTACGAATATATTAATATGCTGCCTTTTGATCCATATTTAGGATAACGAATCAGTACACAAAAAGGAGAGACTATTATGTATGATATGGATGTAAACGAAATCAAACAGCTTATCAAAAAGTCAAAAATGGAAAACGGGATGACAAAAGACGAGGCAACTTTGAACTATTATGACGAACTTTCGTTGCTGCTTGAAGATATCGAGTACTTTACTTTGTATTTGAAACGACACAAAACAAGTAAATTCAACTTCGATATCAAAGTCAATTATGGCAGTTCTTCGAAATCATTCATGGATATCTGGAAACTGTACGAATATCGCAAAGACAGAGAGAGTATCGATGCTACGTTTGCAAAGTTTTCGCTTCTGCAGGCTATTATCGAAGATTTGGCAAACGATACATATGTATACGGAACTCATGAGATCCAGAGATTTATTTTAAACTTTGAATCTGAAGATGGATTGAAAATCGAGGACTATGTATCTGATTTTGTTAACTCCAATTCTGCTTCAAAAGTAAAGAACAAGATCGATGCTATTAAACACGAACCGGTTTTGGATCCAGAGCTTGCGAAAACTGTAAGAGCAATTATGCGGGAACAGAATATTTAATCGTAACCGAAAGAATCGAGCCCATAATATCTGACACATTCAGGTATTTCGGGCTCTTTCTTTTTGGTTACGAAATGTATTAATCTGCTACACTCTGCTCCATATTTATGGAAAACGGGTGTATGGAGGTCTGTTTTATGAGCAAATTGAAACGTTTTGTAGTCTTGTTTTTATCATTATTCATTCTTGTTGGTACCATGTCCGGATGCGCAGAACTTGTGTCCTCAGAAACGATCACGGTCAACGCGGAAATCAGTAATACATATCATAGCGGTTTTTATCAAACTCCAATGAAGATCGGAAATACGACAACCTATATAACGCCCCCCTGAAAGTTGGGCTACGTATATCATATACGAAGACAAAGAATATGTGATTGGGACAAAAGAGATATACGATCTCTGCAAAGACAGAAATGGAGAAACAGTGCAGGCTACATTTATCGTCAAAACATATGATAACGGCACTGTCATATACAATTTAACCGACGTCGAATAATGGGAAACAAGAGAGTCATCCATGAGGTGGCTCTTTTTGTATGCCCATATTTCGGTTTTGTATATTGTATTCAGTATTTACCCTCTTTGGAACCCATATTTAGTGCATCTAAAAAAAGAAAGAGAGATGCACTATATGGATAACAAAATTATCAGCTTGTTTTCCGGATGTGGCGGAATGGATCTCGGGTTCGAACGAGCTGGTTTCGAAATCCCGGTCGCCAATGAATTCGATGCCACAATCTGGGAAACGTACAAACGAAATCATAAAAATACGCATCTAATTGAAGGCGACATCAGAAATGTAACTAAATCAGATCTTGAACCCTATCTTAGGTTGCGACCAGGAGAACAATTGGCAGGAATTATAGGCGGACCACCATGTCAGTCGTGGTCAGTAGCCGGAGCCGGAAAAGGAATTGAAGATAAGCGAGGACAGCTTTTCTTTGAATATATTCGTGTACTCCGGGAATTTCGACCACAATTCTTTGTAGCTGAGAATGTTCCCGGGATGATATCAAAGAAACATGCGGATGCGGTTGATCGGATCCTTTCTTTGTTTGCTGAGTCTGGTTACAACGTTTCCGTATACAAAACAAATGCTTGTAACTATGGATTAGCGCAAACGAGAGAACGGATCTTCTATATTGGCATCCGAACTGATCTTGATATTTCATTTGTATTTCCAGACGGAGATCCAGAACATATTGTAACACTGAAGGATGCTATTTGGGATTTACGAGACAATGCTGTTCCAACACTTGCAAGAAACAAACGTAATCCTGCAGCGGTTAATAACCATGAATATTATGTTGATAGTTATTCTCCGGTATTTATGTCCAGAAACCGTGTCCGCAGCTGGGATGAGCCTGGTTTTACAGTGCAGGCATCCGGACGCCAATGTCAGATACATCCAAACGCACCAAAAATGCAGCAGATATCAAAAGATTCGTACTGTTTTGTCCCGGGTGCTAAAGATCGGTATCGAAGAATGAGCGTCCGAGAAGTAGCAAGACTACAAGGGTTTCCGGATGATTTTGAATTCATGTATGAAAATGCGAATAATGGATACAAAATGATCGGAAACGCAGTACCAGTTAATATGGCAGAAGCGATTGCTAGAAATCTGATGAATGCATTGAAAGCCAGCCTCGATATTTCAAATAGTACTATGGAAGGCTAAGCAAATTAGAGATCGACTTTATATTGGGGTTGGTCTCTTTTTGTTTCCAGTGTTTTTGTGTGCGATGGTTTTAACCCATATTTAGGATAACAAACACACACACAATAAAGGAGGAAACAAAATGAGTGAAGCAACAAAAATGAGTGAACCTGTACATGGATACAAAGTGTTTAATCCAGATTGGACATGTAAACCAATCGGGGGTTCAAGCAAACAGTATACCTGTCCAGGTAAATTCGAAGAAGAAGGAGAACTTGAAATTTGCGAACATGGAATGCATTTCTGTCAAACAGCTGCCAAATGTTTTAATTATTATGAATTTAACAGCAAAAACAAGGTTGCAGAGGTGATCGCCTATGGGGATGTTATAACAGACGGTAACAAATCGTGTACTAACAAGCTGGAAATCGTACGTGAAGTCCCATGGGAGGAAGTACTAAGCCTCGTAAATGTTGGAAAAAATTGTACTGGTTTACGTAACACGGGAAACGAAAATGCTGGGAACTGGAATGCTGGAGCTTGTAACGAAGGAGACTGGAATACCGGTGACCGTAATATTGGTGACAGTAATACTGGAAATTACAACACAGGTGATTATAATACTGGAGGTCGTAATTCCGGAAACTGTAACACTGGATGTGCTAATGCTGGAAAAGGTAATGCTGGAGGCAGAAACGATGGGGACTGGAATGCTGGGGATTGTAATGAAGGGAATTACAACACAGGTGACTACAACAGTGGAGACAGCAACACCGGAACCTGGAATATTGGAAAACATAATTCTGGTAACTGTAACATTGGCAGCTGGAATACCGGGGACTGGAACAAATCATTTTTTAATACCGGCTGTTTCAACACAGAAGAAACAACAATTATGATGTTTAACAAACCATCGAATTGGACTTTTCGTTATTGGTTAGAATCCAATGCAAGGTTTTTGTTAACTCAGATGCCAAAAAGAACAGTCGAATGGGTAGATAAAGAGGATATGACTGATGAAGAAAAAGAGTTGCATCCGACTTATGAAATAGCAGGCGGTTACCTGAAAAGACTGAAAAACTTGGATCTTATTCAGTCTTGGTGGGATAATCTTTCTCTGATGGAGAAGGATGCCATCAAAGCGATTCCGAACTTTGATCCTGATATTTTCTACGAGTGCACAGGAATCAGAGCGGACTAAAAATGCAAAGAGGAGACTTCAATTGAGGCCTCTTTCTTTTTGTTTCCGTTTCTTTTGTGTGCAGTAGTTTAGTCCCATATTTAGGATAACAAGAACTCACACACAATAAAGGAGGAAACGAAAAATGATTAATGTTACAAGATTAAGCGACAGAGCGTATGGATACAAGGTATTTAATCCTGACTGGTCCTGTAATCCCCGAGAACATGATGCACAGGGACAATATACTTGTCCAGCTAGATTTGAAGACGACGAAATGGATGTCCAAAAACGTGGAATGACATTTCGTACGAACCCAATTGGTTATTTCAAATCTGGATTTTACAAGTTTGATAGCAATACTCATGTAGTCGAAGTAATAGCTTACGGCGATATTGGAAAAAGTGAACATGGTACGCTATGTTGGACAAACAAACTTGAAATTGTTCGGGAACTTTCCTGGGAAGAAGTTTTAAGTCTTGTTAATATCGGCAAGGATTGTACTGGAATTGGTAACACAGGCGAATGTAATACTGGAAATTATAACTCTGGTTCTGACAACGAGGGTGACCGGAATGTAGGTTATTACAACTCAGGACGCGGAAATGTAGGAGATCATAACACTGGAGACCATAATACAGGAAACCATAACAGCAGCTATGATAATACTGGACATTACAATTCTGGGTACAGAAATTCAGGAGATTATAACGCAGGATGTTATAATACCGGGAAGTCAAATACAGGAGATTATAATATAGGTAATTACAATGACGGTGATTACAACACTGGCGATCAAAATACTGGACATCATAATACTGGACGCAAGAATGTAGGAGATCGCAATACAGGTTATGAAAATACAGGAAATAATAATACCGGAAACAATAACAGAGGAAAGAGTAATACTGGAAATTATAACTCTGGAAATTATAATACCGGAAATCGAAACATTGGAAACCGAAATACTGGCGACTGGAACCTGTCTTCCTATAATAATGGCTGCTTTAATACAAAAGAGCCAACAATTATGCTGTTCAACAAACCATCAAACTGGACTTATAGTCAGTGGTTAAAAAGTAGAGCGTGTCATCTGCTGAACGATATTCCAAATCGTACAGTTGAATGGATTTGGTCAGACAACATGACTGATGAAGAAAAAGAATTAAATCCAGGTTATGAAACAGTAGGCGGATACCTTAAAGTTTTCTCACAGGATGAAAACCGTAATATGGTTCAAGAGTGGTGGGATGAATTAGATGATTCTGAAAAGAAGACAATTCTTTCAATTCCGAATTTTGACGCAGACATTTTCTATAAATGTACTGGTGTAAATGTACAGCTTGAGTCCTAACAAAAATCAGAGACTGACCTTTTGGTTGGTCTCTCTTTTGTTTCAGGTGTTTTTGTGTGCAGTAGTTAGTACCATATTTAGGTTAACCAATAAAGCACACAATTCAAGGAGGAAACAAGTATGCCAGAGAAAAAAGATATGTCCAACAGTTGCGATTTCATGTATCAAGATTATTGGACAAAAGCGAACGTAACGCACGAACTCACACAGGAAGACTGGATGCGATGGTACAACGAACATTGTGCTAATTGTAAGTACATGTGCGAGATCTGCATGTACGGAGAAGACTAATCAAAGAATAGAGTCTAAAATGTTTGAGAGATTCAGACATTTCGGGCTCTTTCTTTCGATTGCAAACATGTTTCGTTTCCGGTTACTTTGTGTGTAATAATCTTATCCCATATTTAAGATAACGATGGACACACAAACAAGGAGGAAACAAAAATGATAAGAATGAGCAAAGAAGAAATCAAGAAGAGATATGGTTTAAGAGCAAACAGTCAGGAAAAGATGTTAAAAATGCTTTGCATGATAAGTCTTTTCGATTGGGAATTCCCAATGTTTGACCAGATTGATGAATTTTTCAAGACACAGCCGAGAACAGCAATCGAATGCTTTGATGAAATCTGGAAAGCAGATGATGCTCTTATAGTTTTAGACTGTGCGAACGCAATCAAAGAAAACGAACATATCTTTTTGGAGACGAGAAGCGGTTATGACGAAGTGAAGCCTTATGTAAAGGAATCCTGGAGTGATATCTTCAAGATCGAATCACGACCATTTCCGAATTACGACGAATTATCAAACAAGTATTACAAGATGTCTGATAAGGTTGCAGGAACAGAGTTGGAACAGTACTTAGAAAAACCGACAATTCCGTATATGAACGTGCTTACAGTCACAGAAGAAGGACGTATTTTGTATAGCGCGTTAAGAGCAATCGAAAACCAGCTTTAAATAGAACAAGGGATCTCACATATGAGGTCTCTTTTCTTTTTGTTTCCGGATGTTTTGTGTGTAGCAGTCCAGTCCCATATTTAAAACAAATAATTAAGTACACATAAAGGAGGAAACAAAATGAGTGATGAGACCAAAAAGAATGAATCTGTACACGGATATAAGGTATTTAGACCGGACTGGACTTGCAGTCCATGCGGGAATACAAAACAGTATACATGTCCAGGCAAGTTCGAAGAAGAAGGAGAAATCGAAGTTTGTGGCAACGGAATGCATTTCTGTCAAAAAGCAGCAAACTGTTTCAATTATTATGGCTTTGACAGTAAAAACAAAGTTGCCGAAGTAATCGCTTACGGTGATGTCGTAACAGAGGGTGATAAGTCATGTACAAATAAGCTCGAAATCGTGCGGGAACTCTCCTGGAAAGAAGTATTAGATCTTGTTAATACTGGCAATGACTGTACTGGGTTAAAAAACACTGGAAATGAAAATGCTGGGAATTTGAATTCTGGAGATTATAATACTGGAGATTTCAACACTGGCGATGATAACAGAGGATATTGGAATTCTGGAAACCAAAATTCTGGACATTATAATACAGGATCTCAAAATTCAGGGAACAAAAACACTGGCTCTTATAATAGCGGTGGTTGGAATTCTGGTGATTGTAATTCAGGAGATTTTAACATAGGTTATGAAAATTCAGGCAGTAATAACACTGGATGTAAGAATGCTGGGTATTATAATACCGGTGACGAAAATATTGGTAACTGTAATACGGGGGATAATAACACAGGTGATCTTAATAGTGGACATTTTAACCTGGGAGCTGAAAATACAGGCAATCGGAATCTTGGTGATTCTAATTCTGGAGACTGGAATAAATCATCTCACAATTCTGGTTGTTTCAACACCGAAGAACAAAAAATCATAATGTTCAATAAGCCCTCTAACATGACTTATACTGACTGGCAGGATAGCGATGCATGCGCTTTGTTAGACAGTATGCCAGACGTATCAACAAAATGGGAAAAAGAAGCTTGTATGACCGATGACGAGAAGACTTCTTACCCAACCTACAAAACAACAGGTGGATACCTGAAGGTTATTAACAACATAGAGGGTAGACAAAAATGGTGGAATGATCTTTCGGATTCCGACAAAGCTGTCATTAAAGCAATTCCAAACTTTGATCCTGATATCTTTTACGAGTGCACAGGAATTAAAGTAGACTAAAACATAGAACAAGGGATCTCATATGAGGTCTCTTTTCTTTTTGTTTCCAGTTCTCTTGTGTGCAGCAATCAGACACATATTTAGGATAACAAAAATATTACACACACAAAAAGGAGGAAACAAAATGAGTAAAGTGACAGAAACGAACGGACCAATACACGGATACAAGGTATTCAATCCAGATTGGACCTGTGATCCGTTAAATTGGGCCTGTGATCCGTTAGGATTCAAACCAAAGCAATATGCGTGCCCTGGTAAATTCGAAATAGAAGGGGAACTTGAAATTTGCCATAATGGAATGCATTTCTGCCAAAAATTAGCAGATTGTTTTGAATATTATGCGTTCAATCCAGAAAACAAAGTAGCCGAAGTGATTGCTTATGGGAAGGTTCTTATAAGTGAAAGTGAGAAATATGGTAACAAATTATGTACCAATAAGTTAGAAATCGTACGTGAAGTTCCATGGAGTGAAGTGATAGCTCTTACCAATCTTGGAAATAATTGCACTGGATTTTCTAACACCGGTAACGATAATGCCGGAAGTTACAACACAGGACGTAAGAATACTGGTCATAGTAATACTGGATCTGGTAATGCTGGAAGTCACAACACAGGAACTTTTAATATTGGAGGTTTTAATACAGGAAATCGCAACCTCGGATACAACAATGCTGGTGATTATAACGCTGGTCATAGAAACACCGGAGATCAAAATGCAGGCAATAGAAATACCGGAGATTATAATCCAGGATTTGGAAATGTTGGAGATAATAACAACGGAGACATGAACACAGGTAACTGGAATTATGGAAGTAATAACGTAGGAGACTGCAACATTGGTAATTTTAATACCGGCGACTGGAATGCATCTTCTTACAACACCGGTTGTTTCAACACAGAAGTACCAACAATAATGCTGTTCAACAAACAATCGGATTGGACTTATTACGATTGGTTAGAATCAGATGCAAGATTGCTGTTGATGAGTATGCCGAAGGAAACGATTCAATGGGTAGACAAAGAGGATATGACTGCCGAAGAAAAAGAATTAAATCCAAGTTATGAAACAGCAGGCGGATACCTTAAAGTTTTCTCGCAGGATGAAAACCGTAATATGGCTCAAAAGTGGTGGGATGAATTAGATGATTCTGAAAAGAGATGTATCTTTGCGATTCCAAATTTCGATGAAGATATCTTTTATAGATGTACGGGAATCAAAGTGTATTAAACTCACACTAGAGACTGACCGATTGGTTGGTCTCTTTTCGTTTCCAGAGTATTTGTGTGCAGCAGTCTTATCCCATATTTAGGATAACAAAGAACAAACACACATAAAAAGGAGGAAACAAAATGAGTGAAGTAACAAAGATGAGTGGACCCGTACGTGGATACAAGGTTTTTTATTCGAATTGGACCTGTAGACCAGCAGGAGCTAAACCAAAGCAATATACTTGTCCTGGTAAATTCGAGGAAGAAGGAGAAATTGAAATTTGTGGTCACGGAATGCATTTTTGTACCCGGTTATTAGATTGTTTTAATTATTATTCGTTTAACCCAGAAAACAAAGTTGCTGAAGTGGTTGCTTATGGAGATATCAAAACAAATGGTGAAAAATCGTGTACTAATAAGCTTGAAATCGTACGCGAACTTTCCTGGGAAGAGGTATTACAGACTGTTAACACAGGTCTTGATAATTCCGGAATTGGTAATTCTGGAGATTGCAATAAGGGAAATTGCAATACTGGCGATCAAAATTCTGGACACAGAAACTCTGGTGATAGAAATCTTGGATACAAAAATACAGGTTGCGAAAACTATGGAAATCGAAACACAGGAGACAAGAACATTGGAGACAGTAACGTAGGTGATAACAACAAGGGAGATAGAAATGTTGGAGATTGGAATTATTCTTCGTTCAATTTTGGTTGTTTCAATACGGATACAGAATCAAAGATGAGGTTCTTTAATAAACCATCAGACTGGGCACCGATCGATTGGTTTGCATCCGATGCAAGAGCTTTATTATCCGATATTTCACTTACCGTGTATAAAGGGAAAGATGATCACTATGATTACTACTCGTCAATCGAGGATAGACAGAACTGGTGGGATAACCTGTCAGAAAAAGACAAAAATGTCATTAAAGAACTCCCAAACTTTGATCCGGAGATTTTCTACAGATGCACCGATATCAAAGTAGACTAAACTCACATTAGAGACTAACCGATTGGTTGGTCTCTTTTTGTTTCCATTTTTTTTGTGTGCGATGATTCGTTACATATTTAGGATAACAAAAAAAATCACACACCGAAAAGGAGGAAACAAAAATGAAACACAATGTAACAAACAAGAGAGGATTATTAGTTTTAGCGGTCCTGATCATGTCTTTGTATCTTACCGGCTGTTATTATTCTGATCTTAACGAGAATTCAAACGAAAGCACTCAAATAACAGAGCAGAGAGCGGATTCAAAATCAGTATCTAATTCTTTAGAGCCGGTTTTTGTAAAGTACGATGACACATGGCATATCTATTATCAAAATCCAGATGACAACGAAATTAATCGTCTGTACGATAAGAATGGATTAGATGTTGGACGTGTTAGATCGTATTACAATTCCGCCCATGGCGAATACAATACCATGAGATTATCCTTTGAGGACGAAAATGGAGATCAGAACTACTCCTATGTTATGGTCGATGCAATTCTTGATATCGATTCATATCGTTTATCATTAGAAAACGAAGGAACTGACGACGACTGGTCTGCGCTCGGTTTAGAGAATCCGAACGAATAGGATCCGCCAAAATGTAACCAAAAACGAAAGAGAAAAGAATCTGAATACAAATATGTGGGTTCTTTTTCTTTTGGTTACAGAATCAAGTACTCGCGGATCTAAAGATCCGGAGTGTGCTTGATTTGGAGAGCTGAGTATACCGAAGCTTCAGCTTCGGAGTTTTTACTCAGTCTCTACATATAAACGGATCCGAAAACATGACGGATTCTTAGATTAGATAGCAATAGTTAGACACATATTTAGGACAGCAAATTAACTGAACAAATTCAAGGAGGATATTATTATGCTTATCTTTTTAATTGCACTTGTTGTTTTGATTCTTTTTTACGTTATCTATATAGAGATGATGTTTACCAGCATTGGTAAAATTGCGCAAATTCTTTCGTCAATTGCATCTTGGGTTGTTTTTATTTCCGTTATAATCTTTGTTTGTGTTCATATTGGAACTGAACCAAAGATTATGAAAACCCAGGTAAAATACAACAATTTGGTCACCGAGGTGAATGTAGCTGATTCTGGAAACGATGATGCTGCAAAAGTATTGGCAATCCAGAATGTTTCCGAATGGAATCAGAAAGTCAAAGTGGATCAGTATTGGACATACAATCCATGGACATCCTGGTATCATAACGAGAAAGTTGTCAATGCAGAAAAGACCATCGAATTACCGGATTGGGATAACAACGATTAATGAAAACGAAGAGAGTCTGCCTTATGGTGGGCTCTTTTTTTTTCGTAGCCGAATGTTTTTGTTGCCGTTATTTCGTGTCCGCTGAAGCTGATTTTTGTATAGAGTGTCCAATAAATCGGACACAAAAAGAGAGGGCAACAAATGATCGGCTACAAAGACAGTGTATCTGTTGTAATTGTGTTCGAACGAAGCACATATTTAGGACAACAAACAAAACGTACACATATAAGGAGGAATTAAAATGTTATTATTTTTATTAACCGTTGGAGCTATTTTATCAATCATCGGTGTCGCTTTGTTAGCAGTCTGTCGTATCAAATATAGTTACGATGCAGAGGCTCTTGGTAAGAGTTTGCTGACGGCTGGTATGCTGCTTGTGTTTATCGCTGGCGGCGTATACTTTGCTTTGGCGTAATATACGTCAATCCAATGATCGGTGCATAAAAGGAACGAGCTTGCCTTCATGGTAGGCTCTTTTCTTTTCGTAGCCAGGTATTTCGTGGGTGTCAGCTCGTGTCTTTTTATTTAGTTTTATAATATCGAGTCCAATAATCCGGACACAAAAAGGAGCCCACTAAAAAAGCAGGCTCAATTTCTTTTGTTTAACAGCAGACTCCCAGAAATTTTGCTATTATGGGATCAAAATCAGAATCGATGTCCATCATCATATCCTCATGAATCTGTTCGAGTTCTGCTTTTTGAGAAGCATACTCAGATTCGTACATACCTGTGGCAAACTCTAACTTTGTAAGCATTCTTGCGAAATACTCTTTGTTTGCATCAGAGTTTGATGAATCTCTGACCAGAAGACAGATATCAAGAGACGTAATCTGCGTACTGATTTCACGCAGAGTATCTTTTGATACTACCTTATAAAGAGTCATAAACTCGTCATCCGAATCGTCTTTTGACAGAATATAACGCTTTCCATCATAGACAAATCTGATATGACTTTCGGTCACCTTTGCAATGTAAAGGTTGTCAAGATTCTTGATTTCGATACTGAAGTCTGCAGTATCATTCTTTAAAATACGCATGTTCAATTCCTCCTTGAATGTGTATGCATTTATTTGTTGTATTAAATATGGGATTGAAGAAAGCGAAATAACAAAAAGAAAAGACACACAGTAATAACTGCATGTCTTCCTTTGCGTTTACAATTTATTTGGACTCGGCAACTTTCTTGAGAAGCTCTTGTACATCATCACGTTTCAGGAATTCTTCTTCCTTCTCATCTGTAAATAAGGAGAGGTCAGATTTTGAAGCCAAAGCCTCTCTGTAAGAATGAGAAGTAATATCCAAAGCTGTCGTTGCTTCACGTCTGGAGACTGGATTCTCGGCTTCTGTTGTATCAGGATTGTACTTTTTCCAATATTTCCGATGAAAGTACAAAACTGATAATGCATCTTTGTTTATAAGTGCATTGATTGGCACATATAGACGATGGTATGTGGTTTTCCCGTTTTCAGATTTTTCTGGGAATCCAACAGAAATCATGTCGGTGTACCTTTCTGGATCATTCCAGCGTAAATTAGGGTTAGAAATCGGTTTTTCTTCCCAAACATGATCATAACCTTTCATGTAAGGGAAATCTCTTCCCAAAATCTGCGGAAGTCTCATAGCTCCAATTGTCTCATCTGTGTAGGATTTTGAACCGTGACCAGATGTTTTAAACCATTCATCATTGATATCCTTAATCTGGTCATTAAGTCTTGCAATTTCTGCTTTGATATCATCGATTTTCTGTTTCTTTTCTGCCCATTCGTCTGCGTATAAACCTGTCGCAAAACCAAGCTCTATAAGCGCTTTTACAAAATATTCACGATCGATATTACTATAAGTCACAGTACATGGGTGACGTTTGGATACATCTTTGATAAACCATGGAATACCAATTGGTCTGTAGGTGAAGTTTATAAATCTTATATTCACAAACCCATAATCGTTTGTGAAAGTCCGCTCGCAGAAATACAGTAAAGAAGTGTTTGCGTTACTAACGTCGAGAATTGCAAAATGCCGATCTTCGTAATCAAAATACAGTTTTCTAGGCGTTACTTTAGTGATTCGAAGTTGCATGATATCTTCAATGTTAAGTGGTGCTGGATTGAAATCCTCATTTCCGCCATTGTTAGTAGAGTTACCAAGTCCTGTCTCATTAATATTACTCATTGGTTTTGATCTCCTTTCGTTTGATCTATTTTATTTGGTATCCTAAATATGTGCTCGAAAGAGACAAAAGAAAAGACACACAGCAATCGCTGTATGTCTTTCTCCAGATTTAGGAGCTTATTCGGCAATCTTCTTGAGAAACGCCTGAACGTCATCACGCTCAATGAATTCCTTTTCTCTGGCAAGTAAGAACAAAAAGAGACTGGCATTAACCAGTCTCAATTTTTGTTTGTTATCGTTCGAAACCTAAGACAGAAGCAATTTTATCTGCCAGAACATCATAATCGGTACCATAGATGATAGCGGAACAGTCGTCTTCCTCTTCTCGTTCTGGATTTGGAATATCATCAGTCGTGATTCCTTTGTCGTCCAGGAAGTCCTCAAAAATATCGATGAGCTGTCCGATTAATTCCGGCTTTTCAGCATCAGCAACTTTCAGTTCCCACGTTGGTTTGAATGTACTCATATAGTTTCCTCCTTGAGTTTTAATGATTTGTTATCTTAAATATGTGCTACATGGTAGCAATCAAAGAGTATTCTATAGCTTTCGAAACCTATACAACTATATTCTTAGTTTCGTATCAAAACTTGCACTAGTGTTGTTATTGAATACCTATGAATGGTTCCAAGCAGTAATCGAAGTGTATTATACAGCTTTCGGAACCTATGCTTCGTATTCTTAAAAACGTATCAAAATCTGCACTAGTGTTGTTATTGAATCCCACTCCTTTGGAGTACAGGTCACGTGAGATAAACTCCCGTGATACTAATAATAGGTTCCAGAGTGGTAATCGAAATGTTTTCTGCAGTCTCTGGAACCTATACCTCGTATTCGAGAAATCGTATCAAAACTTGCACTAGTGTTGTTATTGAATACCTATGTGCGGTTCCAAGATGGTAATTATGACATGTTATGCAGTTTTCGGAACCCATCGTCTGTTTTTTTTCAACTATAACCAAACCATTATCTCAACCTTTGAACACAGTTTTCTGTTTCCTTTGCTTTTTCGTTATCCATATTTAGGATAACAAAAACAATGAACAACGAAACAGAAAGGAATATAGATTATGATTTTATTTAGCAGAAAGAGAAATCAGGAAAAGCAAAATATATTACGTGCACCTAAGAAACCAAATTATGAGTTTAAAACCTATCAGTTACCGAGTGGATATTGCGGTCCAACGAAAAGGCTCGGAAAAGATGTATTAATTCCATTGAGCCCTGAAACAAATACGAATGTCTTAGTACTCGGAGCAGCGGGCTCCGGGAAGAAATACAGTTATATCGAGCCCAATATTATGACCGCAGATCATCATAGTAACTGTATCGTCTATATGGGAAAATCAGAAGCCGAAAATATTGTCGAACGTATGACAGAAAGAAAAACATTTGAGATCGACTTAAGCAAAAGACCAATCGATTACTTCTCTTTGATTACTGATCGTGCGGATGCGGAACGATTCGTAAACAAAATGTTTAATGCTCATAAGTTTCTTTTTGATGACGAAAAGACAGATGAATTCTTTTTGGAAGCCGAAAAGAGAGCTCTTTTAGATATCATTTTGGTACTTCTTGACCGTCCTGAAAAATGCAATCACAAGAATATTGTTGAAAAGCTATCTGGGGATACCAGCGGAGATGCTGCTTATTGGTCAGAATCAATTCGATCTCTGTCTTCGGCTGTCAGAGAATCTGTGATTATGAGTTTGATGGTCAGACTTAACGAATTATTACCAGGAGACACAATCGATCTCTCAAGTCTTGTTCATGACTTTATGCATAAAACAAATACTGTTTTGTTTGTGGAAACGGACTGGTTTGAAAAAAGTGTTTACGAATCAATCTTTTTAGATGAACTCGTGTACCGGTATACAATGATGTATGACGAAAAAGCCCCGATGACAAGAGTGATTATGGATGAAGCAAGTCTTTGTTTTTATGATGCCAGATTGTTTTGTGTTGAAGCACGTCGATTCAAATTGAGTGTTGATTTTATTTATCAGTCTATCACGAATTTGAAAATGCAGCATCCCGATGACTATAATACAGTCCTTTGTAATGCAATTGCAATCGTATGTTTAGGAACCAATGATAAACCAACGATCGAATTTTTGACAGAAGCAGCCGGAATTACAACAGAAGATGCCAAATCCTCACTAAATTATATGATTGATCTACGTGTTATGCCACATGAAGATGAGCTTATTTTGTGTCCGACTTTGGATAAAGATCCAATTGTTGCAAGAAAGATCAGGTTTTAAGAAGTAGGGCTGGAATTCTCGGTTAATTGTTTTGCATGTATGCCAAAATTGAATCAGAACCATTTCGTTTCCGGTGACGAGATTTCTATATTTTGAGCCTTATCATAAGCAAACGAAAACACGTGTAAATTATGTTGGCTCTGGAAGTTAGAAATCAGAACAACCGGAAACAAAAACATGTTGCGAACAGAAAGGATCAGTTTTTATGGAAATAAAAGAATTTAGCGTACGAGAAGTGAATATAGCACTTGATCCATCCTGGACTCCAACAAATCTGCAAGTAATATTCAAAAAGATCGATGAAACCAGGTTTCGAGTTTGTGGGATTCGGTATCGATTTGGTGGGGATCCTGTACAGAAACTTTATGGGATTTTTGATTATGATATCAATATCAGTGGAGCTCCGATAGATCGTACCGATAACATCTTGAAACAGTATTATCCTGGTGGAATCGAGGAAGTCAAAGAGACTTTTGGCTCAGAAGCTAATTATGTGATCGCCGATTCATGGATTCCATATATAGTTCCTCTTGATCCATACGAGATCGAAGAAGAATATACATCTGAAGACGAAGCGTTGAGAGCGATGCAGGAATATATCAAAAGTGAATTGAATGGAGAGCAACCAGAATTTGAGAAACACAGGCAGTGTCCATCCAGCATGATTAGATCGATTACAAATTGTGGTGTAGCGAAAAGTTAGAAATAAGTTTTTGTTTTCCGACACATATTTAGGGTAACAAATTGAGAAGGGGAATAATTATCATGATTAAGATACCAGAAATAACATCAGCCGAATTATTAAATCGATTGGAGACAGCTTTGTATTCGAACGAAGAATTAGAACATAGTCAGCACTTCCAGGACGTGAAAAATATGGAAGTGAATCCAGACGACATCGATTCTGATTTACAGGGACCAAATCCGGCACAGATGCAGACTTCTACACAAAGTTTTGTTGTATGGACGGACGATTTGCAATGTTTGATAACGGGCGACCTGGAATGCGCTGACGAAGATCTCGATCGCTAATGATCATTGAACAATACCTGCGGATACTCATAATGGGTGCCCACAGGTATTATTTTTGTTTTGCAGATATCTTTCCCGGCACATATTTATAGTATCCAAAACAAAACACAGCCTGCAAATAAAAAGTCAAGGCTAAAATGAAAGAACTTTGAAAATTTTAT